>ERZ1035001.122-NODE-122-length-51908-cov-6.048329_pt1 | contig 51908 bp, 65 predicted proteins | sample MGYA00520685_ERZ1035001 | MGnify/ENA primary metagenome ERZ1035001 (study PRJEB33766, sample SAMN09781749) | gut metagenome | biome: gut microbiome | host: Homo sapiens | place: Madagascar | study: EMG produced TPA metagenomics assembly of the PRJNA485056 data set... | reverse complement strand
TCAAACCCAAAAGAGATCGCGTGGAAGCCCTGCCTGGGGTTGAAGCGTTAAAACTAATCAGGCTAGTTCGTTAGTGGCGTGTCTGTCCGCAGCTGGCGTGCGAATGTAAAGACAAACTAAGCATGTAGTACCGAGGATGTAGAAATTTCGGACGCGGGTTCAACTCCCGCCAGCTCCACCAATCATGATTGGACTGTGCAAGGACAGCACTAGCAAAAACAGGAAGTTAGCAGTCTCGGCAAGACACCGACCAGACGGTGATGAGACAAAAAAGGATACGCAAAGGAGCCGCGGCTCTTTAGTTCCACAGAAGCCCGCTGATGCGGGCTTTTTTTATGGGATAAGACATATGAATCAACTGCAAGAAATCATTCAGATACTCAGTTCTGGTGATGAAGGCACAACTAATGCTCTCATGAAAACGAAGATCCTTCTCTTTTCTATTGGGAAGAAGGAGCTCGCGGCCTGGGTAAACCATGAAATAGATGGCTATCCTGATTCCGTTCCCCTACCCGATTATCGATTTGTTGGCACAAGAATTCTTGCAGATCTGAACAACAGCGTTCGTCTTTATAGGGCTTTCCCGTTACCGATTGGTTATCTAAGTGATGATGACTATGAAGATGCCACGAGGAGCGAAGTGCGGCTTTCAATCAGTCAAATTGAAAACCTGGTAACAAACGCTGGCGATAGCCAAACCCTTCAGCAGCCAATTCCTTTGGATTACGCGTTAGTTAAATATTGCAAAGGTATCGATAAAGGCTATGAGTTAACACGGTGTTATAAAGAGATTCCGCTACATAACTTCACTTCCATATTAACTCAGGTAAGGTCGCGGCTGCTTGATTTCATACTTGAGCTTTCGGATCAAGTTTCTGAAATTTCTGACGAAAAAAATATGAAAGAAAAACTTAAAAATATTGATACGTCTTCATTGTTCCGTAACTCAATTTTTGGAGACAATACCGTCATAAACTTCGGAAATGAAAACTCATTTTCAGTAAATAACAACATAGTAAAAAACGACATTACGTCATTGAAAGAGTATCTTTCAGCTCAGGGATTCCCTAAATCTGATGTTGACGATTTAGAAATTGCTATTGATGAAGATGGCCCGATAGCTAATAAACGTGGTGACTATGGTCAATCTGTTAGTAAATGGCTGGCTAACATTGCGAATAAAGCAGCTCATGGGACTTTAGGCATAGGGATAGCTGCGGCAACTCAAGCAGCAACTGAGGCTCTTAAAAAATATTACAACCTATAGTAACTGACATGGGGTGTCGGGGGTCGGAGGTTCAAATCCTCTCGTGCCGACCAAAAATACATTGAAAACCAGCCTCTTATGGCTGGTTTTTTTATTGGTAATTTTCTTGTGGGGAAACATTGGGGAATAACTGGGGAATAACTACCGATAATTTTTCTTCAATCGGACGAACAAATCCCATCCTGTAGACCGAATCACTCGCTTGACACTGTATGTATTTACAGTAAAAATATAACCTCCCCTCACAGAGATTAAGGAGACTGTTATGTTTGTTGAGTTGGTTTACGATAAGCGAAATGTTCAGGGCTTGGATGGCGCAAGAGAAATTATTTTGGCTGAGCTGACGAGGCGAGTTCATAGCATATTCCCTGATGCTGAAGTGAAGGTTAAGCCTATGCAGGCTAACGGATTGAATAGTGATGCCAGCAAAAGTGACCGTGAAAAGTTGAACCGTATGCTGGAGGATATGTTTGAAGAGTCTGATATGTGGCTTACTAATGAATGAATTTCCATATTGTCATCACAGCGAACCCGGATCCCCTACCGGATTTAGCGTTCTCTTTTGGCTTTGTCGCAACTTTGCGTAACTCCTTCCAGTTTCACAACGTATCGCTTTACGCATTTCATCCTCATCAGCATATTCACCGCGAATCCGTTTGTAAGACTTAACCAGCGCGCGCTACTTTTTCTCCCTGCCCTATACTTTCAGTCTGACTGACTGGAGGTTTCTATGTGTGGACGTTTTGCACAAGCCCAGACCCGTGAAGAATATCTGTCATACCTGGCCGATGAAGCCGACCGTGACATTGCGTATGATCCGGAACCTATTGGCCGGTACAACGTGGCGCCTGGTACCAAAGTTCTGCTGCTGAGCGAACGCGACGAGCAGCTGCATCTTGATCCGGTCCTGTGGTCTTACGCGCCAGGATGGTGGGATAAAGCACCATTGATAAACGCGCGTGTCGAGACAGCGGCCACCAGCAGGATGTTCAAGCCTCTCTGGCAGCATGGCCGGGCAATCTGCTTTGCTGATGGATGGTTCGAGTGGAAGAAGGAAGGCGACAGAAAGCAGCCATATTTCATTCACCGGGCAGACGGCCAGCCGATTTTTATGGCGGCGATCGGCAGCACACCGTTTGAGCGCGGCGATGATGCGGAAGGTTTTCTCATTGTGACATCGGCAGCGGATAAAGGTCTGGTAGATATTCACGACCGTCGACCACTTGTTTTGTCGCCAGCAGCCGCCCGGGAGTGGATGCGTCAAGATATAGGAGGGAAAGAAGCTGAAGAGATAGCAGCTGACGGTGCTGTTCCAGCAGACAAGTTTATATGGCACGCCGTGACGCACGCCGTGGGGAACGTGAAGAATCAAGGGCCGGAGCTTATAGAGGCTACAGGATGAAAGGACAAAGCAGACGTTGCACGCTCGAAATAAGCGATAAGCGGACGTACCATCCAGCAAAATTACGAAAAAAACCGCCTCACGGCGGTTTAGCTGTCCAGTTAAGAAGTTGCGCTTGCGAGCCGTGCTGCAAATCCAATGAAGAACATCCCTACCAACGCGTTTCCAATCGCCGATAATCTACGATTACCTTTCAGACGACTGAGCAGATAAGAGCCGCAGAAAACGAGAAAGCCGAAATAAACGAGAGTAATTGCGAACATCACTGCTGCCAGAATGATGAACGCCATCCAGGAGTGTTCAGCCTGAACATTGATAAACTGGGCGAAGAAAGAGATATAGAACAGCAGTGTTTTTGGATTCAGAAGAGTAACCAGCATTCCGCGTCCGATGATCCCCCCGGTATCAGCTGAAGAGTTCTTTTCCTCACTTGTTTCGACAGTTTGCTTAAAGATAGCGCGTATCGTCTGGACACCGAGATAGAAAAGATAAACAGCGCCTGCGTATTTGATGGCGTTAAACAAGGCAGGGGTTGAGCTTATGACCGCGGCCAGCCCACACCATGCCAGCAGAACCAGAATAACGTCGCTCAGTAGAATGGAAAATATGGCAGCAAAGCCCCGCTTGATGCCGCTGGTGATGCTCGTTTTAATCACGAACATGGTTTCAGGGCCAGGCGCAAGGACGATCAGCGTCGCACCAAGCAGGTACGTCCAGAAATTCACGATACCAAAATCAGCAAACATTTATACTCCAGTTATCTCGTTTTCAACGAGCCTATTCTAACGTAACCATAGTTAATGAAAACACATCACGGCTGCTTTCTATTCCGCCAATGTCTGCGAATGACACAAAGCGGACCAAGACATCAGGAATACTTATCGGACTCTTAGCAGATCTGAATATCTCGTCGTATATCGCGGCGACAACATTTCTCGTTTCATCTGCCACTGCTGCTGAATGCCCTGCCCCGCGAAGTACAGGGTGCCTTTTCCATCTTTGTCGTTCAAGTGATCAAGCACCTCCATCAACCTTTCGCTGCCGGCCCGCGGGGCGTTATCGTCGAACAAGTTAAGTTGGGCCACACCCTGGCTGAAAAAATCCCCAAGCATGATTCCTGCCTTCTGGTACCGGTGACCATCCTTCCAGATTTTGTCCAGGCACTTTACTGCGGCGTTGATAATGTCGCGGGAATCCTGTGTAGGTATGAGAAGCTTCATTGAAGCGCTATTACCGTAATACGGCTCATTAAGCGCGAATGGAGAGGTTTTCACGAAGGCAGAGATAAAGCGGCAATACTGATGCTCGCCCCGAAGCTTTTCGGCACCACGCGCCGCATAGCTGCAAATAGCTTGCCGCATCTGTTCGTATTCGGTGACGCGTTCACCAAAAGACCTGCTGCACACGATTTCCTGCTTTGCCGGCGCAAACTCTTCAAGCTCCAGACATGGTTCACCGCGCAGTTCCCGGACAGTTCGCTCGAGTACAACGTTAAAGTGTTTACGGATAATCCAGGTGCTTTGTTCTGAGAGGTCCAGAGCTGTTTTGATGCCCATGGCGTTCAGCTTTTTGCTAATGCGTCTGCCGACACCCCATACATCCTCCACAGGTACAATAGCCAGTAACCGCCGCTGACGGTCAATGTTCGACAGGTCCACTACCCCGCCGGTCTGGCGCTGCCATTTCTTCGCTGCGTGATTGGCAAGCTTCGCCAATGTCTTTGTCTGGGCAATGCCAACCCCGACAGTCAAGTGCGTTCGCTTCAGAACTGTAGCGCGGATCTCTTTGCCAAAGTCAGTCAGGTCCCGGCAGTTCCTAACGCCCGTCAGGTCACAAAAAGCTTCATCGATACTGTAAATTTCAACGCGGGGGCTCATTTCCTCAAGCGTCGTCATTACCCGGTTCGACATATCAGCATACAGCTCATAGTTGCTGCTGAAGCAGACAACGCCAGCGCGCCGGAAAAGCTCCTTTTGCTTAAAGAACGGCTCTCCCATAGTAATTCCAGCGGCTTTGGCCTCGGCGCTTCGTGCTATTACACAGCCATCATTATTCGAAAGAACAACCACTGGCCGCCCTTTCAAATCTGGCCGAAACACCGTCTCGCATGATGCGTAGAACGAATTCACATCACAGAGCGCAAACATATTCAGCTCGCAGATTTAACGATGAAAGTCACGACGCCGAAAACGTCCAGCGTGTCTTCGCTGCCCACAACAATCGGACTATAGGCGCTGTTCATAGGATTGAGTTGCACGGTCGGGCGCAGCTGAAGGCGTTTAACAGTGAACTCCCCTTCCACCGCAGCGATGACAATATCACCATGCTCAGCAGTCCTGGAGCTGTCCACCACCAGAAGATCACCGTCGCTGATCCCGGCTTCGATCATAGAATCACCCGCGGCTTTGACGAAATACGTTGAACTCGGGTGAGCGACAAGTAACTCATTGAGATCGATACGCTGTTCAACGTAATCAGCTGCAGGACTTGGGAAACCACACTGAACTAAGTCACTGAAAAGCGGGAGAGCGATAATTTCTCGCAGTTCTGTTGGCCTGATGAATTCCATTGCACACACCTCAAACACTGTTTTTATATACAGTAGTTTTATTTGTAATTGTCCGCAAGATACAGGCCCTATCGTGACTGTTCAAAGCTTCACCGTTTCGTTTCTAAGTTTCTCTTGGCTTTAGAATTATTGCGTTTGTAAATTTTAAAAAGAGTGCAATAACAGGAGCCAGCAGCAACATAAAGCCCGCCTGGTAAAGGCTTGAGGCTAACTATTTATGTTTCTGGTGGTGACGGCCAGCTGATCTCCTGATCATTTGTGAACACCAGGCGGTTTAGTTTCACCCGGTAGGACTTCCACGCCATCAGTTGATCCGCCTCCATTTTTGTGGCAATACCCAAATCGCTGGCATCCTGGAGTGGTGCAATTTTTTCCCCTGCAGCGGCGATCAATTCTGAACGATGGGCTTCTGCCTGGTCGATTTTTTCCTGCCGGGTAAACTCACGTGGAATTATTTTTTCGCCGTTCCACATCCATTCACCGTAAATATTCAGGCCATCCGGCACATCGGCGGTATTGACCTCAGTTACCGAAAGATTCAACGGATAAAGGCGTGACGCGTCAGCATGGTATGATCGGATTACCCCTTTATCATCAAAACAAATTTTCAGCGTATCAGGCTGGAAGCGGGTCAAATGTAGATACCAGTCCAGACCATCTTCTGTTTGAAGATAAATCGCCTGAATCATCAGGTCGTAATATTCAGGTGTGTAAATCGTTAAATTTTTAAGTGTTAATGCCATACCATGTGTCCTATGCAGTGTGACCAATGACCATCCAGCCGACAGTCGGAACATATTTCTGAATGGGGCGGTAAAATAATGTATCGTTTACAGGTTCGTTACCTTCGGCGTTGTAACCAGTAAGGACACATCCAGCAGGCGCGCGCTGCCATGCATTTTTAGCAATGATGAATGACCCCTCGGCACCGAGCGCGACATCAGTGATGAAATTTGACTGCACCCAGTTAATTTCCGCCTTCGCCCCAAGCCGCCCAGTTAGCCAGTTTGACAGCCAACCGCCCCATACAGAGCCGTAGAGATTCCCGTCATAGCTCAGTCTCGCTCCATTCGGGCCCCACAAGAGGTCACCGGTACGTGAGATAACAAAATCTCCGCCCCCCTCATTACCGTTATTCAGACGAAGATCGGAATTACGGTCTTTATAAATATATGCTCTCGGGGTGCCATCTTTATTTTGAAAAATAATATGCTGACGGTCGTCACTCTCGATGAAAACACTTGTATTCGACGTAATTGAATTTGCAGTAATTCCCGCAGGGGCCTTAACTACATTACCTAGGGTTACAGCCCCGGTATTTGCATCAACATAAAAAGGACGTAAATTGTTATACCCGCCATTCGGATCACCTTTTTTTGTAAACATCAGGTAAAACGTTGTACCGTCAAAGCGGAAAAGGGTACTCACATCTTTCTGCTTTAAGCGGAGTGCGGTTGAGTCAGTGATAGAAAGAGATCCCGCCATTTCGTCACCAGCGCGCTGCACAGCGCCGGTAATGCGTTCGTCATCCCCTGCCGCCACAGTGCCAGCTTTTGTCCCAACATCCAGAACTGCTGCCTCTTTCAGCCCAAGGTTTTTCCGTGCCCTGACTATATCCATCACATCACTCAGGTTTGCATCCTGTCGCAGAAACAACCCATCGCCCGTTGAAACCTTCAGCTCGATATCAGCCGTTTCAGACACAGCGAGTCTAAACTGGAGTTTAACGCTGATACCACTTACTGGCTTCTCGATCGCGGCACAGTTCGCTACAGCATAAAGCTCGCCTGCATCGGTCAAAAGTCCGACCTCCCTGACTACAAAGCCGCCCACATCGGCAGGCAGTACAAGCTGCGCAATAAACTGATTAGCCTGTTCCGGTGAGACCTGCAATGATGAAACCGCCGCACGATAAACTTCGCGAACAAGGGCTGTTAATGCCGGGTCAGGCTTAACCGGCTGGCCGTTACCATCACCTACTACAAAATCTTTAATTATGACGGGCTTCCCGGTCGCAGAAGACTGCGCCTCCAGCTCTTTGCCTCTGTTGGTCAGAATACTGTAATACTTCTCAGCCATGGCTAAACTCCTGCCTCAATATCAATATCAATCCAGGCGGTGACAGCACCGCCGGTGTAATAAGTTCCCATGGCGCCCAGATCCGCAATCACGTCAATAGAGGTCAACAGACTCCTCAGGTTCTTCGCTTTATCGACCTGCCGCCGGATACGCTGATACAGCGCGTCATCAACTTCCTGAAGGCTGTAAACCTCAATGCGGAAGGTGTAGGGAGCCTTACGCGGCAGATCCTCCCACCACTCCACCACGGTAGTTGGGAGACTGACAGCGCTCAGTGACCGCCTGACAGCGCCGGCAGTACCGCGATGCTGATGAACATATGCGGCATCCTTAATCACCTGCCGCTTTTCAGCCTCAGTCCAGGCGTCTTCCCAGGAATCAACCGAAAATTCCCAGGCAAGCCAGGGCAACAAATGCGCCGGACAGGTATCGGGGTCTTTCACCTTACGCACCATGCCCGTATCCAGCGCTGTGATCTGCTCCGAACTGGCCTGCTCCAGTGCCCGCTCTGGCTGGATGGCGGAGGGCGGTAGCAGGGAGCGAAATTTATCCACCGGACCCTCCTTTGCGGGTGACGTTTATCGCACTGCACCAGGGAGCCTGCCCCGCGGCTGCTTCCAGATCTGCGACCGGACTTATCAGCCTGACTCTTGTGACGCCGGGCTGCTGGAGTGCTGCGTAAATCGCGGAAAGCGGTACGAGGCCGTTTATGCGATGCGCAAGCCGGGTGTAGCTTGTCAGCGTGCTGATGGCATGTTCCAGCACCGTCTGTGCATCCGGTCCGTCAGGTATATCCAGTTCAGCCGTTACCGCATAGTTGACAATGGTGGCGCTTTTTACGCTTACATAATCAGTCAGAGGCCTGACCTCATCGGCGCTCAGTTCGCTCATCACTTTTTCTGTCAGGCTGGGGCTGGCCTCACCATTCCCGGTTCGCGACAGGACGTAGACGTCTACTTCCCCCGGTCGGTTATGCGTCTCCGGTCCGTAAGCATCCGCATCCAGCACATCGTTATCTGCTGATTTGGCATGGAAGCGGTATGCATTGCGCGCGCCTGCCGTATTCAGTTGTGCCCATGAAAGCTGTATACGCTCACGAAAAGCGTCATCATCTTCATAAACAGGATCGACAGGTGGCACAGCATCCGGATCTCCGGGATTTATCACCAGACGGGAAACGTTAAAGCCCGCGCCAATCTGGTCGAGATCGGCCCCTCTTGCGCTGGCAAGGAAAACTGCGCGTACCGCGTCATTGACTCGCTGAAACGCCAGGGCGAGCTGGTAGGCATTGATTTCACCCTGTTTAAACGCCGGATCAGATTCCACCAGCGCATCAAATACCGGATCCAGTTCGCGCAGGCGTGCCAGCCAGCGGGTAAAAATATCTGCAGCATCCGGAACCACGATGGCATCCGGTACCGCCAGGGCGGACAGGTTAATTACGTCATAACTACTTGCCATATATCGGTATGCCTCCGGTGCTGATAGGAAGATTGTTCTCTTTGTTGATCCCTTCAATATCCACCACACACCCCGTTTCAGTTGCCGGGAAAGAGACGACCACGCGCGTGACCTTCAGCCGCGGCTCCCATCTCGCCAGCGCCGAGGCGGTCGCTGCGATAATACGTAGCCGCGTAAGGTCATCTCGGGGGTTGTCCACCAGCGAAAACAGGTTGCTGCCATAATCACGGACAAGCACCCGGCTACCTACCGGGGTTGAGAGGATGTCGCTGACCGACTGACGCAAATGGTCGGTACCGGACAGGCGTTTACCCGTCCAGCTGTTTACGCCGTTCATAGTATTTTTTCCGTATCAGGTCCGCCGGGTGGCGGTAAGTTAGCCGAAGTAATCCGGTCCAGTTTTATCCTTGCTGCCGGATTTTTTAGAGGATTTCGCAGGCTTGCGAATATCAACCACCAGGTTGTACGTGTAGCTGAAGCCGCCGGGTGTCAGGGAGTAAACCAGCGACTCCACCACCCAGGCACGATCTTCCCGCTCACCAAAGCCGGACGTGGATACGCCGGATTCTGCGGTGAGAGGGACATGTTCAGGGCGGCAAGGACCAGTAACCGTCATTTTTTGCTCATTGCGCTGTGCCTGCGTTTTTTTTGACTTTGCCTGCTGGTCAGCGGTGTCCTTCACCGGCTGGGTATACGGGTTCGCCATTGAGGGACCGTCATGATCGACCGTGGTGGTTTTGGTCTTTCCGTCAGCCTCATCGTAATACCGAACGCCAATTTTACCCGAGGACTTACCGCCACTGCCGGTGGCCTTTCCTGTCGAACTCCCCCGTTCACCTTCGTTGTACGACCAGTTTGATACCTGTTCTGGTGTGATAACCAGAGCGCCGGTCTGCTCTCCGGAGGCTTTCGCGGTTGCACCCTGGCGCAAAAAAAGCCAGTAACCGCCTGAGGGTTTGCTGACAGCGTTCCACGTTCGGGCAAGGCGGGTCAGCAGGTTCGCGTCGGATTCTGCAACCTGATCAACATGGTCAATGTGGATGTCTGCAAGCTCTGTGGCCACTTTCGGCACCAGACCGTTTTCGGTGGCCACGGTTTTAACCAGATCCGCAAGTCGCAGGTTATCCCAGCTGCGCGTTTTCTGGCTGAGCACATCGCCAGGCTGTTTCTGTGCATTCATGGGCGCGGCAGTGGCATAAATCTCTATACGACGTGGCGGGCCACTGCTGCCCACGCCGGACACCACAAACCAGCCCTTATCCACCAGTTGGTCGTTAAAACCCAGCGCCACGCGTAACCGTGCCCCTTTCACCGGCAGAGGCAACGTTTCGGACAGCAGCGTGATTTTCAGTTCATCCGCCTTTGCCGTAGCGCCGCCATAATCCGTCAGCGTCAGCTCCGACAGGCTTTGCTGCAGCGCGCGGGTAATATCTTTTCCCTCCGCGTTGATGCTGAAAGCAGGTGCATATTCCGGTTTAACAATCTGTTCAGTCATATTAATCCCACAGACTAAATGCAGAATCCTGAACCGGCGGCGCCAGATCAGGCAGGATGATATAGAGGTCAGACGGGTAAACGGCACCGATGTCAGCCAGTCCCGGATTCGCTTCAAGCACCTGAGTCACAATATAAGAAAGGTTTTCCGTGCCGTAATGTGTCGCACAGACTGCATCAAGCACATCACCGTCACGGGTTTGATATGTCGTCGGCATAATGTTTCAGCGTCATCGTCCAGTTTTTATTTCGGTGGCCACCGCCTGGCAGGAAACGGCTGGTTGTGTCGGAGAAGTCGATAACCACCCACCAGCCAAGCACATCCCCTTCGCCGCTGACCAGTTGTTGTGGCTTATTCTGATCTGCGAGGTCGAAGAGATCGTTGACGGCATCCACCCCCTTGCGGAAGAAAGCATGCGACTCCCCTTCAAGCCGAACCGTTCGCCCGGGCTTGCCGGTATACTGCAGTAAATCCTGTTTACCGATCCGCTCCTGCTCACTCCAGCGCCAGCTGGCCTCACGGGTCAGTTGGCTGTACGCGGTGGTATCAATCGAAAAGGCAAAGTCGCCCAGCATCATCATCACTCGGGCGGCCTGTGCGCCACGGACAGCGCCGGACCACGACTGTCCGAAGTCTTCATAGACCGGAACGATTTCACTCACCAGATTTGTCCTCCGTCCATCATGCTGCTGTTACCCGTAAACGCCGGGCTGGTTTTCGTCACCCCCTCGACCGCATCAGCTATACCTTGCTCGCTTTGTCCGGGTGCTCCGTTAATTTCGAAACGGTATTCGAATTTCCGGTTGTCAGTAAGCTGCCTTGCCTGTGGCTGCTGGTCGGCTGTATCAAGGCGCTGGAGAAGTGCATCCCAGTAACCTCCGTCGCCTGAAGCCGACGCGCTATTGCTCTGAGCCCTATCCAGGCCAAACAGCGGTCCGCTGTTTTCCGGTGTCAGATATTTATCCAGTGATTTATCAAAGCCTTCATTGTCATCACTGAAGATACCTCGCGTATCCCGGTACGATTTTTTCACATCGTCCGGCAGACCCGGTTTTTCTTTGAGCTGCTGTTCGAACCACTCTCCCTGGCCGTTACGCTGCGCCGTCATGCGGGCGATATCGACCGAGCCGGTCATGGCCAGCGATTTGAGCACATCACGCTGATCGCTTCGCTCATCCGGCAACAACCAGGACAGTTTTTTCGCCAGCGCATACGCCACTTTCCCGACGAAAACGATCCCCTGCCCGAACGTCAGCACGCCTGGGTAGAGATCATTGCGTAGAAAACTGACGATGCGTTTGATCCCCCCGCCTTTAAACCACTCCGCCATATCGTCAGTCAGGCGTCGGATATCCGGCGCCAGTTCGTTACCGAGCTGGCCGGAGATTTCCGCCAGTGCAGAAGAGAAAACGGTCTGCAGATTAGTAATGGCACGATTGCCCGCCATCGCGCCTTCAGCCCCCTCTTTCGTGACGAGGTTATACCGACGCTGCTCGTCCATCAGGTCGCGGTAACTTTTCCCGGACTGCTTCAGTAGCATCAGCAGCTTGCTGGCCTCGCCGCCAAACAGCGAATCAAGAGCAAACGAAGCTTTTGACTCATCCTGCAGACTGAGCGCACGCTCGACGATTCTTTCAAACTGCGCCATATCGCTCAGGCCGGCAAAGTCGCCGGCTTTGAAGCCCAGCGTTTCAAACGCATCCTGCAGTGAGCCCTGTTTGCCGTTCTGCTTGTACTCCCCCGCCTTGTGCAGATACTCCTCAAACAGATCGCCGATATTCTCTCCGTTCATGTCGTACTGTTTTGCGAGGGTGTCCCATGCATCAAACGTCGGGATATCGACGCCATAGCTTTTCGCCACGCCGGCGCGTCTGGCCGTTTCCGCGTTGGTGGCCGCCGGGGCAATCAGAGTGCCCAGTGCGGAGGCCACAACCCCGCCGCCGCCGATCGCCAGCCCCGGTGCCACCATGCCGCCCAGCTGTCCGGCGATACCCAGACCGCGGCGAAACAATCCTTTACCTGCCCCCTTAAATGACGCCAGCCGCTGCGCCTTCTGCATCTGCTGGTTCAGCTTCTGCTGTTCGGACTCCGTTTTACGGATTTCACGGGACACATCGCTGTAACGGCGTTTCAGATCGCCCAGGCTCTGCCCGGCAAGCTTTGCTTTCTTAATCTCCGCCGCCAGCTTAGCCTGGTCTTTGCTCAGTTTTTCTGACTGCTTTCCGACATCCTTCAGGCTCTTTTGCAAACCGTTCGCTGAACGGCTCCAGGAGCTGTCGATATTGCCGCCAAAGGTAATGACGGCCTTAAGGTTCTGGCTTAATCCGGCCACGATTTACCGCCTCCACTTCGTCGGTGAGAAAATCAGAAAACACACTGAATGGCATGTCCAGGTATTCCGCCATGGGAAAATGCAGGCGCCGCCCGAGAAAGCGTATCGCCCGCATCAGACCTCTTTCGGTCGATCCGCGGGCGGGAGCATAAAAACATTAAATGCGTCCAGCAGCTGCGCATAATCCGCCGCTGTGAGCTGCCAGATATCCTGCTCGCTGAGGTTGCACAATAACGCAATCATGCGCGCTTCTTTTTCTTCTTCACTGCCGTGGTCTTTGGAAAAAGCGATGCGGTCACGCACCAGCGGTTCGCGTATCGTCACCTGTTCGAGTAAGCCACCGTTCTCAATCGAAACAGGGGAATACAGTTTGATCACGCGGGTTTCACCGGGAAAACTCATAAATAATCCTTAAAAAGTAAAAACGGCCCGCAGGCCGTTGGTATGTTCAGTTGAAAAATCAGAGGCGGACCTTCGCCGCCAGTCCAGACAGTACATCAACACCATTCACCCGGCGCGCGAAGCGCTCGGTATCAATAGCAAAAAGCTCCCTGCCGTCTTTGGTCTGGCGGTAATAGCTCACCGCGATTTCCACCGTGATGGCGTTCTCGGACAGATTGTCCTTGCCCCGCGCATCCGGCGTAACGGTCTGCACAAAGCCTTCGATCTCCTCGACGGTGCCAAGCGCGGTACCGTTCGCCAGATAGCCCTGATAGGCCGTAAAGCGCGGGCGGCTGCCGCTTACAAAACCGAAGGCGGTCAGCATGTCCGTATCCATACCGTAGAATTTCAGCTGACAGGTCAGGGCCTCCATGCCGTCATCCACGGGGGACGGCGCATCCTGCGCGCCGGTACGCAAATCAGTTTTGACAATGGACAGTGTCGGTGGGGTGAATTCATGCGCCCCCTGTATGCGGACCCCCTGCCGGAAGAAGGTCCAGACGCGTAGTGTGTTTTTTTCGCTCATGCTGCCAGCATCTCCTCAAGCGCATAGTTGTTATTCACCCGGACGCGCAGGCTGATAAGCTCAGTCGGCGATTTCGGACCAAAGTCATAGTTGATGTACAGCACGCCCGCCGCCATGCTCTCAGCGGTGTTAAGCTCCTCATCCAGCCAGGCACGTCCGCCGAAGATGGCACCGAGCCCGACCAGCTGGCGCATATAGGCATTGATGGTGCCGATAATGTCATCGGCGTTTTCCCGGTCCAGCGGGCGGTCAACGTACTCCAGCATCGTTTCCTGGATACTGTCCTCGATGACGTCGGCGGTACGGCGAACAGATTCAAAGCGCCACTGCGGGTTGGTACCGCACAGGCGGTTCCCCCAGTGCTTAAACCCTGCACGGCGAATAATGGTGGACACGTTCTGCATGTTGAGCAGATTCGCATCACAGTTTTCATCGCCCAGAATGAACTCGTCAATCTGCTCCACGCCGAGGATGTTGTTAATGTCCTGGTTGGATTTACTCCACCACCAGCCCTTCTCAAAGTCGATACGGGCACGCAGCCCCGCCGCAAACGCAGAATACGGACGATAGACAAGTTGACCGTCAGCGTTGCTGACCTGCACACGCGGACGCAGCAGCTCGGTGCGGGTACCATAAGACTGGCGACGCTGCACAACCTCCTGCAGCGTGGCACCGGACTCACAGTCAACATACGCCACAGCCCGCAGCTTGCCGGCAACGGTTTCCAGTGCCTTGCCTACCGCATCATCCTCACTGAATCCCGGTGCGATGACGATACGTGGCTGGTACGTTGTCACGGATTTTGCCGACGACAGCGCGCCAATCCCGGCCAGCACCGCTGCACGTTTCTCAGCTTCATCTGCCCCCTCCGCCACACGCACTACCACGGTCAGGGCATTTCGCTGGTCGTTGATTTCCGTCAACGCCTGCTTAAGCGTGCCTTTGTCCCCAAGACGCGAGAGCATCGAGGTACCGACAATTGCAACCGGGGTATTCAGGGGGAATGGCTCATCCTCGCCACCAGCGAGCTGCAGACTGAACGGTAAGACAATACCGCTACCGTCCCCCGTTGCGTTTACTTTCACGTCTGCGACTGCCCTCACGGCAGCAGCAACAGTTGCGGGAGTAGCCGTCAGCTTGCCAGCTTCATCACAGCCAAGCGTGATGGTCAGCTTAAGCCCCGTAGCATCCCAGATGGCGGAAGTTCCCACCTCCGCTGGATCCCCCGCATCGGGAATACCGGCTACAGCTTCAACCACCACCACGTTTCCTGCCCTGCCGGCAATTTTCGCGGCAAAATCCACAACGTTATCCAGGATTGGCGTCCCCGTGCTGGCACTGGCTGGCGTACCGGCAGAGGCATCAGGCGCAGTGCCCACCAGGCCGATAATGGCCGTCTGGATCGTCATGACCGCGACCGTGCCGGATGTCAGTTCGATCGTTTCCACACCATGTAAATTCGACATTAATTTTCTCCAGGCATAAAAAAACCTGCTGATGCAGGTCACATTTTCTGATTAGGTTTCCCGGTCATGCCACCACTGTCTCCCCGGTGATCATGGTTATTGAACGTCTGACGGATCCCGCTCATTTTCCCGGTACCGTCCGAAATCTCCTGGGTCGCACCGATATTTCCGGCCACGTTCGTGTCGGCGTTTATCTGCGTTTTCCCCTGTACAGTCAGGGTATCGGTGATTTCCACCGGACCGTCGAGCGTGCCTTTCCCGATAATTTTGTAGGTACCGCCTTCCGCCAGGGTGATGGTCAGGGCATGCGCGGCACGGTCATAGCGGATCTCGGTACCGTCTCCGTAGCGGGTGATATGCTCGCTGCCGCTGCCTTCCGGTACCGGCAGACCGCCGGTATTCCAGCCGGGAAACACCCGGCCATTATTGAGCTCGCCCGCCTCCGACAGTACCGTGACCGCATCCCCGACCGCATACGGATTGGAGTCAGCCCGGTTAGTCCCCGAAAAGCCCTGGCAGAGCGGCAGCCAGGTGGTGGTGATGTCGCCCAGGTCCACCCGGCATTTCGGTATACCGTCATGCTTAACGGAATGAATAACCCCGCGCCGGACAATGTTTGCCAGGCGGCGCTGTAAATCGCCCTCGATATCACTCATCGGGTTTCGCCTCGTAAATCAGCTGATAATCGTCCACATGTGCCCGGCCGATATCTGGTGCCTTACCGAGCCAGACGGCATTCAGCGGGGCATTGATCTGCGCAAACGGATCCGCACCAAATGCCGCTGACTGTGTGAAGGAAATGCGCCACACCAGGTAATCGTCCATGCGCGGATCAAACTCATCACGTGATGCATCGATAAACACGGCGGGCGCCAGACTGGTCAGGCCGAACAACTGGCCGTCAATCCACTGGGTGATATCGGCGGCCGCCGTACGCAGGAAAATTTCCGGCCTGCTGACGCCCGCGCCAGCCGCATCCACCACCACATACAAATCGCAGGACAGGGTGACGTTGAGCTGCCCTTCGTTACCTCCGTCCTGCTCCCAGCCATTAATGGAGAAATACACCGCCGGAGTGGTCAGCCCGGTAAAGCGGGGCACGTTTTTTTCCGGGTAGGCATCGGCGTCGCGTACCCACGCAATGTTTTTCAGCGCGCCGGTGACCGCATCGTGATACTGCCCCAGCAGTAATGGCTCAGCCATGGTCCACCTCAGACAGATATTCGGGCTTTCACGCGCCCGCGCAGATCGGTTTCAAAATGATGCATAAAAATCTCCATCGCCTCGGCAAAGGCGTTATCTTCGATGTAGTTCAGCATCGGCTCATAAATATCGACTTCCGCTTCGCGGGTCCGCCGGGTATCCGGATCGCGAATAACCACCGTCCGCCTGTTCTCCCTGCGGGAGCGAGTCACCTCACCGTTTTCAAACGTGCGTGCAGAAAGCAGACTGCCCTTAGGCGTAAATCCGGCGTTTTCCGCCTGGCGTCGCGCTTTCATAAACCGCCCTGTGGATTTATCCCGCCGGGTATGGTGAGGCCTCACGCGGCCGTTTATCCGGCCTTTAAGGTCTTTCACCTTGATGGCATTCAGGCCGAACCAGAGACGAAAGTTATCCAGTTTTGACTGTGAAGCACGATCAAGACGAAAGGAAAGCAGGCGCCGGCGCACCAGGTCCAGACTGCGCGGCGCCAGGCCGTCCTTCATGTCAGCAACGGCTTTCTTGCGCAGGGTGGTCGCCGTACGCCTCAGCGCGCGGGAGTATGCTGCCCGAAACTGTTTCTGGGTGGCTCCGATCTGTTCCGCTATCCGCCAGATGGCATCCACATCGATATCGACGGGCAGGTCCCGTCGCAGTCTGGACTCACGTGCCATATCAGCTCCACTTGTTGATTTCCGGCTGCGGTTTGCCCGGGGCACCATAAGCCAGGGTGACGCGGGTGCGGCCTTCTTCATCTGCACCAACATGCGTTACGCGGTAAGTGGTACCGTTAATTTCCACCTCGTGGTGCTTCTCAAGCCCCGCGATATCGGCAGTCATCGCGCTGAACGCCGGGGCCCGATCCTGAATCTGACCTCCGCCCGGTACGTCCACGGGTGCGTCTGGCGTCTCAAAAATCACGGTGACAGGACGCAACTCACTGCCGATGGAGAGGACTGCCGGAACCTCTTCGGCAAATGCCCGGGAGATCCGGGCATCCGCGTTTAACAGGCGCTGGCGAAAGCGGTTCATCAATAACCCAGCCGTACCGGAACGGCATCGACATCGGCCGCGGCGGCTGCCCATGCCGTACCTGCCAGGGGATTCGGTGCAGCCGCCTCACCCGCTTCCACCGTCAGTTTACCGTCTGCCAGATAAAGCTTCTGACCAACAGTGACCGCTTCCGCAGCCTTTGGCAGAGTGAACACGCCGGTAGTGTGCAGCACGCCCCACAGCCCTGCCGGAATGTCATCATGAGCGACGCCCACCAGCGCCCCCGAAAGCACAGCGTCCCCCGAATGAATATCGGTCACACCGGTATTCTGAAAATCAAGGGTGTTACCGTCCTGCTGATAATTTCTCGCCATTTTTCTCTCCAGACAAAAAAGGAGCAGCACGTGCCGCCCCGGATATAAAAAAACCGTCAGAAGACGGTCGTTATTTTTTGGTGACTTTAACCATGCCGCGCCAGTCAAGCGGTGCAACCCCGGCATCGATACGCACCTTAAACGCAGCGCCGTCAACGGTGAAGCCCTGCTGCTGCTCCAGATACGGGGTGTCGATGCCGTCGAGATATGCCACCTCAATGGTGTCGCGTCCCTGTGCAGCGGTCAGGTAGTAATCCGTCGGGCTGCTGTCATCCAGGCGAGCCTCAGAGGCCACCGTCACAAAGTTCTGGATCGGGTTCACGATACCGCTGTTGGCATCCGCGCCCGGCACGCTTGCTGATTTGATCAACTGGTTTGCCCGTGACTCAATTGCCACTGGCGTGAGCATAAAGGCCGGGCGAATATTCAGACGGCGATCGCCCGATTTTTGCAGCAGCATCGCCTTACGCGCCGTATCCAGGCCTTCGATACTCAGATCGGCGGATACAAGGTTGCCGTGATCGGCGTGGAATAACGGCTTACCATCGGACATTTTCGGGTTGCTAGTCAGCACCGCCCAAACGAGATCGCCCACGGTGGCACGCGCAGCAAGCCCCATTGCCTGTGGGATACGGGTCAGCATGTCCAGGTCATCGTTGATGATGGTCTGCCGGTCAATGCTGAAAAGTTCTCCGTAGGTCGCCAGGGCAATTGGCTCGCCGCGATCCTTGATGGTGACATATTTATATTCTGCCCCGGCTCGGACCTTGCGAAGCGATGCCAGTGATTCCAGACCTACGCGGTGCGCGGTTTTGAAATCGGTCAGCGTGCCCTTACGGGTCCACTGTTCAAAGGTTTCGGTGGCTTCCTCCCAGCCCATCAGAGCCGCTTTGTGTGCCACATCCATCAGGATATTGCCGAAATCGCTGCTGCTGTGGGTGAACGCCAGCCCGACCATCGCCTGTGCCGTGCCAGCGCCGGAGATACCGATACCGCGATCAACAAGGGAGGCGCGTGCCAGTTCGCGCAGGGTGTAACCGTTGTAAGCATTATCATTTTCGGCTTGCGCATAGCCCGCTCGGGTCATTACTGCAGCGCGAATGGAATCACCGACCAGATTGCCGTTACCGGCATAAAGATGAATCGCGCCCGGACCAGCGCTCGGAGTGGTGCCCGCCGCCAGCGCCTGCAGCAGTTTATCGCGGGCTTTTTCAGCGTTGCAGGTGAAGTCGGCCAGACATTCAGCCTTCAGCGTCGCGAAGGCCGGGAACGCCTCAAATACGGCTGAGACGGAATTCACACGCTCTGCGTTCGCCGTCTGCATCTGCTGCTGCAGCTGCTGGGCCAGCGCGGTGATATCGATATTTGTCATCTGCGGTGCAGGCTGTTGTGGCGCTGGCGTGTTAAGGTTTGCCTGTACCGGAGCAGGTTGCGGTGGCTGATTCACCGGAGCTTCGGCGCGCGGCGTGAAAAGAGATTTAATCTGTTCTGGCATATTCTGGTAATCCTTCAGTTTATTTTCATTCACACAGGCCGCGGCCTGCAGTTCAGGTTCAAGCGTGTCGGCGAAGCCTTTTTCCACCGCCTCGGCACCGTTAAGCCAGGTCTCCGCTTTCAGCATCGCTTCCAGCTCTTCCTGCCCCAGTCCTGTTTTGTTCATATAGGCGCTGAGCATCAGGGCTTCGTTACGATCAAGCCATGCGGCGTAATCGCGCATGTCGTCAGAATCCCCGGCTATACCGCCCCATGGTTTGTGCACCATAATCCAGGCGTTTTCCGGCATGTGCACCGTGGCGCCCGGCAGGCAGACAATCATTGAGGCCATGCTGGCCGCCACGCCGTCCACCCAGATATCGATCTTCGCTTTCAGCCGAGACAGGGTGTTGAAGATGGCAAAGCCCTGCATGACATCGCCGCCGGGACTGTGGATATGCAGATCCACCGCGCTGGCCTCAAACACCCCCGCCTCTTTACAGTCAGTGACGAACTGCTGGGCAGTAATGCCCCAGCCGCCGATCACGTCATAAAGGAAGATTTCGACCCGTCCGGCAGCCAGCGCGCGGATTTCGTACCAGCACTGACCGTTCGCCGCATCGACACCCGCCAGGCTGGCGCGGGGGTTAATCATCATCGTCCGGCTCACGCCGTTTATCGTCTGGTTTTGCCGTTGCATCTGGCATCGCTCCTTTGTCATTGGCGGCGTCGGAATCAAACACCAGCCCGTGTTTACGGTTAAATTCAGTTTCACGCAGTCGCTGGCGCTTAACCTCCTGAGGATTTTTCCCCCTGGCCCGCGCCCATTCCGCTTCGGTGCCCGCGCCGCCACGCACAATGGCTTTCCAGGCGTTCGCCTCTTTGCCCGGATCAATCCACGGCATCACCGGCCCGAGATAAAGTGCGTTATAGAGAGAATTCGGATCCACATCCGGCGGGACTTCAACGCCGCTCAGCAACGCCATCGCCAGCCATGCGCGGTAAACGGGCCGGCTGTGCTGGCCGACAAACCACTGCTGGAGGACGTTGTAACCTTCAAAGCTCTCCACCAGTTCCTGACGCTGGGAGCTGTAGGTGCCGTTATAGTCCCGGGCAATGCTGGAATAACTGCCGCGCGTACCGGCGGCCACGGCCCGCATCTGCCCGTTTCGGAACTCGTAGAGATGAACGTTCGGGCGGTTTGACTCCACCATGCCAAGGTCTTCGCCGGGGCGGAGTTCGTCATAAATCATGCCCGGCGCGATATCGTAGTGACGCTGCCCGCCGGGGGTTGAAAACTCACCGTCATCACCAAGTGACTGTGCATCGCCGCGCTTGATGTAAAAGCCCAGTGCAGCGGCAATACGGGCGGCCACGCGCTCGCTCTCTTCATAATCCTTGATGTCCGAAAGACGGGTAATGACTCCGTGGATCAGGCTGATACCCCGCAGCTGGTGCAGCCGCTTGCGCTGCGCCAGGTGAAGCATGTTGTCAGCAGAGACGGTTTTAAGTTCCGCGCTGAACCGCATCATGTTCGCCGGATGATATTTGTAAACGCGGTAGCCGACGGGACGCCCCCAGTCGTTCACGATGATGCCCTGGCGAACCTGCTGGCCGGCGGTGCTGTTAAGATTGAACGGCACAAAATCCGCCTCCAGCATTTCCAGAGAAAACGGTACTGACGTGGCATGCTGCAGGCCGGGTACGTTTCCCCTGACCAGTTGCGTGAACACTTCCCCGTCACGCAGCGCAGAACGCAACAGCAGGCGCTCGGCTTCCGGACGGGTAAACATGCCAGTCACTTCAGGACGCACGGACCACTCCGCCCAGAGCGCCGAAAGCTGCCCCGCGAACTCGGAATGGAGGTTTCCCTCCAGATCGAGAGGCTGGGGCTCAACATGGATACCGTGGGCACCGATTACCCTGTCTTCCATTTTGTCGAACAGGCCGATCACCAGATCGTGATTTTCATCGAGCCACCGGGCCTGTTCCCGCAGGGACTGACCTGCTGCAAATACCGAGGTGTCCGCGGACTGACTTTGCTTTTTAGCCTTGTGCAGCCGTGACGGGTTTGCCGCTTCATAAGCATTAAGCCGGAGACGGTCCCGCGCGCGTGCCGCTGCCCACCCGGGGGAAATAGCCCCCAGTGTTCTTTCAAGAATGCCCATAGAACGCCTTACAGAAAGTTAGCGAGTTTGTACGAACCGCCGCGGCGGTTGACCGCCCGCCAGCGCCGCTCCCAGTAATCAAGCTCGTCGCGCAACGCTTTCGGATCGTGGTTGGTAATGGCGCGACCATTCACGCCTGTGAAAGAAATGCTCTTGCCGTCCAGCGAGTCCTGGTAGGCCTGACGCACCATCAGCAGCGTTTTCCAGATATCATCTTTCGTCACAGCAACCAGCCTCCCTTAACGGAAGACCCGAGCCAGCTGCCGGAGAGGGCTGTGTCCTTTTCAGGTTCAGCCTGCACAGGCGACTGAACGGGTTTTGTTTTTTTCACGGTTATCTCCCGGGGGGGGGTCCCTTCATGAATATTTGGATTGAGATCCTGCGGCTCAGCCCATGCAGGAGGTTTTTCCCAGTCGCGAATTTTTTCGTACCCGCGCAGAACCGCCACGGCGTGCGCATAGCAGAACAGGTCAAAGGCTTCGTTGGCGCCCTTGCCGGGTTTTCGCCATTTGCCATCAACACCGCGTTCTTCATAGGTCAGTTCCTCGTAGAACCACTCCCCCAGCCAGTCAGGAAAATGGATGTATCCGCCACCGGGGGTTTCGCGGTCCAGGTTGTTGCTGAGCTGGTCCTTAAGCAGGTCGGTCTGAAGCAGATACACCGGCACCTCGCCGCGCGCGTCGGCGCGACGGTCGCTGCGTTCGGTATTATTCGGGTGGGTTTTGGTAATGATTTTCTGACGCTTTGTGCTGTCGCCCTTAACCAGGTAAACACGTTTACCCAGGCCGTCACGCCGACACTGTCGCCAGAATTTATACGCGTTGTCCGTCACGCCTTCTTCACCGCCGCTGTCGACGGCCATCGCCAGCACCGGCATACGCCGCGCCGGGTCAGACTGCAGCGCATACGTTTTTTCCAGCACATCGGAGACCAGCAGTTGCCAGTCCTCCGGATACGCGCCCGGGTGGATCGGCTCCGCCTCGCCATGCTCATTGCAGCGCAGCGACTGGCGGATGTTGTAGCGATCCACCAGCCAGCGTTCACCGTTTTCGCCATAACCGATAATCTGCACGACGAAACGGCGCTTTTTGCCGCCCTGGACGTCAACGGCCGCCAGCAGGAAACGCACCTTAGGCGGGACCAGGCGCTTACCGTAATCCTCCGCCCGCTGCATCAGCACATCGGCGCGCCTCTGTTCGCTGGCTGCGCGCGGCAGGTATGGTAGCCCCCAGTCGGTATTGATTACCGCCTTGAGGGTTTCTTCGCTGCCAGTGGCCTCATACTCCTGCTCAGCTGTCAGCAGCTTGTACACCAGCTGCGCCCAGGTCTGATAAGCGGCTGCGGGTCCTTCCATCCAGAAACTGGCTATGCGCGATCGCCGCGGTTCGCCGGATACATTGCCGTCACGGTCAATACTCTGCCCTTCCCGCAACCAGACTCCTGCGCCGTTAAGCTCGCGCTTTTTATCCGCAGTGATAATGCCGCTGCAGTGCGGACAAAGCAGGTGTGCCGCCTCACTGGCTTTAACCGGATCCGGTTCATCACGGTAGCCGGTCATGGACTCCATAGCAGGCTGAAAATATTCACCGCAGTGCGGACACGGCCAGTACCAGCGGCGGCGATCGCCACGGTTGTACAGGGAAAGAATACCGGTCGTCGGTGGAGCTTCATGAGGAGACTTGCGGCGCCATTTGCTGTCACGAATATCACGCCCCGGAGAACTCTCTACAAGCGTCATCCCGGCGGACATGAAGGTGGTTGTACGTTTGGAGGCCAGTGAGAAGCCGTCGCCCTCGCCATCAATATCCTCAGGGAATCGGTCATAATCCGTCAGCGCCACACACTTAAAATCTGATGACGACATGACATTGATGGATGGCCAGCCAATTTTCAGGAAGCTACCTGAAAGGAAATACTTATCGTGAACGTTGTTGTCATTATGCCGGGGGCTCAGGTTTTTTCTGACTTCCGGACTGCAGCGAAATGTTCGGGCAAGACGCTTTTTTGAGTGCTCCTGTGCCTTATCCTGTGTCATTTGCACCAGCAGCATATCGGACGGATCACAGACGATGTTGTAAACCACCCATCCGTCAATCAGACCATTTGTTTTACCCGTTCGGGCAGGTCCGACGAATATCACGGCGTCGTATTCACGGGATGCCAGGCAGTCCATAGGCTCCAGAACATAAGGCGCCACCATCGGATCCCAGGGGACGGAATTACCTCCGGAGGTGGGGACACGCATATATTTTGCTACCGCCACTGATACAGGCATTCTGCGTGGCGCTTTAATCAGGTGTCCGGTGTCACGTTTCAATGTGAGGGCGGTCGCCAGTGCCAACATTATTCCTCCTCCAGGATGTCCTCCTCTGCTTTTTCTTCGTCACTCATGACCCGCCGGGCAATTTCATCACGGAGATCGTCAATAATCGACTGGACGCGGGAAACCGTTGCAGGATTAAGCGCACAATCGCGCTCAAGAATATCCGGCAACGTCTCAAGAACCTGAATCATGGCCTTCGCCATTTCGGCAAACTCGCGTGCAACATCTGAAGCGGGAATAAGCTCTCCTACTTCCTGTTCAAACTTCAGCCTTTCACGCTCTGACTGATACCAGGCTTTACGGTCCTGAGGCTCCATTTCTCCTTCAGCTACCGGGGCAGGCATTTTCATCAGCTCAGCAAGGACATCTGTCAGGCCATACAGTTTCAGGTTGCTGTCGTTGCCACCTGCCGGACGGACATTTTTCAGCCTGGCTGACACAGTCTGGCGATGCACACCGGACAAGGCCGCCAGCTGGCTGACGTTAAGCTGCAGTCGCTTTAATTCATGATCCATGAATGGCTCCAGTGATGAACAAAAAACAAACAGAATCGACACCGGAAAAATTTTTATCCCGATGTTTCAATGAATTGAAGTGGTGGTGATGGCCGATAAAAATGCAAAAATTTGGCTTTTTCCGCGTGTCCTCGCCCCCTCGGTGTTTATAATCGCCAGGAGTACCTTTTACTTATGAGATTCATTCTCGTGTATGCTTTGACACCAGTATTGCCGGTCCCTTGCTGATCGAGGCGGTTAGCCTCATTTCTCCAGCTGGAAATTAATTAACAAAAACGGTCAAATCTGGAAGTAAAGAGACTCTAAAAATGATTACCAACCACGTTCTGGAGCTTGATGTTAAAATCATGGCAAGCAAATATGGACTTACTAATTAGTGAAAATTAAGTTGTTAACTAAGGAGCTTTGGTCATGAGCAGTCGCCCACGGATAAACCAGTTTAATGTCATTTTTCCCGTAATCTGTACCTTACTTGGTGTAAGCATTACTGCGCTTTTGGGATTGTATGGAAACTATTTACAAACTCACAATGCCTCCAAAACAGCCTGCATTATTCGTTTAGATAAGCAGGAGTCACTATTGAGAGAAAAATATAATCAATTTATGGTTTCAGTTACTTCGTTTGGCTTTTCTCCTGCATTGACCAACCCAATGACCAGAGGCGACCTGAGAAAAGATATGTTACCCGTAGTTCAAAGCGCTACAGAAGTAATGACCTACGCCCCTCCTGAGCTGGGTTTAGTTGCGGCGAACGTTCTTAAGGCCTTTTATCTCGCAGACAGCGCTGGTAATAATCAAGAATTACAAGAGTCGGCAATTGAGCAGGCTGGACAAACATTTAAGGGAGCGTATAGCGCTTACATGAAGGCACTTAACACTCTAGATCGGCAACGGCAAGAGTGTGATTAAATTATGCGCTTTGGCTTTTAACTTTGTTCAGGCAGCAATTGACTTAGAGAGGATGTCTTTCCGCATCTGGTGGTCTCGAATGTCGGTGTCGTGTAACGATAGATAATTTGTCAACTAACCTCCATCTTTCTGCATACGTAAAATCTTAATTTTTTCCGCTTACGCTTGTTAATCTCATGCCGGATGCCAGGCTGTTTATGACTCTGATGAGTAGTTTGCCAACTCCTGGGAAACATCCATAAAAAGAGCAAGTGAAACTGAGACTCTGGTAGCCCTCCATGTGAGGGCATTTTTTTTTACATTGCTGCGCTTCGCTTGTTAAATATCGAGTCTTTTCTACAATTTAACGGTGCTTTGCTATGTCAGGTAAAGCCGTCGTTCAGAAATACCCGTGTGCTCAAGGACGAGCTATTCCTAGTTCTTTCTTTCCTGCTCGATCTGCCTTATGCCAGCGAAATTATTGTTGCCCTTCTCAATCACGGCCAGTAGAGGCTTTATCCACAAAACAGCCTGGCAGTACGTCATTGAGCTGGCGGCAGCGGCACGATCATCGGCTGCGTCAGGTCTGTTGGTATCGGTGTGCATGGCGCTGGCACGTAAACGGTACGCGTATTCGAGCAGCCCACCAGCAATGTCAGCAGGAACAGGCAGATCACAGGTTTTTTCACGGCGGAGAATCTCCCGGTATTCGATTACGGTTTCTTCGGTGCTGGTGTCTATCAGGGCGTTAAGCCTGTTGGCATGTTCGGCTACCTGATAGAACCGATTAAAGTTGAATGCCTGGGTAGCGATCACCTGCCCCTGCAAAGAGTTGTCACTTCGCAGAACGTCGTTATCGCTCTGCAGGCTACTGGCGTTTGAGCAACTCTTAACGAGAGCGACCGAAAGGCCAGCAATAACGATAACGCCGATAAGACCTGCATTAATTTTCATTGGTCCAGCCCCCAGCACGCCAGCGCACTTTCTTGATCGCGCCGCTCGACCTGCCCATAGCAGCCATTCTTTTGGCCTTTGGTTAGTCGGCAATCACGGCCGCCATCTTTAATCCACCAGCGAATAGCTTCACATGCCCCTTTCCGGTCACCAGCATTGATGCGCTTATAGAACGTGGACGGGAAGCATTTACCCGGCCCGATGTTGTACGGGCAAAAAGATGCGATGCCTACCTTCTGCGGCTCTGTCAGAGGCACTTTGATATTGCGATCCACCCAGGCTAATGCCTTATCACGTTCAATAGCGTTAACCTTGCGGCATTGTTCCTCTGTGGCTGTCATGCCCTTAACAACACGCCTGCCATCGATAACGGTCACGCCGTGACATAAAGACCAGACCCCACCCGGATCAACAACGGCCACCAGCGCATTGCCTTCTTTCTCGCTGATGAATTGGTCGAAAATGAGTGGAGCAGATGCCCCTGACGCGATTAGCGCCAGCACTGCTGCGCTGAGCTTTGCTTTGTTCGACATCATTCACCCCGCGCAGCTTTGCGGCGATCCGCTTTAATTTGGAAGTACAGACTCGTTAACCACGTCAGCAAACCAAACATGAGGCTACCGAGCACACCAATGGCCGCCCATTGAGATGGGGAGACTTTATCGAGGAGCTGAAGCAACCAGTATCCGGTCCCCCCTCCCGATGCGCCGTATGCAATACCCGTCGTGATTTTTTCCATTCGATACATGCTCTCACCTCGCTACGTTGCGGGTGTCCAGTTGAGGTAATAAAAAGGGCCGCGATAGCGACCCAAGCTTTTATTCCCCTGCCAGCTGCCTCACCTCACTTACCGTCTGGTTGAAACGTTCCTCTTCCAGTTCTACGCCGATAGCCTGGCGGCCCAGTTCAATGGCTGCTTTAACAGTTGATCCCGAGCCCATAAAGAAATCAGCTACCACATCGCCGGGCCTGCTGCTGGCGTTGATGATTTGCCGCAACATATCAGCGGGCTTTTCGCACGGGTGTTTGCCTGGATAGAACTGGACGGGTTTATGTGTCCAGACGTCTGTATAGGGCACGGCTACTGTCACAGAGAAATGCCGCCGAAGAGATTTGTACTCTTCCAGCAGATCAAGGTATTTCCGGTTCAACGAATGCCATGTGGCCACCAGCTGGTGATGCGGTGCTTTGAGTTCTGAGGCGCGGTGCTTCTCAATGGCGATCTGAGTGAACAATTCCTGCAGCTTTTCGTAATCCTGCTCGTTCGGTAGTTGCCACTGACTGGCACCGAACCAGTGAGACACCATATTTTTCTTTCCGGTGGCGTCAGCTATTTGCCTGGACGTGACCCCCAGTTCGGCTCGTGCATCCCGAAAGTAGGTGATTAACGGAGCCATGACGTGCTGTTTGACCTCGTTGCTTTTCTCAGCAAACCCGTCGCTTTTCGGCTTATATGGCCCCTGATAATGCTCAGCGAAAAGGATGCGTTCCGTCGCGGGAAAGTAAGAGCGCAGGCTTTCTTTATTACACCCGTTCCAGCGCCCTGATGGCTTCGCCCAGATAATGTGGTTCATGACGTTGAAGCGTTCACGCATCATGATCTCAATATCGGATGCAAGTCGGTGACCTGAAAACAAATACAGGCTGCCGGCAGGCTTAAGCACTCGCCAGAACTGGGCAAGACACATATCAAGCCAGCGAAGATAGTCGGCGTCACCGTTCCACTGATTATCCCAGCCGTTCGGCTTCACCTTAAAATAAGGCGGATCCGTAACAATAAGGTCGATGGTGTTATCTGGGAGGGTTGCTAGGTATTGCAGGCAGTCAGCGTTGATAAGCTCAACACTGTTTATATTTACAGTATTTTTCATAGATCCGTAAGCGTAACTCTGATAGGCTCACTATGCTTTTGCGCTAAAGCAATGGGCCTTGGTTAGCTTGTGACCTGAAAGCATGAGCTAATGGCTGGTTGGGTGCTACAACACCCACCAGCCGCCCATTTCCACAAATAAATGCTCCCTATCTGGAAGCGCTCAATTTCTAATTAGAACTTGCCGTATTTATAAAAATAAAGACCTGGCATAAAGAAAACATGCATCTAGACGATATATAAAGAGTATTCATAAGAAATTGGAGGTACTAGTTGTGTCATTTCAGAGTATCGCGCAAGTGCGCCAAGCTATAAGAAACATTGTTTGTTACATCGACCCGAATGAATCAAAGACTAATACACATAATATTGATTCATTTATTATTTATGATGCTTCTGGCGATGTGTTATACCGCTATATGAAAAACATGAAGTGCTTTTACGAAAATAGCCCAGCATTTAAAGCTAAGAGAACACCAAGAGATGTCGCAGAGCTAACAATCTTCGATGCAGGAGCTCAATTCCAATGGAGTAGTGTTTTCCCTTAAGATTCCTTAAAAAACATCTAATAAAAAACCCGCTCGCTGGCGGGTTTATAAACTTTTGGCAATATATCAAATTAGCTTCAAATATCGCTTATTTTGTTGCATTTTGCAAGCCTAATTGAGGGAGTTAGTGAAAGTTACCTCACATTTCCGCCACTTTCAGTTCTTGGTACTCTTCGTACCGTGTCAAAATTTCGCTTAGTGCCTGGCTGTCCATCTCCGAAAACGACGCTTTGAAAGCTGCCCAGTGGCCTGAATACACTCTGAGCCAGGTGGAACGCTCAACGCTGACCATGCGCGCCAGAGCTGCTCCAGCATACTCCTGATAGGTATCGTTATTACGCGAGGCAGCAACTTCTTGCGCCGCCAGCCAGACAAGCCCTACCAGTTTTTTAGTGACACGGTCTTGGATTTTTTTGCCGCTATGCTGACGCTGAAACTCTTCCCATACGTGCTGGCACATTAACCTCTGGTACCGGAAAGCAAGGTCATGCCCATAGCAGTACCGCACCCATGCCTGCAAATGCGCCCCCAGACCATTGACCGATCGACGCCATGCTGAACAAGCGAACTCCGTATCCTTAATAGGCGGTAAAGGTCGGCGACGGCTCCTTGTCTCAAGAACATAAAGCGGAGTGGCCAGAGTTTTTACAACCTTCGATCCACAACCTTCCCCACCCTCCATGACGATTTCAGGATGGTGCCGAGGGTATTTATTCTTATCTGCTGGTGGATGCTCACTGAACGCCTGCAGCTGTCCTTTTGTCGATCCTGATAAATCCGCCAGCGCGCGGCGCAGTTCAATCCGCGTATATTCCAGTTCTTGTAAATTCATTATGCTCAGCGCTCCATACAATTACGCTTTTGTTATTACGCCGATCGCCAGCGCTCGATTCATAAACCGGAATAGCAGCTCCAGCTGGGTACCGTGTTTTTTCTCGAACGCTGCAACATCAGCATGTAATTTGTCGTGACACTCTCTGCACAGAGGGATCACGAACAAATCGTGGGCTTTAGTGGCGGTACCGCCCATGCCGTGACCAATGACATGGTGTGGATCATCCGCTGGCCGCCGGCAACCTTCACAGGGCTGGGTTTTAACCCACCGGGTATAGTCCTCATTCATCCACCTGCGGTGTTTTGGGCGCAACATGAATGATTCAGGGGATTCAGGATCCGCATGCAGAGCCAGAACCTTTGGCTGGTCATAGGCCACTTCCTGATTTGCTCCATGCTTTAATTTCGCAGCCGTGACCGCAGGGGTGACCTTCTTCTGCAAAATGCTTTTAGCGGGGGGCATCGGCACAATGTCACTTTCTCGATATACGGATAAAAACGACTCGTCCGGTAATCGAAGCGCACGCTGGGCCATCCTTTCCGTGATTGCAACAGCAATGCCTGAATAGACGGCCCACCAGCACAATTCACCGAGGGATAATTCACGCTCGTTGTTATAGCCAAGCGATGACAGGATGGAACTGATCAGCCAGTTAATGAGATTACGCCGGGCCAGTTCTGCCAGCGCCGCGGTGGTTTGATCGCGCAGCTGGTTATCGCAATGCCAACAGAGCAACATTGATCCAGGGGGGTGTCGCATCGTTACCAGCTCATGATGGTGATAATCAGTGTGCGGGTACTGGCATTCCTTCACGTTACGTTCTAACCAGGATTCCAACGCGGTCAAACCGCCAGCTGCACGGATTACTCTCTCGTCGGTGAAGAATTCCTCGAGGGACTTATCTTCTGCCAGCGGCTGCCTGGCATCAGGGACGAGGCCCGACGGAAGCCCAGCCATGCTTTTTGGCTGAGGCTCCACCAGCACACGCCCCTGTTGAAACAGAGACATCAGTTCGCTGCCCGGCTTTAACACCACTAGGCCAAGGCGAGGAACAGTCTCGGCTGTAAACAGTCCTCTCACGCGGCATGCCCCTTAGCGATGTGTGCCGTCCACAGGCCGCCGATCCACTCGATGCCTTTGGGTGTAAAACGTGCCTGGCTAAAGGCGTAGTTTGTTTCGCTCGTGGTGCCAGTTTTCACTTCAAACCGCCCGGCAGCAATGTGCTGGTGCCGCGGTGTCAGCACTCCGCCGAGCCGGTACATAATGTCGCTCTCAATGAGGAACAAGCGGAAATCGGTCTCTTTGGCCTGCAACAGCTTTGCCACCTGGCGGAAAGACATTGAGCCTTTGGCAGTACAATACCGATCGACAAACTCAATTTTCGGCGCGGCAGCGGCTAACTGCTGGCTGAGTTGTTCTTTCTGCTCGGCCAGATCCGCGGCGAGACGTAATGCCTCCGGCAATGTTTGCGGGACACTTACGGCCTGGCTGTTCTCCAGCTCTTGCCAGCGATCGACAACAGCGGCGGTAAATTCTGGCGACAGCCTGGCGACGATCACCAGAGAATCACGTTTGTTGAACCAATACTCCTCGTAGGTTTGCCCGTTTTGCGGGTGTGTGTAGGGGGTGTGCGCCAACGGCGCGGTTAAAATACCAGCAGATGCAAGGCGCTCAGCTGAGCGCTTCACATCACCATGTTTGCTCTGCACCAGCCTGGCAATTTCACGGCTGGACATTGTCACAACACCCTTTGCGGTTAACTGATTCATGCTATTTCTCCATATCAGGCGGCTGCACCCGCCTTTTGATTTGCACATAATTCAGGAAGATTTGCTTCTACCAGAGCACGAGCGAACGGCGGCGGTACTGCGTTACCGCAGCGCGCTACCTGCTTGTCTTTGGCGTAACGATTGCCGCGATAGTCCTGATCGATAACGTAGCCGTCAGGGAAGCCCTGCGCCTTATAAAGCTCATGCGGTTGCAGCATGCGCATTCCGATATCGACGATCTGGTACTTAACCCCCTCGATCGTCACCAGCCATTCATCCTCGCTATCACCGCAGTATGTTTCGAGGAATGTCCGGACCTCGCCAACATGCTGGCCACCAGCGGTAATCGTCGGCATAGGTGTATCCATGGTCTGACCGTCGCGGCAGGTTCCGCGCAGCTTCACCAGGTGCGACGCAACTACCGCGTGATGATCAACAGTAGTGACTGAATGGGCAGGCTCATCCATACCAACACCCGGCCCCGTGTAATTCCCACCATAGTGCTTCGCCAGGAACGCGCTCACCGTTGCAAACTTATTACCACCAGCAGTGACCGTGCCGAGCGGGTTATTCAGTTGAAGAACACGCGGTTCTTGTCCTGGGCGTTCGCCGTACCCCATCTGGATCAATGTTGGAGTTACCAGCTGCGACTTACCGCCACCACCTGCAGTAATCGTCGCGCTCGGTTCGTCAGCCCTGTGCCCAACACTGGCGCCAAACTGGCGGGCGATGACCGGCGCAACCACGCACGCGTGGGACTGCTTGAGGATTGTATGAGCGGGTTTATCCAGCGGGCGCGGCTTTGCCTGGTACTCACTGCCGCCATTGCCAGCCAGGAACGGTGTCAGGGCGGCCTCAACTACGCCAAGCGCATGTCCATTCCCGCCCGGGCGCGCCGACGTACCAGCGGTGACAGTTGGAACCGGCTCGGTCACTGGCTGCCCGGTGGCCCCGGTGCGGAATTTAGTAAGATGCGGTACCGCCAGCGCATAGCCGTGGGTTTTCGTGATGGTTTGTAATGGAGCCTCGAGCTCCTGCCCACGGAAACAATCATATTTGCCGTGTGACGTGGTGTGGTTGCACTTAACGATAAACGGCGAAGCACTCTCGATAACGAAACGCTGGATGCCGCGCGCGATACGTTTGAGCGTATTTTCCGCCAGCGGCTTTTTGCGGTCGAAGATGGACCGGGCCGGGATATTCCAGTCAATGCACTCCGCCGCGGTACGCCATGGCGCCAGCTTGCCGCTTTGTACTTCCAGTGATTTTGGATCCCCATGAGTCGCTTCAGGCCAATGAATCTTGCGGCCGTCACAACGCATGACCATGAAGAAACGCTTTCTGATCGTCGGCGCGCCATAGTCACAAGCGCGCAGTTCACGATAATCGACCTCATAGCCAAGCCCGGCGATCAGCTGTTGCGCCTGCTTGCCGTGCGGCTCAATGGCAAGAAATTCGCAAACCTCAGCCAGTGCTGGGTGATTCGCAGCGATACCAGTCGACAGCATGCCGACAAATGCCTCGAATGTTTCACCAGCACGCTCAGGATCCGGGCGTAATTCTTCATCCAGCAGCGGGCCCCATGTCTTAAATTCTTCGACGTTCTCCAGCATCATGACTCGGGGACGTACTGCCAGCGCCCAGCGCAGAACAATCCACGCCAGCCCGCGAATCTCTTTCTTAACTGGCTTAGCGCCCTTCGCTTTGGAAAAGTGGCGGCAGTCAGGGCTAAACCAGGCCAGGCCGACAGGTTTACCGCTGGTGGCTGCGCTTGGGTCAACGTCAAACACCGACTCGCAATAATGCAGCGTGTCTGGGTGATTCGTCTTATGCATCGCAATAGCGTTTTCGTCGTGGTTGATAGCGATATCCACGCTACGCCCGATGGCCAGTTCAATGCCGGTACTCGCGCCGCCACCACCGGCAAAGTTATCAACGATGATTTCACGCATTGACGGCCCCCTGCATGCTGTTGAAGAGACCACCAGCGGTCGTGATAATTTCACTCGTAGGCATACGTTCGAGCCACAGCTGGTTGATATTGGCTTTCAGCTTGTTCTGCTGTGAAACAGGTAGAGCGTCAGCCCCTTCAATTTGGTTAAACACCAGTCCAACCTCAAGAGGCCAGATGCGCGACTCTGCATCAGGTGTTGCAATTGGAGTAGGCATTGCTTTTTCCGGCACCGAAGGAAGGGCCATTTTTGCCGCGGCGAATTGAGCCAATGACAATGCTGCACGCCCTTTTTCTTCCAGTTCGGTGCGATTGATATAGCTGAAGCTTTCACCACGCCAGGTTTTGTCGAAAACAGCTATTGCCCCGGCAAAAAATGCGCTGGTGGGTTGCTGCCTCTCGTCAGCGGGAACAAACCAAACAGGAAGATCAAACCCAATACGACCACGAATAAACATGATGTGATCGGCATCCTCCGGCCACCATGTTTCACTTGTGGCTGACTTCACGAGGTATATGTAACGACCACCTTTATCACGCATAGCCATTGTGTGATTCATGATGTGAGTCATGCCAGTGATGGCCTGCTTTTCATGGTACTGAGAACGGCTGTATGGCGGGTTAGCAAACGCGGCGCCACCGAGTTCTGCCAGACGTTCTGACCAGTCCTGCGTCAACGCGTTATCTTCGGCGGTATACCATGCAGGGCATTTTGCATTGCTATCATCTGCAAACAGATCCAGAGCCATCGGGCCAAATATCGAATTGATGCCCCAAAAAAGTAGATCTGGAGTTCGCCACTGATCGCCAACTTCTTTCAATTCATGCGCTGGTTTTGAACGGAGTTCAGCCAGTGCGCGGCAGTATTTATTTTCCGTCATCCTCTGAACCCCTCTGGAATCTTGGTATCAACCGGACCGAACTTCATCGGATCGTGTTTCTTTTCACCCCAGCTTTCACGTGGTGGACGCCCCTTCTTGTCCCAACGGATCCCGCTTTGCAGATAACCCTCGAACTTTTTCGGGCCAAATAGCGTTTCAGGGCGCATGTACTGGTACTGCACGTCATTGCCGTTCCAGTGCTCATGCTTAAGGTCAATCACCAGTTGTAAGTCACCAACGGTGTAACCTTCGCGCAAGCGAGCACGGATGTTTTCCAGAGAAGTTTTTGATTTTTGGTATCGTGAGCCGCTAACCAGGTTCAGATGATTCAGAACCAGGATGGCGTTATCGGTAATCATCACTTCAGGGTCTGGTTGCGGCGCAACCGGACAAAAAGGTTTTTTAACTGATGGATCAGTAGTTGTATTTACTGACGGATCCCCCCCAGATTCTGACGGGTGAAAACCGCCTTTTTCATCGTTTTTTGATGCCTCAGATTTTGACGCGTCGGTTTTTGAGGCATCAGAATTTGATGCGTCAGAATCTGACAGGTGAGAAAAAGCAGCAGCCTGTAATTTCGCAACATTGAGCTGGTAAACGTTCGATGCATTGCGGTTGCCTTTACGGCGCTGCTGGCGGGTTAACCACCCGTCTTTTTCCAGTTGAGATATGGCTGTGCGAACCGTGCTCTCACCGGCACCAATCTGGCGCGCGATGGTAGCGATGGAAGGCCAGCTAACCCCTTCATCACTGCTGAAGTCTGCCAGACGCGCCATGATGGCAACGCTGGACAGCTTCATGCCAGAAGCGGCACAAGCGTCCCAAACGTAACCCGTTAATTTAGTGCTCATGGTCGTCCTTTAACTCTGTAAACTTGCGCTTGAATTGTTCGAGCGGGCTGAAACATTCGTGGTTATAACCATCCCGCAGGTAGATAACTCGTTGAGTCTCTGGCTCCCACCGGATAACCCGAACGGGGATCCCTCTGTGGTCTTTGAACCTTCGGTTAACTTCGCGCATAAGCGTTTCGCCTTCCTGTAGTAAACCCCCACAATTGCGACCGCCCGACTGTGGTTACATGGCACCCAGCGGTTTGCTATTCTGCGTTCATACCGAAACAACGGAGCGCCCGGTACCGGGATCATCCTCAGTTGCGGTAAACGGTTAAAAGCCGTTAAACTGGTCATGCGGATTACTTCTCCATACAAGATTTGTCTGCCACGACGCCCGGAGCTGCACACTCGCGGGCGTCACTCTTTTCCGGCGCGCAAAACACACGGAAAAGCAGCGTCAAATGTTCCTGCCACTTAGCCATCACCTGATAGCTGTTCTCTTCGATCTGGGCGCGTTCCTGAGCATCAATAACGCCGTCAGCGGTAGCTTTACGAACGTATTGCGAATGCCTGCCGATCCACTCAACTGACTCCATGAGACGCTGGTTGATATCGCCGTTCTCAATCTCTTCAACATCAGCCAATGGCACAAAAACACCGTTCGAGTGACGTGCAATAGCGTTCGCGATGTGGTTTGAACCACCAGCACGCTGAAGCACCATCGCCCAACCGAGCGGGAAGATCTGATCACCATCGGTACGCAGCCGGTTAAACAGCGCGTTCTCGGTCACACCCAACCACTCAGCAGCTTCTGAATATCCGCCCGGCAGTTCGGTGATTGTTTTTTTGATTGCGGCCACCAGCCAGGCTGGCTGCTTATCAACTTTCCATTCCGGTTCGTTACCCACGGCTTTCCCCTTTTTCCTGTGGTACCGTTGCTTCCCCAGTTTCTGTAGCCTGCGTATAACGGTGCGGGTACAAGATTTGGAGCTCATCAATTTGGCCCGAATAAAACTTCACAAGCCTTTCAGCTACATCGAGTGATGCGATTTGTTGACCCCTTTCAATTCGGCTTAGGTTGGCTGGATCAATGTCCACCACGTTTGCCACATGAGAGAGAGTCAAACCTTGCGATTTTCGCAAATTTCTTAACGGTGATTGCATAATACCCCCTGTAATTGCGCATTACGCATATTAATGTGTAGTTACGACTTGCGCAAGTTGCTTTGCATATCACGCAAAAACAACCTGTAATGGACGCATGAACATAGGAAACCGCATTAGAGAATTACGCCTCGAAAAGGGCATGAAAATTTCAGATCTTGCTGAAGCTGTAGGTATTGACGGTGCGAACGTCTCACGGGTTGAGACTGGAAAACAAAAGTCATTTACTGAACAATCGCTTAGCAAATATGCTACGGCACTTGGTGTCAGCGTGGCAGAACTCTTTACACCATCTCCAAATGAAAATACTGTATGTAAATCCAGTGGTAAAAATCCAGCTTATGGAGAGGGTGACCCTGTGTTTAGAGTCGAGTTGCTCGATGTCAGCGCCAGTGCTGGCATGGGCCATATACAAGGTAGTGATGTCGTCGATGTCATCAGGTCCATTGAGTACAACAACGAAAGAGCCGCCGCATTATTTGGTGGGAGAACACCAGATACGGTCAAAGTGATTAACGTTCGTGGTGACAGCATGGCTGATACCATTGAACCAGGTGATTTGATATTCGTTGATATTTCGATTAATGAGTTTGATGGTGATGGGATTTATGTCTTTGGTTTTGATGATAAAATTTACGTCAAAAGATTACAGATGATCCCAGATAAAATTCTTGTCATTTCCGATAACCCTAAATATCGGGAGTGGTCAGTGGATAAGTCCAATGAAGACAGATTTTACGTTTTCGGCAAGGTAATGATCAGCCAGTCGCAGTCAGTTAAACGGCACGGATAACATCCCCTAAGAACAAATAACCGCCTACACGGCGGTTTTTTTACGCCCTTTCAATTGCGTTTTACGCATTTTATTTCTTGCGCATTTCGCAAATATCTTTTATCTTCATTTTCATCAACAGCGAACAGGCAGGAAGCCCACGAAGTAGCCGCCGGTGGCGTATGAATGACCGGATGATTCGCAAATGACTTACCACCGCGCCTGATGTGGTTAAAAGCAGGCCAAAGCAATAAGAAGTGATCCCTGTTCTGGCTGCTCACTTTCCCCTTGAGGGTGACAGCCAGCTTTTTAAGGGCACAACGTGAAAGCGCACTCCTTCTCTCTTTCACTGCGGGGGCAGGTTTGTTACCGAAAGAGTGCGCTTCCAGTTGTGGTAATGCGGCTCTGCGCACGTGACGAGGCCAACAAGTTTTTATTTCAACTTTTGAAATGAATACGTTTCTTGAGGTGTAGCGTCGCCGGTTCTGGCCGGTCCGGCAGGTGGAGGCACCACCGCCACAACAAAATCATTGCTGTGTGTAGTCTTTGCCCATCACATCGGTGGGCACCTTTTTTACACAAGAGACAAGGGCATCACCGGGCGACGGGCTCATTCCCCAATCCACCCGGGCGCTATGGAAATGGACCTCCTACCCATAGCCGAAGCGCAGGTGCCCTTTTCTGTTGTGTATGGAGAAGTTCCACTGGCGGTGGCAGCCGCCTCACAGAGGGTTAAACCATGAGTAATGACCGCATGACCGTAGTGCCCGATTTCCTGGGCGAACTGGATGCCGGCGTGTTCATGAACAAGATCGCGGCAGCTTTAAACACTACCGCGCTTGGCGTTCTGAACAACGGTACCAAAGGCAAAGTAGTCCTCACCTTTGATATTGAGCGTATGGGTAACTCCGTCGAAGAGAAGCGCGTCAAGATCAAGCACAAGCTGAACTACGTCACCCCAACCCCGCGCGGTAAAGCCTCCGAAGAAGACACCACCGAAACACCAATGTGGGTTAACAAAGGCGGCAAGCTGACCATCCTGCAGGAAGATCAGGGGCAGCTGTTCGGGATCAACGGCGGCGTTGACGGAAAGCTTAAAGCGGCACAGTGATCCGCAGCAGACAAATCACTGACATCCCTTTGACAACATATTAAGGAAATTTTATGTCCCAGATTTTAGACGGCAATGCCCTGCAGCAGGTGAAAGACCTTGTTCTTTCCGGTTATCACCTTACTGCAGTTAAAGAAACAGCATGCCCTACTGCCCTGCTCCCTGATGGCGTAAACGTAGAAAGCCTTGAGCGTTTCGATCTGGAGCGTTTTCGTTTTCGCGGTGCCATGACCACAACCAGCATTCCTGACTTTGTGCGTTATGCAGCTGGCTATGCCAACGAAGCTGAACCAGCGCGATGCTTTATCGATGCTGACAACATGACCGCACGCTCCGTGTTCAATATCGGTACTCTGGCTAACCCTGGCCATGCTGATAACGTCGCATCTATCACCCTCAAAAAGACAGCGCCATTCCGAGCCCTACTTCAGGTAAATGGCGATCGACTGGGCCAGAAGGAAATTGCTGAATGGCTGGAGGACTGGGCCGACTTCCTGAGCGCATTTGATGCCGACGGGAATGTGTTGTCCATCGCGCAGGCAGCTGGTGCCGTTCGTCGCGTCAATATCAAACAAGTCTCGGAAGCAGCTCATGAAGACGAAGATTTTGGCGGCAGAAAGTCCCTGATGCAGAGCGTTGAAGCCAGCAGTAAAGACGTGATGCCTGTCGCCTTCGAGTTCAAATGCGTGCCATATGAAGGCCTAGGCGAACGCCGCTTTAGCCTGCGTAACAGCCTGCTTAAAAGCGGGGAACCGGTGTTTGTACTCCGCATCGTTCAACTGGAAGCCCAGGAAGAAGCTATCGCCAACGAGTTCCGTGACCTGCTGATAGAGAAGTTCACCGACAAGCCGGTTGAAACCTTTATCGGTAACTTTAAAGCGTAATTTCTCTGCATTAAATCCCCGGCGCCGCGGGGATTTATTGAAGCGTAATTCCCTTTATTAATCGCCAATGGCGAGGGATTCGTACAACCAAAAACTGGCGCAGGTGCAGCTGCCAAATATGGAGAAGAAAAGACGATGAGTTATATCCAGACACTTTCAGGAAAGAAATTCGATTACCTCAATTCAACCGCTGACGATGTGGAGATCGAGGATATTGCGACCGCACTTTCACACATCTGCCGCTTCACTGGTCATCTGCCGGAATTTTACAGCGTGGCCCAGCACTCGGTGCTGTGCAGCCAAATTGTGCCGCCAGAGTTTGCCTTTGAAGCCCTGATGCATGACGCGGCCGAAGCGTATTGCCAGGACATCCCTGCTCCTCTCAAAGCACTTCTGCCGGATTATCAACGCATCGAAACGATGGTTGATGACCTGATCCGCACCAAATTCAGCATAACCTCTGATATGTCAGCGGTAGTGAAATATGCCGATCTGGTGATGCTTGCCACTGAACGCCGCGATCTGGATATCGACGACGGTTCACTCTGGCCTTGCCTCGAAGGTATTCCGGCCAGCGACATTATCCAGATCGTTCCACTTCGCCCAGGCCAGGCATATGGCTTGTTCATTAACCGTTTCAATGAGCTTATGGAATCACGCGCATGCCACGCATGAAGATAAAAGAACTGGTAGCCGCAGCCCATGCTGCGGCGGGGAAACTGCCACCAGCAGAAGCCTCTCTGATGCGTGAGGTAGCCACTCGCTTGGACGTTACATTTGCCGCCTTGACGGAATCGATGGACCAGCGAATGAGCCTTGACGCCGAAATTAACCATCTTCGTCAGGAGTCCGTCCAATGACCACAAACAAATATGCGACTCTGCGCGGCACAATCGCCAGAGCCAAACGCCACGACTGTCAGAAAGTCGTGATGCGTGTGACGTTAGCAGAAGAACTTCTCGAGCAGTTGTCAAAAGCAGAGGAGCGGATTGCGGAGCTGGAAGCAATATTGGCATGTGATAGGTGCGGGACAATTTGTACTCGTCCTGACGGGGCTCATTATTGCCACGTTAGCGACAACGCCGACTCGCGCTACCCCCCCCCCCCAGTGAATCAAAAGCCAAGAATTAACAATGGAGAAAGCAATTGAACGACTTAATGATTGACCTCGAATCAATGGGAAAAAAGCCAAACGCGCCGATCGTGTCAATTGGTGCCGTCTTTTTTAACCCTCATACATGTGAACTTGGCCAAGAATTCTATACGGCCGTCTCGCTTGAAAGCGCAATGGATCAGGGTGCGGTACCGGACGGAGATACTATTCTTTGGTGGCTCAAACAAAGCTCAGAAGCGCGCTCAGCTATTTGCGTTGATGATGCGATGCCTATCACTGATGCACTGTCGGAACTGAGCCATTTCATTCACCGGCACGCAGATAATCCCAAATACATGAAGGTCTGGGGTAACGGTGCCACCTTTGACAATGTGATTCTGCGTGGAGCTTACGAACGCGCCGGCCGCATTTGCCCTTGGGCCTTTTGGAACGATCACGATGTGCGCACTATTGTTACGCTCGGTCGCAGTGTCGGTTTCGATCCGAAGCGTGACATGCCTTTTATTGGCGATGTGCACAATGCCCTGGCTGATGCGCGCCATCAGGCAAAATACGTGTCAGCAATTTGGCAGAAACTGATCCCTACCACCAGCGACAAATATTAATTACTCGGGTGCAGCCGGGTTAATGGAGAAGTATATGCTGAGCCTCGATTGTGTTCCCATCTCAACTTATTGCAAAGAGACTGGCGAAACCCCTGATGCTATTAATAAGCGCATACAGCGCGGAGTGTGGCGTGAAGGGGTTCAGGTGCTAAAGGTCGAAGGCGTTAAGGAAAGATGGATTGATCTTAGTGAGGTTGCAAAATGGGCACGACAGAATCGCCTAAACTCCCACGCGGCGTAACCATCAGGAAACATCGCAACGGTGAAACCATAAATATTACCTTCACTTATAAAGGGGTAAAATGCCGTGAGCCCCTTTCTAATCTGGACGTAACTCCAAAAAACATTAAGTACGCCGAGCGCACACTCGGAGAAATATATAACAAGATCGAGAGGGGGACTTTCGTTTATGCGGAATACTTTCCTCGTTCTAACCGGTTAAGAATTTTTGGCAACGCTGCCGCCGGTAAAACTGTGAAGATGTACTTGGACGAATATTTGGTGATATGCGAAACGAGGAAACTGTCCCCTTCAACAATTGGCGGATATAAGAAATGCCGAAGCGCGCTGTCAGCACTTCATATTTTTCCTGCAAGTGAGTTGACGCCAGCTGCATTGAAGACATGGATCCAGAGCCAGAAAACCACATTAAAGACTATTCGAAACCAGCTGTCATTCCTGCGTTCTGCTTTGGATGAGGCGGTGACGGATGGTATTCTTCAGATTAACCCTGTATCACTAGTGACAGCCTCACGTTACCAAAGTGATAAATCAGAGGCAGAAAGTAGTTATGTGGTAGATCCTTTGACGCCAACAGAAGTTGACGCATTGCTCTCAGCAACTGGCAATAAGCAGTGTGAGAACCTTTTTCGGTTCGCTATACAAACCGGGCTGCGTAGTTCTGAGTTGTGTGCTCTTCGTTGGCGTGATATCGACTTTGTAGGCAGGACAGCACACGTTCAAAATGCCAGTGTAGTTGGTGTCATTAAAGCAACAAAAACAAAAGCAGGCACAAGGAAAGTAGAACTGACTGAAGAAGCATTGGCGGCTCTCGACAGCCAGAAACTGTTCACTTTTATGAAAGGTGAAATGATATTCGAAGACCCAAAAAGGAACAAACCTTGGGCCAGTGCTGATGCAATTAGAAAAAAAGCATGGGTTCCAACATTACGTAAGGCTGGTATTCGTTATAGAAACCCATATCAGACTAGGCATACGTTCGCCACCAGACATATCAGTCAAGGAGCTAACCTGTTTTGGCTTGCGGGACAAATGGGGCATAAGGGACCGGAAATGCTGTTCCGCCATTACGGAAAATACCTGACTGAGTATGATGGAAGGACATCGATAGAAAAAAAATCTTAAACACAAGCGGCAATTATTGCCGCTCATAAAGCCCTTGATACCATTTGTCAATATCATCATCTAATTTTCTTATTTTATCGCATATTGAAAATGGCATTCGAGGAGGATAATTTCTTTGAAATTCATCGTACAAGTGCATCATAAAATCAGTGCAAGCACTTGCAACCTCTTGAGCACGTGTCACCCTGTAAGTTTTACTGTATACAAATGATTTCTCATATTCCATAGTGGCTTTAATGAGAACTTGAGTGAAAAATGAGTCAGATATTACAAATCCCCTGCTACGCAAAAAGTCAATGTACTTATTTATTTGTATCGACTTCCCATGAATAGCAGTCATGAATAATTTTGCGCTGGGTGTGGATAACCCCGTGGGAGACTCTAACCTTTTCTTTTTAAAAGGATTAGAATTCGCTGCTCTTTTAAAAGGGTTCGCACTTGGAGAAACAGATTTATTAACCCAATATTCGAGGGATAAATCTGAAACTTCATTTAAAATTTTAGCAATAGCATCTATTATTGACTTTGACTCGGAACGAGTAGCAATTTTTAACGAGTTATTGTAAGTAACGAACCAACCTATAAAGACAAGAATTATACTTACAACACTGAACATCCATGCAAAAGTAGACACCCCCGAAAGGGTGTCCTTAAGTTCAACCAGGCTCAAATCAACTCCTTTGTAAGGATTGTTTCTCAGGACTAGCCATATCAATAAATTTTATTATCTGTTCTTTATAGAATGGCAAATCACTTTTGATAATCAATTTTGCTTTGATGTCAGCTTTGGGAACACCTTCCTTCCTTACTAACCCACCAAAAGCCTCTTCCAAGAAGGATGAACCGACGCCATGGTTGATCCCCGTAAAGTCTACGACGACCTCACGGTCTCCTGACTTCAGTGCAGGAACCAAGTAATCTCTACGGAATCGCTCAGCGCTGTTTGGGCTGTCCGAAAGGTAACGCCCAAATGGCATCTTTGAGAAATCCCTCGCAATGACGATGTTAACCATCTTCTCCTCTCCTCGGAACCAATGACCATTCGATCAAAGTCCCCGGCATGTACTCAGGTATCAACTCGCACTTGGGAACCTCATGCACTGAATTATAGCTGTATTTGACGTTCCCCGTGAAGACTAAGAGTGACTCAGAGTCAGCACAACCTGAACCTATAGGTCTCTTTATATCCTCTGAACCGTTGCCTCGTCCAGCGTTAACATACCGGGACTGGCCAAGTGTAAGAGCTGTAGACACTGATGTTAAATTGTCGTAGCCCCTAAAGAGAGGTGATGCAGAGGTAAAGGAGTCGTGTATACCGAGACCGAGATCGTAAATTATGCAAACAATTTTATTAATTTCAGCGTTATACCAACAGCATTGCCACCATCGTTTGCCCTCCATATCATTTATGACACCTGAAAACGATGGATGTTCGTAGGCATGATGAGAAACATTCAACATAGCTTCACTTAAAGCCGAGGAAACTAAGAGATACTGGTCAAAGGTCAATAAAGCTTTGTCATCCAGAACATTTAACGTGTTCGCCCAGTGTATGAATGGTTCTACTGCTGATTGGAAAAATCTCTTTTCCTCACATAGTTGTTCCAACTTAGCAGAAGTGTTTGCTGTCAAAGCGACGGAAAGACCTGTTCCAACAATGTACCGGTGACCTGCTGGGTTCTGGTTCTTTTTTGGCCATATGAATCTGATAAAATTACTGTTCTTTTTAACAAAATAAGCTCGGCTTATAACCGCGAAAAGCCTGACACTAGCGGCCGCACCAGCATACTCAACATCTGTGAAATCTAAAATTATGTCCACTCGACCTGAAGATATGGCGTTGTCAAGGAAACTCAAAAAATTCAGTGTTGCGCGACGATCCGCATCCGTATAAATACACAATCGCTTAGGTACTTTTAGAGTCGTCATGGGAGATCCTTAGCCCAAATATTCTGAAGCACGACAATTTTATTGTGTTAGATAAAGGACACAAAAGGTACTACGAAACGACGTTGAAATGCACTTAAAATGCACGCAGCGTATAAAAATGAAAAAATACCTTTTAAAAACAATGCAATAACATAGTTTTGGGCGCGGGTTCAACTCCCGCCAGCTCCACCAAAATTCTCCATCGGCGATCACCAGAGTCGACTGATGAAGTCCTGAAAGCCCGCACGGCGCAAGCCCTGCGGGCTTTTTTGTACCCTCAACATGTCCCGCGAAGTCCGTAAATTTTCCCGGCGACACAGCAACTTCACGCCATTAAACATTGTTTTTCTCATGCTCAATAAGCCATTCTTTGCGTGAAATCCCCCCTCCATAACCTGTCATCGCCCCATCTTTTCCAATTATCCTGTGACAGGGGATCACAATCGCAATCCGGTTGGCACCGTTAGCGGCAGCGACGGCGCGCACAGCATTTGGCTTATTAAGCCGTAGTGAAATGGCCTGGTAGTGTGAGGTCTGTCCATAGGGAACAGCACGCAACGCATGCCAGACGGATTGTTGAAAATCACTGCCCGGAGCATCTAAAGCCAGATCAAACTGTCGGCGCGTTCCGGCAAAATACTCGCCGATCTCTTTTACTGTCTGCCGGGTATGGCTGTTTTCGCCGGTGACGATTCTGGCGTTAAATAAACGCTGGATATCGCGAAATTCAGTTTCTAACATCCGGCGATCGGTAAACTCCAGCAGACAGACTCCCCGCTCTGTCGCGCAGACAAACATCGGTCCAAGCGTCGTGGTAAACCGGTGAATGACTATCACCTGGGTTGCCTGAGTCGGCGCTGCGCCAGTAAGACGCTTGTAGGTATAACCAAAGCCGCTCAGCGATTCATAGCCATTGTCCAGCGCAACGTCAGTCGCCGCTCGTCCGCTTTTCAGCTCCTGCAAGGCAACGTTCACCCGCTGCATTCGCTGGAAAGCCTGAAAAGTGATGCCGTGATGTTGCAGGAACCAGCGCCTTACCCGCTCCGGGCTGATGCCATGCTGACGAAGCTCCGCGTCTGCTACACGGGATTTGATATCGCGCCTGACAAGCGCGAGCGCCTGCTCAACGAATAATGGCGCGCTGTGCGCATTTTCCGCAGGTCTGCAGACCTTACAGGGACGAAAGCCGTCCGCCAGGGCAGATTTGGCATCTTTATAAAATTCGACATTTTCGCGCTTGGGCTTTCGCGCCCGGCATACCGAAATGCAGAATACGCCAGTGGTTTTGACGCCAACAAAAAACACGCCAGTGTAATCTGAAGCACGTTCAAGTAATGCCTGATACCAGATATCACACAGATTTTTATCGGTTATTTTCATCACCAAAAAGTCCTTCAAACGTCTGACGAGATCGGATCGCATGCATGACATCAGTCAGCGTTGACTGCATCGCTGAATGAACAAAATTGCCCATTGAAATACGGCTTACCCCTGCCCGTTTCAGCCTGTCGAATGACGGAAGATCGGGCATACACATGACATTCAAAGGCAACCCCGTTGCCTCTACAATGAGGCTGATGTCTTTCTCTGACGTCAGGCAGGGAACAAAAAGGCCGTCAGCACCTGCAGCTTTGTAGCGTTGACCCCGTAATATCGTCTCCTGCAACGCGTCTTCATGCCCGAGCAGGTACGTGTCAGTCCGGATGTTCAGAAACAGGCTGTAATTTTCGCTTCTCAGCGTATCGCATACTGTTCTCAGGTTACGGGAAAAATCAGAGGCATCGTCAAGCTGACGAACCCCGTTTATGACTCGGCTGTCTTCGAGGTTAACGCCTGCGACGCCTGTCTGAGCAAGGCGCCTCAGATTGTCTGCTATCTCTTCGGCTGAATCACCATACCCTGCTTCCATGTCAACGCTCAATGGCAGGTTGCTGGCAGCCCGGATCCGGGTGACCATATAGAATAACTCATCAAACGGCACTCCCTGCCCGTCGTCATATCCCAGTGTGAACGCTATAGCTGCACTGGACGTTCCCAGAACCTGGTAGCCTGCTTTTTGCGCTGCGACAGCACTGGCGGCATCCCAGACGTTGGCGATAAGAAGAGGCTCATGCTGATAGTGGCGTTCTGCAAAGTTCATATTCATATCCTCTCGATAGATTGAAAATGAATCTAAGCACTCAGGAAGAACCTCACAACCGAAATTCAGACGACCATTTTTTAGCAAACGTCGTCTGAACATGGGGGGCGGAACAGACCAAAACCTTTCAGGCCCGCGCTCCGGCTTTCAGCATGGCTAAGCAGACGAGGCTCTCCGACATGTTCCCCGGTGAAAGCATGGAGCAGGTGACCCAGTGTTCCGGCGAACACAATACGCTGAGCCATGATTTCGTCATAATAGAGAGGGTCTACCACAACGACAAAATCGAGATCGGAGTATTTATCGAACCCGCCATGAACAAGCGAGCCGCCAGCGAGAAGGGAGTGAATCCGCGAATCAGCCTGAAATTTAAGCTTGAGTTGCTCTGCAAAACTTCTGTGTAAATCGGGTAACGTACTAAGCATACTTTTTCCTATTCACAAAAAAGACAAAGCATTATAGAGTATCGCGCTGTTTATAGGCAGGCCAGATATTTTTTGCAGGAACAATAATGTCCTGAGAGGGTTCTCCCGATGCGTTATATTGCCCTGTAAACTCGGAGAAATTTCTTACCATCGTCGATTACTCGGATATCTGACTAACATAGTCGTACCAGTAAAGGTAACAAAGCAGTCCTTATGAGATTATGACACGGCCCTCTGCGTAGCCCTTGCTCTGCAAGAACATATGCAAACGAGTAAACATTGTTATATGCTTTTGGCCGGTGCTGGCATAACGCGTTCATGAGGATATATATGGACATTTCACTGCTTACAGGACAACAGACAAACGCATGGTCAGCGACCATGATTAATCTGGAAGCACGTAAACTCATTAATACCGCAAATAGGGTAGCTGCTGACCATCTCAAAGATGGGCTCACCAGAATTCAGTTTATGGAAGACATTAAGTCTTTTATCACTGAGCAATTTTCTCTTGCCCGCAGAGCGACATCCGACGAAGAAGGGATTTCCTATATAAAAAATCTCAGGGCAGAGAACGAAAATCTTCTTGAACAAGATCGCCTGCTCAGAACGAAAGCAGCGCAGCTTTATGCAAGGGTTGAGTTCATTAAGGAAAACAATAAAATTGTTGGCTATGTCATTTCCGCTGTACAGGTTGTTTTTGCTGGGTTACAAGCCGCAGGTGGATTACTCCTTGCGAGCTCGATGACGCCTATCGGTGTGTTGTTAGGTGCCACACTGGTGATTGATGCGGCTAATACCGTATCCAGAGAAGTGAATAATCAATTACTGAACAAACCTGATTCGCAGGGATTTGTTGCTGACACAGCAATGTCGGTTGCAGAGTTTATGGGATTTCGCGGTGAGACTGGTCTGGCTGCGTATAAAACGGTAAGCCTTGCTGCAAATGCGTACAGCGTATTCGGCTTACTTCGCAAACCGGGTTCCTGGCGTCTTTTTTATTTTATGCGCTCAGATTTTTACAGAAAAATGGACTCTATGAGTCGGCCAAAACTCACCATGAAAATCATCGGATATGGCATAAACGCAAAAATTGTTTTTGACTTGCTGTCTATTGATAATAATCCTGCTTAAAACGCCAGGCTTTATACGTTAATTTGAGGGGAGTCATCCAACAGAAGATACCAAAGATAAACACTACAGCAATGCCTGATGAGATGATATTTTCTCGGGAAGCAAAGCATACCGCCAGGATGAACAGAACCGTAAGTACGACGGAAAGAATGATTGTCCCTTTAAACCGATTTGAAAGCGCAGGAAGCAAAATATCCAGCGTCGAATGCTGAGTATCCACATAACGTTTAAGCTTTTGCAGCTCTTCTTTTGTGAAACCCGACCTAAGCAACGCTTCTTCTGTTATCGCCATGACATTCCTCTCCTTCTAATCAGAGCAAGTATACCGTGATCTTTGCAAAAAAAAACCGACCTACGGGCCAGTAGTTGTATTGTTAACCCCATGACATTGACAAATATCAACACCCTCTTCCTCCCTCCTGTGCAAAATTACCCACACCACCCCGCGCTACGGAATAGCCGCTTAACCCGGAAGGAACTCCACCATGTACAGACCCATAACCGTCATCATATTCATTCTCCTGACGCTCGCCGCCCTCGCGGAAATAGGCGTTTTATCCTTTGGATAATCCTCAGGCGAAATACCTCTCATCTGGGCATGTTGATCTTATTACAGTTTTTTCCTAAAGCCATCCCGTTTCGCCTGTGCCATGCTGAATCACGCTCATAACCGATAACGTTAAATGAGGATATTATGAAAAAAACAATTATCGCATTATCTGCCGTTCTGCTGGCTTCCCCAGTATTTGCTGCGACCACACATGCAACTGACGATACCGTCGCGGCGGCGAACGCAAACGCCAACGAGGCGAAGCAAAAACTGCACGAAGAGCAGAACAAAGGTGAAGAGCTGAAGCTGAAACAGAAGCATGCTGCGGAAGGCAAGAGCGAGAGTCTGGGCAGCAAGGTCAGCGAAGATTCCCAGAAAGCCTGGCATAAAACCAAAGAAGGCACCGAGAAAGGGTGGGATGCCACCAAAGAAGGCGCTGAGAAAGGCTGGAACAAAACCAAAGAAGGTGCCAGCGAGCTGGAAAAGAAAGTCACTGAGTAAGTCGTTATACTCACAGAAAGGTCGCGCTTGCGGCCTTTTTTATTTCTTCGAATATAATTAGCACCTCAGGCGTTTACGCAGTGCGCACTTATCGGAGAAATCACTATGTATCGCCTTTTGGCCTTTCTGACCGTTCTGCTGTTGTGCCCTTCCCTGCATGCTGCCCCGAAAAGCTACCTTATCGATACCGATAACACCGCCATTCGGCTCTCGTGGCATGCCTTCGGCGGCATCCTCTCCTGGGCAACGTTCAGCGGCGTAACGGGTGCCGTGACGCTCAATCCGGATAACGACGTTGACGACCACATCCACGTCACCATTCCTGTGGCAACCCTGGTGGCCTCAAACAAGCTGCTCACCTGGCAATTAAAAAGCGACATGTTTTTTGATGCGGAGCACTACCCGACCATCGAGTTCATCAGCTCTCGCGTGGTCGCCCAGGGCGCCGGACGGTTCAGGGTGTTCGGCACGCTGACCGTACGAAACATGGCCCGGCCGGTGATCCTGGAGGCCGTGGTGAAAGACCCGCATGCGCAGGCCCCCACGCTGGACGCCACCACGGCGATCTCGCGCGCGTCCTATGGGATGGATAAGTTTGCCCTGGTCGTGGACGATCGTATTGCCATCGCCATTGCGATTCAGACGAACAAGGTGCCGTCACCCTGAGATCAGGCGCTGTAGCTGCTCCGCGTGTTCCCGCAGATAGGACGGCGGGTTGCGGCCAATCAGGACAAACTGGTAGCCCGCCTCCAGCCACCACGCCAGGTTCATGCTGTGCCGCTGCTCCTGCTGGAGCGAGGCCGTCGTCTTCTCATCAACAGGCGAAATACAGAGGGCCATCGGGCCGTAGTCGGCGTTGATCCAGGCAATCTGCGCGATAGACGTCGTTTCATAGCGCAGCATGCGCACCATTTTAAGCTCTGCCCCCTGCAGGGTAAGCTGCGACAGGTTTAGCCTCATGCCGATGTCCTGCGCGGCCCGTTCCAGCCCGCGCTGCAGGACCGGCGTTGCGCTGTCCATATCCAGCAGCGTCTCGACGCTGTACAGGGACATATATTGCGCTTCGAGGTCGCGGATATGGGCGTTCTCATCCTCTGGGCCAGCAGCAGGCCGCAGCAGGTAGCCCAGCCCGGAGCCGACCAGCAAGAAACTGACCGAGGCGGCGATCAGCGCCCGTCGGCTGACGCCAGTCGGCGTGGCGGACTGCGGGTCGGGAAGTGCCGCAAGACGCGCCTGCATCGTCTCAAGAGGCGCGTCATCCAGCAGAGAAGCAAACGCCCCGGCGTAATCCTGGCTGCTTTTCATCAGTTCATCGGTTCGCCCGGCGAGGCGTTCGTCACGCTTTAACTGTTCTTCAAACTGCTGCGCGTCGGCGCGACACATCTCGCCATCTATCCAGGCCACGATGGCGTCGTCGTTATAGGGCGGTGTAAAACGGTGCGCGTTCAAGAGCGTTTCTCCTTTACCGGAGGGAGTGCGTCAGCGGATCTGGCAAGCCGAGCCCGCGCTGTCGCCAGCCGGCTCATCACGGTACCGATCGGCACCGCCAGGGTCTCCGCCGCCTCCTGGTAGGTAAAGCCTTCGACATAAACCAAAAATACCGCGTTGCGCTGGGCTTCAGGCAGCGCGTTAACGCGCTGCATTATCTGAAGGTAATGCAGGCGCGTCTCATTCTGTTCGTGGGTGTCCGGCGCCAGCAGCTCGTCGCTGGGAATAAATCCCTGCCCCTGTCGAACGTGTCGTGCCCGAAGCTCAGAGATCCAGATGGAGTGCAGGATCGCGAACAGCCACCTGTCGATGCGCGTGCCAGGCGTATACTGGCTGCTTCTTTCAAGCGCACGCATGCAGGTGGACTGAACCAGCTCTTCGGCGATATCCCTGTTTCGCGACAGCACCAGCCCATAGCGCCAGAGACGCGGCAGGAGTGCGGCGAGCTGTTGACGAACCTCACGGGTTGCGATGGGTTTTCCCTCCACGAGAAAATCAGGATTCCGGGTGTCCATTGATGGCGGCCTGCAGGTCACGGTACTCCTCGCAGGACTGGCCGCAGATACCGGCAATCACCTTCAGCTGTTCTTTCGCGAGGTCCGGGCGTCCTTTCACCATCCATGCTTCACCGAGATACTCCCGGGCTTTGGCATAATCCGGCGCGATAGCCAGCGCGCGCTGGTAGTAACCAATCCCTTCGTCCGTGCGGCCCAGTTTGCGCGTGGCGAACCCGCGATAGTTCCACGCTTCAGCCGTATTGCCATTTTTCAGCGAATCAAGCAGATTCAGCGCCGCCTGGTACTCCCCTTTCTTCGCGAGATGGTACGCGTAGCTGGTTTTGTCCTGGTCGCTGAGGCTGCTGCTCTTGTCCGGCACGCATTTCTGCGTGGCGCTGTCATACACCTGTCCGGAAGGACAATCAGGCGTTTTGCTCTCGGTACTATTATTGCCCATGGCCAGCGCCAGTGGAGACAGCAGGGAAAAAATCAGCACCGGGATCAAACGAAACGAGGTCGTGTTCATACAAAACTCCAGGGTAAGTGGGGAGTGACGTCAGTAAACGTCCGGCTGACGATTTTTATTCATTCTTCGGTGAATTTTTTTACTGTCCTGAAGTCCTGCCCGCGCCTCAGTCCCAAAGAAAACAAATCAGCTTATTTTCTCTTTGCTTGCCCGTTATTATTGCTTACGCGTGATAGCAGAGTTTTAACCCTGTACAAGAATATATTTCATTACCTCGATGACATAATATATCTTACATCAAAAACGTTACCCTAACTTAAACACACGTTAAGCCCGCTTAAACAACAATGCTTAAAATGTTATTTAAAATGATCCCTACCAATTATCACACTGGGTCGTAAACGTTAAATAACAGCGCCATCACAATAAATAAAAAGCATGTAAAAACAAAAAGATAACAAATATGAATTATAAAACACATCAATAGATTAATGCCCCCTTCATTGTTTCCACCTTTATTTACGAAAGCTTAATTTGCACAACACGCATTTTCTGTCTATATCATTTTTATATTCCAGAAACCAATTCCTCTATTAATTACAGGGTTTTATAAAATACAAAACACCCATTAAAACGTTTTTTCATAAGTCATTAGATTCGCTCTGATGTTGCCACTCTGACGCATGGCGGGCATCGTGCGCGCTGAATTTTACGGTGAGAGCTGCTTTATAACAGCAACTGCGCCGGGGCGCCCTTTACCTTCAGCAGAGATGGCTCGTCTTGCTCGCCGTTCATGACACTTCTGCTGGAGTAATAACAAAATGAGCCAAATCTCTGTTATTTCAAAACTTACTGGCGTAGAAACGACCCTGGAAGGTACACAGGTTACGCTGAACCATTCCTCTGTCGTTGAGCTTCACGTCGAGCGAGCGAGCGTCTCCCACTTCGCGCGAAGCGGTAACGACCTGCTGGTGACACTGCAATCCGGCGAAGTGATCACCCTTAAAAATTTCTACGTCGCGGATGCGCAGGGCGTGAGCCAACTGGTTCTGCAGGACAGCAACGGCGCGTTATGGTGGATTGAAGATCCGGCTGGTGCCGCCACGTACGAATCTATCGCGTCCACGGATGTGCTGCTTGCAGCGTCAGG
>ERZ1035001.121-NODE-121-length-52663-cov-49.722229_pt1 | contig 52663 bp, 61 predicted proteins | sample MGYA00520685_ERZ1035001 | MGnify/ENA primary metagenome ERZ1035001 (study PRJEB33766, sample SAMN09781749) | gut metagenome | biome: gut microbiome | host: Homo sapiens | place: Madagascar | study: EMG produced TPA metagenomics assembly of the PRJNA485056 data... | reverse complement strand
CCCGCATGAACGGCGTGACGGTACATCAGGACGGTGCCCGCAATATCGGGGAAGTAAAAGCCGGTGTTGAAGGACAGATAAATGACCGTCTGAATCTCTGGGGTAATGTGGGAGTACAGGCAGGTGACAAGGGGTACAGTGACACCTCAGCCATGCTGGGTGTGAAATACACCTTCTGAATCTAAACAAAAGAGAAAGCAAGCCCTGTAAAGTCAATAACAGGGCTTTTATTATCAATTCTGATACAGCAATTATAAACAACTATTAATTCTGTATATTCACACACTAAAACTCAGTTCATTTCTTATTGTTTTTAAAATCATAAAAACCTCATAATAAATAGCACCATTGTAACGAAAAACATCAAAAAAAAAACAACAAACATAATGCAAACATAATAAACAAATCTAACAAACACTATGGTTATCCCTGCTCAACTGAGCTTACAAAGTCACTCTTAACCACTATTTTTTAACACTCCAAGTAAAATAATACTCAGTGTAAGCGCCACACACCTGAGACACCTTTTCCTGCATTAATTTTCTCTACAATACCAAGCGACTGAAGCGCCTCAAGATAAACACGCGCTTGATATATTGTCAAACCAATAGCATCAGCTATTTTGCGGGTTCTGAAACTTTCCACCCCCTTTGTATTCATCTGATAGTTCATGAAATCAACAATTTCTTTGTATACATCTCTCATCATTTTCCCTATCAAGATATTTCCCCATGCTTCCAGATAACACAAAAAAGCCCCCTTTCCCCTTACGATGACAGAAAAGCATGCATAAAATATCAACTTTCAAAAACACTCAACAATAAAACACCGTTGATTAATGATCATATTTTTATCTTTATCCCAGACATAAAAACCCGAAGAAGATGTATTGAACTCAAATTTAGCTTACGCAACAGAATACATCTACGGTGATATGCTCTCTTCGCCAAATTGCCTTTTACCTCAACTGACGGGTCTTCACGTAAACACATAACGGCGTAAAGCCAGAATCTATCAATCCATTTTTCTTTATATTCTTCTTCCGGCGCATACCACAAAAAATTCAGGACCGAATCAGAAAAGGACTCTATATTGAGAAATGTAACTTTTTTTCCGCAGAATATATTCATCGAATATATTATCTCTGGACATAATACAATTAATTTTATTTCATAGCGACTCTCCAACCACTTAATTATTCTCAAATAACGCCACCACCCAATTAAAGGAGTACTACCAAGACACAAAATCAATACATCCCCTGATGTAAACCGGGTTTCTGAATTAATCCTCCGCCCACTAACTGAATATTTAGCCAATACCGACTCCACACCAGTTACTTCATAAGGAACCACTCCAGCCAACCAGATATTTATATTATTACCTGATTCCATTTCTCACAACTTTATAAATAACCAATCACCAGATTCACAATATCTCAATCTACCTTAACTCTAATGCGATTGTTACAAAACCAGTATGAATACCATTTATCTGTGGTTTCGAGTATTCAAGATAAAGTAGTTCTCCGTCATTTAATCTCCCCTGTTTATTTGAAATCACACTCCCTGAAGAATCAACCAATCGAATAGTTTCCGTAGCCGGTATTATCCATGAGATAAAATAATTTACCGGACCACTTCCATTCCAGCGGAGTAATTCTTTTCTTTCACCTTTTCTCAAGGTTAATGAATCTGGAGTATAAGCAACACCTGTAATATTTACAGCAGGATTATTAGCATTCCAGATACTATCAACAGTAGAATCGGTCACCCTTTCTGACTTATCAGAACTACAGTCTTTGATATTACCTCCACCTCCATTATTATAAGAACACTCTGCATGATCAAAAAGATCATTTCCTTTTCTATCTATTACTGTTCTAACATCAAACCATGTATTCCCTCCTGAAGAAGTAGATGGCAATACACCTGCAAGATGCCCTCTCGTCTTTATCTCAAAGGTACAACTTGTCTGGTATACTCCACCAAACTGATAATTAATATCACGCACTTTGACCCGAGCCTGACCATTCTGAACAATGCCTTCAGCTTTCCCCTCAGTACAAGACAAAGAATTAAATCCCAAAGGTTCCAATTTTCTTGAAAACCCATCTTTTCCTATAACATGAATATTCTCAATGATCGTTTCTGCATCAAATGAATGGCCTTTATGATGCGCCCCATCCTTCAGAAATATTTTAGGATTAAATCCCATAGTCGTTGTTGTTGAAAAATAAGTATTATTAGTGCCATCAAGTCTTGTAATTCCTGCAAACACTTCAGATGTGAGAATTGACGTTACAAAAAATACAATTAACTGAGCTTTAGTTTTCATCTATAAATCCTGAACTGAAGAACCCTCAATAAATACAACTGCCTTACATTTCACAATAAATGTCTCACTATTACGTATTAAACATACGTTATGTCAAATACTATAGCAGCCGAAATCTCTCCGCCCGGTGAATTAAGAGGAACTCGCGTGTAAGGCGTTAAAGTACACACATTCCTGTTTAATTTTACGCCCTGGCAAAATGGAGCCCCATTTACCGGAATGCTCTTTCCATTTGATTTCAGCCACAATACAGGCGCATTATCATTATACTGTCCATTAACTGTCATCTGAATATGGTAGTTATCTACTGTCGGATTTCGCACTGATGCGGTTAATGCTGTGTTAATCGATTCAGTACCATCTGTATCCTTACAATCCACAATAATATTAAAGGAGGAATGTTCTTTTTCTTCCCCTATTTTTAGAGAACCTAATTGATAAACACCACCGTTACTATTGAGTCCTGCTCCACTAAATGACAGACTACAAGTATGTAGCATATTTATCAACGTTACAGGAACCAAGATTGATGCCGAATTCTCCCCAGTCCCATACGCTCCTTTCACTACCAATAACATTCCTAATATGCAGCTAATACACTTTTTCATATAATTAAAACATTGCATTGTCATTATCCCTCATTATCCCTTTAACTTATAATTTTCTACCCCTCCCCAGTCATTAACTGAAACGACAGTAACTTCTTTCGCTCCAACAGGAAATTTACTGACTGCAACCTCTTCAAATGGTGAAAACATTGACAACCTCCGGTCCTCATCAGAACTCAAGGGTACATCTCTTCCATTGGCTCTTACTTTTGTAATCGCAAAATAATACGGTGTAGGATTTTTTAAAAACGTAGAATTCCCCCTATGTACTATCTGGATTTTTTTCTCTGCACCTTTACGGTCCATAATCAGGTTTTTCGGACGAAAAAACAGCTTAACTCTGGTATTTACAGCTACAGCAAGAACATTACCATCTGTTTTTGGTTTTGGTGGAATTTCCTGAACATTCAACCAAAATAATGATTCTCGATCCTTAGGTAACAGCTTCCCGTCCAAGTTCATAATTCGCACGATCTGTTTTTCCTTTGGTGCAATTTTAAAAAACGGTGGAGCAGGAATCATATACACACCATTATTCTGACTAACATTGTCCACCCAAACTTGTCCACCATAAGTATCATCTGCACTATTGGAAACTTCAAACGAAATATTTTTCTTACCTTCCTCATAAATAAATCGGGTTCCACTAATCGTAAAAGCGGCAAAAACAGGTCCAACAGAAATGAGGGTAATAATCCCGACAAAAAAGCACTTAATAATATTACTCACAACGAACCTCCTGTACTGTATTTACATTATTTTTCACACCTTTCATATCGATAATGCATTCTTTCCCACCATAAAGGCTAACCTTAAGCAAGCTTGGCTCACTCAGCAGGCCCATAGACAAAACACCATTGCGAGAAATGAAACCTGCATCCACTCCCTGTTCTGTTTTAGCATTACCTCCATCCAGCAATTCTCCCAAATTATTTTTAACCTGCAGAAAATAACGTTTCACATAATTTGCACCAAAATCACGATAAACAACGGATCTTTCAGTTGGAACAACCCTGAAAGAAGTAACATCCAACTCAAGATTATCTGGTACAGATTCCATATCAATATCAATACTGTTTTGGCTGTAATCAGATAACCCAACAACGGTATAACCCCGGCTATTTGTTTCAGGTGACCCGTTGAAACGCACATTTGGAATATCCGCGATACGCACAACCCCTTGCGTATTACTCCTGTCACGCGTCATAAGTAACCCGCTTTCACCAGTCACGACGATACTTCCTGAAAAATCACCACTAATACCTGTATTATTTCTGTCCTGAGTTACCCCTACGCCAACAGAAGCAGAATCAAATTCATAACCAATACCTGCAGATACACTACGCGCTCCTTTATCAGAGGCTGTCGCGCTGGCTGTATAACTGATACGATCATCAGATGCAGAAACTGAATTCCGAAACTGTGTGCCGGAAACAGAACTATACCCTACAGAGGAATGACTGTAATGTCGCACTCCTCCAAGATTAAACGGTACGCTCATGGATAATGCTGCTGTATAATCTGGCTTTGCCTGATACGGAGCTTCGTTATATCCAGCATTTACGGAAAATGAAACATTATCAAATAAAGTAAACCCAGTGCCTAATGTTGCTCCAACTGCATGTCCTGAATGTTGCCAATAATCTTCTCGCCAGGCAGAAAAATTAAGATTACTCATCGTTGATAGACGTTGAGTTAACTGCATTTCATAACGCGACTTTTGTTTGTCTATATTGCGACCATAAATATATGTTGGATTAAAGTTTGAGAATTCTACATAGTCTCTACTTTGATAGCGATAAGCCATTAAATGTAAATTCGTTTTGTCCGAGAAACTCTTTGCATATTTTGCGCTAATACTATGCCCTCTCAGGATCTGATGATTATCATAATCAGCTTGAGATAAAGCACCGCCAACAGATATTGCACCTAACTCTCCGAGAGACTGAGTAATATTTATCCCCCCGGCATGATATTTATTGTGTAATATTGTAGCTGCACCGAGCGTTGTTCCTCCCAGTCCATAAGCCAAGCTACCAGACCAGAAAATACCTTGATCACCATCAGTAAAAGGCTTATTAATATCACTATTACTGGATTTCCGACCAATTGATACATCATATTGCAACTCTCCATGACGCAATAATGTCGGCAAAGTGGTCACCGGATAAGTCGTACTCGTTTTTTTCCCAGAGGCATCCTCAACTGTTACAACAAGATCACCATTACCAACTGAACGAACATCCGTCAACTCATATGGTCCAGGTTGAACTACTCTGGAATAAATTGTATAACCGTTTTGGGTGATGCTAATACGAGATGTCGTCGTTGCAATACCAGAAATCAATGGTGCATAACCACGTGACTCCCATGGAGTCATACTACTATTAGAACGTAAAGAGGCACCATAAAATCCAAAATCATTAAACAACTCATTACGTGTCCATACTTTCCCGACACGAAAATCACTGCGCAAAGAACTTATAGCTGTGGATAACGTTGCGTCACGGACAGCAAAATCAGAACGGCCATCACTATTTCTGTTACCACTCATATTGCTGCTTACAACCCATCGACCTAAATTTATGTTTACATCACCACTGCCATATGCTGTTGTTTCTTTTCCACTCAGATGTGCAACATTACCCTGATACTGCAAACGAAAAGCATTGATTCCATAATCCCACTGACGGGGATCAGTTCTACTTATAATATTAGCCTGTGGAATACTAAAAATCAGACTCTGATTGCCATAATTAAATTTCACATGAGTGTATAAATCTCTCGACAAATTATAACAATGTTTCAACTTATTATATTCTGATGTATACTCATCCAGATTTATCAAAACACCAGAACTCGCTAACCACTCCGGTGAAAAACACAACTCACCCGATAACTCCTCCTCCGAAGATATATTTAACTTTGACTTACCAACATTATCATTATTAACGATAACATCAACGTAATATTCCCCAGCAGGAAATTTTGCCCCTTTTTTCAATATGGATGGGACAAATTGAGTTCCTTGTAAAAAGACAGTATTCAACTCTGTATCGGAAACTGCACCAGAAGCTGAAGAATACAGCGATAGCAGACTAAGAGCTATCATAGATAATTTGTATACAGGTGTCTTCTTAACACTACACATCTTATTACTCCGACACTAGAGATTTAAAAGGGAATCCCTTCCCTTTTAATTACAAAATTATTTATAATGGACAGTGAATTTCGAAGCGGTCTGGAAATCACCAGCTTGCTGCTTACCAACTAACTGGGCTTTATATTGTAATCCATCTGATGTTAACTTAGCTGCTGCAAATTCCTGTGAAGATCCAGAGGTCAACATCGGTGCATCATTATCAGCGTTAGCGTTCACCGGCAGAACCCTCACAAAAGCATCTGAAGCCGCACCACTAAGTGCTGTCAGACCATTCTGACCATCAAATGCATCACTGTTCCAGGTAATTACAACTGTACCATTTGCGTCTGCCAGCCCTTGGCAATTCGCCTTATTTTCCGCATCATTTACTGGTTTGAATGCAAAAGTAACTTTCTTACCCTCTCCACCTTTTTTAGCTTGTCCCAGCGCAATAATATTCTTCACTAAACCTGCATCAGATCCCGTTCCAGAAGCCTCCAGATCACAAGTCGTTGCAACAACAGAACCGACAAATTGAACTTCATTTCCTGCAGCCTGCGCCAGGCCAGAAACCATACCTAATGCAATTACAGATGCTAAAATACTTTTTTTCATTTCAAAAATTTCCTTAATAGATTAAAGAAAACAACAGAAACCAGCATAGCTGGTGTTATCTTATTCACACAAATAAGATAACAACAAACATACTTAAATACATTCAAGCAACTGATGTTATTATTTCAAGTTTATCACAACCCTAACTATTAAACGTCAATAACGTCACTCACTATCCCCTTTTACTCCTTGGCATTCTCAATCCGAATCATTATTATCTTATAAAAATAAACTTCTTCACCATGCTAATTGACACACAATATCATTAATATGTGTCAAACGTTTCAATGCTATCGAAAAATAACTGTACGATGTTCCATATTTTTCACACACCTCCTTTCGGTTGTATCCCATAACCAAAAAATCCCGGAGCGCGCGAACAATCTTTTCGCTTCGAAAAGGAGATAATTCAATTAATAACCAAAATCGTCTTTCATCCACTTTTCCCGGTATTAACACTTTATTGCTTTCTTCTTGCATGCATATCTCCATCTCTCCTTTGCATTAAAAGCTACCACAAAGTTTTTCACCAAAAAATACAAATTTAACGATCTTTTATTCTAAAAAAACCAAAAACAATAGTTGTAAAACCCAAAAGACACACTAAGAAAAAAACTTATCACCAGAAAAATCAGAAATACCAACACAAAAGATCGTTATTTCAATGAGTTGCAATAATTCTATCTTTTTTTAAATTCATGATTAAAGTCAAAAACAAGAATCAAAAATAAAGAAACAAAAAAAGGCTGCTAATTTTTTCAGTGTAAACAAAACAGCAATAATAAATGCCAGCCCGAAGGCCGGCACAGGCAGAAAAGTGTTCAGTATCAGGCGACAATCTGCTCCTGAGAATGACGCAGACGATATGACCAGTTTCCCAAGTAATGCCCGGGCGTCAGCAGCACCCGGCGCCGCTCATTACACAATGAGTTGCCAATCACCACTTCTCCGGCCACACCACACAGCGACAGTTGTATATACGCCATGCCGGCTGCCAGCGGGTCAATATCCGTTGCCGACACCCACATCCTGCGGTATGCCGGATACCCCGAACGGTTCAGGGTGTCAGCCATAGCCAGAATCATACTGCCGGCTCCGCAGGCTGGTTCACGGAGCGTGATAAAGGATTTGTCCTCAAACAACGCCTTCACATTCCCCAGCTGCATCTGTGCCATCATGCTGGCCACACTCCAGGGCGTAAAAAACTGGCCCCGGTACTTATCCCCCAGCTCCAGTTGCATGAACACGCTGCTCAGAAAGTCACAGAATCCCTGCTCCAGTCCCTCAATGACATGAGCAAGCAAATGCGCAATGTTGATAACATCCTGCTTTTCATAACCACTGACGATTCGCAGGTACTTCTGCTCCCGTGCCTCACTGAACTGAAGACGGTTCTCCAGGGCAATCACACTGCAGCTGACAAAGTCCTCAAACACCTTATGGCGTCTGTGATAACGGGCCGTCTGATTAAACAGCGAAATAAAGGCTTTCTGATGGTCGATAAAGGTGGCTGCGTATTACCGTGAAGGAGATCGGTGAGTAACATCGATGGAGATCGGTTCGTGTCACTTTCACAGAACCGTTTTTAAATTACCTTCACTGATCTCCTTCGGTCAACGGAGATTGTATTTTCCGCATTGATTCTCCTTTAAGTTCGATCTTGATACTGCCATGAACCAGTCGATCTAGGATGGCATCCGCATGTGTGGAGTCTCCGATCATTTTGTACCAGTTTTCCACCGGCAACTGGCTCACTACGATGATTGAGCCTCGTTGGTACATCAGATCCACTATTTCCAGCAGGTCGCTACGCTGTTCTGATGAGAGAGGTTCCAGCCCCCAGTCATCCAGAAGCAGCAGATCGCTATTATTCAGCCTGGTCAAAAGTTTGCTGTATCTTCCATCAGCATGCCCCTGATAGCACTGTTCCATCAGCGCTTTAAGGCGATAATAGTAGACCTTGTATCCCTGTCGGCAGGCATTATGACCAAGTGCACATGCCAGGAACGTTTTACCGCTGCCGGTGGCCCCGGTCAGTAAAATATTTTGTTTCAGGGTTAACCAGTTTCCCTGACTGAGTGAACGGATGAGGGCCCTGTCCAGCCCTCTATTGTTACGATAATCCAGCTTTGATAACTCAGCATTAAGTCTGAACCGTGCATGTTTGATCAGACGCTCTGCCTTCCTGTTTTCACGGCAGGTTAGTTCTTCTGCTGTCAGTAATGACAGGCGTTCTTCGAAGCCCAGCTCCTGGTATGTGCCCGGCTGAGCAAGTTGCTTTTTAAGCGCATCACGGAAGCCGGTGAGTTTAAGTGCGGTCAGTTGTTCGTAAAGATGATTCATCATTGGATCCCGTATCAGTGGTAATACTCACTGCCGCGTACGTTTTCGTGTTCTATCGTGGATAACAGATCTGGTTTTGGATCCTGAACAGGTTGTTTATCCAGACCTTTTTCCAGGATCGATTTAATACCTGACAGACGCCATACCTTTGTTTTCAGAGCTCTTGCACATGCTGCATTAAGTCTGGCTTTACTGTATTTTTTATGAAGGTTCAGGAGTCCAAGGCAGAAGCGATAGCTTTGTTCCGGATGTGGACGAGAGTTCAGTATATGAAGCACATAACTATGAGTTTCACTGCCTATGTGCCCCGCCCATTCCAGAAGACGCTCTGGCGTCTAGGTGGCATGCTGTCGATGAGCTTCAGGCATGTGCTCGTTGCGGGTACTGTAGCCATAAGTACGCTTGCGCGGGTGCACAGCAACCTCCTGCCCCTGATTGAAGAGTCTTACCAGTTCTCCGGAGATCCATGCTTCCAGTTGCTGGCCTAACAGCGAACATGGAACCGAGTAGTAATGTTTGTCGATTTCCACGTGGTAATCGGCATGAACTCTGACTTTCTTCACCAGGGTGTAACTGTAACTGGCTTCAGGAAGAGGCTTCAGTGCGGGTTTATCAAGCTGGATGAAGAGTTCTGCACGTGAATAACCCAACTTCTGCATTATTTTGTTATTCAGTCTTTCCAGCAACTCCCGAATGCGCTGATTAAGCGATGCAAGGCTGTAGAAGATCTCATGCCTGATTCGGGCCATGATCCAGCGTTCAACAACCTGAACGCCAACTTCAGCTTTGGCTTTATCTTTCGGTTTACGTGGCCGCGCAGGCAAAACTGCGACATTATAATGCTCAAGCATCTGCTGGTAGGTAGGGTTAACGTCAGGATCATACTTACATGCCCTGGATGTGGCGCTTTTCAGATTGTCCGGAACAACAAGTTCAGGAACGCCACCCAACCACTGGAAGCAGCGAACATGACTCATCACCCAGTCTTCAAGCTGCTGAGACCAGGTGGCCTCTGCCCATGTGTAACTTGATGCCCCGAGAACAGCTACGATGACCTGAGCAGTTCTTATTTCTCCGGTCTCAGGGTCGGTAACGCCAACGGTATAAGTGGATCACTTTTCATCCGTCGTTGACACGGTAGGTCCACAGTAATCAACGAAAAGTTTTTCGCCAGCTTTATGTACCTGACGCATTGATGGTGAAGTGGTTTTGAGCCATTCACGGTACATCCGGCAGTAATGGTTATAGCTGTAAAAACCGCCTGGATTACGCTCACAGTATTCTTCCCAGAGTAGCTGCAGCGTCACGCATTTATTACGCAGTTCCCGGTGTACTGTAGCCCAGTCAGGCAGAGAGTGCTTCTTCATCTTAACCTGGGTCTGAAGGAACGCATGTTTTAGTTTTGTATCATCCCATCCTGTAGGTAAGGGCCACTGCTTTATGCCAAGTTGAGCCGCCCGATTAGCATATCTGGATACAACGGAAGGGGAGATTGCAAGACTACGACCAATTTGTCGATGGCTGAGTCCAACACCGTATTTAAGCCTAAGAATTTCTTTAAGTTTTCTCATAGAAATTGGAACTGTTGGCATAGGTATCCTTTACCGGAATGGCAAAAGATACAGATCAACACACCTGTGAAGTTCCAATAACATTGATGGAGATCACTGAATAACAAAATGAGTCAAAAGTGATCTCCATCGATGTTATTCAGCGATCTGTTCAAATGTTATTACCCGATCTCGATGGAAGTTATTGAGTGATCTCCTTTCATGAAAATACGCAGTGGCCATGTGTTTCTCCGTAAAAAAACAGGGAACACATGGCCCCGGGGAGGAACAGGTGTTCCCCTTCGGGCTGAAATGAAAGATGACAGGAAAAAACGGGTGCCACGAATGTGACACCCTGAGGTTAATTACTGGCCTGAAGCCAGCGGAACAGGTAAAGGCGCGGCTTCTGTCTGTTCTTCAGTGCGCTCCTCCACCAGATACAGCCGGGGCTGAGGAAGTGTTTCCCTGCCCGGCCATTCGGCCTGCGGGTCACTGTCCGTATGTTCACCACTGTCATAACAGTTGTAACCCTGTATGCCCCTGACTGGCTCGCTGTACCAGTGCCGTATCTCACAGTCGAACACCTTCGAGATTTCACCAACCAGCTCACCTGAAGGCGGATACCAGGGCGTGTCAGTCAGCAGCACCAGACTGCTCATCTCATCACGCACCCAGCGGACATTGTGACCTGATGGCCACTCCACACCGTATATCCGGCTGTAAAGGCTGGTCGTGGTGGAAATGCCCTGCAGCAGTCCACCTGAACCGTTCAGCTCTGTGGCCAGACGGGAGGGTATGACCATCAGCATGTCACAGGGCTGCGCCTGCTCCGGGTAATCCGACAGCCGGCTCCAGCAGGCTCCGGCATCAATGTGTTCGCTCAGTCCGACCAGACCAAACCAGTCAGAATACTGACAACGCATTAACGCGGTGATTATCTCCCGGGCATTATCCGGCAGATTCCCCCAGCGGACTGCGCCAATACATGACTGGTGATAAAGGCGGTCAATGGTCTTTATCGTCTCTTCATCCAGTACGGCATCTTTTACCAGCAGCCCCAGCCACTGTTCAAATGCCTGGTTAGCCGGAGATGACAACCCCGTACCGTGACGAACCAGCGCCGGATATGGCGGATACTGCGTCGTCCGGGTGGGTTTCACCAGCCCTGCACAACCGGCCAGAAACAGCTGTATACTCTGCTGTATGGCATGGCGGTAACGCGGTGTCTCACATCCTTCAATCCACTGCGTCAGCACATCCAGGCAGACTGACTTACCGGTAATTTCAAAACGATTCTGGCACCATTCAGACATGGTTTACGCTCCTCTTTTATTTGTCAGATGTAAAAAGAGGGCACTGTCCCGTGAGGAACAATGCCCTCACGGGATGAATGGCGGTCAGGTTACCCCCTCCGCCAGCGGTTCAGATTATGCGACCCGCGCCTGCGAAGTCCGCAGCGTCAGTAAATACTCTGATGCTTCACGTGCCTGCCGGCAGGCGCGAAACAGCGCTTTTTTGTCAGACTTCAGGACGTTAAGCCATCCGTCAATATAACTTTCGTGCTGTACGTCACCGGCAATTCCCAGATGTGCGCACAGAAAAGCACTGCCCATCTCAGCAATCAGTTCTTCGAACGCATATTCCGGGCTTTTACGACCGGCAAAAGAACTTATCCCGGCCCGCCGCAGACGCTTTTCATGACCGGTACTGTGTACCAGTTCATGCAGCAGGGTGGTCCAGTAATCGGCCACTGAGTCAAACTGTGACGACAGAGGCATCACGATACGGTCAGTGTCAGGCCGGTAGAATGCCCTGTCCTGTGGAAGCGACGAAACACTGACGCCACTGCCATTCAGTACCGGCAGCACCCGCTCACTGATGGTATCAGCCGGCAGTACATCTGCTCTGCCTTCCGCCTTCACCATCAGATGCTCAGGTAAACCGTCGCACTGCCCCACATTAAACAGAGGATTCGCTTTCAGTACCGGTACCGTTTCCATGAGTGGTTCCCCCTCACTGTCCGTCAGCCGGTTACCGTGCTCATCCACAGCCTGTCTTTTCCAGTCTTTGTAAATCACCGCCAGCGTGGCCACCTCCCCTTTACGGACGTGTCCACCCAGTTGTTGCGCCTGACGGTACGTCAGCCAGTGATTGCTGGCGTATCCGGCTTCATCCGCAGTCAGCCACAACAGCAGGACATTCACTCCCGTATAAGGCTTCCCGGTCAGGGCGTTTACCGGCATCATCTCCGGCTCGCCCGCGCCGTTACGCGCAGAATGCCAGGGGCGTTTCCAGGGTGGAACACCATTTTCAATGGCCGTCACAATCCTGTCGGTCACCAGCTGATACAGGTCACGTTCCGGCGTTTTGTTCGCGGTACGTGAAGTATGTTTTTTCGTTTTCATAAGAGCACGCTCCATAAAAAAGATGCACGCTCCCCGTACGGTGAGCATGCACCGTACGGTTAAATTAATAACGAAAATCAGACTGGCCGGACTTACCACAACGCCAGCATCACCAGTGAACGACGCTCAAAATCAAACGTCTTCAGCGTATCGCTGACCCACGCTTTTACGTCATTCACGTCATACCAGTAGTCATCAGCATAGTCTTCACCCCGTAAACGCGAGTTTCTGACATAAGGAAACAGGCTGTGGCAGTTTCCCGGCGTCAGCATACTGAGGTCACGCAATAATGCAGTCAGTGACCGGCGTGTTACCGGGAAAGTATGCTGCTCATCTGAAGCATCAGTATGGTTACGGAACCATGTCAGAAGCGGCATCACCTTACGGAAAGTCCCCACTTCCTGATGTTCCTGTGTTTCCACAACGGCACCATTCTGATGGTTATCACGAGCCATAAAGTAAATATCAAGTCCCATAACAATTCTCCTGAATAACGCAGGGACTCTCCCCACAGGGATATGTCCCTGCCGGGGTATATGAATGACGGAATACGCGATGGCGTTATTCCGGGTAAATGAAAAGAAACAACGGTGTTCTGTCAGTGCCCACCGGCAAGTGCCCGCAGCCAGTAAAGCTGATGTTCAGCCTCTTCCAGCGCTGACCAGTCATCCGGGGATAACTGTCGCCCCTGACCGGACAGAAACTGCAGCAGTAAACAGTCAAACACATCTCCCCTTACCGGGGTGGTTAATACAGACTCCGGAGCAGAAAAATTCTCATACCCCAGGAACCGTTTTATCCATTTCAGCGGCAGTGACCAGCTGGCACCACCGGCAGTGGAATGAATTCGGAAACAATCCGGACACAGATTGTGCAGCAGCACAAACACCGTACGGGCAAAGAAATCCCCTGGCTGGCGGCCAAAATTCAGCTCCTTAAGCACCAGAATGTTCTGACGATGCTCCCGTTCAATGGTGACATTCACCGACCACAGCCCGTCTGCAGACCGGCTGTAAAACGCCAGAATGTCCGTTACCGGAAACAACTCAGACGCCCGGCTCAGGGAGCCGAAATACGCATTCTGCGGCCGTAACGCCTCCGGCAACTGCCAGAAGGTTTCAGTTACGGCCAGAACAAAAGCATGCCACTGCTTTTCCGGTATTGTGGCAACCTGCTCAAGGGTATATACCACCGGCTCACGGGCCGGACGTGAAGATAATTCAGACATGGAACATTCCTCATGGTCAGATTAAAAATAAACTACGGGGAATGCCTTCCTGACGGAGAGCACGCCCCGTCAGGGTCAGGTCATGAACTACATCATGTCGTGCCGGGCAAAACAGGCATCCGCTCTGGCCGTCAGCTTTCCGGTACTGATACTGTCAGTCCAGATTTCATGATTAATTTCACGCCCCAGCGCCATCAGACCGTCAAGCGCCTGACGGGCCTGAACTCCCGGAGCAGGAATGTTCTCCTGCTCCAGGTCATACAGCAGCCAGCCCAGCGCCTCACCGGTATCCCACAGTTGCACGTATACCAGTGAAGGCTCCGTCTCATCATCCGGCTCCGGAGTAATCCCCAGCCGTTGCCAGGCGCGTAACCGCATCAGCTCACCTTCCAGCTGGCTGATATGCGCCAGCAGAGCAGACTGCGTCTGCAGTGCTGAATAATGAACAAGTAAGGGTGAATACATAATGACCTCCGTCTGTTCAGGAAGTCCTGTCCCTGACGGAACAAAACTCCCGTCAGGGAAAACACCGGCGCAGACACACGGTGCAGTAAGTAAAAGAAAAACCCTTCAGTCTGCGTCGGAAAAGTCAACACAGGCCTGCTTCAGGATGCCGGCTACACGTTGATTCAGACATTCAGTCCAGCCATCGTTCCATCCACGCTCCCATGGATTGCAGATATCCTTCCATGGATTGCAGACATCGTTACAGCCGTTCTTCCATGTCCTCCATGCCTCCATCTCCATGACAGCCCCCAGCCTGTGGCCTTTCGCACGTATATGCCACAGAAACGGCCGGAAAAGTCCTGATTTCAGTTGGTCACCACCGCTTTCGTAGCCCAGATGACGTGCAATATCTTTAAGATATTCAAATGCTTCATTCTGCATTCCAGCCGCCTTTGCCAGCGAGCTGTACGCATCACGAAGTATCGTTATACCTTCCAGTTGATACTCACACCACGCACGGACAGCCGACACTGGTGCGATTACCCGAAGAATGGTGCAGACACGCCATACAACAACGTAAAGGAGTATTAACAGACTATTCATGTGTTCACCTCAGAGACAAAAAATCACGGGAACACACCACCCCTGCGGGAAGCGCGTTCCCGACAGGGTAATAAATGATAAATCAGCAGGGCTGTACGACGCTTTCACCAGCCTGCAGACCAAACCGGTAACGCAGGGTGGTCAGTTGTTCCGCCATACGACAGGCAGCATGCCAGGTCCTGCGACGGGATATCCGCCCGGTAAACCGGTTCAGACAAATGACTTCACGCGGCAACGGCTGATACCAGCCTGTGTACGCGTTGCGGTGCATTCCCTGCCGGTAGTACAGACAGGGTGTCCAGACACCACCATGACGGAACATACAGACCCGGACGCTCAGATTGCCGGCCGGATTGGTGTACCAGCGACTGTAATATGACAGGTTGTTACGGGAAAAAAACACCCGCAACTGGGCCGTCATTCGCCGGAAAAAAGAAGAGATGCCCTGTTCAGGGCACAAAATAAACGTTGACATAAAGACTCCTGTAAAAAGAAACGGGAGTCTTCGCCCCGACGGACAAAAACACCCGTCAGGGGACAGAAACATCAATACGGGATTAATGCTTCAGCTCAGTAGAACTCATTCGAAATCGCATTCGAAATATTCATTTCTGTCAATATAGACACACTGAGTCCAGCCATCGCGCCAGCCGTACTCCCATGGATTGTACCTGCACACACGTGCCTCCATCTCTATAAGAGCACCCAGCGCATGGCCTTTCGCACATATATGCCACAGAAACAGCCGGAGAAATCCTGATTCCAGCTTTTCATCGCCGCTTCTGTACCCCAGATAATGTGCGAGGCCTTCGAGATAGCTGAACAGCCGATAAAGAGGTTCTTTTCCTTCACGCATTTCTGCCGCCTGTACCAGTGAGCGGTACGTATAACGAAGGATCGACATACCTTCCAGATGATACTCACACCACGCACGGGCCACCGACTCTGGTGCAACCCTCCCAAGAATGGTGCAGACAAGCCATACGACAGAATAAAGAAGTGTTAACAGAATGTTCATGTGTTCTCCTCTGATACAAAACATCACGGGAACACATCTGCCCTGCGGGAAGCATGTTCCCGACAGGGTAATAAACGACAAAACAGCAGGGCTGCACTATGCTTTTATCGCCAGCACAGTCGAAGATAAAATGCCATACGCCACTGCCATCAGACAGGGTGCATAACTGCCATGCGGAACACCGCCGCACAGATTAAGTATAAAAAGCCCTCATCGTCGCGTCATAATGCGCTTTTTGTGACGACATTCTGCTCTCAAGAGCGCGCAGATTTGCCCCATTCACGTGGAATGCACCGTCCTTTCAGGCTCAGGAGGTGTTGAATGCAGCCACCCGAAGGCGTTCCTCACAGACTGCCGGAACATTGGTGGTCACCCAAAGGTGACAGAATTAGCATGCTCATTTTCCGTTGCTCTGTTTATCCTGTCAAGATTACGTTATCAGCAATTCTGTTTATGTATGATCAGATCTCCATTATCATCAAACAGATCACCAAACCATGTATTTACAGATGATGTAATATCAGATGAGTCTGGATCATATGTCCCATTTTGCAGGGCATAAACAATTTCCGGAATCACCGGAATAATAACCGTATTATCCACTTTCAGCGAAAGGCTCCGGTGATCCGGTTTACATCTGAGAACCCCCCCCATTTCCGACCACAATTCAACCGCCGTTGTTTTTGGAATAAAATAATCACCGCCAGCTTCATCATCAAAATATACTGACTCAAAATAGCGGCAAATCATGGCACATGTATCAGATTCACTCAGTGGCGTTTTACAACGGTAATGCACCATGATATCTGTATAATCGTTCTCACTATCCAGTACGATATCCCTGATATAACGAACCGCTTTTATTTCCATCAATATATGATACATCACACATCCTCCTGTATTATTCCTGAATATCACCGTTTTTAAAGTAAACCTGTTTCACATAACGCCCCCGACCGTCCCCATGGCCTAAATCCATAGAAACCCGTGCATATATCTCTTTATCACCCACCCCATCTTTTCGATAAAAACGTCTGGCCTCCTGAGAAAAATGGTAACGCATACTGTGAGGTGATTTCTCTCCGGTTAATCCAGCCTTACGAACATGATAGCGATAAACATCTATTGCCTGTTTTATATTCGGGCGATCGATAAGCTTTCCACTCTGTTCATTCATTATTTTCTCAGCATAACTCAGAGCCTGTCTGACAACATCACTATCGGTAATAATAGTATCCCGGGGGCGCCCACCTTTTGTGCCAAATACAATCAACAGAGAATTGTGCCCCGATTCCAGAGCCCGCATCCACGACTTAACTGATTTACATGACTGGACTGCTTCCTTCGTTCGCAAACCCAGTACATAAGAAAGTTGCATTGCCGCTGCAACACCGGGATTCTTTTTTTCCACCTCTGTAAATGCCTTCCGGAATTCCTCCGGTGGCAACGGTATTTTCTTTCCATCCCGGCATGTATTTGTCAGGCCGAGCGTCTCATTACTCAGTAAAGGGTTATCAGGAGCAGCTAATTTATAACGACCGTCCTTCTGTAAAATAGCTCTCATCACCGCCCTTTCATTCTGAATAGTCCGGTGAGAAATCCCCTGCGCTTTTCTGCTCAGAAGATACCCCTGAAAATGCCTCGTATTGATACTGTGGGTGTCCCGCAGCTTTATTCCGTTTTCCCGTAAATAATTCAGAAAATATTTTGCAATACGAACCCTGTCGGCTTTTGTCGCATAACTGCCGCCACACTCCCGGGCAAGAGTAATGAAATCCTTGCGAAACATCTCAACTCTGGAACGCTGCGATTTTCTGCTCATACATGCTTCTCCTGGTGACATACGGATACAGAAATCCATCCGCTTATACTGAACAACTGCACAAACAGTCTTCCCGGATAAACGGACTAATACATTGATATTGTTAGTTTTACGTCGTTTCGGACGGCTCTGTAACGCGGTTGCTCGCCTTCCTGGCTCGTATGATGTCTATGTAGCAGAGCGTGCACGTGTTGAGTTTTTACAGGAGTTCGCTACCTGTGCACCAGGGCGATGTTTTACTCCCCGTCAGCCAGCGCTGACGCCTCCAGACATCAGAACGAATTTACATTTTTCCTCTTAATATCAGATGGTTGATACATATCTTTATGTATTAACGAAGTTAAGACAGTCGTCCGGGGCGGCCGTCCGTGAAAACGGACGCTCCGGAAAGGACGTGAATACGTCGCAGAAAACGGACCTGAAATCGCCTAAATTTTCAACAAAAAGCTGATCACGAGCGACGATTTTCTGTCAGGCCGTAAATGACGCGGCTTTCAGGACGTTTTTTCGCGGCGTCACTTGGTGTTCCCTTCGGTCGCACGCAAGTGACGCCGCGCAGCTTCAAACTCCACGTACGCACGCAAGCGGCCAGATTTCAGATGGCCTTATGCCGTACGTACAGTCGCAGGAAGCCCGGGGCGAATGCCCAAACAGATTAAAGACGTCAGTCCGTGGTTTACGGATGACTACAGACCGATCATAGCGGTACTGGATGGAAGTAAAAAAAGCCCTCATCGTCGCGTCATAACGCGCTTTTTGTGACGACATTCTGCTCTCAAGAGCGCGCAGATTTACCTCATTCACGTGGAATGCACCGTCCTTTCAGGCTCAGGAGGTGTTTAACTAGCCACCCGAAGGCGTTCCTCACAGGCTATATGGAACATTGGTGGTCGCATAGCGACAATTACAGCGGGGAAAGATTAGCAAGGCGGGCTTTTATATGTCAACACCCTCACAGGAGGATTTTTTTATAAAAAGGCCGGTTAACACCGGCCTGAGCTGTTATATCAGATATGATTATCTGAAGGTGAAGGCATTTCAGCCTCAGAGACGTCACTTGTTTTTTCAGGAACTGCATCTGCAATTTTTTTAAGTTGCTTATAGATATTAAACATCAGAATAACCATCTCACAACCAATTCTCAGACCTATAATACCAAATATAAGGCCAACAAATCCTGCAAAGAAATTGGCGAGCATTCCAATGACGCCGCCAACGATCGTGATAACAAGGAAAATCCAGTAGATAACGTTTATTATCTTTGGCGTAATCATCTCATCAAATTCAAGCCACTGCCGCAAAGTATTATTCATATATCACTCCACATATAAACCAATTATTTTAACAATCAACACAACTTTAAATAGAAAACAGTTTACCCATCCTTATTTCAACTTTTTCCATCATTAATGAATTATTTTTCCACACAATACGCAGGACCAGAATCAGACAATTGCTTACCAATTGAAGAACAGTACTCTGCTGTTTTGGATAATTCCCACCGCCGACCAAAATCAAAAGAAAAAGCAGCCAGTCCAACAATTAACAACCCGAGAACAACTTTCTTTAACATAAACACAATCTCACTATCAATTAACGAATTTTTCCTTCAGCAACACCTTTGATATTTAACATTAATTTCTTAAGATCTTCACTATTCAGTCGTTTGTCCGATGGTGATTTAAACGTAATATATAATTTACTTCCTGCTCCATTTTTTTCCAGCTCAATAGTCAGATGATCGTATTCATTCCAGTCATTCCCCATTTTATAATAACTTCCCGGCATAGCCTCCCACTCCTGATTCGCATCTGTAATTGCGCCAGCAACCCAACTACCATTTCTGTCTTTTTTACGAATAGCATCAACTTCATCATTTGATACAAACTGATAATATCGCTTCAGACGCGCAGCTGCAGTATCAATATCAACAGGCACAGAATATTCCTGTGTACTGGATTTTGTCGCTGGTTTTTGCGCCTGAGCTAAAAATGGCATTCCATTTGAATCCGCAGACGATGAGTTTCCACGCAATGCCCCCGTTAAAGCAAAAGCACCATCACTAATTTGCTTGTTAACCGAAGCAATTTCATCAACAGAACAGGCAGTTAACGCCAAGCATGAAACACAAACCAATAACAATTTTTTACTCAACATTTACACCTCCTTTTGAGACATTTATCGGTAGATTCTGTATGGTTTTTCACCTATATTTATACAAAAATGGCTTATAGTTTGAACATTAAATTCATCATTTTGGACTGAAAATTAGGAGTTTTTCATGACGAGCAACAACAATGCTGCTTACCTCAAGGGAAGACGAATTGCAATGCGATGGAAACGTATCAAAACCGTTCTCTGTCAAATTGATATGTTTTGTATAAATGTAGCCCGCAGACATCACCTGCCCGGCTGGACTGGTCGCATTCCTGTTATGTTACTGTTAACGACCATCGCAATCTGTGGCATTTTCAGCCTGTTTGCAGCGTTATGTAGTTTCTTCCTTATCGCCGCCCCTTTCTGCTTTATGGCGATGATGAAGAATTTGCCGGAAGTAAAAATTGGGGAAACAAAGTCGGATCTGGCTCTGCCTGATGATTTTTATAGAGCTGAAGGTTTTACTATTGGCCCCCAAGGACCTGGTTATTATATAAATGGTCACAGACTCGACGATGACCAATAAAACCACGCTACTTGACTGTAGCGTGGCGACTTCAGCATAGTTATGATTTTTTGATCATTTTCATTACATTACCCGCCTCACTCAAGATTTTACCCTTGTTTTGCGTAACCATTTGTCTCCCTGTATCCGTCACATCAGAAGCCTGTTTTCCTCCACCCGATACAGCCCCATTAATTGCTGACCCAATATTCACCCCTGCCCACGATAATGCACCAAGCCAGACAGCTGGTAACAGTAAGAACATGCTTCCTACCACCATGGTCAGAATTGTGTCATCTGATGTGTTCTGAAAACCGGCAAGATTGGCCATACTGTGAGTATCCGAAAAATACAGCGCAGTAAACATGTTTGAATCAACCCACCGGGTCAGCTCCCACCAGAACGTCAGGAAATTAGTCGCAAAAATCACGAATGTCAGTGTAATCACCGTCTTTATCTCATACGTCGCAAACGCCAAGATCAGTGGCAACATCACATAAATAGCCATCAACAGGATCCCCTGCATCATGGGTAATGCCTGCCGCATTGAATCCAGTCCCGGAAAGGCCACTACGCTTCCCACGCCGGCGCCAACAGTAGAAACAGTCCGGTTAATGGCATTAAAAAACGTAAAATCTGCATTACCACCATAACCAGCATAGGCCCTGCCACCATGTGACACTGTCATGTTCACCGGACTGACCAACCGGCGTATCACCGCTTCTTCATACTCCTTACCTGTATTTCCGATCATTTTCATCGTCGCTGACAGACGCAACCACATACCGGGGTCGGCCTGTTTCATCACCCGGCTTTTCAGCCCGATATCCGCCTCATTCCACCACTCATTACAGCTCGGATAACCACCGCGTCCCGTATTCGGACGCCCACTGTCACGACTCTCATTCCACGGAAACGCGCTTCTCGGCATCTTCGACTGCAGTTCATTGTAATAACGCGACTGAAATGTCCTGCTGCCAATCCACTCAATATCTCGCAACGTATTCTTATCCGTTGTCATTCCCTGATCCTGATGCTTCCAGCTGTACAGCGCCAGTGAGTAGCAGTCATTGGTAAAATCCTGCAACTCTTCAATCAGCGCCTTGTTATTGAGCCGGGTATGCTGAACCTCAAAACGCATCTGCCGCATATCCGGCGTACAGGGAATGGATGCCACTGCAGCCTGAGTCACCCCTTTTGAAAGTTTGTGCACCATCAGCCACCACAGCGGGATCTGCGCTGTTTTACCGTCCATGCTGGAAATCACGCCTGCATACCCGGTCTTATCCGGCGCCTTCGGCGTCCATGTCCCACACTGCTTCGCCCGGTTGCCGTCATACTCAATAGTCCCCAGACTGACATTGACCAGCGGCACACAGCAGCTGATAATCACAAAGAACCCCATGTACAGCGCATGTTCAATACGGGGCAGCGAGAGCAGCCCCTTATTCCCCTCATCCTCCCCTTCTTCCCTGACCCGCAGCCAGATCCCAATAACCTTAAATACCAGCGGCAGTGCAAACAGCCCGGTCCCCAGCAGCACATCCCACAGGCCGTTATTAATCAGCCAGCCCAGCAGGGTCAGAAAATATTCAAGATAGCTGTTTGTTGTCATCATCAGCCTCCCTGCGCTTTCAGCAGCGCATATTCACAGACCAGAATAAACGCCACACTGGCGCAACAGATACGTATCAGTGGCTGGCGGTATTCCGCCCGGAATCCCGGCGCATGTACAATACGCCAGATACCCCAGCCCAGCAGGATATAAATGCACAGACGCCAGAGCAGCCAGCCAGAACGGTGAGCCCGCATCCATTCACTGAATGCAGATACGCCCCCCGGATAACGAATGGCCACATCTGCGATAAACAACGCCAGCACCATGAAAATCAGCAATGCACCACCCGTATATACGATTTTTTTTAATTTCTGTTTTTTGTTACCTGTTTTCAGACGCTCACTCATCCTCATTTCTCCCCTGCTCCAGCTGGTTAATACGGGTATCTGTGTTATCCGCACTTTCCGTCTGCGGGTTAACGCCAACACGCTGATTCTCACGCTCAATAATGGTCAGCACGCTGTTACGGGCCAGCTCACGCTTCAGCTCCATCTCGTTTTTCAGCGCGGCAATCTCCCGGTCCAGCGCCTCAATACGACGCTCCCCCTCTGCCAACGCATCATCCTGTAACATCGCATTCGGTTCAGACATTCCCGTCACGATCATTCTGCGCATCAATAGCGCCGTCTCCACCGTATCCGCCATGGCCAGTTCGCCGGCCAGACGTCCGGTCAGTGCAGCATTATCCGGATCCTGTTGCAGCGCTTTAATCACTCCGGCCGTTACCGTCAGACTGCCGGACCGGAGTCTGGCCAGATTTGCGGCTGTCGGCTTTTCAGTACCATTAACCAGTTTCACCAGTTGCTCTGTATTCACTTTCACCGCTTCTTCCAGCATCGGCGTGAATCCGGTTCCGGCGATCGCACCAGACTGCTGCTCTTCACCGCCACTGGTGCATTCATTTGCTTTACTACAGGTTCGCATAGTGCGATCACCCAGCACCTTCACCACCGCCTGTGCTGCCTCCTCAGCATTGCTGAACTTACTGCAGACACTTCCGGTACAACTGGTACTCCCGACCGTTGATGTACTGGTAACCGGCAGGTTATTCATCATGTTAAAACCCGCTGCGGTCAGATCATGTGTGGGACGGATAGCTGGTTGCCCTGCACCTCCCCGTTTCTGACCACCAATCCAGCTACGTCCTGAATTTCCTTTAAAATTTTGCGCCTGATGATCAACACGAATGGCATCCGCTTCACCACTGTTAACCAGTGACTTGTACTCCTCCATAACCGCAGCCTGTGTCCACTTGCTGCTGTCCGAGAACTCCATCATGCGCTTCGCCATGTTCTGACAGTTCAGTTGTGCCTTGTCGAACGCCACATTCGCCTGAAGCACCCCGTTAGTCAGCGTGTCATACAGTCCCGGATTCGCCCGCTGGATGACCATCGCCGGCAGACTGGCCACCGCCCCCGTCGCCCCCTGTATCACATCCCCCATCAGGTTTTTAAAACCGTCCGTCACCCCGTTCAGCTGATTGCTCACCGTGGTTTTCAGGTCAAAGTTGCCGCACATCAGATTGCTGCTCCAGCCAATATCCACCCCGAGCTTCTTCATGCTGCTCCGGGTCGCTGGCTGTGATATCACTGAACCGCCCCCCAGGGTGTAAAACAGTTTGTCCGAAATGGCACCATCAATGGATTTCCCGTACCCGATGGCACTGTCATTCACCTGTGGCAGGGAGAGACCGAACGTACTGCGTTCATTCTCCGCCGCGCCGGCCATTGTGCTGCAGGCCAGCATGACGGCCAGTGCCACGATGTTTGTCAATTGTGGTTTATGCTTCATGATTTGCTTTCCTCTAAAAATTCGTACTGCCCAGGAATTTCTGGCCCCGCTTTTTGCAGCAACTGTAGGGACGCCACAGGGCAAAAGCGGCATTACCGTCCTCCGGCGCGGCATGGCTGCCATCCGGGAACACGGCGCAGGATGAAGAAACGGAAGGGGTCAGGCGCTGCCACTTGTGATTACGGGTGCCGGTGTTTTCTTCCACCGCATCCGGTGGCCAGTAGCCATCTTTTTTTCGGCCCTGCAGAGGCTGATAGACGTGGGGCTCACCGGTGCGGGTGATGATATCCGCCACCCGCTGGGCAACCAGGGCTGCCGCTTTGTCATCATCGGTCTGGCTGACAAAACCGGAACGGGGGTAGATATTTCCCCACATGTCTGCATTACGCTGACTCCCCAGCTCACGTCTGCCGGGTATCATGGCTTCGGGATACAGGGATTCAGGCATGCCGGTGCGCCAGGCAAGACTGTCCAGCGTGCTGAGAAAATAAGGCCTCAGTGGTGTGGCAGCAGACTCACACGAATACCCGGGAATGCTGCCCCCGATAAGCAACGTGGCCGGATGTCCCAGCGCATCCGCGTATTTGAAACGGATGGCGGATTTACGCTGTCCCGGCGATTTCATATCAGCCGGGTTTCCCCCGCCGGCAGACAGCCCGGCAATCCCGCTGCTGATGGTGTTCTCCACACCGCCGGATGCCTGACTGACCAGAGCCATTTCCCGCCAGGGATTACCGCCCGGTGCGGTATAGGTGGACACCACTGCTTCAGGGATAAAATGTGAGACCTTCACGGACGTTCTGACCCGACACCCCGACCAGGAGCAGTGCAGCCAGTAACAGATACCGCTGACCCGCCAGCTGATACAGCTCTGAGAAATAGCACCGGCCGCTATCTGTGCCGTATTCAGGGAAGCACCGGCCACAGAAACAGTCGCCGTACACAGCAGAAGCGCGCCGGCATAACGTCGTACACGTCTCTCTGTCATGGCTGACCTCCCTGACTCCGGAGCCGTTCAGCCTGTGCCACATCGGTGGTGCCGTACACCACTTCCCGGTCATCGAACACCACCGCCGGATATTTTTTAAGCCCCAGCGACCAGGCGTGGGTCACCTGGCGGTAACGTTCTGCAAGGTCAGCCTGTACAGACTGCCATTCAGGGGACTGCATGTGCTCACGAACAAGCACCTCAGCGGCTTCAGGGTCAGCCGGCAACGGGCCGAAAAAAGCATCCTGCAGTTGCTGTGGCCCGTCGAGCAACACAACCTGTACATCAGGGGGCGGATTAACCGGCAGATGTGCCGGGTCGGTATAAACGGTAGTGCCGGCAACGGATATCACCGGCAGGGCAAAAAAGGAATACAACAGATTCCGGTACAACATGAAATAACTCCGTCAGACAAGACATGTCTGACAGCGTGCTCAGAACCACCGGGAAGGTCATCAATTAATTCAAAACCGGAAACTGAAAATTAACGGGAAGAACGTCAGGGAAAATTCATGAACAATCAGCTCAAAGCGCTGTCAGCATTCCGGAGAGGACACAGAACAATCACGGAGTATGTCGATGTATAAAATATTTAACACCATACTGGTGCTGATAATACTGATTGCGGGTTATATCGCGACCAGCACATACATTGTTTATCTGAACGGGGAATGCCCGAATGAATGGGAATGCCCGAATGAATGGGAATGCCCACCTCCCGCTTTTGGCATCTCAATTCTGCTCATACTGATATGCAGTGGCTTATTAACCGCGGGCGCTCTGCTCAGAAAAGCTTTCAGAAAATAATTCAATAGTATGTTACCCGGAAGAATCACGGCACACTGAAATTAGGAATTTTTTACACTATATTTTTATTGCCTGTCAGGCCATAAGGCATCAAAATAAGATGCTCATAGCATAGGTATGCCATCTGGAAAACTGAGAGTGTTCCCTCTTCTTGACGACCTGGAAATCTGACACCTGAGGGAACACTCTCTTCTTTTCGGATAAGGCGTTATCACGTTTCTGATTAACCTTAATTATGAAGCTGACATCCCCTGTGATAACGCCTTATCCTAAAACTCACCGAATTTTACTGCCCGTACGTCCCGTTCCTGTATCGTAATAGCAGACTCATCCGGCGACCGTGTTTACTGGAATAAAAAAACCACCTCATACAGAGGTGGGGTACAAATGCACTAAACCAAAAAACTCAACAAATGCAGGAAGGTGTAATTATGCATCTGATGATACTGCAACCCTATACCCGTGTGCCAGTGCTCCCCGCGTCAGATAAAATTTTCGGATTTTTTTGTATTCCGTAATAAAAAAAACCGGGCAGCCGTGCCCGGAAATCTAACGTTTCAATGTAAGGAGGCCATCATTTGTGTTTCATGTCATAATGAGCCAGTCAACTGACGAAGGATATATTATCACCATATAACGCACCTTGTTATTGCAGAGTGGCATTTTCAGACTTTTCATTGGTCATTTCATGTTCAGAAATACCGGATGAGGGGGGCTTTTACATATTCACTCTGCTGATGTATAAAAAAACCGGGCAACCAGGCCCGGAAAAATTACGTCTCAATACAAGGAGATTATCATTCATGTTTCATATCATAACGAGCCAGTTAACTGGCCGGGCGAAATGTTATCACCATATAACATTCATTTTTATTACAGCGTGATATTTTCAGACTTTTTCGTTCTCAACCGCCACACACCGAAAATCCTGCACTTTGACCTTATCGCCAAAAGAGCGGCCGGGCTCTTTTGGAATGGAAAACATATTCTCACACTCTGTCCGGGTCATTTTATTTCCGGAGTAACGGGTCCAGAATACCGGCGGATTACCGGGCTTCATTATCGTTGCCGTGATTTTATAACGAGCCGCCATACCTCATCTCTGCAATCAGTATATCTTCGACTGAGCCATCACCTGTGACGTAAGCGCGAAAAAAAGTCAGCAGTATGGCAATGGCTCATGCGAAGATATGCTAAAAAAAAGCCCGCCTCTCCTGCGGGCAAATCGTCCTGTGAGTAATGATAAACAATGAAACAACAAAATCCCGTAAATTTTGCCCGTTGACCTCAGCTGGTTTCAACCCCTGAATGATATTTTGAGATTTTTCCTTTCTCTGCCAGCGTCAGAAATAAAAAACCGCACCGGAGTGCGGCAAATGGAAAATGCTGGAAAGTATATTATAAGGCTGCATACAAAATAAAAGTGTCTGCCCGACAATAGTAATAAAAACATGCCACCTTTTGTAATAGCCTGATTTATTTTTCAGACTTTTTCATCCCCCGCACCTCAGCGGATGCCCGGAAATGGTACACCTCCCCCTCACTTTAACTCTGCCAGCCACAGCAGCAGATAACACAAATCAGCAGCATCGGTCACCGGGATATACCAGCGGGGATGCCCATATTCCTCCTCCGACGGCCAGCCCTCATGGCCACTCACCGTCAGCAGGAGATTCACCTGCTGACCCGACCGCCCTTCCAGTGCCACCGCCACGCTGCTGTTCACCCCCACACGCTGAGGCTGGCAACAGATACGCGTCACCGGCCCCAGCTGCTTCTGCAGATGCCCGCGCAGACGCTCAAGATTATCCCGGGTGGCACTACTGGCACCGGGCTGTCCCTGTGGCGGCAGCACAAACACACTTCCGGCAGGATGCCCCTGTGAAACCTCTTCCGGCTCCGGATATTTCAGACACAGCATCGTCTTACTCCCCGTCAGTCAGCCCACGCAGCCTGTCCAGCTTCCGGGCCACATGAAATGCGGCTTCCAGTTCGCTGCACTGATGCGCTTTCATTAACGCCCGGCGCTCCGCCTTCTCCTCCTTCTCCGTCATCCCCAGCGCGAGGTAAATACTCGGGGGCACCACGCGGAACAGTGCCTCCACCTTCTTCGCCAGTACCACCCCTTCCGTGTAACACCCCGACAGTTTGCCGGCTGACAGCAGCACCGCTTTCTGCTCCTCTGTCAGGGCCTTAAAGCGGGCAATGTTATTCACTTCCTCCGGCGGCATGGTCAGACACACCCACCACTCGGCCATATTCAGCATCTTCTCGGCGACATCCGGATAGTCCTTCAGGTTCTGCGTGGCCAGCCACAGCCAGGCGCCCAGCTTGCGCCACATTTTCACCACCTTGGTCATGTACGGGGACAGCAACGGATTCACCGTCACAATGTGTGCCTCATCCACCGCAAACAGAATATCCCGCCCCAGATACTGGTCACGCTCCGCGATGTTGTTAATCATGTTGGTCATCGACACCATGGTCAGCGCCATCTGGGCTTCATACCCTTCACGGGCCAGATGCCCCAGGTCAATCAGCGTCACATCCGCCTCCGGCCACAGCGCCCCCTCCCGGTTAAACAGCTCCGCCTCAAAACTGCCCGGCTGGGTGAACATCCCCAGCGCTTCCGCCATCTCTGCCGCTTTCGTCCGCCGGAGTTCATTTCGCTGACTGTCCCGGGAGATTTCCCACAGTGCCGACTGCAAATCCACCGGCAGCATCTGGCGCCCCTCCCGGTACGTGGCGTGTGTGGCCATCAGCAGCGCTTCGCGGATCATCGCCCTGTCCGCCCGTTTGAGTGCCGTCTCTTCCTTCGGATCCCCCCCGGTGATCATCATGCGGGCAGAGATCTCCATTTCTCCCAGGATATCGCGCTGCTCCTCGCTCTCATCCTGCGTGTCATCATCAATATCCGGCAGTGTCTGTTCATCCACATCCTGCAGGGTCTGTCCCTGTGCCACCAGGTGATGTGCATCCGCAAACGGTGGCAGGCTGACACCGGTGCCCGGTTTCACGCTGATTTTGTTCACCGAAAGCCCGAGACTCTCAAAATAATCCGCCAGCAGCCCAAATGAGTTCCCGGCTTCAGCAATAAAAAGACGGGGGCGATGTACGGCCATGATCTGCGACAGCGAGGAGCACAGCGTGGCGGATTTCCCGGCGCCGGTCGGACCAAACAGCAGCAGGTGCGCATTCTGGGTGCGGTCCAGTTTATTCAGCGGATCAAAGGTCAGCACATCCCCACCCCGGTTAAAGAAACTGAATCCGGGATGACCGGTGCCCGTCTCCCGCCCGGTCACCGGCAGGAGCCCAGCCAGATGCTGCACCCACATCAGACGCGTGTACCACTGCTTCCTGTCCGTATCCGGATCAAAACACATGGGCAGCGCACGCAGCCAGCTGTTCAGTGGCCCCACATCAAACTCCGGACGTACCGGCTGCAGACCGGCGCCCAGTAGTGCTGTGGTCAGGGCCACCCGCTTACGCTTCAGGCTGTCCATATCCTCTGCCCGTAACAGAAAACTGATCCCCGCCCGGTAAAGCTTGTGGCGGTTCCCCAGATATTCCTTCACGGTGGCCACATCCTGACGGGCACGGATGGACTCTGTGTTCTCCCCGACCGCATTTTTTGACAGCCGGGTGAAACGCTCCTCGAGTGTGTCCTGCGGCTGTACCACAATGGTCATGCACAGCATGGTGCCTTCAGGGAACGTATCCATCAGGGCATTCACCGTCTTTTCGCCCCGGGCCTTCTCACCGGTCAGCGTCCCTGCCTCCGGGGGTGTACGCAATTTCTCCACCACCACGGCGGCATGCGGAAGCCCGTCCAGCCACCACACGCCGTTTTCCGGATCCGACACCGGCGGCGTGAACCAGAGACTTTCCGCAAAGTCGGTCATCACCGGCATCATGCCCTCCGGGGTCTCCTGCGGTGCCGCGCGAGTGGCCAGACGATACAGAGTATCCCTGTCCACCCACGCCGGCCGGGGATTGAACAGCCTGAGCAGCCAGCCATGCACCTGCAGACCGTTCATACGGGTACAGCGCACCCCCGCCCCGCCCAGCGCCCCCACCACGCGTTCACACACCTGGTTCAGCATCGCCACCGGCGGCATCGGGTCATGGCTGTTTTTCCCGATACGGCGGTACACCACCATCCGGGTCCGTCGCTGCTGACCACGCCAGGGCTGACCGGTCACCAGCGTGTCCGTGAAAAGCCCTTCCGGACGGGCAATTCCCCGCAGATGCCGTTCCATCTCGCCCAGCCAGGCCTCTGTAAAAGCGGTGCGCTGCGCATGGGGCTTCACATACCCCTTCAGATGGTCAAGATACGCATCCACATCATTTTCATCCTGACAGAAGAACTGCACCACCCAGGGGTGGGTGTCGTATTCATCAAAGCTGTCCTGCAGGGCATCCTCCACCGTGTCACGGATTTGCTCAAGACGCTCTGCCGTGCGCCCTTCCGTGGCCGCCGGTGTCACCTCATACACCGCGCCGACCGACACCCCGTCATCCAGCAGCAGGCACTGCGCTTCATCCAGGTATTCCACCCAGGGCAGAAAATCAATAATGGACGGGCCCGCATGGTAAATCTTCGCCTCCTCCCGGCGGGTCATTCGCCCGGGGCGGCTCAGGTTACGGGGAGTACCGGCGTCATCGACTCCGGAATGCTGCGCGTATTCTGCTGGCACAGTCGTCTCTGCAGATATTGCCGGTTTCACTTTCTTTTTAAACAGCGGGAAACCCATCTTATTTGCCCCCTTAACATACATTGATAAACCGCCGGCATCATGCCGGCACCATCACTCAGCTCATCCGCCCCGTCAGAACGCTGCCGTGCGTTCACCGGGCATCGCATACTGCGTCTGGCTGTAAAATGAAAACACCGTGCTGTAGCCCGGTACCGGTGAGTTCCCCTCTGCAAGGTGCGGAAAGACATACATCACCATGTCCGGGTTGGGCAGGCGTGGAAACTGCTGGCTGATTTCACTCTCCTGTGTCCGGCTGTAACTGCGGTCCGTCTGCGCCGCGTCCTGCTGTTCCGTTTCTGTCAGCGGACGCCGCAGTGTGTCACGGGCTGTCGCAGCAGAACGGGCGCTTCCGCCGCCCGCCTGTCCCTGCCAGATTTCCAGCATCGTCTGCTCCCCGGCGGGCAGCAGTTCCTCTTTTGACGTGGAACAGCCGCTGGCCAGCACAGCCCCTGTCAGTACCAGTAACGGTAACAGCGTTCTGCCTGAAACACGCAGGCGTGAACAATCTGGTTTCATCTCATTCTCCTTCAGTCCAGACCACCCTGTGTGTCCGCCTCTCCCGGCAGGGTGAAGTCATAACGCACCTTACGGCCCTGGTCTTCGTAATCAATTGCCAGCTGGCGGGTGATGTGAACGGCCAGCCTTTTTCCCGGTGGCACATAAATGGCATCAAACGTCTGCCCGTAACGCTGCTTCACCCACTCCGCTGTCTCATTCATTCCGCCGGAAATCGCCTTACCCAGTGCCGCCTCCCCGGCACTGCCGGTCAGCGTGGAAGAAAGGCCGTTGACGTTATTCTGCGTGGTGTACTGCCCCTGACTCAGGGCCTCACCGGCCGCTCCCGCGGCAGACAGACCGAAAATGGTGGGCAGGTATGTGGCAGCATTGGACTTACGGGTGCCACTGATACACGGAATGCCGTCCTCATCCGAAATCCAGCCAATGCCGCCGGTGTTATTCCCGTTCTTCGTCTGCTGATTGCTGTTGGTGGTGCCATTCACATCCGGTGCCGGCAGCGTGCGAACCCGCCCGTCAGCAAACACAAAGGTGATACTGTTCACCTGGCCCCGCACACAGGAAAGCGTCCAGTCACCACTGGCGGTACCGGACACCACGGCCCCTTCCACATCCGGCAGTTCAATGCCGTTGGCGGTCAGGTTGTCCTTACCGATAAGCACCTTGAACGGATAAGGGTCTGTCACCGTGCCGTTGACCGGCACCCGCCCCAGCAGGGCCGTCATTGCCCGGCTCCCGACCAGGGTGGCATTCTCCGGCAGGGTGTAGACGGCCTGTGTGGTGGCCTGGGTGGCCTGTTGTTTCTCGTTACTGTATCCCTTCACCTGCTGTTCATACGCCGCCTTCTGACGGGTCAGCGGGTTATCATCCAGAAAGGAGGTGGGGAAACGGGGACCACTTTTGCCCCCTGCCACATCCCGTGGGTCAGGCTGTGACTGGTCAGCCGGCGTCACCCACATCAGGCCATCGGCCCCCTGTGACACCGCGCTTCCCGGAGAACCACTCAGTCCGTCAAGCCCCAGCCCGAGGGGAATATCGCTGTCAGTATTTGCCTTACTGCTGCCACCCTGCTGCGCCAGCTGCTCCGTCAGGGACTGCACCTTTGCCATCAGGGCGTTCTGCTCGTTCTGTAACTGGCGCTGCTTCTCCTCATAACTTTTCTGCAGTCCTGCCACGGCATCGTTCAGCTGACCGGACACATCCGTTCCGCGTTTGCGCAGTTGTTCATTCTCCTTCAGCAGTCTGCTGTTCTGTTCGTCCAGCGTCTGCTGACGTTCACGTACCTGATTGAGACGCCCGATAAGCGTGCGCAGGGTATCTTCCGGCGTGTCACCCTCAACACCCAGCGCCTTCAGTTCCTCCTGAGACAGAGTCCCCAGGACCTGTGTCTGCTGTGCTGACGGATCTGATGACGACGCGGGATCACCACAGCTTTTAAGCCCGATGAATACCCCGCCCACAACCACAACGGGCACCACAAATTTGACCAGCGTGTTGGATTTAATCTGCATGGCTCACCTCCCCGGCCTTACGTCCTGCGGTGGCGTTACGCCGGGCAGGCTCTGCGATAAACGCCCTGTCCGGTCTGCCCTCTGTCACCAGATACAGTGTTGTGGTGTCCTCCGGTGTGCCTGCAGGTCCCAGCCAGCGATGCTGGAAGGTGGCGGTCACAAAGTTTCCCTGCAGTGCCCTGGGATCCAGCACCACCTTACGGCTGACCGTACTGGTGAGCTTCATCGCCACCACCGTGCGTCCGCCAGCGCCCCATGCCGCCAGTGGCGTGACGGTCAGGGGCTCTGACGGATACAGGGTGGTGATGCGTCCGGGCAGGTGATGACTGACCGGGTGAATACCAGGCACCGCCTCCAGAGTCCTGAGCGGGGCATACAGGGACTGGGCGGCGTAACGGGTCAGTAACACCGGCAGGGGCGCGCTGTAACGAACCGGCTGACGACGGGCCTGCGTACCGTCATCCTGTCCCGGTGCCCGCGACTGACCGGCGGAGGTTTTACCGGATGAGGACGCCGGTTTCATCAGGTCAGTCGCCTGACTGACCGTGCTGACCTCACCGTCATACACAATACGTACCGGCTCAGAAGGTCCCTGTTCACCGGCGGTGACATCGAGCAGAATCATTTCCCCGGTCTCCACATCCTGCAACTGCAGCCGTGTCTGTGGAAAGGCACTGTCCGCCTTCAGGTACACGGCACCACCAGTACTCTGCACCCGCAGCTTACCGTTCAGTGCCGGCGGGAATCCCACCCGCACATTTTTGTCCGCAAAAATAACCCGCTCCTGCCCCACCTTCAGGGGTACGGATAACGGAATACGCTCCCACTTCATCAGTTCGTCAGCATGCAGCGCAAACGGGGATATCAGTAACGGAAGTGCCATCAGGCCATTCCGGAGAAAATGACGGACGGTGACTGCCATCACTGCGCACCTCCTGTGCCTGAAGCCACCGGCGCGGCTTCCAGCCGTTGTGGTGTGCTGCTGTAGCAGTCAAGCGCCAGCCCGAAGGGATTCTGTTCCGGGTCCCCCTCCCAACGCACCACTTTCAGGGGATAACGTACCAGCGCACGTTTGACCGGCTCGGCATGAAAATACTCATCCGCCACCAGGTCCAGACGTACCAGCCAGTTATCCCGGCCCTGTACGGTGACCGGATTTTTGTTGTAGCGCCCACCGTATCCGTGCTCAGGGATTTCATACACCACGCGCACGCGGTCGAGCAGTTCCCCCGCATCCTTACGACGGCGAGCATCGTTCTCCATCAGTTCACGGCATGACGGCGTCAGATAGGCTGACAGGGCATGAATTTTAGCCGGATAATCCACCTCACCGTTCTTCGGCCAGGCATTTAACTGCTGGAAGATATAAAAGGCGAAGGAGTAGACCGTCGACGGGGGCACTTCCCACCACGGACGGGTACTGCCGGAACGCAAATCCGGCGGGTTATGAATGGTCAGGCGACTGGGGGCTGTCATCCAGCCAATACAGGCCAGTAACAGAAATCCTGCCAGCACGGCACTGATAATACGCAGGCTGCGGATATGCTGGTCCCTGTCCTGAAGGGCGTGACGAAAACGACTCATGATACTCTCCTTACCGGCCGGGTACGGCGCAGGGACCAGCCCTGCGCCTCCATAATCAGCGATGAACGGCCCATACCGGCACGACACTTTTTCTCCTCCAGCCGCTGCCAGAGCCAGTTATCCGGCTTGCCACGCTTCATCCGGGTGATCCAGCTTCCACCAAACCAGATCAGCAGCAGCGGCGTGACCATCATTCCTGTCGGGATAATCACCCAGCCGGTCAGCGGAAGCAGCGGTAACGGCCAGAGCAGGCCGAGACCGGCACCGGTCAGTGCAGCCAGTCCCAGCTCCGGCGTGGTAAAACCGCGGAACACGGCCGGCTCCACGTTAAGGCGATCGGGTAAAAAATGAATGGTCTGCATGGACGTATTCCTTACAGAATGATGGAGGCCGATTTGGTCAGCAGCCAGATCACCGCAACCAGCAGGATCACCCCCACCACCACAATGGCCCCAAACTGCGTCCAGGATTTTTTTCCATCCTGGATTTCCGAAAACGTGGAAATCGCAGCATTCGCCACAACAATGAAAGCAATGGCAGAAATAATCAGGCCACCCAGCACCACACCGTCCTGGGAATAGCCTTTAATCTGCCCGAACAACCCGCTGCCACCGCCCGATGACGGCGGCTCCATCTGGGGCAAATCAGCCAGCGCCGGTTGCATACTCATCCGGAGCAACAGACATACTGAAAACACGGTCTGCCACAGGCGTAACAGCATTGTGTGCGGCAGAGAAACAAGACGTTTCAGAAAACGAAAACACCACTTCATAAACACAAAATCCTCATAATCATGATTCAGATAACAACTCACCTCAGCTGGCAAACATCCAGATACTGAGAACCAGCAGGAGAGCCAGCCGGATAAAAAAGCGCCCCAGCATTGCGCTGCGGACCTTCTCATTACTCCAGCCCGCCCAGACATCCAGCAGCGCCCAGGCCGCCCAGAGAAAGAGCACGGCAAAAAGCAGTCCGAGTGACAGCAGATGCAGGGCACTGATATCCATTTCCCCGGAAGCCGCTTTAAAGGCGGAAGACTGCACGGCGGACATGCCCATCAGGGACGCTCCCGCCGGTAGTGACCGTTCACGGCTGACGTTGTACGGGGCTGGGCCCGGGAAGGCGTGAGATAGCGATCGATGCCATCACGAATGGTCTCCAGATCGGCACGCGCCCGGGGATAATCAAAGAAGTAACGGGATGGCTCAGACGCGCCTGACTGCACAGCGGCCCCCCGGGCCCGCTCCAGCGCTGCCTGCACCTGGTCAAGCTGGCGCATGGCGGTGGCCAGTTCATCCTGTTCAGCCGCCTGAACGGGTATGGCAAGGGTGAAAAGAAACAGCATCCCTGCAGCCCCGGCCAGACGGCCGGCACGACAGGCTGATGCCGGAAAAGAACGCATACGCACCTCCTTCAGAGTTAAACGGTGCGTACAGGATGCGTAAGGCAGGGAAACAGGTCAGCAATAAACTCTGTTTACAGAACTGAAAATTTTTACGGGAAAAGCGGCATGGCTGAACACCGGAAGATTTTCCGGCGCTGAGCAAGGATTCTGATGGTGTTGGCTGGCAAACTCACACATTTGCACCGACATCCGGGCTGGCAAAAAACGGAATTTGCACTGGCGAATAATTTCATCGTGACGTGAATGAATTAGTTCTGTCGGGAACAACGCTCAGAAATTACGCTGTTCTTATTTGTAACATCAATAAAGGCGGAATAATGACTGAGCTTACACTGAAGATATATGCTGGCGCACTTGCCTTCTGGCTCCTGTTTTACTGCTTCATCAAAGTTGCAGAACTCCGTTTTCCGCCCTGGGCATGGACCATCATGCAATGCATCGCCGTTTTTTTTATCATCACACTGCCCGTTTTCCTGCGGGAACTGATACGCAGCCCTGCTTTCTGACCAGTACGTTCTCTGAAGAAAACAGCATATGCAACTTAACCTGATCGCTTTGATATTGTTCCGGGGCTGTTTATCTGCATGCCCATTCAAAAGGAGAGAATATGCCTGAACATCTGTTTCAGCCCCTACTTCTGGGCTGGTCATTTTTTTGTGCCTTCTGGTTTGTATTTCTCAATTACCTCCGTCTGGAAGAACCCCATTACCCTCTGTGGGCATGTTACGTTATACAGACCATCAACGGGATCATTATTGTACTGAATGTTATTGTCATCCCGGTGCTGACAGTGACGGTCTTCCGTCCGTTTCTCACATCTGTAAACTGACACCAGGCATTTTCCGCTGACGCGCACTGACGGTAATGGCGTGGCTTGTCTGCTGACAACCCGGGACTCAGTGATATTTTTTGAATATCATCAACTGATTAATCAGAAAAAAGATATTCATCAAACAATGGCGCATCATAAAGGCGCCATTGTTTGATATTTTGTTAATCATAAAGTGCCGTAAGGACTGAAACACCATATAATTCGCCGGCAGCGCCGGGTTTCCCCTGCAGGGTTGAAATCACCCTTAATTTACTGTTATCTATCACTGCAGAAACAGGGTTATCGGAATATTCTCTGTCTGAGATTTTAAGTGTGAGTCGGCTACTGACACCATTCCCCAGCTCCACCTTTTGAGGCTGAAACTGAAATCTCACCCCGGTGGGTGTCTCACATGATAAAGACAACTCTTTACTGATAACCTTGCTTCCGGAAACCACATCCGGGGTCATTGTCCCATGTTTTAATACCAGCTCATTATTCACAGATGTTATTTCACACTTATTTTTAATCGTAAATTCAAGAGAAAAATATCCGGTCACATTACTCGTTCCGACATTTCCTGCTTTCCATGTATCCTGAAAATCCCTGTTTGCATTACCATCCGTCGAGGAGCCCCATGCCAGTATATAGGGTACATCCAGCTGATATCGCCCCGAAGGAAACCCATTGCCTGATAAGGCTATATTTACCTGCCCGGCCCGAATACCGGCATGGACCTGTTGCCAGACTCCCTGTGTATTAACGGCACATCCTTCATTTGTTTGCTGAACAAAAACAGCCTGCCATCTGTTATCTGTGGGAACTGTAATGACATTACCAGATAATGTCAGCGTCAACTGTACTGAAGAACCTGGCAGTGATATTTTTTTAGGGACAGCAACGGAATAGGAAGAGAAACCGGCAAAATCTCGCAAAGACTTATAAAGAGAATCCTGACCACCACCATTCCATCGCCCATGGGTTTTAATATTTACCTTGTTAAACTGGTCCCCCACAAAAGAGCTTGTAAACCCAACATTATTCCCGACATAATGACCAACACAAATTGTGCTTGCTTTTACACCAAAACTGACAAAAAAGGCTGTCAGAAAAAGGCAACGAGAAATCAGCATTTTTCCTCCCTGCGACATAGAATCACAACGTATCAGTGAATGCGTCCGCGCTATGAAACTTTGCACACAAAAGATTACAAAAAAAATTTATGAAAAAAGTACTGACGTATTATTGTATTTGCGCTGTTACAGCAGTTAATTTAACAAAAAGCCATTAATTTAAATTCTGCTTATCAGCTGACTGACGCGCAGAAAAGGCTGTAACATGGCTTGTCTGCCGACACCCCGGCACAAAACCAGTTTTGCACCGGAGTGTCCGGCATCTGTGGATTATAAATACTTCTTGAAGGATGCCATGGTCACGGTGATGGCAACTCCCAGAAGCATGGCCGCAGGCCATATCAGCAGGTTCGGGTATACTGCCGTGGGCCAGGACATATAAAGAATACAGGGAATGTATATCGCCGGTTTAATGGACTTTCTGGCATGGTGATAAACAAAACTGGATTCATACGCAGCACCGTACCGGCGCAGGTCACGTCTTCCCAGACCTTCCACCACAGCCACCAGAGCCACCATCACAAACAGGGGCACTGACAGTACCAGAATCGTCACCCGGACCAGCGTCACCACCGTCACATATACCGTGGCCATCAGGTAATCATGCAGGTTATGCGCCAGCCAGCGGCCCAGGGTATCCACTTCCTGTATCACACTGTTATCGGCCGAAGCCCCCTGCTTCATCCAGGCCATAAATCCGCTGTCCACAAACAGCCACTGGTACGCCGTGGACACCCACTTCATCACCGTCACTGACGGCGTGGACAGCAGCAGACTGCGGGTAAATTCCGAGGATAACCAGCCCAGCTCGGTGTTCATGACCGCTTCACTGTGCCCGGCTCCCTGCCCGGACCAGAAAAACGTAATACCCACGTACTCAATCAGCAGGCTCAGCAACAGGGAAGAGAGTACCATCCCGGCCAGTGCCCACGGCCACCCCCACAGCAGGTTATACAGCAGCCCGTGCCGGCGTGGCGGTTGTGCGGCGTCAGGACGGTTCACATCACGACGGGAATCAGCCATGTCCGTCTCCTTCCGGCACATTCACGGCCGGGGCTTCATGCCACCACCCCTCTCCGGTGTGGTAATTACGCCGCATGGCTTCAGCCACTTTTGCAATGCTCTCCGGCATCAGCGCATCGTCCTTATCCGGTGCCGGCAGCGGCATCCGGATTTTCCACAACTGTCCGCCTTCCAGCAGGGCAAATGCCTGCCCCTTTGGCAGGGTGACGATATCCGCCGGCACCAGTAAGGGAACCTTTACTGTGCCAACGCGGTCCTGGGTGCTGGAGGTGAAATCCTGGCCGGACGTCACATCGGCGGTATCCTGATGTCCAGACACCAGTGTTTTGGTGTAAATCTCCACCTGAGGCAACTGACTGGTCAGCAGCTCTGCCGTCCGGTTCTCCCTGACGCGCAGCATAATCATGTTATTGAAGTTACCCTGTACCTGGGCAGTTTTAGCCGCATTACCGATGCGGGCTTCAATATCCGAAGACGTCTGGGTATACGCCGTCACCTGCATACCGGCACCACCGCCCTTGTTGATGAGCGGAATAAATTCATCGCCCATCAGTTCGTTGAACTCATCACAGTGCAGGTTGACCACATTTTTACTCTCCCCGACACCGGGCAATCCGGCATTCATACCGTGTTTGTAGATATGTCCGGCCACACTCACCAGGTCTGCAAACATGGAGTTTCCCACGGCACTGGCCACCTCACTGTCACTGAGCGCATCAAGACCGATATACACCACCGCCTTTTTACGTATCACCTGTTCCCAGTCAAACACGGGACGGGTATCACTCATATCCAGGTAGTCCGGTGCCAGCAGCTCTGCCGTCTTTCCTGTGGTCAGCTTCTCCAGCAACGGTAACAGGGATGCCACGATTTTATCGAAATAGGTCCGGTCATAACGTACCGCACTTCGCAGACCATCCAGTATCGGGTCATAGAGTTTCTTCCCGGCTTCACTGCTGAGCGCCACCTCAATGGCCCAGATACGCACAGCATCCGGCTGGTTCTGCATGGTCCGGGGTACATCATCCTCACCCAGCACATTCATGTTATTCAGAATGGCGCTCTCCAGTTCCGGCATCTGTTCACTGACCACCTTTCCGGCATAGCGAATATAGAGGTCAGCAATATTATTCACATAGCGCATAATCAGCGTGTAATCCGGGCGTTCTCCCAGCGCCACCAGGGCGCGGGCAATGATATTGACAAAACGCCAGGCAAACTCCCGGAAAGCAGCACTGTTGCCTTCACCGGACAACTGCCCCGCCACACGGGTGGCCACTTCCGATACCCGGCCAAAACGCCCCACTGCGTTATAGCGGGCAGAGATTTCCGGCCAGCCCAGATGAAAGATATAAAGCTCATCGCCCCTGCCGGCACGGTGTGCTTCTGCCCATACACGCAGCAACAGGTCAGCATCCCCTTTGGGGTCAAAGATAATGGTGACCTCTCCCCGACGGATATCCTGTGTGACCAGCAGCTCTGCCAGCCGGGTTTTACCGACACGGGTGGTACCATAAACAATGGTGTGTCCCACCCGCTCTCCCAGCGCCAGTGTCACATCCTGTTCATCCGGTTCAATACCATGCAGGGCCGGATTCCCGCCCACCGGCGGCAGGGGGCGTACCGGATTCAGCGGAGAGTCCTGACGCAAAAGTGCGCCCAGACGGGGGACGGTATGTTCCGTTTTCAGCTCAAGCTGACGGGCCATCCGGTACAGCCAGCCCGGCTGAAGGTACCTGGCCACCTCAGGGCGCAGCGTATCCTGAAGGCGCTGGGTGTGTTTCTGTGTCCAGCGAAATCCCCGCCCCAGAAAAAGGCGCTGACGGCTCACGGGTATCTGCCGGGTACTCATCACATAACGGGGCAGACGCCGCAGATTGCGACGGTAGCGGATAACCTTCATTCCCTGGCGAAAACGGACCGCTGCCAGAACACCAAAACCAGCAGCAGTGGCATAACTGACCGACGGCGCGAGCGCCACCGCCCAGGGCGCTGTCACACAGACACTGGCCGCCGTTGCCGCCACCACGGCAGTGTTCAGCTCCACCGCCGGTCGCAGCAGAGCCTCAATCACATAACGGTTACTCATGACCGGGTACCTCTCTGTAAAAGACGCAGCCACCATGAGCGCGGCAAATCGTTCTCCGGTGATGCGGACAGAGCCTCCAGTCTGCGCTGTAACATCATCACCTCCCGCCATGCGTCTGCCGCATTCAGCAGTAATGCCTTATACACCGATGGCCTGTCATGTCCGCCTGCACGCACATCATCCACTGTCAGCAGGGCTTCTGTGCTGAAACGGTCCACTTTCCAGCAGGCCAGGTCTTCGCGGGAAACACACTGCCGCCGGGTCTGCAGACGAAGATACACACCATGCCGGGACAACGGTTCTGTCAGGTTGTGAATCTCCCGACAGGCAGACCGGAACTCCCGGTCCGTGTGATAAACACTCTGGGCCACATTGTGAAGCTGTGTGCGCCCCTCCCCCTGCAGGTGAAACAGAAAGCGGGCCAGACAGCTGCGGTGATTACCGTCAGCACTGACATACCAGTGAATGCCATCCGTGCTGACAAAACTCATCCCGGCATGCTGTTGCTCTGCCTGCGTGTAATATCCCGGATTCTTTTCGAGTAACGGGATATTGATGTCCATGCGTTTACCGCGCTCCAGCAGCTCCAGCCAGGTCATTCCGGCATACTGTGGATGGTCAGTCCCCACAATGCGGTACACATTGATACTGCCCTGTCCCGTCCAGTAGTGTTCCGTAATAAAATCCGACATTGCCGCAAACTCTGCAGCATCCCATGCAGCCAGTTGTTCATTTGCCCAGGCCGGAATATTTGCCTGCACACGGGCCAGCAGTGGCATACTCATGATTCTCTTTCTCCCTTATCGGTCAGTAACGTACCATTCAGCAGTTTCAGCAGACGCTGACCGCTGACAAGTTCGATATCCGGCCACAGTGTCAGCCTGGCCCGGCTGACCGGCCCTGTACGACCGGTATGAATAAAAAACCCCCGGCAACCCTCCCGGCGCAGCAGTTCCCCGAAGGCATCAATATGTGCCGGGCGGATGGTCCGTCCGTAGCGCTTTGCCTGTATCAGCCAGCGCTCACCGTTAATTATCACCTGTCCATCAAGACCGCCATCACCGCTGTAGCAGGGATTATGAATAACCGTCATCCCCTGCTGCATCAGGGCCAGTAACAGCAGTTCTTCGAAGACATACGGATTGATTTTGCGCAGATACTTCAGGCGATGCGCATCCCCCGGCAGCGTCTTCAGTCTGACCAGTACCCGGGCGGCGGTGGCGCGGTAACGCTGATGGCGGCGGGTCCGGGCGCATTTCTGTTTTCGCCACTCTCCCCGCAGGATAAGCATCAGCAACACGGCCAGCAGGCAGAACGCCAGACAAACCATCAGCACCGGGCTGACCAGCAGAGCTGCGGTTATCACAGGTGCCTGCATCATGGCACCACCTCCTGTGACAGCCCGTTGTCCGTTATCAGCACCGGATAAGACTTCAGCTGTAACCGGCGGGCCAGCGCAGAACCGGATGCCGGTGCCATCGCCACGCCGGGAGCCAGTTCACGCAGCGTGCGCAGGCCGTTTTCATCAGCCACATTCACCACCATTCCGGCAGCATGACGCGCCCGGAGCGCAGCAGCATTTTTCTGCAGCCACTCACGGGAATACGCATCATCCCCCACAAGGAAAAGTGCACCGATGCCCGGTAGCTGAAGCGGGCGTGGTGTCACCTCGCCGGGTGACATTTCAGGTGTGCTGACCGGCAGCATCGCCGCGTCCCCCTGCAGAAGAGGCGGTGGTGAAACAACCGGTGCAGAAGCCGGTGCCTGCCGGTTGATACCCTCAAAAAAAGGAGCTGCATCCCTGCCGCCCAGGTCAGCAATCACCGTCAGTTCAGCACTGACGCTCGCTGAAAACAGAAGCCATACAGGAAAATAAAAAGTAATCAGTTTCAGTCTGTTCATTCACGCCTCCGGGGCTCTGTCCAGATATAATCCGCAGCCGGTGCCAGCATGGCTGTCTGCTGTGACGTCATACTTTTTGCATTCAGCCGGTCCAGATGACGTCTGACCACGGCGGTGTAACGGACGGCCGGCTTTCCACCGGCAGGATGATGATAACAACCGGCAGCCTTCAGCCAGCTGTCGGGATGGCGCTGACGGCACTCCTGCAGAATGACTGCCGCCGTCTCAAGACTGGTGTACGGGTCAAAGGCCGCCCATGTTGACGGGAAACGATGACCATTCCACCCCAGATTGACCTGCGCTATCCCGACATCAATGCGTCTGGCCGGATAACGTTTCAGAAACACCTGCAGTGCCTGCCAGGCCTCCAGACGGCTGGCATAACGGTACCCCTTCCCGGCCACATTAATTGTCCAGGGCCAGGGGCGGGAGACATCCGGAAGACGCCCGTCGCGGCGGGAATACTGCATGACGCCGGCCATATCACCGGGCGCCATGGCGGTCTCTGTCAGGGAGACGGCATACAGCACTTCTGCCGGAATACCGTGTGCACGGGCCACCTGCGCATACCCGTCAGGAATGGTCTGTGCAACAGACTGACACATGCCACTGCCTGCCAGCATCAGCAGAACGGTCAGAATGCAGCCACGCGCCATCCGTCCGCCCCCTGCTGCAGTACCACCGGCATCTGTCCCTCACCAGAACGCAGCCAGCGCCCCGCATCATGGTTCAGGGTGATATGCCGGCTGCGGACCTTCTCTGGTGGGATGTTGTGCTCACGTGCCCACTGACGAAGCAGCCCGTCTTTCCCCTGACTGTCCACCAGATAAATATCCACCGGCTTACCGGATGCCAGCACCTTACTCAGGCGGATATCACAGGACGCACAGTCCTTCGCCTTCACAAACAAGGCCAGTCTGCCTCCGGTATTGCCGGCATTACCCATACTCACCGGCAACCGCCCCGGATAAAGACGCTGCCATGCCGCATCAACCTCCCGCTGAAAAGCCAGCTCCTTCTCCGTACGGGCATACTCTTCCTTCACCCACTTTTCGGCATACGCCCGGCGCTCAGCCAGTGTCCGGGCCTCAATACCCAGTGCTGTCAGCGGGTCCAGCCCCGGCGACTGTATTCCGCGGGGCCCCGCCATCAGTGCCTGATAACGCCCCCAGTCCTCCTCACTCAGCCCCCACCGGCCAGCCTGCTGTTGCAGCGACTGCGTGGTGCTCTGCGTATGCTGTGACGTATCCGTACGGGACGCGTCCGCCACGGTCGTGTTCTGGTCTGCAGCCTGCGCCAGTGCAGGTATCAGCATCACCAGTAACAGGGATTTCAGTCTCATCTTCACTCACTCCACCCTGACCTGTACCTGACGTCCGTTCACCCGGAACGTCGCCTGTTCGTGACCGGCATGAATCAGTGTCCAGCCGGCCACACTCTCACCTTCCCCGAGCAGTGCCACCTGCGACAGACTGGTATATCCCCGGGGTGCCACCGCCGCATATGACAGCGCCCCCCGGCGCTCGGTGCCGGTCAGCACAAACGGCGCCTGGCGGGAGGTGCGCGACATACCTGAACGTGCCGTTGCAGGGCGGGCAGTTTTCTGTACCACCGGAGAGGCTCCTTTCGTTCCGGATACGTCCTTTTTCCCGGTGCCGGAAGCAGAGGGGGATTCGGACTGAACAGCCCGGGGCTGTGGCTTCTCTGCCAGTGCCGCCAGCGTGTCCAGCCGCAGGGAAAGAGCTTTCTGTGCAGCCTGAATCTGCTCAAGGGACGCCGGCAGTTCCTTAAGCTGTGTCTGCTGAACCTCCGTCAGAACGGGCTGCCGGGCCAGCTGCGCCAGACGCACACTCTCTGTCTGCAGCTTCGTCTCCAGTTCACTCAGTCGTGACTGCAACGGGGCCAGCGCCGCCGCTGTCAGACGCTCCCCCTGCTGTTGCTCCAGTGTTGCCAGACGGGTATCCATCGCCAGCATGCCGCGTCCCGTCAGATACAGCGCCACGCCCGTCACCATAACCAGCAAAGTCAGGGAACCGACTGCCACGCCCCGCAGAAGTGAACGCCGGCGCGTTGTGGGTTTATCTGCCGGGACGGGTGTCATCATCTCCTGTTGTTCGCTCATTTTTTCAGGAAGCCTCCCTTAACCGGTTGTGCCTCCGGGGCCGTGATTGCCGGAGAAGCCGGCACGGGCGCCAGCTGGCCTGCCGGTAACTGATACCCCGCCCGCAGACTGTGGCAGACCACCCGCTGAACATCGTCCACTTCCAGTTGCCAGGCCGGTCCCGCCATCACCTGCAGGGCCGTACGCAGTCGCACCGGCCCCTGCTGATACTGCACGGCAGGCAGGGGCTGGCGGTACAGCACACCATTGGCCGGCCCGGTGGCACACAGCGTGTAACCGGACTGTTTCAGGGCATAGCGCATGGCATCAGCCACGGTGGGCTTTAACGACGCCGGAATACGGATATCAATCACCTGGGAAAGCGGGTCACGCTGCGCTGCCTGTGGTGCCGTGCTGACCAGCAGGTAACGGTCGTAACGCACCACCTCCGGTACCGGCTGCGCATAAATATCCTGTGACACCGGCTGTACATTGCGGGAAACGCTGACGGAAGGTACCGGCATGGCCGGCGCACGTTGCTGAAGTTTTTGTGGGCTGTTACACCCGGCCAGCAGGGCCAGGGTAACCAGGGAAAATAAGATCCCGGGTTGCATCTTCATCCGGATAACTCCTCTGCAGTGATAAAACAGCGGTCACTGTGCAAAGAAGCGCCGGCAGGCTCAACGAACAACTCATTATCAGTAAACAAAAAAAACGCCAGCGTAAAAGCTGGCGTGATGTTGATAATGCGGAAAGTGGCCTCTCATATCAGCCACACCCCGCCCCGTGATAACACGGAAACGGATTAACCGAGCGCTTTCCGCAGCTCGTCATCAGAAAGCTGCAGGATCTCCTGAATACTCTCAGGCGACATCCCCATCTTCTGCATCCGACGGGCAGCCTCAAGCGTCTTCTCAAGCGCCTTTTCTCTCTCTTCCTGACGGCCTTTTTCGATACCTTTTTCGATGCCCGCCAGTTCAAGTCGTTCAGCGATAGTCATAATATCATCCTCATACCGGGGCAGATGTTCTGCCATCGCCCGTATAAATTCCGGTGAAGCCGAATCGCACGCCTTCACCATATAGTTTAACAGAACCACCACCTGATCGTGTGTTCCCTGTATCTGAAGCAACTGTGACAGAAAGTCAAGCTGCGCCATCAGATCGCCCTTCCGCTGACGGACCTTCATCAGAAGCATCAGGGCGGCCATCTGCTGATAGCAGCGGATACCCTCATCATCAAGAAGACCCACATCAATAACGCGGGGCGGCTTTCCTTCGCCGTAAAGCTCCCGACCAAGCGCCGGATCGTCCAGACAGTCCAGCCAGTTCAGGCTGTACGGATACGGACTGGGTTCACCGTGATAAAAAAGCACCGGGATCACAATGGGGGCCTGGTTATGCGTTTTCAGGTGACGATACATTATCGCCAGCACATAATGCATCATGCGCAGGGCCATAAAACGATCCGCAGAGCTCTGATGTTCCGTCAGCGCGTAGATGTAACCATCACGCCCGTCGGTGGTTTTCATGCTCCACAGAACGTCACTGGCATACTGACGCAAATCCGGATCCACAAACGTGGCCGGCTCCAGCTTCAGGGTGTTCATATCGCACCGCTGTAACTGTGCCGGCGGTAACGCAGCCTCCAGAAAATCCCTTGCAACCGCAGGGGTTTCCATCATCGCCCTGAACGCCGCATCGTGTGGCGTGGGGGTGGTATGATTTTTTTCACTCACGATACCTCCTTGGTAAAAATGGGGGCAGTGATGCCCCCGGGGTTAACATTACATGGCATGAATAATCCGCCGTTCAGCGCCATATCCCGGTCCACTGAAAGGAATGTCGTCGTCAAAATCCATCGGCATTCCCCCGCCGTTCCCGGAAGCCGGTGACGGTGAGTTACCCGCCGGCGCGCCGGCAGTTCCCTGACCGCTGTGTGCGGGTGCAGCACCACTGCCCTGCTGGCGTGGAGAGCCCAGCATCTGCAGGGTGCCATTGACACTCACCACCACTTCCGTTGCGTAGCGATCAACACCATTCTGCTGATCGAACCACTTCCGGGTCTTTAACTGGCCCTCGATGTACACCTGTGAACCCTTGCGCAGGTATTCACCGGCTATCTCCGCCAGTTTTCCGAAAATCACCACGCGGTGCCACTCGGTCTGCTCCTTCATTTCACCGCTCTGTTTATCACGCCAGGATTCACTGGTGGCCAGGGTCAGGTTCGCCACGGCTCCGCCATTGGGAAGATAACGAATCTCCGGATCCTGTCCAAGATGTCCAACCAGTATCACCTTATTAATACCGCGTGACGCCATATAGCCTCCTCATCCTCACGCACATGTCCGCTGCGTCCAGGTGCCGTTTTCCAGCGCCTGTGCCGCCTGCTCATGGTCTCTGTAATACTCCACGGATTCGCGGGACACCGGTCCCTCATCACACTGAGTACCAATATAATAACCACGTACGCTGCTGAGAACCTGAAGGGGTAACGTATAGCCGGCCTGTGCGGCCAGCATGCCATTTGGCTGTTGCATAAGAAGTTTCCTTAAAGATAAAGACAATAAGAAAACAGACCGCCCTGATGAGGCAGTCTGTTTTCATCAGGACGGTTGAGAAAAGTACGATCAGAAAGAGTTTTCTGCGTATTGCTGTTGCATGGTGCCGTTTTGCGGCGGCAGGGAGTCCGATTTTTCAGCCTTGTAAACCATCTCCTGGCCTATCTTGATCCAGTCCACCTTGATCAGGCGGGCCTTCAGGCTGACGCGTTGCTCACCGGCATGCTCTCCCTTGTTCAGGGTGAAGATGTCAGTGGACAGGTTGCTCAGCGTGAAGCCAAGCAGCACCTTGCGATCTTCATCCACCGCCTTCTGGCAGCGGGCAATCAGGGCGGTCGCCTCTTTACCGGCAACCGTGACATCAAAACGGACGTAGGACGGGCTGTCCGTGGGTCCGCTCAGCGCATTCACCACACAGCTGAGAAACGAGCCGTTCTGGTGATTCACCTGACGTACATTACTGAGATACCCCAGACCTTTGAGGGTCAGATTAAAGTATTCAGTTTTGGCAGTATTTACAGACATGATGATTTCTCCATGGAGTTAAAAAATGTGATGACGGAGAACATCACCATCCCTGACGGGAGTGAATGTTCCCGTCGGGGATGCCGGATCAGCTGAATTCCGGCTGTCTGAACAGATAAAAAAGCCCTCATCGTCGCGTCATAATGCGCTTTTTGTGACGACATTCTGCTCTCAAGAGCGCGCAGATTTACCCCATTCACGTGGAATGCCCCCCCCTTTCAGGCTCAGGAGGTGTTGAATGCAGCCACCCGAAGGCGTTCCTCACAGGCTGCCGGAACATTGGTGGTCGTAAAAACGACAGTCAAGCCCGGTCATCTTTAAGTCACCACTGACAAATGTCAACGCTAAAACAAATAAAAAAGGCACCGGGATTTCCGGTGCCTGAGGGGGATACCAGCCCCCGGGGTTAATTCTCATCATCTCCGGGGATAAATCCCGGCGCGGTTTTCACGGAGGGGATGCGCCTTGTAACCCCGCGAGTGTGCATTACGGGTTACCGGACCCTGGAGCTGCCCGCTCCACTGTGGTCAGCAGGGTATTGCATCAAAGCTTAATCACACTACCCGATCCTGAACAGGGAGAAATTAAGATTACTCTGTTTTAGTTTTTCCCGATTTTTTTCGCCGCCCGGCCTTTTTCTGCGTGTTCACCACCCCCTTACACTCAGGATACCGCTGACAGCTCAGGAACAGCCCGTGCTTTCCCTTTCGCTGCCGGGTCGGCCCCTGACAAAGCGGGCACGGCGGCGTCACCGAAACCGTCATACTGAAGGGCTGTTCCCGCCCGGATGAGACCAGATGACACACCCACTGCTGCTGTCTGCCCATAAAGGTATCCAGTGACATTCTGCCCTGTGCAATATCATCCAGAGCCTGCTCCCACAGCGCCGTCATGCCCGGGCTGGTCAGGGCTTCCGGCAGGGCGGCCGTCAGTTCCCTGCCTCGTTGCGTTGACCGGATATGCTTCCCGCTCTTCTCCAGATACTGCCGGGCAAATAACACCTCCAGCACACCGGCCCGCGTGGCCTCCGTCCCCAGACCGGCATTCTCCCTCAGCACTTTTTTCAGCTTCGGGTCGCTGACCTGACTGGCAGCATTCTTCATGGCGGCAATCAGGGTTCCTTCCGTAAAAGGTGCCGGAGGTGACGTCATCCGGTCCTTCAGTTCTGAACCGCTAATCCGGCAGTGTTCACCCCGTTCAAGCGCCGGCAACGCCATTTCCGTCGTCTGTTCATCTTCGCCTTCAGCATCTTCTGCAGCCTCCCCGGAAAACAGGCCTCGCCAGCCCGTCACCACATTCACTTTCCCGCGGGCCCTGAACCGTTGCCCGCCGAGCGTCAGTGTTGCATCGGTAATATCAGACTCCTGCTGGGGCAGAAACTGGGCCAGATAATGCTGGCGAATGAGCAGATACACCTTCAGCTCATCTTCACTCAGTGCCCTGATATCAAAGACCTGCCGGGTCGGGATGATGGCATGGTGTGCCGTAATTTTTTTGTCATTCCAGATACGTGAAACAAAACCGGGATCGAGCTGTGCCAGAACCGGCGTCAGGGCAGGATCTGAGCGCGCCATTGCCGCCAGTACCTCCCGGCTTTCCTGTTGCATGGATTCAGGCAGATAGCCACAGTCCGTCCGGGGATACGTCGTGGCCTTGTGTGTCTCATACAGAGACTGCGCGATATTCAGCACAGTCTGCGCTCCCATACCAAATTTCCGGGAGCAGGCTTCCTGCAGTGTACCCAGCGAAAAACAAAGCGGAGCCGGTGTTTTTTCACGCTTCCGGGTCACCTCATGCACCACCGCTGACGGTGTCTGCTGACACAACTGAAGAACGGCCCGGGCCGCCTGAACGTTCACGCACCGTTTCTCTTCATCGCAGTACTGCTCTGCCGCCACCCAGACGGCCCGGAACCGGATCCCGTCTTTCTCCAGTCCGACAAACACCTGCCACCAGGGGCGTGGCACAAAACCGGCAATCTCCTGATCCCGTCTGACCACCATGGCAAGTGTCGGCGTCTGTACCCTTCCGACGGATAACACATCCGGGATCCCCGACGCCCGGGCTTTAAGGGTATACAGGCGCGTCAGGTTCATCCCGATCAGCCAGTCAGCCTGACCACGGGCCAGGCCGGCATCATACAGACGGGCCGTCTGCTCACCTGGCAGAATGTTTGCCAGCGCCTCCCGGACGCTGGCCTCATCCAGGGCGGACAGCCACAGCCGGCGGACTGGTCCGCAGTACTGGCAGTACGCCAGCAGTTCCCGGGCGATGACTTCCCCTTCCCTGTCCGCATCCGTGGCGATCACCACTTCAGACGCACGCTTCAGCAGGCGGCTGATCACCGTAAACTGGGATTTCGTCTGCGGTTTAACCGTCATCTGCCAGTTTTCGGGCAGAACGGGAAGCGACTCCATACGCCAGGGAACCCCGAACTGCTCCCCGTACGCTTCCGGGGCGGCCAGCTCCAGCAGATGCCCCACAGCCCAGGTGACCGTGACAGTATCACCTTCAATACAGCCCTCTCCCCGCCCGCTGAGCCCCAGTACCCGGGCAATATCCCGCGCCTGTGACGGTTTTTCACACAAATAGAGTTGCATGGTACCTCCGCTGTATTATTTCAGGGGCGGAGAAAAAACAGAGCGTTTTTTACCACTCATGACATCCGGATCAGGTTTGCCAAAACGGCTGACAGCCACCCTGCCCTTCTCCGTGCCGGATAAAATATCCTGCCGGGTGGCATGAACCGTTTTATAGGACTGTGCCACGCCATACACCTTACGGACAGCGTGTCCTCCGGTATCCAGTATGTTGTCCCGCTGCGCCCGCGAAATCAGCCCGTAGTGAAAGGCATGAAACGCTTTCATGACCAGTTCGTCATACCCCACAAGCAACCAGACACAGCGATACCCCAGCGGAGAGCTGCTGAAAACACCAATGTTCACGGGCGAAGATGATGCAATATCTGAGATCACGATATTGCCGGGAATGTTGTTCAGCACCGCCTCCAGTCCGGCGACCTGCTGGCGGATCTGCTCCGATGCCTGCGATAATGCCTCTTCCAGCCTGACCAGCAGCATATCCGCCCAGGGATTATCACGCTCCGCATCCCGGGTTGCCAGACCGGCCCGGGCAATGACCTGAGGCATGCTGATGATACCCGGGCGGGATTTACCGTCACCGGATACCTTCTCCGTTTTGCGCCCTTCCCACAGGCGGATGGCATAATGGGTGTGTAACAGAATGGACAGCGAGGAGTGCAATGCGCCGGCCCGGACTTCTTTCTGGTTCAGTTTATCTTCACTCATATCAGTTCCTTATAACAATCAGGGATAAAGTGAGATCGTCAGGACGAAGCGCAGAAGGAACAACAGAAAACCAGATTCAGGCCACAGAAAAATGGGGAAGAAAGGGAAGTTCAGTACACCGGTGCCCGTGATCCGGCACCGGTGAGCATCAGATCATACCGATATCAGAAACGATAAGTGATCCCGGTGGAAAACAGTCCATCCCATGACTTATCCACCATGGGAGAGTTTTTAACTTCATCAGATAAGCGGCTGTAACGTGCGGTTCCGTAGATCCCCCAGTTGCTGGCAAAGGTGTAATTTGCACTGACTTCAAGGTAAGGTGACCAGCCATTATCCGCTTTATACCGCTCCAGACCGCTGCGCGCAGATTCACGACGCGATACGCCATAATAATAGTCGTTCTGTTTCTGGCTGCTCCACTCCGCACCAATACCCGGTGTCAGGGTGAATCCGCCATTCACATAACGGTATAACCACGCCACATCACCAACAACGCCATTACTGTTATCCAGAACATCCGCCGCCAGACTCGTTCGCAGAAAACCATACGGCGTGTGATGGGACCAGGACACCCCGGCCATCATCGTGCTCTTACGTTTATCAAGGCGGCGTAACTGATGATCGTTGCTGTCATCCGGTTTGAAATACATCGGCGACCAGTAGGCCATCACCGACAGGGTATCTGCAGCATCGTTCCAGAGGTAATATCCACCGCCCAGACCACGGAACCAGAAGCTGTCGCCGTCATAAGAAACTGCCGGGATAAGCCAGGCTTTTGAGTCGTAACCTTTATAAGGCTGATCAATCACGCCGACACCGGCCCCCAGTGTCAGAGTGCTTTCAGCATAAGCCGTGTTCACCGATATGGCGGCCAGCATACTGAGCGCCAGAATTTTAATTTTGGTCATAAAAAATCCTTCCTTAGTCAAAATTTCAGCGCGGAAAGTATACTGACGAGAAAAACGGCGACAAGTATTCTGTTTTACTCTTATCTTCCGGTCCCTTTATGCAATCCTGGCTTTCCCCAGAAACAAACAGGGTCTGGCAGGGCTGGAGGGGAACACTGCATCCTGTCAGGGTGTTTCCGGCTGACGCCGGGCTTCGGCGGTTTACCGTCAGATGTTTCAGAATATTCGGTGCCGCCGCCTTCCATGCTGCTGACGCAGCATAATTTTTGTACTTTGGTGCCACTGGCACCATCGGTTACTTTTTGTACTTTAGTGCCACTGGCACCACCGGTTATTTTTTGTACTTTGGTGGCACTGCCACTATCGGCTAATTTTTGTACTTTGGTGGCACTGCCACCATCGGCTATTTTTTGTACTTTGGTGGCACTGCCACCACCGGCTATTTTTTGTACTTTGGTGGCACTGCCACCACCGGCTATTTTTTGTACTTTGGTGGCACTGCCACCATCGGCTAATTTTTGTACTTTGGTGGCACTGCCACCA
>ERZ1035001.118-NODE-118-length-53161-cov-7.862520_pt1 | contig 53161 bp, 45 predicted proteins | sample MGYA00520685_ERZ1035001 | MGnify/ENA primary metagenome ERZ1035001 (study PRJEB33766, sample SAMN09781749) | gut metagenome | biome: gut microbiome | host: Homo sapiens | place: Madagascar | study: EMG produced TPA metagenomics assembly of the PRJNA485056 data set... | reverse complement strand
GTGCTTACTTGCAAGTTGAATGCATTTCATGTTTCTGTTGAAAATGTTTGTGCAATGTGCCTTTGGGCGGCAAAAGGGCCGGTTTTCCCCGAAATTTCGGGGCTTTTTGCGGAATTCGGCAGATTTTTTCTTGACCGGTGCCCGGCGCGCCGTTTATAATTTTATCAGAGTATTTTGTGTATTTTCTATGCAGAGGCACGGCCCCTGCATATTTTTTCAGGAGGAAACGATCGTATGGGAATTGTGGTTCTCGGTGCTGTTTTTGTGGATATCAAGGGGTATCCTTTGTCGGCTTATATTCCGGGCGGGCGCAATGCGGGCCGGGTAGATCAGGTGCATGGCGGTGTGAGCCGCAACATTGCCGAGGATATTGCCAATGTGGAGCTTCGGCCCACCTTTGTAAGCCTTGTGGACAACACGGGCATTGGCACCGATGTGATCGACAAGCTGAACAACCACAAGGTGAACACCGATTATATTTTGCGCACCCCCGACGGCCTTGGCACCTGGCTGGCCGTGTTTGACAACGACGGCGAGGTGTGCGCCGCCATTTCCAAGCGGCCCGACACCAGCCCCCTCACCGAGCTGCTGGAAGAAAAGGGCGACGAGATCTTCAAGGACTGCGACAGCATTTCGCTGGAGCTGGACTTGGAAAAGGAAACCGTGAAGCAGGTGCTGCGCTATGCCAAAAAATACGGCAAAAAGGTGTTTTCGGCTGTTTCCAACATGAGCATTGCCATGGAGCGGCGCGACTTTTTGCAGCAGATCGACTGCTTTGTGTGCAACCAGCAGGAGGCCGGGCTTTTGTTTTCGGATGACTATCAGGACAAAACGCCCGCCGAAATGCAGGCCATTCTTGCCAGCAATGTTGCCAGCGCCAACATTCCGTGCATGGTGGTTACCATGGGCGGCGCGGGTGCCGTGTATGCCAGCGCCGACGGGGAAAGCGGCTTTGTGCCCGCCAAAAAGGTTCATGTGATCGACACCACCGGCGCGGGCGATGCCTTTTTTGCGGGCGTTGCCATTGGCCTTACCTATGGCAAAAGCCTGCCCGATTCCTGCGAGATCGGCAGCCGGTTGGCGGCCTCGGTGATCTGCACCCTTGACAATGTGTGCCCCCGCTTTCTCCCCGGGGAATTCGGGCTGGATGTTCCCGTGCGGGAGTGAGAGCAGTAAAAAAGAAAAGCAGGCGCTGCACACGGCGGTGCAGCGCCTGCTGCCTAACCGGCGCGCAGGGGAATGCTCCCCTGCGCGCCGGTTGGTTTTTTGCAGTTTATTCCAGATCGCCCGTCAGGGTCATGATAGCGGCCAAGGCGGCCAGCGGGGCGGTTTCGCAGCGCAAAATGCGCGGGCCAAGGCCCACGGCTTTTGCGCCTGCGGCGGTGATCTGCTCGGCTTCCTGCGGGCTGAAGCCGCCCTCGGAGCCTGTGATCACGGCAATTTCTTTGCCCTGCCAGTCCTGCCCGGCCAAAAGCTGGCGCAGCGGGGCGCCGCCGCATTCGTAAAACAGCAGCACGGCATCAAAGCCCTGCAGGGCTGCGCACAGTGCTTTTACATCTTTTAAGGGCAGCGCCACCTCGGGCAGTCTGCCGCGGCCGCACTGTTTGGCGGCCTCCACAGCGATGCGCGCAAAGCGCACGGCCTTTTTTTCTTCGTTTTTGGGCGCTGCCACGCAGTAGCGGCTGAAAAACGGCACAATGTGCGCCGCGCCCAGCTCTACGCTATGGCGAATAATCTGCTCCAGCTTATCCTGCTTGGGATAGCCCACAAACAGCGTGATTTCCACCCCCGGCTCGGCCACGCTGGGATATCCCGGCTCTACGGAAAACTCCACGCAGTCGGGCTGCAGGGCAGTGATGGTGCCGGTGTACTCGGTGGCGTGGCCGTCGCACAGGATCACGGTGTCACCCACGCGGCCGCGCATCACCTTGGCCAGATGATGGGCATCGTCGCCGTGCAGGCGGGCTTGGCCATTGGCAATATCTGTGGTAAAATAGCGGTGCGGCATGGTGAAGGGCCCTCCTTATGCCTTGCGGGCCAGAATGCATTCCCAGCCGCGCTTTTCCCGTACATCCACCACCTGCAGGCCCACCTTTTGCAGCCCGGCGATCACTTCGTCCTTTTTCTGGTCAATGATGCCGCTGGCGATAAACAGCGTGTCGGGGCCCATCAAAGAGGGCAGATCCGGCGCAAGGCTCAAAATGGCAGCGGCCACAATGTTGGCGGTGATAATATCATACCGGCCCTCGGCCTGATCGCTCAGATCGCCCACCAGCACCTGAAATTGCTCCTGCACGCCGTTTAAGCGGGCATTTTCGCCTGCGGTGCGCACGCACATGGGGTCGATATCCACGCCCTCGGCGCTTTTTGCCCCCAGCAGCAGCGCGGCAATGGCAAGAATGCCGCTGCCGGTGCCGATATCCAGCAGGCGCTCGCCGCCCTTGACGAATTCATCCAGCGCTTCCAGGCACAGGTTGGTGGTTTCGTGGGTGCCGGTGCCAAAGGCCATGCCGGGGTCCAGCTTGAGCACGGCGCGGCCGTCGGTGTTTTCATAGGTTTCCCAGCTGGGCACCACGGCCAGACGGCGGCCGATCTCCATGCTGTGGTAATATTTTTTCCAGCCGTTCTGCCAGTCCTCCTGCTCTACGCCGCTGGTGGAAAGCGTGTAGGCAATGCCGCTGGCTTCCAGCTTTTCCTGAAACAGCGCCAGAATTTCGGCCGGATGCTCCTCGGGGCTCAGGTACATATGCACGATCACGGTGTCGCGGTCTTTTTCCAAAAGCTCCTGCTCGATCAGGTCAATGTGAGCAATGGCCTGCACCTGTTCTTCCAGGTCGCTGTAATCCTCGATATAAATGCCGCCGTTGGCGATCATGGTGGCAATGGCTTCTGCCGTGTCGGCATCGGCCTTTTTCACAGTGATGCTGATATCGGTCCATTCCATAATGCGGGGTCTCCTTTTTTATTACGATTTTTATTACGATCCACTCGTATCACATTTTTCAGGCAATACCGCACTCTGCTGCGCCCGCTGCGGCGCAAAGCGTGAGGTGTTGCCCTTATTATACACAAAATTTTCCCCGGGGAAAAGCCCGGGGCGGAAAGGAACCATAAAAGTTTATGACTACAACGCAATTTTACCTGCAGCCGGTTTCGCTGCAGCAGGCACAGCAGATCTACGAGCAGCACATGACACGGGATTTTCCCCCCGCCGAGCTGAAGCCCTTTGCCATGATCCGCCAGGGAATGCAGCAGGGCAGCTATGACTTTTTGGCTCTGTACCGGGCCGATGACGCCCTGATGGGCTATGCCGTGCTGGTGGCCGAGCCCGGGCAGCCCGCGGCGCTTTTGGATTATTACGCCGTGCTGCCCCAAACCCGCGGCGGCGGTGTGGGCGCAGCGGGGCTGCAGCTTTTGCGGCAGTATTACGCCCCCCAAAAGGACAGCATTCTCATCGAAAGCGAATATCCCGCCGAAGCCCCCGACCCGGCGCTGGCCGAGCGGCGGCTGGGCTTTTACACCCGCGGCGGCGCCCGCAAAACCAGCATTGCCGAGCGCCTGTTTGGTGTGCGCTACACCATTTTTTCGCTGGACTGCTCGGCACAGGGCAGCGCTTGCAGTGAAAGTGAGCTGGAGCAGGCGCTGCGGGGCATTTACCGCCGCATGATCCCGGGCACGGTCTGCGCCCAGGCTGTGCAGTTTGGCGCTGAGGCCATTCCCTATCGCCCCGCCGTGGAGTGGGGCTAAGGCGGCCCTGCGGCTTTTTTATTTTTCTCATATTTTCCTTAAATTTTTGCTGATTCGTATCATTTTATGCAATTTTCTCTCTTTTGGCGCAGGATCGATTGTATGCGCCCCGGGAAGGTGCTATACTGAATTTACAAAATGTCGTTTGAGGGCTTTGGCCAAAGCCCTGCGAAGGGAACGGTGAATTTCGGTGGAAGAAAATATTTTTCTGGCGGACAGCAAGCCGCATGACCTGGCGGATTATCTGCAGGGCACTCCTTCTGGCCGCAGCAATCTGGGCGATGAAGTGCCCGTGTGGTATATCGCTTTTTGGAATATTCTTTGCGGGATGCGCTGGTGCAGCGCTACGGCAAGGAAGAACAGATCGCCGTGTTTCGTCAGGCAGGCCGCCGGGCCGGTGAGCTTTTTGCCGAAAAATTTTTGCAGCTGAACCAGCCGTTCGATGCGTTTGTGCGCGAGCTGCAGGCCCGCCTGCGGGAGTTTAAGATCGGCGTGCTGCGCATGGAGGATGTAAACGAGGCTACGGGACGCATGATCCTTACCGTATCGGAGGATGCCGATTGCTCGGGCCTGCCGGTGCTGGGAGAAACCGTTTGCAATTATGACGAAGGCTTTATTGCGGGCATTTTGTCGGCCTACACCGGCAAGCCCTATACCGCAGTGGAGATCGACTGCTGGGCCACCGGTGGCCGTGTGTGCCGCTTTCGGGCCGAGGCCGTGCAGGAGCATTTTCAATGAGCAGCGAAAACACCGACCGCCTTTTTGAATATCTGCGCAGCACCCTTTACGGTGCCGAGCCTCCTTCGCTGGATCTGGGCGCATTGGATGAGGAGCATCAAAAGCTGGGCATGGGGCTGGTGATGCTGAACAAGTTTTTGCGGGAAATGCGCGCGTATTCCCACGCGCTTGCCACAGGCAATCTTTCGGCGATACCCCCCAAGCGCGAAAACCCGCTGTGCGAAAATTTAAAGGGCATTCATTCCAATTTAAACCACCTCACCTGGCAGGCCAAGCAGGTGGCCAAGGGCGATTATTCGCAAACCGTTTCGTATCTGGGCGAATTTTCCGAAGCCTTTAACAGCATGACGGCCCAACTGCGTGAGCGCGAGGAATCGCTGCGCCGCGAGGCACTTTTGGAAAAAAAGCACTCGGAAATGGCCGACAAATACAACAAGCTTCTTCTCACCATGATCCGCCGCAGCCACGAGGATATTCTGGTTACCGCCGCGCAGCCGCCCCGGATTTTGTTTTCCACCAGCATTGAGCTTACCCAGGCGCAGAACGAGGAATTGTTCCGCATGATCCTGCAGCGCCAGCAGCAGGGGCTGCTTTCTTTGGACAGCGACGCCCCGCCCGAATGCACATGGGAAGCCAAAGACCCGCAAAATCGCTTTTACCGCATTGTGACCTGCCGCATGGAATGGGACGGCGAGCCCGCCTATGGCCACACGGTGTTTGAGGTGACCCGCGAAAAGCACGAGCATGGCCTTTTGGAAAAGGAAGCCTATTTTGACAATCTCACCCAGATCAGCAATCGCTTTCACTTTTTCAAGCTTGCGGTGCCGCTGCTGGAATCCGGGCAGTCGCTGGCCGTGTGCTATTGCGATCTTGACCAGCTGAAATTTGTAAACGACACCTACGGCCATGCCGAGGGCGACCGCTATCTGCGCCGGTTCACCGAGCTGGTGCGTTCCCGCATTCGAGAATACGATGTGTTTGCGCGCCTTGGCGGCGATGAATTTTGTCTGGTGCTGCCCAACTGTTCGGCGGCCACCGCACAAAAAAAGATGCTTTCGCTGCAGCAGGCCTTTGCCGCACTTCCGGCTGCGCCCAACGCCCCCTATGAGCGTATGTTCAGTTTTGGTGTGGCCGCCGCTGAAAAGAATCACGGCATTGTTACCATCGATTCGCTTTTGCAGCAGGCCGATACCGCCATGTATGCCCAAAAGCGCTGCCACCAAACCGGCGGCAAGGCTTAGCCCCGCCTACTTATAAGGTGCCGCGCCCGTTGCAAAGGGTGCGCGCCATAGAATTTTTGAACCAACGGAAAAGGAGAAATCATCATGCAGATCGACCATGTTTATGCCCTTTACTTCAGCCCCACCGGCAACACGGCTTTGGCCGCACGCACGGTGGCACACAAGCTGGCCGAGCGCTTTGACGCCCCCTGCAGCGAAATTGACATTACGCTGCCCGCCGCCCACGCCAAGCCCCACACCTTTGGCCCCGGCGATTTTGTGGTGGCGGCAGGCCCCACCTATGCCGGCAAGCTGCCCAACAAAATGTTGCCCTACTATCAGGAGCAGCTGCACGGCTGCGGCGCACTGGCCGCCGCTGTGGTGACCTTTGGCAACCGCTCGTTTGATAATTCTTTGGCCGAGCTGTGCGCCGTGCTGCAGAAAAACGAATTCTGCCCCGTGGGCGCAGGCGCTTTTGTGGGCACCCACGCCTTCTCGGACAAGCTGGCCCCCGGCCGCCCCGGCGCAGAGGATCTGCAGGCCCTGCGTGAGTTTGCCGATGCCGTAGCCGCCAAGGTGCTGGCCGCCCAAGGCCCCCTGACTGCCGTGCAGCCCACCGGCGATGCCGCCGCCCCGTATTATGTGCCCAAAGGCGTTGACGGCCAGCCCGCCAAATTCTTAAAGGCCAAGCCCCTTACCCATGAGGACCGCTGCACCGGCTGCGGCCTGTGCGCCCAGGAATGCCCCATGGGCTCGATCGACATGGCTGACCCCAAGCAGGTGACCGGCGTTTGCATCAAGTGCCAAAGCTGTGTGCGCAAGTGCCCCCACGGTGCAAAATATTTCACCGACGAGGCTTTCCTTTCGCACATTGCCATGCTGGAGCAAAACTTTACCCGCCCTGCCGAAAACGCCGTTTTCGTATGATCTGATCTTTACTTTTTCCGGGGCTGCCGAGCGTGCTGTTCGGCAGCCCCGATTTCTTTTTGCACAATCGCAGAAGATTTTTCTTGGCAATTTTGCCCAAGTGCCATGCCCATTTTGTATGGCCGCAGCGCGGTTTTCTGGCTATTTTTACAAAAAAGTAACAATTTATTATGCGCTTTTCACAAATTTGTTACTTGATTCCGGGCGCAGAGTGGCCTATAATAAGTTCTCGGTAGGAGGGCATAGCGCCACACTTACCAGGGCGCTCGGCCTGCGAGGTTTTTTCGCTTGTGCCGCACCGAATATTTTGCATTTGCATACAAAAGGAGATACTTATTATGAAAAAGATCGTTTCTGTTGCTCTGGCTGCTGCTCTGGCAATGAGCATGGTTGCTTGCGGTGGTTCCAAGGCTCCCGCTTCTTCTTCTCAGGCTGCTTCCAGCGTTGCTGCTTCTTCCGTGGCTGCTTCTGAGGTTGCTTCCAGCGAGACTGCTTCTTCTGAGGCTGCTTCCAGCGAGGCTGCTTCTTCTGAGGCTGCTTCCAGCGAGGCTGCTTCTTCCGAGGCTGCTTCTTCCGAGGCTGCTTCCAGCGAGGCTGCTTCTTCCGTGGCCGCTTCCAGCGCTGCTGCAAAGTAATTTAAGCCTTACAGGCACCGGCAGGGTGCGAAACCTTTTCAAGGGTTTCGCACCCTGCCTTTTTTGTGCCCTTTGCCCGCCTTCAGCCCGTGGGCGGGTTTGGGGCTCAGGTGTTTTTAGGTTGAATTTATCCTATTTATTGTGTATACTATGATATAGAAAAGGAGGCGTTGCATATGATGGTGAACACAAACAATCTGGTTTCGATCACCGAGGCGAATCAGAATTTTTCAAAGGTTGCGCGGCTTGTGGATGAAAACGGCGCTGCCGTTATTTTAAAAAACAATGTGTCGTTATGTTTTGATCGAGTTCAGCCAGTTTGAAAAAGAGCAGCAGGCCAGTGATGACGAAATTTTACGCATTTCTGATCATTTGATGGCTAAAAACCGGCAAGCCTATGAGGTGCTTGCCAAGTGAGAACATTAACAAAATCGCAGATCCTACAGCTGCACTCTTCCCTGATCCATCATTTCGGCGGCATGGACGGTGTGCGCGATGAAAATCTGTTGGAATCAGCACTTTATGCGCCTTTTGCCTCTTTTGACGGAAAATTTCTTTATCCATCTATTCAATCAAAGGCAGCTCAGCTTGCTTTTGGTCTGATACGAAACCATCCGTTTTTAGATGGCAATAAACGCATTGGTGCGCACGCCATGCTGGTTTTTCTCACTCTCAATGGCATCGAATTAGAATATACGCAGCAGGAACTGATCGATTTGATCCTTTCCGTTGCCGCAAGCAAGGCGGATGCCGAAGCCTTGCTGCAATGGATCATCGCTCACCAAATTTGATTTTTATCAGCGCCCGGGATAAACTTCCTTGGGCGCTGGCTTTTTGATCGCTTTTTCTCCCCTTGCTCGCCTTCAGCCGCAGCCCAAAAACTTTTTTGCGGCTGCGGCGGCGTTGGTGTTTTTTAAAAACACCACATTCAGCTCGTGGCTGCCGGTGAGCGGCGGGCAGGAAAACTGCGCAAACTCCGTTTCGTTTTGCACCACGGCCTGATATAAAAAGCTGACCCCGGCCCCTTGGCGCACAAGCTCCTTGATCACCTTGAACGAGCTGATATACGCGCACGCCGCAAATGCCGAAACGCTGCAGCCCATCTGCTGCAGGCCGTTTTCCAGAATGGCGCGGGTGCCCGAGCCCTCTTCGCGCAGGATCAGCCGCTGGCGAAACAGCTCCTCGGGCGGCACCCTGCGCCCGGCAAAGGGATGCTCGCGGCTGCAAACGCCGATATACGGCTCTTCCCGCAGCAAAAACCAATCGTAGCGCTGCTTATCGAAGATGCCCTCCAAAATCACGAAATCCAATTCCCCCGCTTCCAGCCCGGCCAGCAGGCGGGCGGTATTGTCCACCAGAAACTGCAGCGTGTGGCCCGGCTGGGAAAGAAACCGGCGGATCTCGGAAAGCAAAATGTAATCGCCAATGGATTTTGTGGCCCCCATACGCAGCAGTGTTTGCGGCTTTTCGTGCAGCCTTTGCACCAGCTTTTCTTCGTTGTAGCGCAGCGACACTGCATATTGCTCCAGCAGCTCGCCCGCGCGGGTCTTGTGCAGGCGGCGGGCCGTGTAGGTGAACATCTGCACGCCGTATTCGGTTTCCAGCGCCTTGATGTGCTTGCTTACGGCAGGCTGCGAAAGGTTTAAAAGCTCGGCTGCGCGCCCATAGTGCATGGTTTGGCACAGGGCCAGAAAGGTTTCGAGTTTTTGTTCCATAGGGTCCTCCATCTATTACAAAGCGGAATCGAGCCATTCTCTTTTATGCCTTTATTTTATCATGTAAGAGTCGTAAAATAAACAGGCACCGCAAATTTTGGGAGGAACGGAACATGATGAAGAAGCTTACGAAATTTTTGCCCGGTATGGCGCTGGCTATTGTGATCGCAGCCATTGCCAAAAGCCTTGAAATGCTGGAAGAAAGCGCCGGGCTGCACTTTATTGGCGCATCGGTGATCGCCATGTTTATCGGCATGTTTGTGAACGCCGTAAAAAAGCCCACGCCCCTCACGGCGCCCGGCATTAAATTCACCTCGAAAAAGATTTTGAAATTCGCCATTATTCTGCTGGGCGCCAGCCTGAATATTCGCACCGTGCTCACCGTGGGGCGTTTTTCGCTTACCGTAATGGTGTTTACACTGGCCACCTGCTTTGGCCTTGGCGCGCTGATCGGCAGGGCCATGGGCCTCGACTGGAAAACCAGCAGCCTGATCAACGCTGGCACCGGCATTTGCGGCGGCTCGGCCATTGCCGCCATTGCCCCGGTGATCGAAGCCACCGATATGGATATTGCCTACGGGCTTTCGGCCACCTTTTTGTTTGACACCGTGATGATCGTGGTTTTCCCCATTCTGGGGCACTGGCTGGGCCTTTCGGATGCCGCCTTCGGCCTGTGGGCCGGCACCGCCGTAAACGATACCTCCAGCGTGGTGGCCACCGGCTATGCCTTCAGCGAAGCCGCCGGTGACTTTGCCACCATGGTCAAGCTGACCCGCACCCTGGCCATTATCCCCGCCGTGCTGGCCTTTGCCGCCATCAACCTGCACCTGAAAAAGAAAAAGAGCCTGCAGTCCGGCGAGGGCGTAAAGGTGAGCATCCGCTCGATCTTTCCCTGGTTCATTCTGGGCTTTTTGGCCATGTCGGCACTCACCAGTCTTGGGCTGATCCCCGCTGCGCTGGCCGCCCAGCTGAAAGCCGTGAGCAAGTTTTTGATGGTGGCCGCTCTGGCTGCCATTGGCCTGAACACAGATTTTAAGGCCCTGTGCCGCAGCGGTGCGCGCCCCATGATCCACGGCTTTATCATTTCGCTGCTGGTGGTGCTGGTGGCCATCGGCGTGGAATTTATGATCGGCGTGGCCCCCACCGGCACGCTGTAAGCGCCGCAGCTGTTGCCCTTTGCGGCTTGGTTTTAGTCATAACTTGAAGGGTCTTCGTTCAAGCGCCCCGACTGGCAGCATTGTGCTGCCGGCCGGGGCGCTTTTTACTTTTGCGGTTTTATCGGTTTTCCCTGTTTTAAAAATTTTTCTCGAAAAACAGCATTTTTGCAAAAAATCTGTTATAATCAGTTATATGTATGCCTTTTAGTACGAAAGGAGGGGTGTGTGGTGAAAACACTGATCAAATACGAGCTTGTCATCAACCGGGCGCTGCGTTCGGCGCTGATGTATGATACCGCCGAGCAGCAGATCAACGAGTTTATCAGCTTTCTGGGCAGGCAGATCGGGTCTGACCGCATTTATATTTTTGAGGACAACGAGAAAACCCGCACCACCTCCAACACCTATGAGTGGTGCGCCGACGGCGTAAGCCCTGAGATAGGCAATCTGAAGGCCGTTCCCATGCAGACCATTCGCTGGTGGTATGATCGGTTCGATCAGGGCAAAAGCGTGATCCTGCACGATGCTGAAACCATCCGGCAGGAGCATCCCCACACCTATGCGCTTCTGAAGGCGCAGAATGTTCACAGCCTTGTGGTGTGCCCTTTCCGCTACAACAGTGAAATACGCGGTTTTTTCGGGGTGGATAATCCCCCCGAAAGCGATTTTCTGGGGCTGACCACTTTTTTGGATATGATCGCCACGGTGATCATATCGTTTTACAAAATTCGCAACACGCAAATCAGATCTGCCCGCGCGGCACGGTTCAGCGGGTATTCGGCGCTGGCGAAAATTTATATTTCCATGCACTATATCAATGTGCAGACCCACTCTTTTCATATTATAAAGGCCAGCGATAGCGTGCAGCGAATGGTTGGCAAAATAGCCTCGTTGGATAGCCGTTACACCGCCGAGGAGGATTTCTGCGCACACGCCGATGCGGTGCTGCACGCCTTCTGCCGGGAAGACCATCTGGAGGATCAGCTGAAATTTGTGGATCTCCGCACGCTGGAGCAGCGCCTGCAGGGGCAGGATTCCATTGTGAATGTGTTTTACAGCAAGCTCTCCGGCTGGTGCCGTGACCGCTTTATCGCCGTGGACTATGATGCCCACGGGCACCTGCACCATGTGCTGTACTGCGTGGAGAGCATTGAGCAGCAGAAAGAGCGCGAGGACAGGCTGCTGAACATGGCCCGCAGGGATCAGATGACCGGCCTTTACAATCGCGGCAGCGGCGAAAAGCTGATCGAAACTGCCCTGCAAAACAAGGTGAGCGGCCTTTTGTGCCTGATCGACTGTGACAAATTCAAATCCATCAACGACACCTTTGGCCACGCGGTGGGCGATGCCGTGATCGTTGCCATTGCTGCCACCCTGCAAAATTCCTGCCGCAGCGATGACATTGTAATGCGCCTTGGCGGCGATGAATTCGCCATTTTTGTGCCCACCGTTACCGAAAAGGCCAGCGCTGAATCCTTTTTTGCGCGCCTGTTTGACAACATCAAAAGCATTCAGATCCCCGAGCTTGGCCCAAGGCCGATCATAGTCAGCCTTGGCGCGTGCCTGTATGACGGCAAGGAGACCGCAAACTTTGATATGCTGTATCGCCGGGCCGACCATGCCATGTACCAAAGCAAAAAGCAGGCGGGCTTTACCGCCACCATTTACGGCGAGATATAAAAACGCAAACAGCCCTTTCCCCCTGTATCTTTTCAGAAATCAAAAAACACGCGCCAATATGCGCTTTTATAAAAATCACTTGCGCAAGCAAGTTTTCTATTCAATAAAAGAAAAGTGTCAGTCCTGTTTGCCGCTCGCCCCCGGACTGGAGGAACACAACCGGCAGGGTGCTACCGCCCGTTCGCCTGCAGTCGTTGGAGGTCTAAGGATTGCAACCTGAAGCGTGCAGCCCCATCTGACGTGTGGGGAAACCTGTGTATCATTGTCACCACTCGAAAGGTCCTGGCGAGGAAATCCCAGTGGCTGATGGGATTTCCCTTGGATCGTTGTGGAATCGCTCCGGCCATAGCGGCCATCCTGGCGCCAACATTCCTCGCTCGCTTTCCGTGGAACGTACCGATTGTGCTGAATATTCAATTTTCAATGTACTGAAGTACTTTTTACTATACACAGTAAATATGAAATTTTCTTTGTTGACTGTTTCTTGTTTTTTCAAGCGAAGGTTGCCGGGCTGCGGCAGCACAACGGGGTTTGGGGTGAGCCCCAAATTTGCGTTTGGATATCCAAACGCTATGCTTGCAAAACCATCTGCCAGCAGGCGGGGGGCTTGGGGCCCCTCTTTCATCCCAGTCGGTGGAAAAACCGGCTGGGGGAGTGAATCATGCTATGATTCACTCCCTGCCGCCATTTCCTGTTCACTCAGAAAAAGTGAATCATAGCATGATTCACTTTTGGGGAAAAACCGGTTTCGCTTGTTCAAAAAACAGAAGATAATCACCGCTGTTGGCACAGAAATCTGCTACAATAAAAGGAAAACGCTGCCCATAAGTGGTTGGAGAGGAATACAATGCCAACGATTTTGATTGATGCAGATGGTTGCCCGGTGGTTGACATGACGGTGCGAATTGGCCGGGCCCACGGCGTGCCAGTGAAAATCCTCTGTGACACAGCGCACCGCATCGAGCGGGAGGGTGCCAAGACGCTGGTCTTTGACAAGGGAGCTGACAGCGTGGACTTTTCCCTGGTCAACCGGGTGCAGCTGGGAGATATTGTCATCACCCAGGACTATGGCCTTGCCAGTATGTGCCTGGCCCGACGGGCCAGGGTGCTCAACCAGAACGGTCTTGAGTACACAACCCAGAACATTGACGGTCTGCTAGCTCGTCGGCATGAAAACAAAAAGCTCCTCCGTGCCGGCAAGCGCCCGAAAGGGCCAGCCAAACGCACGAAGGCGCAGGATGAGGCGTTCGCAAAAACACTGGAAAAAACGCTGTCCATTATAAATAAAAATCAACAAAATAATGATATTTTTCGGAACACGTGATATTATAGATTTAGAGCTATGCAAAGCCTATTATTTTATAACTCTTTGAATAAACGTAAAGAAGGATGTAGAAATGGCTGAAATTATGGGAACTGTTACCTCTGTTAAGAGGTATCTTTCGCCAGAAAAAATAGAGTTAAAGATTTCTCCTGACTTGGGCGGTGAAAGTACAATAATTCTTCAACAGAACAGAAAGTATATAATTCCGGATTTTCAGCGGGAAATTCGTTGGGAAGAAAACAATTTGAGCATTTTGCTGTCAGACTTGTCTACCAGCCCTCGGTTCCTTGGAAATATTATTTTGACAATTAAGAAAGATGGAGACTGCCAAATAATCGACGGCCAGCAACGTACCACAGTCCTCCTATTGATTCTTGCATACATCAAAAGTCGATATAAGGAAAAGTTGGAGCCATTTACCCCTTGTTCTATTGAAAACCGAAGCTTTACTGGATTATCTGAATTGATGGAGAATGGTTTTGCGGATGAACTTCTGGAAAATCCTGATATCACAAAAACAGATTATTATGGTCAGCGACAGTCTTTTATCAATCTATGGAGATGGTTGGAAAAAGAAGAATTGTTAGCCACATCAGCTACTGCAAAAACAATCCTACATAATATTGAAACGTCGCAGGTGAACATTATTGCCAGCCATGAAGATGAAAGCAATTCCAGTATTCGCTATTTCTTAGACGTCAATCTCAAAGGTGTCCAACTGGATACGGAGGATATTTTCAAAGCTCAAATTTTCTCTCTGAACCTATCAGATGATATGCTCCAGCTGTGGAGAGAAAATAAAGCGGCAATGTTGACCTTTAACCAAACAAGGGAAAAAGGGGGTACTGATAAAAAAGTTAAAGAGCGCTATCCATTAATGAAAGTTTATGAGCATTATTTCTATTGCGACCTATTCAAAAGCAAGCCGGAATTGGAGCAAGAAAAGTTAAAGTTCGGAGAAGATTTTTCTATCAGTGCGAATCTTCAATATGATGGAAGAAAATTTTTCAAAGGAACGCATTTGGTAGAAGTCTTGGGCGATATTGGCTATATAAAACAGTCCCTTCGGCGGCTACAAAAGGCAATTGATGTAATGAATGATATTGTGTCTAGTTCTGGACCCAGCGACAAATTCAAGCATTTGTTTCACTGTGACCAAAAAATAGATAGCAATCAAGTAACACTTGTATATGATTTTTTCCAAAGAATCCTTCTAGATAAAGAAGTTGTTCCCAAGATTTTAGTTCTTAAATACATTTTGGAATTTTTTGATGGCACTAATCATCAAAAGAAGGATTACGATTCGGCCTATCCGATTTTCGCGGCAGCCTCTTTATTTATTCTCTTCGCGCCGAAAAAAGATGGCGAAAAATTTTATAAAATTGTACAAGCAAACGATTGGATTGATAAACTTAACGAGTGGATAAAAACATTTATAAGCGGAGTTGAGTTGACAAAGGGAAAAATGATGGCGGCTTATCGTTTTACAGAAGATGAAGAGGAAACAAACAATATGTTTCAGTCTGTTCGTTGCAAAGCGTTGGCCATGCTCCATAACTATTTTGTCTTTAAAACGAACGCGGACAGAAAAAAATATGTCGACATTAATAACATGGCCGAACTTTTAAGTTATCTTACCAATAAAGATGCTTACACGCTTGAACATTTCATTATCCCAAAAGGGAAAACGATACATATACAGACAACTCAAATTGACTTCCAGTATACGTTCCCGGGAAAATTTGGAAAATATCGTGATTTCCTTTTTGACTATATTTTCATTTCAAAGAATCTCAACGGGAATATCGGACAGCTTTCGTTTACGGCAAAAGTAAAGAAACTAGACGAACATCAAGATGAAATTCATTGTGACTATTCTCTACGTTATCTATCGATACTGAAGGGGTCTGAGCTATTTACAAAGTTTCCAAACTTAGATCAAATCAACTCAGAAGAAGAAGCCAAAAAATGTCTTGATAGGTATTTTGAAGAGGATTTCACAGGGGCTTTTTATGAATTTGCCAAAAGCTTAATCGCTTCGATAGATTTGATTCCGTGTGTATAAAAAACAAGGGCTACGGCAAATGTATTGCCGTAGCCCTTGTTTTTTTATTCGAGGTATTCACTCGGATCGAAGTCCTCGTCATTGTTTTCGTAGTCAGTGCGTAGAATTGCAATACCGGCATTTGCGTATTCATTCATGCGTTTCAAAAGGTCACTGCCGTTGTTGATCTCAGGGCAAACGTGAGCAACCAATCCCTTTGCAACTGCAAAATTATCTTTGTCCACGTTATCTACTGCGCAAATATCTACAGTTTTACTTATGGGGACAGGAGTTGCATTGCGCAACAGGGCCACCATGATAGCAAACGTATATAACTGATATTTTGTGGAAAAAATCCCTTTTCCATTTACGATTTCATCGTAGAAGCCGCGACTTTCCGAGGATGCCTGAACTTTGGCAGTAGGTTTTATGAAAAAAAGCTCTTGTTCCGCCATTTTCAATATACCTCCTTGCTTGCAATCACCGTCTTGGGCCAGGTCTGATCACTGTGGTTTTCCAACTTATAGACGGTTTTGACATACGGCTTCAGCTCGTTTTGATACTTCTCAGTCAGATCACCGGTGGAGACCATAAAAATCACCTGCTTGCCCATATGCGGCAAGAAACGAGTAATTGCGGCACGATGTTCATCCGAAAACAGTCCAAGAGGGTTATCAATGATAACCGGTGCTGCAAAATCGGAGGAGCGATTCAATCCGGCAATATAAGAAAGGCTGATCACCTTAGACTGACCGGTTGAAGGGTTCAGCGTGCGGCCAGGCTCGATCTGATAGGTTTCGCCATTTGTAAGTTCAAGCAAAAGACTATAGTCGCTTGCAATCTTAATGCCTTTATACTTTTGGGGTGCGTTGGTGATTTGTAAGAAAACTTCGGTGGCATACTTTTCCACGAAAGCACGCTTTTCTTCCAGAAGACGATTCCGATACACACTGAAGATTTTTTCCAACGCAATGGTGTTTTCCAATTTTTTCTGGCACAAAGCGCCCTCTTTGTCCAACTGGCTGAGTTCCGCAAGTTTTTCTTCCAGCCGGTCAAGCTTTTCTTGGTCTTGTTCCAATAGAACTTGCGTTTTTGTGCGACGAGTTTCGGCCTCCTGCTTTTTTACCTCCATGTTGGCAATGTCCTGAATGATGCGCTCGCCAGCTTCTTCATTGAAAGAACCGATATCCTTTCGCAGGTGCTCAAATTCTTCCTTTTTGGCGGAACGCTCCTTTTCTTTCTTCCAAATTTCCTCGCTCAGGGAGAAGTAAGCGGCACGAGTCCGGAATCCGTGAGGTTGGTACTGCGCGCAGGCATTAAACAGGGCGCGACGCTCCTTTTCAACGAGAATGGCATCGTCTGTTACCAAGTGATCCTGAATGAATGCTTGAATTTTTTCTTTGTGGGAATCCGTCATTGGCTCGCCACACACACAGATAGGCTGTTCCATAAGGCGAACGAGATACTCTTTCACCAGTTCGGTGATATGGTATTCCGTAGGTTCGCTAGATGTATCTTGCTGCATTTTAGCAAAAATGGAAGTGGCCAACATGAGGGTGGCATTCTTTTGAAAGCATTCAGACTGTTCCTGCCGAGTACGTTTCAAGTCGTCGGTGAGTTGCTTGATTTCCTCAGACAATTTCTGCTTTTGGGTGACTTTCTCAGAAATTTCCTTAAAATCCTTCAGCTTATCTTCGTCCTTTTGTATCTGCTCGTTGGCAGCGTTGATCTCCTGCTCATATTGGCGCAACAAGGCTTCCTGCTCAGCGGCTTTCTGGTCGGCTTCCATTTTCTGCTGCAGAATATCTTGATACTTGTTTTGGGTCTGAATCCAAGCATCTCGGTTTTTCTCGAATTCCTTTTTCAGCAGGCCGAGATCTTCTACTGCGTTATCAACTTCCTTAATACCAAGGACACGGGCAATGGCGTCTTTATACTGGCTTCCGCTGGCCGTACTATAATCGTTGATTTTTTCGCCGTCAAAGAAGAAGTACTGTGAGGCATCTTGATGTACAAGAGAATTGATAAAATCTGCTTTTTCATCCTCTTCACTGCTCAGCGGAACATCGTTCTTAATCAGTTCCAACGTGCATTTGAAGTCTTTGCTGCTTGGGGTAGCCTCCAGTTTCCCGCGCAGGTCAATGATGCGAGAGATTTCGATCTTGTCAGAACCGTTCTCAACAAACAGAGAAACCGCGGCATGATAGCACTTCTCCGATTGGGCATTTACATTGATCAGATCTTTAAGATCGTCGCTGTCTTTGGGGCCGTACAGACAGAACAAAATTGCGGAAAAGAAGCAAGATTTTCCTACGTCATTGTCGGCGTAAAGGATGCTGATGTTCCGTTCACCATCAATGGGGAAATCAAAGTTGCATTCCCCATAATAGGCTCGATAGTTGTTTATGCGGAGGGAATTGAAAATCATTGGTCCGAATCCTCCTCTTCGCTCATATTTGCAATAATCTGTCTGATGGGGCCGCGAGTATGACGACTTTTCTGGTATACGTGATCCTTCTCCACCTGGAGAACATTCTCTACGATAGAGGCATCAATATGGTATTCTTCTGCGACTTGGACAAGCAATGGATCCATCGTTTTGCCGACCTCCTTAAAAATCATACGGATTCAACTTCCGCTGAGATAAAAACTGATCGAGTTTTTGATGCTCTCGAATGCCATTGATGGCATCGTCTACCATTAAGTTGATTCGCCGATATTGCGCGTCAATCATAGACAGAGCCATGCGACGTTCCTCATCGCTGGTACTAGCCGGAAGAATGGGATAGACCAGATAGTCATAAATCCAAGCAGTCGTTTTACCCGGTGCAATACGAAGGACGCGGCCTCTGCGTTGAATAAACTGACGCTCAGAGGTAGAAGAACTGATAAAAACTGCAACATCGCAAGCAGGGATATCGATGCCTTCATCGAGACAGCCAACAGCCAACAGGATTTTACGGATTCCCTGTCGGAATTCCTTCAGGATTGTGGGGCGTTCTTTTTGCGCGTCCAGTTCTCCGGTGTATTTGAAATAGTATTTGTCCATCCGGTCCAGTTCTTTTCCCAGTTCGTCCAAATGGTTCAAATCATCGCCATAAATCAGAACTCGGGCAGAAGGGGGAATCTCGTCAAAAATCGTCTGCAGTGTTTGGACTTTTTGGTCGTTCTTCTTAAGCAGTTTGGCACGATCACGGTAGCGGCCTTCTATACGCTGTTGTAACCGCAGGCGATCTTTCTCGTCATCTTTCTGTTCCAGTGCGTGCTGAAGCTGTACGATTTCCTTTGAGTACGCTTTATACGACTCCCAGTCCTCTTCCGGCATTGCACAGGGAAGAACTCTATATTGGTATTCCACCAGGTAGTGTTCACGCTGGGCATCCTTGATCGAAAATTCGAAGGTGTTCTGGTGATAGAAATTCAGAATCTTTTCAGATCCAATTTCATCAAAGTTCCGGCGAGGCGTTGCACTAAGGCCAATGCGGTAAGCTGGATTCAGTTCCATGAGGCACTGAGATTTTGGAGCACCCATATTGTGGACTTCATCGCAGATCATGGCAAATTGTTCCGGTTTTGCCTGTCGCCACTTTGCCATGTAGAAATCGCCCTGGGCAGAATCATAGGTGGAAATCACCACGACTTGCTCTGGGAAGCGCGCCTGGGTGAGGGATTTCAGCAACTCTTTGTGACCACGATAAGGGGACCCACACTTAATAATGGTGATATCAGGATAAAACAGGTGGACATCCGCTTCCCATTGTTCTACGAGTTCTAGGCTGGGAACACAGATAAGAAGAAGTTTCCAGGGGTCGATCTGGCTGATTGCGTACATTGCCGCCTTGGTTTTGCCAGAACCGGTTGCCATCATGAAAAGGCAGGAAAAGTCTTTCTGCAGAAAAGCGTTTTTGGCATCCTCTTGGCAGGAACGCGGCTTGAAGTTGGGATGAATCCCGGCGGATACGCGATAAATGTAATCGACAGGATGTTCCGGTGCATTTTGAATCAACTTCAGGCGGGAGGCCTTGGGGAAATCGAATGTTACAATATTTCCGGCCGTCCCGTCCCACAATCTTTCAAAGCGCTGGATTTTCTGCTCTACCCTGGACTGCAATACCGGAATCCAATTTTGCGAAACCTCAAAGGATTCCTCGTTATTGATCCACCCACCAAGCGTTTCATTAACAGACCCTAAGAAAGAGATTGCGTTTCCGTCTGCGTCCTTGAAAATACCGAATTTTTCGTGGAACAAGTGATACGTGCCGGGATCATTGGGGTCTTTCCGAAGGCACACTTTAATGTCCAAGCGGTTGTTTTTGATGAGCCAACAGAGGTTCTTGATGTTGGCAATATTAAGATCGATAAGACTCTGAGTGACAGGGTCGATTTTATCCTCTAACAGATGGCGGATATCATAGCCGAGGGCGATCTGGCGCTCATCTTCCGGGCTCAGATTCACACTGCAGACAATACGCATCCGTCCGCCGTTTTGAATAAAGGGATAACAAACCGTTGGTGATGTAGCACAAGATGGAAGAGTTGAAATATCCGACAGCGCGGCAGTATTCAATACTCTCCTCCATGCAGGGAACATAGAATTCTTTGATCAGATCGTTTTCCCCGCTCCAGTAAGTGTCTTGGAATGACACTGTGCGCAGGCTCATGCCATCATCCCCCTTTCGGAAAAATATATTAGGAAAGTTCTTTCAGGAACGCCTCCACCTGATCGATGGTGTTTTCTGCGGACATCGAAATGCGCAAAACTCTGGATACAGCGTTCCCCTTACCGATATCCTGCAATACATGGGAAGGCATACCCGCCGTGCAGGCAGAACCAGTAGAGATTGCGAACTTCGCGCTAACACGCTTCACAAAGCGCTCGTTATCAAAGTCGTCCTGATTAACTACCAAACTGATGACACCTGGCAGGTGATGTTCCGGATCTCCTAAAAGTTCCAGGTGCTCGTTGGATGCAATGATCTTCTTAGCGGCCTGCTCCAGTTTCTGAATATAGGCTGTCTGCTGTTGCTCGTTCGCAATGGCCAGCTCGGCGGCTTTCCCGAAGCCAACAATGTTGTGAACAGCCAATGTGCCGGCACGCAGACCGTGTTCCTGTTCGCCCCCGTGCATGAATGCACTCATCGGAGGAAGGCCATAATCGTCTCCCCGAATATAGGCAGCACCCACGCCCTTGGGCCCGTGGAACTTGTGAGCGGAGAGAGAAAGAAAATCCACTCTGGTTTGTTCAACGTTGATGGGCAGTTTCCCAGCTATTTGCGTAGCATCAGCGTGGAGTAACACCTGATGCTTATGTGCAACAGCCGTTAATGCGTCCATATCGTTGAGAGAGCCGATTTCGTTATTCGCCCAGATAAAGGATGCCAGGGTGGTTGTTGGGCGTATGGCTTTTTCAAAAGAATCGGGCGTCGCCTGGCCATACTCGTTTACATCCAGGAAGGTGACCTCATAGCCGCGGTCCACTTTGGGAACTTTGCCAAACAGCGAAAAGGTGGCATCCTGATTGGAGTAAATATCGCCGTTCAAAAAGCGGCAAGTATTTAATGTGGCGTGATGCTCAACCTTCGATGTGATAATATGGTTGCCCTTTTTTTCGTAGTATCTTTTGTAGTCCGCCACACCTTTTATAATCATATTGGTGCTCTCGGTGGAACCGCAGGTGAAAATGATTTCTTCCGGTTTGGCGTGAATTAACTTAGCAACCCAGCTCCGGCTATTTTCCACAGCATCGGCAGCATGGGCGGCAAGGGGATAATACTTGCTGGAAGGGTTCCCGTATTCCTCTTGCAAGTAGGGGCGCATCGCCTCAAACACTTCCTGCGCGATGGGGGACGTGGCACTGTTGTCTAAATAAATCATACGGTATCACCAATTCCAAATGTTTCCAGCACATATTTGTCCAGATCTCCGGCGTGTTTATAGCGGGATTCCAAAAGGATGGCTCCGCGATCTATGTGCGCTTTCATATATTTTGGAAAGTATTCCTCATTGCTTAAATGACGTCCTTCTGCCTGTTCAATCAGGACTTTGAAGTAATCGTCATATTCGCCGGTAATCGTTTGACGATTGAGTTCAAGGCCATCTGTATCGCTGTCGAACAAGGTGATTTTTCCTTGTTCTTTTAAAGACCAGGCAATCGCGTGTTTGACGAGCGTATACGGCTTTAAGGCAGTGCTTTTCCCAATCTCTTCAAAAATTTCCTGCGTTTTTTGGGAAGTCTTTAGCTTGAAAATCATGCCTTTGCCTCCTTGAAATAACCCGGTTGTACAGAGGTACACCCCTGTTCTACGTTGTACTTAAGCAGATACTCGTGCGCAATATGCGGTTGAATGATAGCACGATACGAGCCTACCACTTCTTCGTCGGTAGAAAGGATGATAACCTGACCGCTGATGTTGGGGAAGAACAAGGCAGAAATCTGTTCGCGATGTTCTGTATCGATACGGGCAAAGGGAGTATCGATGATGAAGGGAACTGCCTGGTTGGAGGTCTTGATGATTGCCCAATACAGGGAGAGAATAAAAACCTGTTTTTCGCCTTTGGATAGCTGATTGAGCTCCACGCGATTGTACAGGGGAAGTTCTATATCGTCCTGGAAGGAAATTTGATCGGTGACGATTTTCCCGGAAAAATACCGGCGCAGTTCGTCGATAGAATCGTTTGTTAAAAGGTGGGCAGCCTCTTTGAGTCCTGCACTTCCCAATCGTTTTTCCAAGGCATCCAACCCAATGTTGTTGGCGAGCAGCAGCAATTCGTGCGTTGTATAGATCTGTTTCTTATAGAGGTTGACATTGAAATTGTCATCCAATTCAATAAGCTGCACAAAGTTTTCCTTGCGGATGATCTTGTTAAACATCTCAAGTGCAAGAGACTCAATCTGGTGGAATTTCTCCTGTGTCACGTCGGAAATCATACGCTGCATGACTTGGCTGATGCGGGCGGTAAATTCATGCGCCGTACGATCCTTCGCCTTGGCAAACAGCGCTTTGCGCAAACGTTCCACCAAAGCTTTCTGGTCGGTGATGGTGGCTTCCAGTTCCGCAATTTGGTTTTCCACGCTTTCCAGACTATCCTCGTAGGCTGCAATGCGCTCCGTGAGAAAGCGAACTCTTTCAAAGTAGGCCGCAGCATCTACAGTGGGCAAAGCCTCGCGGATCTTTTTGCTGATCTCGTCATATTTTTGAGAAGCCTTTTTCTTCTCCGCGATGGCTTTAATCAATTGAGGCGCGTCTACTTCAGCAAAATATTGTGTTCTTACAATATCGCTGATAACCTGGCTTTCCTGTTCTTGCGACAGATCGTGGATAGAGGTGAAGCTTTCTAGCGGAAAAGCGGGCAAAGCTTTCTTTGCAATTCCATTGGAAATCGCCTGTGCTAATGCAGGAACTTGCGCTGTGTCGCAATTGGGCTGCTGTTCCAAGACATCCTGAATGGTTTGTGCATCCAGCAGATCACAGATGGTGTGATACTGACGAACGGCCCGTTCGTCTTTGAGTTGCTTATAGGCGACAGCGGCTAGATCTTTGGTGATGTAAAGGGGCATCATGGATTCTACAAATTCCCGAATTCGTTTTGCCTTATCGCCTTTCACGCGTTCCTGTCTTGCACGTTGTGTTTCCAGCCGTTCTTGTTCTTTGGCGGTCAGACCACCAGAACGAGAAAATTGATGATCAAGAGATTCTTTCTCCTCCTGGGCAGAAACCAATTGGGCCGTCAGCTGCTGCTTTTGAGACTCCAAGGCGCTGCTTCTGGTCGCATAAGCAGAGAGGTTGGCTTCTTCTTGTTCCACCAGTTTGGCAACCTGGTCGTAATCTTCGTTTCCTTCTTCTTCTCCGATATAAGAATCACAGAATTTCTGTATTATATTGAAGGTATCGTAACCACTTAATGTCAGGACTGCATTCTTAATATAGTTGCTGTAATTGCCTGTTGCAAAAAAGTCCCCGATTTCTTCGCCGTCGAAGAAGAAAAAGTCAAACAGGTTGGGAGGAATGACAGAGAACAAATAGTTCTGAAAGAAATCCAAGTTCTTGTCGGCAAGGAGATGCTGGTCTTTATACACAGAATAGGTTTCGTGAAGGCGCTTTTCGATAAAAGACCACTCACGACGAATGGTATACAGTGTATGGGCGCGATCTGTAGGAAGGTCGATTTCTACTTCGACATAGGACTTGACATTGTTGGACAAGAACGCATCGTGGTTGATCAGCTCTTTGATTCGTGCGGTATATCGGTTGTTTTTATCCTGAAAGCGGAAGCATTGGGGACCATATAAAGCCAATTTGATGGCAGTGAAAAAGGAGGTCTTACCGGCACCGTTGTTTCCGCCGATCAGAATAATATTTTGCACACCATGGGTATCCAACGCAATTGTGTTTTCCCCCACATAGGAGCTGAAATTATAGAGTGTCACTCTGTTGATCTTCATTCCGGATTCCTTCCTGCGCATTCACCAATTCAACTTCCTGGAGCCATTGCTGCGTAACGGCTTTCCGGAGAGACTCACGAAGAATGCGAGTGTTCGAGAAAAATTTGGTTTTGTTTGTTCTGAAAATCATGCTCTTCATCAGGTCCATGGGAACCGAGAATTCAGAGGCATACATTTCCAGCTTTTTGCAGGTTTCCTCATCAAAGACGGGGCGCTTCAACCGGTCCCAAGGCAAGCGTTCTCCCATCTCATCATAGTAGAGGTCTACCAGCACACGACAGCTCAGATCCTGTTCCTCGTCCCAAATACGGTCTATGGCGCGGAGTTCATCGATAGTAATGAGCTCATAATTCATCTGCTTTTGCGTTTGCAGAAGGCGACGCAAAATCATTTGGCGCGCTTCCCAGGTAAACGGACCAAAGCCGAGCTGGTTTTGAGAGGTACGATAGACACTACCGTCGCGGCGCTTCTTTTCGCGATACTCAGGTACATCGCGAATGCTCATAAGCCATTTTCTGAATTCGGCCAGGGGAATCAATTCACGGTGCCCGGAACGGATGAAGCCATTCAAAGACTTATCTTCCTGAACGACAGTGCAGATCCAACAGCCAAAGCGGGATTGACCGCAGGACTGTTGCTGATCTTCCTTGGAGGAGTATCCCGCGAAGGGGCATTCACCGCTGTCAGCACCAGAATATAATTCAATCAGTTGGGAGTTATCGCCACCCCAGGCATTTTTCCGGTTGTTGGACATCAAGATGTCCCAGACATCATCGGTGGACAAGGAAACAATCGGGGGATATACATAGGCTTCCTTGATGGTCTCATGGCGATTCAAAAGGCGATCAGCCAGTTCTCGACCTTCAATGCGGCGCTTTCGTGCCGCGCTTTCGGCCTTGCGCACACCAAGGATAAAAACAATCTCGGTATGTTGTTCCTTAATGATGTTTTCTACAAACTGTCCGCTGGGGGCAATCTTCAGGCGGTCTGTACACCAACGGAAGGTGCCGTTCAGACGCGGAGTGGGAAAACCTCTACCAATGACATTGGCCCAGAACGAAGTATCTGGTTTGGGTGTAACTTTATTTACGCTGATCGGCAAGCTATCCCGTTTGGCAGACTTATCCAAAAGATGAAGCATATCATTCAGATAGATCTTGATCAGGGGATTTTCCACAAGAGTGTCGGAAGAAACGATATATACAGTTTTATGGCGCTCTTCAGGCCGAAGGTTTTTCAGCATCTGATAGACCAGGTGGACAACGACGGTGGAATCTTTACCACCGCTATATCCAATCACCCAAGGACGATTGTCGGACCTATACACATGCTTAATTTCTTCAAGCAAACCCTCAACCAGAGGCTTTCCATTGTATTCTTTCATGTATGGATTTTACTCCCTCTAGAAGTCTTTTCTGGTATGGAGAAAACTGTATATTCTTCCTATGCGGAAGTACAATCTTGTCCAATACCATACCATTATCAAGTATAACATTTTACGGAACAAAATGCACCCTGTCCGACGAAAAAACTTTGCCTTTCCGGTATTTGACCAAATTTGCGGAAACCTCTTGCAATTCCCTCGGAATAGAGTTAACACAACACAAACGCTTTTCCGAGGAGGTTGCGAAATGGAAAATAGGGTTTGTGAAAATCAAGAAACGACGATAATGAGGGCATTTGAATTTCGAAAGGAAGGACTGGAGTATTTACAAAAGTTGCCGTTGGAAGAGAAGATCACGCTTTCTAAAAACTTGATTGTAAGCTGCATGGAAACCTTTGGCGAGTAGGTTGATATTTCCTTTTCGGGAGGAAAGGATTCAACGGTTCTGTCATCTCTTGTGTGCAGTTTAAAGCCGGACATCCTGCATTTGTTTTCGGATACAGGTTGTGAATATCCGGAAACCCTGTCTTTCGTCGAGGAGGAGCGCCAGAGAGGGAAAAACATTGTGCCTGTGCGCCCCGTTTGTCGGGATGGTTCGGTATGAACCTTTGATCGTGTAGTTGCAACTTATGGCTACCCATTATTCTCCAAGGCGATTGCCAATGGAATACGGACATATCGACACGCGAAAACGCCTGTAACAAAGCAGCACGCACTGGATTATTTGGGACGGATGTATTCCAAAGCACTATCCTATCTGGACTACAATATTTCTGATCTGTGCTGTGAAAAATTGAAAAAGGCTCCCTTGAAGCGCATGGCAAAGCGGATGCAAACGCAATGCAGCATAATCGGAACACTGGCAGAAGAAAGCCAAGTCCGGAAAAGAGATTGGATTGCGTATGGTTCCAATATCTTCTTTCAGAAGAAAGACAACCAGTGTAGGCCGCTGTCTTTCTGGACAGAACGAGACATCTGGGATTATATTGAGCTTTATAAAATACCTGTTTCCGATTTATATGGACAAGGATATCAAAGAAACGGATGTATGTTTTGTGGTTTCGGTCTGTGTGCGGAGCGCCGGAAGTTGTGCATAACGCACAATTTCCGGCGCTGTATCATTGCATTTCCCTGTGTGTCACAGTTCTCCGCCCCGGAAGGCCAGAGGTTCGAATCCTCCCGGTCGCACCAAAAAGGCTGCTGCACAAGGGTAGTTCCCCGTGCAGCAGCCTTTTCTTTTTTTATTGGGATCCCGCGCGTTTTGGGCCGCTTTCAGATCTCAGTGATCTCCATACCGAACTCACGGCGCAGCGAAGCGGCAATGCCGCGATGCACCCAGCGGGTGAGCGGCTTATCCAGCACGCAGAAGCCGTGGGTTACGCGCGGCGCCGAATACACCTCGCACGGCACCTGCTCCTGCAGCAGACGCATGGCATATTGCAGGGCCTCATCGCGCAGCGGATCATATTCTGCTGCCACGATCATGTGCGGGCCAAGGCCCTCGAGTGTGGGGCACAGCAGCGGCGCGGCGTAATACGAAACCGCCTCGCCGTTCATGTTGGCATAAATGGCAAACACATTGTGCGCATAGTCGGTTTTAGCGCCCAGATAGCCCATCTGCAGCTGCGAAGCCGTAAGCCCCACGCCCAGTGCGGGGTTCATCAGCACGGTCAGGGCGGGCTGCTGCTCACCGTGATCGCGCAGATACAGAGCCAGCGCCGCTGCCAGATTTCCGCCGGCGCTGGTGCCGTGCAGGGCAATGCGGGAGGCATCGCCGCCGATTTCGGCTGCGTGCCGGGTCAGCCACAGATACGCCTGATGGCAGTCCATCAGCTGTGCGGGGAACGGCAGTTCACGGGTGGCCAGCCGGTATTCCACCGACACCACGATGCAGGGCGTAGCCTCGGCAATGGCAATATTGCGGTAGTTGTCAATGTCCAGATTGCCGCTCACAAAGCCGCCGCCGTGGATGTCCAGCACAACAGGCGAGGGCTTGGGGGCATTGGCGGGGGTGATCACGCGCAGCTTCAGGGTGGTGCCTTTCTCCACGCCGGGGATCTCGAAATCCCGCATGGTGGTGCCCTCGCCCAGCTTGTAGGCCTTGATCTGCGCCTGCAGCTCCTCCATGCTCACCTTGCCGCCTCCGTCGGTTTGGATATTCATTTTCACATGGTCTTCATAGCCGGGGTAGGGATACAGCTCTCTTACGCAAACCTTCATTGCTTTTTCCTCTTTTCCTTTTATGATTTGCAGATCCTGTCATGCCAACAGCAGGATCATCCGGCGCGGCACGGCACCGTTTTGCTTTCTATTGGCATTGTAGCAAAAACGAGTTATAATATCAAATACATTCTATCCTCTGTTTTTTATAATCTTTAGCTTATATAAGGAGAGCTTTCATGGAACTGCTTCAGCTTCAGTATTTCAGCGAGGTCGTGCGCCAGAAAAGCGTGACCAAGGCCGCACAGCTGCTGCACATTTCGCAGCCCGCCCTCAGCCAGACCATTCGCCGTCTGGAAAACGAATTGGGCGTAAAGCTGTTTGAAAAAAGCGGCAAAGGCATTCAGCTCACCGCCAAGGGGCGGCGCTTTTACAGCCAGATCTCCCCTGCGCTCGGCAGCATTCACAGCGCCGCCGAGGATATTAAAAGCGACCGTTTGCAGGGCTGCATCACCTTGGGCAGCTATCTGCCGCTTTCCCCGCTGCTGCCCTGCATACAGGAGTTTTCGGCCCTGAATCCCGATGTCACCTTCAATCTTCTTTCGCTTACCGATACCTTTTCTCCGCAGGCCGATCAGTTGGATGGCATTCTGGGCTATGCGCACAGCAACAGCCTGGGCCTGAGCGAGCGGCGGCTGGTGGCGGTTTACAGCTGCCAGTACGCCGTGCCCGCCCAGCACACGCCGCCTGCCGATGGCTGCCATTACACGCTGAGCGAGCTGAAAAACGATTCGTTTGTATCGCTGTATCTGCCGGGCGATCAGGAGGAGGAGATCTTCTCCGAGTTTGCGCGGGCGGGCATTTCGCCCAACATTCGCTACCACACCAACAACTTGATGTTCAAGCAGCAGATCATCGAAGCCGGGCTGGCCACCGGCTTTTCCAATGTGCTTTTGACCCAGATCTTCCGCCCCACCGGGCACTATAAGCTGCTGCACTATCCCCACGACAGCAAAAAGGTTTTTGTAGTGCTGAACTGGCGCAGCAGCGAAGTGCTTTCTGCCGCAGCGCAAAAATTCAAGGATTTTTGCTGCGAGCGTTTTCCCGAATACAGGCTGTAAAGATCATATGCAAAAGCACCGCCGTGCCAAGCCCAAAACGCTTTGGCACAGCGGTGCTTCTATTTTATTGCTCTTGCTCCGAAAGGCTTAGTCCAGCTTCAGATCGCCGTCCTTCACCCAGCCCAGCTTGCGCTCGATCTCACAGAACACAGTGCTCAGCACAGCAGGCAGAACAAAGCAGATCAGCACAAGGCCCAGCCAGTCAAAGCCGGTAATGGCAGCGCGGGTGCCCGCCTCGATCTCGGCCATCCAGCCGGTGTACACGCCGATCTGGCCCACCAGACCGCAGGTGCCCATACCGCTGGACACCGGGGTGCCGTTCATGGTCATGCGGAACACACAGGTGGCAATGGGGCCGGTGATGGCGCTTGCCAGCGTGGGTGCGATCCAGATGCGCGGGTTTTTCACAATGTTGCCCATCTGCAGCATACTGGTGCCGATGCCCTGACTGATCAGGCCGCCCACACCGTTTTCTTTATAGCTCATCACGGCAAAGCCCACCATCTGGGCACAGCAGCCTGCCACGGCAGCGCCGCCCGCAAGGCCCGTAAGGCCCAGGGCAGCACAGATGGCCGCGCTGGAAATGGGCAGCGTGAGCGCCATGCCCACCAGCACCGACACCAGAATGCCCATCAGCAGGGGCTGCAGCTCGGTGGCCCACATGATCAGCTGGCCCACGCTGCTGGCCGCCGCGCCAATGCCCGGAGCAATCAACTCGGCCAGGCCAACGCCCACAAAGATGGTCACGCCCGGCGTGGCCAGAATGTCCACACGGGTCTCCTTGCTGATCAGCTTGCCGCATTCGGCGGCGATCACGGTGATCACCAGCACGGCCAAGGGGCCGCCTGCACCGCCCAGTGCGTTGGCGGCGTTGCCCACAGCCACCAGGCTGAACAGCACCAGCGGCGGGCACTGCAGCGCCCAACCGATGCTCACGGCCATGGCAGGGCCTGCCACGGCGCTGGCATAGCCGCCCAGCGTGGTGAGATATTCAATGCCCAGCTGACGGCCCAGCGTGCTTACAATGGTGCCGATCAGCAGGCTGGCAAACAAGCCCTGCGCCATAGCGCCCAGTGCATCCACCAGATAGCGCTTGGCGCTGATCTCTACATTTTTCTTTTTCAGAAACGCCTTTACTTTTTCCATATCAAACGATTTCCTCTCTTGCGGTCACGGTTTTCCCCGATGGTTTTATCCGGCGCTGCCCCGGAAAGCACCGGAGTGCTCTGCCATTATACTATACAGGTGTCAAGACAGCAAGTGCTTTACCGGAATTTTATACAAATTTTCTCAAAGTTTATCCGCCGGGCGGTTTTCATGATTTGACAAAGGGTGTATCATAGAAGTGATATAAGAATTTATAAAAATCATAAAAACAGGCTCTGTGCTGAGCCGGAGAGGAAGTTTTCTTATGAGTAAAGCAGTTGTATTTTTAGCCGATGGATTTGAAGAATGCGAGGGCCTGTTGGCTGTGGATCTTTTGCGCCGGGCGGGCTGTGCCGTGGATACTGCCAGCATCAGCAAGCAGCGCCAGATCACTTCTTCGCACGGTGTGTGCCTGATGGCCGATGCTCTGGCCGCCGAAGTGGATTTCTCGGATGTAGATATGATCGTTCTGCCCGGCGGTATGCCCGGCACCAGCCATCTGGCCGGCAGCAGTGTGGTGGCCGAACAGTGCCGCGCCTTTGCCGCCGATCCTCATAAATGGGTGGCTGCCATTTGCGCCGCCCCCAGTGTGCTGGCTTCCTTGGGGCTTTTGCAGGGCAAGCACGCCACCTGCCACCCCTTGTTTGAGCAGCAGCTCACCGGAGCCGCCGTTACCCACGAGGGCGTGACGGTGGACGGCAACATCATCACCGGCCGCGGCCTGGGCTCGGCCATTCCCTTTGCGCTGGAGCTGGTAAAGTGCCTGACCGATGAGGCCACCGCCGAAAAGATCCGCGCCGCCATCTGCTATAACGGCTGAGCATTTTTGTGCCCGCAAAATCCGATATAAACACAGCGCACCCCTGCACATTCTGTGTGCAGGGGTGCTTTTTTTGTGTTATTGTGCGCACCATGCCTCATGCAGGCGGCGCACCAGCTCGGGGATCTGGGCGGTATCCAGCCCGGAATACCCCACCACCACCGTGTTGGGCGGGCAGGAGGCTTCCTCGGCCATGTAGTAGCTGCCCAGCCCGCGCAGGCGCACACCGGCCTTGGCCGCGCGCTGCACCATGGCGCTTTCGCCGGGGCCGCCGGGCAGCGTGAGCAGCAAATGCAGCCCCGTGTGCCGCCCCTGCAGGCGAATGTTTTCGCGGCCAAATGCAGCCTCCAGCGCGGCGGCCAGCATTTCCATGCGGGTTTTATAGGCAAGGCGCATCCGCGCCAGATGCCGTGCGAAATGCCCCTCGGTGATAAACCGGCACAGGGCCTGCTGATCAAACCGGCTCACCGGGCAGCTGTAGGCCGCATATAACGCCCGGTATGCCTCCATCAGCGGCGGCGGCAGCACCATGCAGGCAATTCGGATGCTGGGAGCAAGGCTTTGGGTGAAGGTGGTCAGATACACCACCGGCCCCTCGGGCCCGGCCATGCCCTGCAGGCTGGGCAGCGGGCGGATATCATAGCGAAATTCGGAATCGTAATCGTCTTCCAGAATATAGCGCCCCGGCTGCTCCTGCGCCCAACGGATCAGCTGGGCACGGCGCGGTGCGGGCATGGTGACGCCGGTGGGGAAATGATGGCTGGGGGTCACATAGCACAGCTGCGCCCCCGATGCGCGCAGCCCGGCAAGGCTCAGGCCGCCTTCGTCGATGGGCACCGGGCAGCCGAAAACCCCCTCCACACGCAAAATTGCGCTGGTGCGGCGATAGCCCGGGTTTTCCACGGCTGCGGTTTTGCCCGCAAACAGATGCGCCAGCTGCCCCAGCAGATATTCGGTACCGGCGCCCACCACGATCTGATCGGCTGTGCAGGCCACCCCGCGATACTGCCGCAAATGCCCGGCAATGGCAGCGCGCAGGCTTTCATCGCCCAAGGGGTGTCCGTGGCGCAAAAGCTCGGGCTGGTTGTACAGCAGCTCTTTTTGAATGCGCCCCCACTGCCGGAAGGGAAACAGCGCGGTGTCCACGCCGCCCGTGGTAAGATCAAACGCAAAGTGCGCCGACGGCTCGGGTACGCCGGGCTTTGGCAGGGCCTGCTGTGCGGGCGCGGGCACGGGTGCATCGTATTCCAGCACCACAAACCCGCTGCGCGGGCGGCTTTCCACCAGCCCCTCCGCCGCCAGGATCTGATAGGCGGTGTCAACGGTATTCACGCTTATGCCCAGCTGCCCGGCCATGGAGCGCTTGCCCGGAAGACGGCTGCCTGCCGGGCGCTCGCCGGTGCGTATTTCGTCAGAAAGAAAACGATACAGCTGTTCATACAGCGGCAGCGGACTGTGTGCATCAAAAGTGACCATAGCAAACTGACCCCATAAAAAAGTTTATTTCTGGCTATTTCGATAGAACCAGAAGGCCGTATAATAGGAGCATACACCCGCAGGGCCTTGCGGTCAAGAGGGCGGGTGGGGAAGTTTTGGCGCATACCGCGCTGATAAAAAAAGAAAGAATTGAGGGATCTGTTTATGTCTGCTCCTGTAATGTGGCTGCTGCTGTTTTTGGCCGTTGTGCTGGCACTGCTGGTGGCCGTGCTGACTCACACACGCTTTACCCCGCGCAAGATCGCCGTGATCGGCATGATGGCCGCACTCAGCTTTGTGGCCTATGAGTTTTTCCGCATTCCCAATGTGCTGGGCACCGGTTCCAGCTTTCATTTGGGCAACACCTTTACTTCGCTGACCGCCCTTTTGCTGGACGGTGTTTCCGGCGGTCTGGCCGGTGCCATCGGCCTGGCGCTGGCGGATGTGGTAGCTGGTGACCCCGGTTATGCCGTGACCACCTTTATCTTAAAGTTCACCATCGGCCTTGCCTGCGGCTGGTGCGCCAAAAATGTGTTCAAGCTGCACCAGCTGGACCCCAAAACCACGCCGCGGGGCAAATACCTGCTGGCCGTTACCGGCAGCGCCTTCAGCGGCCTGCTGCTGAATGTGTTTACCGATCCGTTTTTGGGCTATTTCCGCAACCGCTATATTTTTGGCCAAACGGTGGAGCTGGCCAGCATTGCCACCAAGATCGCCAGCGGCGTTACGCTGGTGAACAGCGTGCTTTCCTGCATTTGCGTTGTGATCCTGTATCTGGCGCTTCGCCCCGCGCTGGAGCGCAGCAAGCTGCTGTAAACGCCGGGTTTTCTCCCGCAGGTAAGTCTGCGGGAGATTTTTTTGCGGATTTTTTCAAAAAAGTGCTTGACTTTGCTTTCCCGGTATGGTAGCATATATAAGCACCAAACAGAGTGCCTGATATCGCGGAGTGGAGCAGCCTGGTAGCTCGTCGGGCTCATAACCCGAAGGTCGTAGGTTCAAATCCTGCCTCCGCAACCACCAAAGCCTCGTTAAATCGAAAGATTTAACGAGGCTTTTCTTTTTGCCTCCCAAAAGGGCCGCCGCAGTTCTTGCACACTGCAGCGGCCCTTTCCTGGTTATGCTTCGGCGGGCAGAATTGCCAGATGCACCACAAACCGCCTGTCACTGCTGTCGGTTCCGTTGATACAGGTGCTCAAAGTCAGGATCTTGGGCTCGGCCTCGCTGCAGGGCTGCACCATGATTGCCGAGTGTTCGCGGATCTGCTGCAGCCACTGTGCATGGTTTTGCGCATTGCCGCCCATGCGGTAGGCGCTGCCGTTGGCCGTGGTTTCGTAGGCGCTTTGCACCGGCAGAATATAATTGCCCTGCGGGGTGTACAAAACAAGGCTGCTGTGCGCCTCGTAATAATCCTGATCGGCATAGCCGGTCAGGCTGGCCAGCATGGTGCCGTCCTTCATATTATGCCCGTACACAAGATTGTTGAAATCTGAAAAATCAGCGCTGCCGCGATAATCCAAAAACAGGCTTCCGTGGTTGTTCTGTGTGCCGCCGGGCAGGTGCGTAAGATAATAGTCGTTGTCCGCCGCCTGCAGGATGGGATAATCGATGCTGCCCGCCGGGTCACTGATCCAGCCCACAATGTCGGGATAGCTTGCCTGCAGGGAAGCCCAGTCAAACCTTCGCTGTAAGGGGTCTTTCGGTGTGCTTGGCTCTGCCTGCTGCTGCGGGGCCGCCTGCTGGGTGATCGCGCTGTAGGCCTTTTTGGCGGTGCTTGTGGCGTGCAGAATGCCATACACCTGCCATGCCGAAAATGCCGCCACCGCCAGCAGGCACACTGCCGCCGCTGTTGTAAACGCTTTTTGAACCGCTGATCTTTTCATAACGCCCTCCGGGATAGCACAGGGCAGCGCCGCGCCCTTTTGCGGCGCAGTGCTGCCTTACATCATAGCTTCATTATATAGGCCCCCGTGCCGGAATGCAAGGCAGCCGCATGGGCGGGCGCAGGGCTGGCGCAAAAGGCCTTTTTTGCCCTTGGGTGTATAGGCTTTCCATAGCCTTTGTAAACTTTCCGTCAAGTTTTTTCTTTTCTCTTGCACCTTTTTTGCCTTCGTGCTTTAATGAAAGTGAGTAGGGCCTGTTTTTGCCCTGCAAAGGAAAGTGTGTTTCAAATTATACAAAAAGTCAAGGCAATACCGCATAATTCTAAGTGCCGATGCGGCGAGCGAGAGGTGCAAGCTGCTAAGCAAAAAGCGCAGATAATACTTTGTGTATTATCGAGCATTTTTGCAACGCAGATTGTGCTTCGCAGCCGCAGCAGCGGTGCTTAAGCCGTCAGGCGGGAATTGGGCGGGGTTGCCTAAAGTATACATTTTGTAGAATCGATAGGAGAAGGAGTTTATCTTTATGAGCAAGATCACTTATGATATGGTTCGTCAGTCACCCGAGATCCGCACCTATATTGAGCAGGCCGATGCCAGCCTTTCGGCCATGGGCTTTACCGAGCACAGCTTTGCCCATGTAGAGCGCGCCGCACAGGTTTCCAGCAAGCTGCTGGCTGATCTTGGCTACAGCGAGCGCGAGGTGGAATTGGCCCGCATTGCAGGCTTTATGCACGATATCGGCAATGTGGTGAACCGCATTGACCATGCCCAGAGCGGCGCCATGATGGCGTTTCGTATTTTAGATAAGTGGGGCATGGACCCTGCCGACACCGCCCTGGTGGTTACGGCCATCGGCAACCACGATGAGCACACGGCGTTTCCCGTAAATGCGGTTTCCGCTGCGCTGATCCTGGCCGATAAAACCGATGTGCGCCGCAGCCGTGTGCGCCAAAAGCCCCACGCCATGTTTGACATTCACGACCGCGTGAACTACTCGGTCACCGAAAGCCGCGTAGAGCTGGACACCGAAAAGCACGAATTCACCGAGATCCTCACGCTGGACACCGCCATTTGCCCCGTGCTGGAATATTTTGAGATTTTTATGGAGCGTATGCTGCTGTGCCAAAAGGCTGCTGCGCATCTGGGCCTTTCCTTCCGCCTGCGTGTGAATGGGCAGAACATTCTGTAACTGCCGCCCTTCCGCACCGCGCGGAAATTCTTTGCAAGCCGTTTCCCCGTCTTTAGACGGGGATTTTTTGTTATGGCGGCAGGGGAATGCCGCCTTAATAAAATCTTAACGATTTGCACACTGTTTTCTCAAACAAAATTTCGCTACAATAAAAGCACAAGGAGAGTGCATCATATGCTGAACATTTTGCTGTGTGACGATGACCACGACATTGTCAACGCACTGAAAATTTATCTTTCCGCCCCGGACCGCTGCCTGCTGGAGGCCCACACGGGCCGCGAGGTACTGGAAATTGCCGCCCGCACCGAATTGCATTTGATCCTTTTGGATATCATGATGCCGGAAATGGACGGCATTGCCGCGCTGGCGGCGCTGCGCCAAACCAGCAATGTGCCGGTGATTTTGCTCACCGCCAAGGGCGAGGACTGCGACAAAATTTTGGGGCTGGACATTGGCGCCGATGACTATATCACCAAGCCCTTCAACCCCGCCGAGGTGAGCGCCCGTGTGCGCAGCCAACTGCGGCGCTACACCCGCCTTGGCGGCGGCGCGCCTGCCCCGGCCCCCGGCGTATTACGCGTGGGCGGCATTGCGCTGGACGATGCGCAAAAGCTGGTCACACTGGACGGTGAACCCGTAAGCCTGACCCCCACCGAGTACGAAATTTTAAAGCTGCTGCTTTCCAGCCCCGGGCAGGTGTTTTCTCCGCCCGAGATCTACCGCCGGGTCTGGCAGGACGCCCCCCTGGGCAACGAGCGCACCGTGGCCGTACACATTCGGCATCTGCGCGAAAAATTAGAGATCGACCCTGCCGAGCCCCGCTGGCTGAAGGTGGTGTGGGGGCAGGGCTATAAGATAGAAAAGGAGAAACCGCAATGAAACAGTGGACAAGAACCGCCCCGGGGCAGTTTATCTTGTGGCTGCTCATCCTGCTGTTTGGCGAAATTGCCGCTGCCGCCGGATTTGCCAGCCTGTATATGCTGCAAAAGGACTATTATTCGCTTTCCGAAGAACAGCTTTCGCAGCAGGCCATCAGCCGCCGCGCTTCGTCGGATCTGTATGAGCTGAGCGGCGAGATTTTGGTGCGGGGTTCCCTGCAATATCCCGACTATACGGAAACCCAGCTTACCGGCCGCGGCATCGACTTTTTTCGCATTGAGGAAACCGGGCAAAATCATCAGACCCTGTATGAATACGGCGATGCCGATGCCCTGAAAAACACCAGCCTGTGCTTTTCCCGCAAGCTGGACTGGGGCACCGTGAGCGCCGACATGCTCGCCTCCGACCTCGACTCCGATTATACCGATGCCGAGTCTTATCCCGAGTCGTTCCCGGTGCAGTACACCGGCCCCTACACCGCCACGGCGGTGTATGAAAGTGAGGACTCGTTTGCCGCCGAGCTGCTGTATGTGCAGGTTTTGTGGCAGCTGCGCTATTATGCGCCGCTGCTGGCCGGGCTCTGTGTGCTTTTAACGGTGATTCTCACGGCGGTCATGCTGCACGCGGCGGGCCGCCGCCGGGGCACTGAGCAGGCTTACCCCGGATTTTTCACCCGGGTGCCCTATGATATTTTCACGCTTTTGGCCTTTGCTTTTGGCCTTGTTACGCTGCTTCCTCTGGAGTTTGCCGTGGGAGCTGCCACTTTGCCGCGTTCGATCGCCGCCCTTGGCATCGCCGTGCTGTATGCGCTCACCGTGCTGCTGCTCTGGCTGCGCGAAACCGCCATCCGGCACCGGCTGGGCGGCGTGTGGCGCGGCTCGGTGGCAGCGTGGCTCTGGCATTTCTGCCTGCGCTGCCTGCACGGCGCGGCGCAGCTGCCGCTGATCCCGCTTACCACGGCGCTGGCCGTGGTGATCACGCTGGGGGAACTATTGGGCCTTCTGCTGTTTGCCGACTGGTATCCCGGTATACTGCTGCTTTTGTGGTGCCTTGAAAAGCTGATCCTGCTGCCCTGTGTGCTGTACGCAGCGCTCAGCTGCCAGAAGCTGCGCACCCACACGCACCAACTGGCCCAGGGGGAGCTGGACAAAACCCTTGATACCTCCCACATGGTGGGCGCATTAAAAGCCCACGCCCAGGATCTGAACGCCATCGCGGGCAGCATTGATGCCGCCGTGAGCCAGCGCACACGCAGCGAGCGCTTTAAGGCCGAGCTGATCACCAATGTTTCCCACGATATCAAAACCCCGCTTACCAGCATTATCAACTACACCGATCTGATCTGCCGCGAAAAGTGCGACAATCCCCGGATCACCGAATATGCCCAGGTGCTGCACCGGCAGGGGGAACGGCTGAAAAAGCTGCTGGTGGATCTGGTGGAGGCCAGCAAGGCCAGCACCGGCAATCTGGAGGTGCACCGCGCCCCCTGCCGCGTGGACGTGCTGCTGGACCAGGCGGCGGGGGAGTATGAGCAGCGCCTTGCCCAAAGCGGGCTGACCCTTGTGCTGCAAAAGCCGGAGACCGGCCTTGTGATTCTGGCCGACGGGCGGCATTTGTGGCGCGTGTTTGACAACTTGATGAACAACATTTGCAAATATGCGCTTTCGGGCACACGCGTGTACCTTACGCTGGCTCAGGCGGGCACAAAGGTGCGGGTGAGCTTTCGCAACATTTCGCGTGACCCGCTGGATATGCCTGCCGCGCAGCTGTTAGAGCGCTTTGCCCGCGGCGATGCCGCCCGCACCACCGAGGGCAGCGGGCTGGGGCTTTCCATTGCCCAAAGCCTCACCGAGCTGCAGGGCGGCAAGATGGAGCTTTCGGTGGACGGCGATCTGTTCAAGGTGGTGCTTTCCTTTCCGCTTTCCGAAACCCAGCCCCTCACCCCGGGCCCGGCCGCAGACGAGGCCGAGGAATAATTTTTTCCCTGTGCAGCAGATCGGGGGTGTGCCTCGTTATGCTATATAAGAAAGCTCTTTGAATCTTTGGCAAGGAAGTGAACGGTTTATGCCCTTAGAGGTTTTGGCCGAACGGCTGAAAAAATTTTTGGTGTTTGTGCTGCTTTTCCTGCTGGCGGCCTGTGCCGCATTCTGCCTGCTGGCCGCACGGCAGGGGCATTTTTCTTCGGTGCCCGCCTTTCGCGCCTATGTGCTGCGCTTTGGGGCGCTGGGGCCGGTGGTGCTGGCCGCCGTGCAGGCCATACAGGTAATCCTGCCGGTGCTGCCCGGATTTCTGGGCTGCGCTGTGGGGGCAGGGCTGTTCGGTGCGGCGGGCGGCTTTGTTTGCAACTACCTTGGCATCAGCCTTGGCTCGCTGATCGCCTTCTGGCTGGCACAGCGCTTTGGCCTGCCGCTGGTGCGGCAGATGGTGCCGCTGCAAAAATACCAGCGGGTGACCGATTGGGTGTGTCGGCGCAAAAGCTATACGCTGGTTTTGTTTCTGGCTATTTTGCTGCCGCTGGCACCCGATGATTATTTGTGCTGGCTTTCGGGGCTTTCGGGCTATCCCAGCCGCCGATTTTTCTGGATCATCGTGCTGGGCAAGCCGTGGTGCATTCTGGCCTACAGCTTGGCCTTTGCACGGCTGTTTTGACCCCCACTGCCCAAAGGAGGAACCATGCTTGGATTTTATAATTATACCGTCGTTTTAACTTATGTGGGAATGCTCACGGGCTTTGCGGGCATTCTTTTCGCCGCAGGCGGGCAGGTGAGCCCGGCCCTTTTGTGCCTGCTGGGCGCAGGCTTTTGCGATATGTTTGACGGCAAGATTGCTTCCACCCGCCCGCGCACCCAGCAGGAAAAGCGCTTTGGCATTCAGATCGATTCCCTGAGCGACCTTGTGTGCTTTGGGGTGCTGCCCGCTGTGATCGTGTGGTGCGCCGCCGGGGCCTCGCCGCTTTCCCTGTGCGTTGGCGGGGGATATGCGCTGTGCGCGCTGATCCGGCTGGCATGGTTTAATGTGGACGAGGAAGAGCGCCAGGCCGCCGAGCCCGGCAGCCGCACACTGTATTATGGCCTGCCCGTAACCGGTTCTGCGCTTATTCTGCCCGGCGTGCTGGCGCTGGCGGTGCGCCTTGGGCTGGCCATGGCCATGCCCGGTTTGGCCGCCCTTTGCCTGATGGCTGTGGGCTTTTTAACGCCGTTTCCCTTAAAAAAGCCGCAGGCGGCGGGCAAGGCTGCCCTTTTGCTGTGCGGCGGGGCTGTGCTGGCGCTTGTGGCCGGGGTGCTGCTGTGAGCGGGCCCAACAACGGCGCGGTGCGCTTTTTCTACGGCACGGCGGCAGGGCGGCTGTGCCTGCAGGCCCTGCTGGCCACCCACGCCGACAGGCTTTGGGCAGCCGGGCTGCACACCCGCCTTTCGCGCTGCCTGATTGGCCCTTATGCCCGCCGCCACGGCATTTTGTGCCCCGATGCAGCGGCGTATGGCAGCTTTGCCGATTTTTTTGCGCGCGAAATTCCGCACCTGCCCTTTGATGCCGCGCCCGAGCGCCTGATCAGCCCCTGCGACGGCTGGCTGAGCGTGCACTCCATTCAGCCCGGCAGTTGTTTCTCTATTAAAAACTCTTTGTATAAAATAGGCGACATTTTACAAGACGAAGTTCTTGCCGGGCAGTTTACCGGCGGGCAATGCCTGATTTTTCGGCTGTGCCCCAGCGATTACCACCATTATTGCTATATCGACGATGGCTATCAGGGCGAAAACCACCCCATTGCGGGCACGCTGCACAGTGTGCAGCCGCTGGCGTGCGAAACCGTGCCGGTGTATGCGCAAAACCGCCGCAGCTGGACCCTTTTGCACACCCGGCATTTCGGCCCGGTGGTGCAGGCCGAGATCGGCGCACTGGCGGTGGGCGGCATTGTGAACCCGCACCCCGGCGGCCCGGTTTATAAGGGGCAGGAAAAGGGCCATTTTACGCTGTGCGGCTCCACCATTGTTTTGCTGCTGCAGCCGGGCGCAGCGCACCTGCTGCCCCGCATTCTGGCCGAGGCCGAGGGCGGGGAAGCGCGGGTGGCTTTTGGCCAGTGGATCGGCCTGGCGGGGGATCAGCCATGAAGCCCCGCAAAGCTTCGCTCCTGTTTTCCACACGCTGGCGGCTTTTGCTGCCGCCCGCCGCGCTTTTGTGGAATCAGCTGGTTTACTGGGGCGGCGCGGCGCTGGCCGAAACGCGGCATCACTACCAGTTTTCCACTGCGCTTGACCGTGCCATTCCGCTGATCCCGTGGACGGTGTGCATCTATTTTGGCTGCTATGCGTTTTGGGCGCTGCATTACTGCCTGTGTGCCGCCGTGCCGACGCGCGCACGCCGGTTTTTCACCGCCGATTCTATTGCCAAGGGCGTGTGCTTTGTGTTTTTTGTGGGCTTGCCCACCACCATGGCGCGCCCCGCCGTGCAGGGGCTGAATGTGTGGGAAAACCTGGTGCGCGCGCTGTATATTCTGGATGCCCCTGTGAACCTGTTTCCCTCCATCCACTGCCTGAACAGCTGGCTGTGCTGGGCAAGCGCGCGGGATATCCCGGCGTTTTCGCGCGGATACAAGGCCTTTGCGCTGTGTGCCGCCGTGGCCGTGTGCGTTTCCACGCTCACCCTGCGCCAGCACGTTCTGTTGGATGTGGCCGGGGGCATTCTGCTGGCCGAAGTTTGCTGGCGGCTGGCCAAATGAGCATAAAAAATGGTTGATGCAATTTTTCTGCATCAACCATTTTTGTTTATTGCCTGTTTTCGGCTTTGGGGCAAGATCACTCCACATCCCACTGCACGGGGGTTTCAAACAGCTCCATCACCTTTTCACGGTCTGCCGATTGGCCCAGCGCCCACATCAGCTTTACGGCCACGGCCTCGGGCATCATGTCACCGGCTTCCATCACGCCGGGCAGCTCCAGCACGGCACGCCCCACCTCATACACCGCCATATCACAGCCCTCGTGCGGCACCTGTGTGGTAAACACGGCCAAGCGCCCCGAGCGGCACCAGTGCTGCAGCGCACTGAACATTTCGCCGCGCTCACCGCCGGGCAGCCCGCCCACGCCGAAGCTTTCGATCACCAGCGCCCGGTAGTAGGGGATCAGCAGCGGAATGATATCCGCGCGCATCCCGGGCGTTAAGCGCAGCACAAACACATTGGGGTCCAGTCGTTCATAAAACTGCACAGGCGGCATTTCGGGGCGGCGCAAAAACGGCACCAGCCGCAGATCACGAAACGCGGCGGTTTCGGGGTAGTCGATGCTGGAAAATGCATTAAAGCTGCGGGTGCGTGTTTTGCGCGCACGGGTGCCCAGGATCACCTTACTGTCAAACACCAGCTGCACGCCCCACGCATCGGGGCTTACCGCATACACGAACGCCCGGTACAGATTGTTGCGGGCGTCTGTGTCACGATTATAAATGGATTTCTGGCTGCCGGTAAGCACCACCGGCTTGGCGCTGTTCTGGATCATATAGCTCAGTGCCGCGGCGGTGTAGGCCATGGTGTCGGTTCCGTGCGCCACCACAAATCCATCGTAGCTTTCATAGTTATCCCGCACCGTGCGCACAATGGCCTGCCACTGTGCCGGGCCCATGCTGGTGGAATCCAGATTGAACAGCTGCAGCGCCTCGATATGGCACAGATCGGCCAGCTCGGGCACGCAGTTCAGCAGCTCTTCGCTGGTGATGGCCGGGGCCAGCCCGCCCTGCTCGGTGGGGCGGCTGGCAATGGTGCCGCCGGTGGCAATGAGAAGAATTTTCTTTTCCGTTTGCATTTTCCTGATCCTTTATATGAATATTTCTTTTGGGGCTTTTTTTATTGCATTATTGCAGCAGCTTTTGCACAAGGGCATCCAGATCGTCCTGTTCCACCTCGCCGCTGCCGTTGAGATCGGCGGCATAAAAGCCCGCCATGCTCCACTCGGTGCGCCCGGCCAGCGCCGAAGCAGCGGTGAGCACATCGCACAGGTCCACCACGCCGTCACCGTTGGCATCGCCGGTGCCCTTGGGGATCGCGCAGATCAATTCGCGGGTGTTTTGCGCCGGGATATACAGCAGGCCGTCCTGCGTGTTGTACACCCGGATTCCGGTGTAGTAGTGCGCCAATATCTGCCATGCGCTCCAGCCCTGCTCGGCGGCATAGCCCAGTGCGCCCACCTGGCTCATGCCCACGCCGTGGCCGGTGCCGTAGGCCACCAGATGCCACGGTTCCTCCACGCGGCCAAGGCTGCCGCCCTCGTTCACCATGTTGCCGGGCACATAGGCAATGGTATAACAGCCGCTGGCAAGGCCAGTGCTCCAGTTGGTGCCGCGAAAGCCTGTGTACAGCTTTTGCCCGTCCAGCCCGTCGGTATTGCCCACGCGCAGGCCCGTGTGGGTCACATAGCCGTAGGTGCTGCGCTGGGTCACCTGCAGGGCTGCGGCGTTCTGGCTGCTCCAATCGCTGCCAATGTCGGCCCCGAACAGGCGCTGCAGCTCGCTGCTCAGTTCGTTCCAGCGGGTATAGTTGTAGCGGCTATGCTCCCACGAAAGGCCCATTTTGCCGCAATAGTCTTGGTCGTAAGGGCTTTCCACGCCCACCAGATAGCTAAGATCCTGCTGCCACACATCGCGGCAGTTGGCGGTGCCCGCCGCGCCGGTGTCCGGGTGGCGGCCCGCGCTGGCATAATAGCTGGTAAGCGCCATGGAATAGCCCTCGGGGTCGGCCCCTTGGCCGGTCACAGCCAGATAGGGCAGCGCTTCGTCCACTGCCTCATACAGCAGCTTGCCCGCCGGGCTGGTTTCATCAGCCTTCAGCCAGAATTCGCTGGTGCTTTTGTTGGTGCTGCAGCCGTTATACAGCAGATAGCTGTGCACGGCCACCGCCTGCGCCTTCCATGCCTGCTTTACGGCGTTTTTATCGGATATCGCGGTGTAAAATCCGCCCACCTCGGCGTTCACGATGCCGGCCAGCGCCTCACGCCAGCTCATCTGCACGCCGGTTTGATAGGTGCGGTTGGCATTGTTTCCTTCGCAGATCCACAGGTTGAGCTGCACATTCGGCTCGGCGGCATTTTCCGGCAGTGAGGCCATGGAAATGCCGTCGCCCGCTTCCAGCACAAGGGCCTGCTGCAGTGATGTGTCGGCAAAGTCCTCCGGCTCGGTGACTGCGCCCGCCAGCGTGTCGCCCTGCGGGGCGCCGGGGTCGGCATTGGCCAGGGCCGCCGGAGCGCACGCAGCGCACAGCGAAAACGCCGCCGCCAGCGACAATATGCGTTTCCATAAAGAATTCTTTTTCATAACTGCTCTTTCCCGCACGCTTTCCACGCGCACACCTGCAAAAATCAACGCTTACTATTATTAAAGCGGGTTTTGCCGCTTTTGGCAAGGGGCACTGCGAAATTCCATGGCGGGGCCGCCTTGCGGCTTTTGGGAATTGCGGTTATACTGGATAAGAGTAAGCTTGCTGCGCCGCCGTTGCAGCAAAAGTGAAAGGGGAATCTTTACCATTATGTCAGCCGATGTTCGCCAGCGCGCCCGCATGAATATGACCAGCGGGCCCATGCTGGGCAATATTTTTTTATTCGCACTGCCGCTTGCGGCCAGCGGTGTGCTGCAGCTTTTGTTCAACGCAGCCGATCAGGTGGTGGTGGGGCGCTTTGCGGGCGCTGCCGCACTGGCCGCCGTGGGCAGCAATGCTGCCATTATCAATATGCTGGTGAATTTTTTCATCGGCTTTTCCGTGGGTGCCAATGTGGCCACCAGCCGCTATTACGGCTCACGCGATTATGACGGCGTGCAGAAAACCGTACACACCGCCATGCTGCTGAGCGTGATCTGCGGCAGCGTGCTGGCCGTGGTGGGCATTCTGGCCGCCCGGCCCCTGCTGGTGGCCATGAGCACCCCCGCCGATGTGCTGGATATGGCGGTTTTGTATCTGCGCATTTACTTTGGCGGTATGCCCATCACCATGATCTACAACTTTGGCGCAGCGCTGCTGCGCAGCGTGGGCGACACCCGCCGCCCGCTGTATTGCCTGACGGCTTCTGGCCTTGTGAATGTGGTGCTCAACCTGATTTTTGTGATCGTGTTTGATATGAGCGTGGCCGGTGTGGGCCTGGCCACCGTGATCAGCCAGGGCATTGCAGCCTTTATGGTGGTGTGCATCCTGGTGCGTGAGCAGGGCCCCCTGCATCTGGATATGCGCCTTTTGCGCCTTTCGCCCGAGCCGCTGCGCCTGATCATCACCGTTGGCCTGCCCACCGGTGTGCAGAGCATCGTGTTCAATGTGGCCAATGTGGTGGTGCAGTCCACCATCAACAGCTTTGGCAGCGCTGCCATGGCCGGTGCCGCCGCCGCCCACAGCATTGAGGGCTTTGTGTACTGCATCATGGATTCCTTTGCCCAAACCTGTGTCACCTTTACCAGCCAGAATCTGGGCGCAGGCAAGCTGGACCGTGTGGACCGCGCGGCCCTGCTGTGCAATCTGTGTGCCTTTGGCTTTGGCTTGGTGCTGGGCGTATCGGTGGCACTGAACAGCTCGATCTTCCTGAACATTTATTCTTCGGACCCTGCGGTGATTGCCGCCGGAAGCGAGCGCATGATGGCCGTGTGCGCCACCTATTGCCTGTGCGGCCTGATGGATGTTAGCTCAGATGCCATGCGCGGGCTGGGCTATTCGATCCTGCCCACCCTTGTCAGCTTTGGCGGAAGCTGCCTCACCCGCCTTGCGTGGATCCGGTTTATTTTCCCGCTCAACCCCACCATTCGTATGCTGTATCTGATTTTCCCCATCAGCTGGGCCATCACCGCTGCGCTGCACTGGGTGTGCTATACCCTTGTACACCCCAGGGTAGCCCGCCGCCTGGCCGGAAGCAATTTTTAACAACACATAGCCCCCTTACCCAAAAGCAGCCCCGGCGGAAAATTCCGCCGGGGCTGCCTTTTGTTTTCATCGGGTCATTTTATCAAAGATATCCACCAGCTCGTCGATCTGCTTGCCTGCGTCCTGTGCGGCCACGGCATCGGTCACGCAGGCGGCCATGTGGGCACGCAGCACCTCACGCGTGGCCTTGCGGATCAGTGCCTGGCTGGCCAGCAGCTGGTTGGCCACATCCATGCAATAGCGATCCTCCTCGATCATGCGCAGCACGCTGTCCAGCTGGCCCTGCGCGGTGCGCACAAGGCGGGTCACCTTGTCATGGTCGGCAACCATGGCCTTAGCCCTCGATGCCGGTCACCTTATAACCGGCATCCGTCACAGCCTTGGTCAGGGCGGCATCCTCCAGCGAAGCGCCGCTCACCTTGGCGGTGCCGCTTTCCAGATCCACCTCCACAGCCGTGCCTGCAATGGCCTCCAGTGCGGTTTTCACATGGGCAACACAGTGCTGGCACATCATGCCCTCGATATGAATGGTTTTGTTCATGGTAGTTTCTCCTTCCGTAGTTTGGGTTTCGGGTGTATCTTCCACCGGCTTTTCTGCCGGGAGAGCCTTTGTGGGTTTGGGCTTTCGGCGGGCATCGTGCTTGGGGCTGTAGGGATCAAACAGGTTGAGCCGCAGCGCGTTGGTGACCACGCAGAAGCTGGAAAGGCTCATGGCTGCCGCGCCGAACATGGGGTTGAGCAAAAGCCCGAAGGGCAGATACCACACACCGGCGGCCAGGGGAATGCCCACGCAGTTATAAAAGAATGCCCAGAACAGGTTTTCGTGAATGTTCCGCACAGTTTGGCGCGAAAGGCGAATGGCCGCTGCGGCATCCCGCAGGCTGCCCTTCATCAGCACCACATCGGCGGCATCAATGGCCACATCCGCGCCTGCGCCGATGGCAATGCCCACATCCGCCCGGGTGAGGGCGGGGGCATCGTTGATGCCGTCACCCACCATGGCCACCAGCCCTTCGGCGGCATAGCGGCGCACCACAGCCTCTTTGTCGGCGGGCAGCACATCGGCGATCACTTCGTCTGCGCCCACCTGTGCGCCAATGGCGTTTGCCGTGCGCTGGTTATCGCCCGTAAGCATCACCACCCGCAGGCCCATGCCCTGCATTTCGGCCACGGCGGCGGCGCTGTCGGCCTTTACCACATCGGCCACGGCCACAATGCCGCACAGCTCATCGCCCATGGCAAAATACAGCGGGGTTTTGCCCTGCTCGGCCAGCTGGGCGCCGCGCTGCTCCCACTCGGGGGTAAGCAGCCCGCGCCCGCGCATCAAGGCCATGCTGCCCCCCAGCGCAGGCAGCGAGTTGATCTCGGCCTGCACGCCGTGCCCGGGCAGCGCGCGGAAGTTCTGCACCTCCATGGGCTTGATGTCCTTTTGGGCGGCATATTCGGTCACCGCCTTGGCCAGCGGATGCTCGCTGGGGGTTTCCAGCGAAAGCGCCAGCGAAAGCAGTGCCTCGGGGCGAAGCCCCTGCACCGGGCTTACATCGGTCACCTGCGGTTTGCCCTCGGTGATGGTGCCGGTTTTATCCAGCACCACGGTGCCCACCCTGCCGGTGGTTTCCAGCGCGGCGGCGGTTTTAAACAAAATGCCTTTTTTTGCTCCCAGGCCGCTGGCCACCATAATGGCCACAGGGGTAGCCAGCCCCAGCGCGCACGGGCAGCTGATCACCAGCACGCTGATGGCCCGGGCCAGCACAAACCCGGCGCTGCGCCCGGCAGCGGCCCATGCAATGGCCGTAAGCACCGCCAGCCCCAGCACACAGGGCACAAACACGGCGGCCACCCGGTCGGCCGTTTTGGCAATGGGGGCCTTGCCGCCCGCCGCATCCTCCACCATGCGAATGATCTGCTGAATGGTGGTATCCTGCCCCACCCGGCTGGCCTTGCAGGTCAGGAATCCGTTTTGGTTCATCGTGCCTGCGCTCACCGTGCTGCCCGGCTGCTTATCCACGGGAATGCTTTCGCCGGTCAGCGCCGATTCATCCACCGCGCCGGTGCCCTCGGTCACCTTGCCGTCCACAGGAATGCTTTCGCCGGGGCGCACCACAAACACATCCCCCACCTGCACCTGCTCCACCGGCACCTTGACTTCCTGCCCGTTTTGCACCAGCGTGGCTGTTTTGGGGGCAAGATCCATCAGGCCGCGAATGGCGCTGGTGGTTTTGCCCTTGCTGTAGGCTTCCAGCGTTTTGCCCACCGTGATCAGCGAAAGGATCGTGGCGGCGCTTTCAAAATAGTATTCATCCATATACGGCATGGCGGCCGCTGCGCCGCCCGCCGCCATGGCGCTGCTGGCCGCAAACAGCGCCCATGTGCTGTAGCCGAACGCCGCGCCTGCCCCCATGGCCACCAGTGTGTCCATGTTGGGCGCGCCGTGAACCAGACTGGTCACGCCGCTTACAAAGAATTTCTGGTTGATCACCATGATCGCTGCCGTGAGCAGCAGCTCGTAAATGCCCATGCTCACATGATTGCCCGCCAGAAAAGCAGGCAGCGGCCAGTTCCACAGCATGTGGCCCATGCTCACATACATCAGCGGCACCAGCAGCGCCACGCTGGCCGCCAAACGGCGCACCAGACGCGGGGTTTCCTTATCCTGCAGGGAATCGGCGGTTTGCGCCTTGTCGGCGCTGCCCGGCGTTTCGGGCGCTGCGCCATAGCCCGCCTTTTCCACTGCCTCGCAGATGGCCGCTGCCGTGGCCGGGGCGCTGTATTCCACCTGCATACTGTTGGTAAGCAGGCTCACCGCCACGCTGCTTACGCCCTGCACGCCGTTTACGGCTTTTTCCACATGGCTGCTGCAGGCGGCGCAGGTCATGCCGGTAACGGAAAATCGTTCCATAAAAGCTCCTTTTGTGTTTTACTGCTTTTTTCCGGGGAAATACTCTTACCCATCACCCCCGGGGAGGGGGGGTATCCATAGCTTTATTATATGCTTTTGCGGGCAAAATGCAAGGGCTTTTTTCGTGCCGAACACGGCTTTCTTCCGGGCAGATTTTCTGAAAATGCCCTATATTCCTGCATTTTCGGCATTTTTGCCTTTGAAAAAAGTACAAAAGTATATTATAATAGGTATATATAGTTTAAATTTTTCAAAAAGGAGTGTGGAGTCATGACCGATCCAATGTTTTCCCCCGGGCAGTGTGTGATCTACGGTGCAAACGGTGTGTGTACGGTAGATGGTGTGCGTGAAATGCAGCTGCCCTACGACGATGAAGCCCAAAGCTATTATGTGCTCAAACCTGCCAGCAAACCGGGCTCCACCATTTATGTGCCCATGGGCAACAAAACGCTGGTGGGGCGGCTGCGCCCGCTTTTGGATAAGGCCGGGCTGGACGATGTGCTGCAGCGCGTAAAAGGCCGCGAAATGCCCTGGCCTGAGGACCGCACGGCCCGCCATCAGGAATTCAACGCGCTGCTGGCCCGGCGCGATCAGGAAGAAATGCTGCTGATGCTGCGCTGCATTTATGCGCGCCGCCGCAGCCTGAAAAAAGCCGGCAAGCACCTGCCCGGCATGGATGACGATATTATGCACAGCTGTGAAAAGCTGCTGACGCAGGAATTTTCGCTGTGTTTGCAGATTCCCCCTGAGGAAGTGGGCGAATATCTGCACAATGCGCTGGACGGCGATCCCTGCTGACGGCCTGCCGTGCAGGCGCTGTTTTGATAAAGGCACTGCCTGCATAAAGGATTTTATGCCCCGCTCTGCAGAGCGGGGCCTTTTTGTTGTTTTTTTGCCGGAACTCAGGCGCCGGAAAAAGCAAATTTCTGCCGCCGGTTTTTCCCGCTGGCCTGTTTTGTAAAATTCAACAGATTTTCTGTAAAAGCGCTTGTTTTTCTTATATTTCGCCTGTATAATAATGATGAATAACTATCCGTATTTTATATGCGGTTTTACTGGATATTTTCTAAAAAAGGGGGAGATGCCCATGCGGCATAAGATCGGCACAGCGGCAGCAGCCGCATTGCTGGCCATGGCCATGGCCGCACCTGCCTGCGCACAGGGCCCCGAGATCACTGTGCAGCGCCCCGCCGCCAAGGGCGACACGCTGCAGGTAACGCTTTCCATTCAAGAGCCCAGCCAGAGCGCGCACGCGCTTTTGTGCAGCCTTGGCTACGATAAAAAGCAGCTGCAGCTGGAAAGCGCCGAGATTTTGCCGGGCAGCGGCAAGCAGGCCGGAAACACCAACGGCACCGCCAAAAACACCCGCACCGCCGGGATGGTTTCGGCAGAGTGGCACGATTTAGACAGTGCCTTCACAGGCGGCGAGGTGCTGCAGCTGCAGTTTACCGCCCTGTGTGATTTTACCGAAACCACGCTGGAAGTGCAGGATGTGCAGCTGGCCGCCATGCAAAACGGCGTGGCCAAAAAGCTGACAGCCAAAACCGCCGCCCTCACCGTGAGCGGCGGCATTCAGCCGGGAGACCTGAACAGAAGCGGAAAAATAGATTCCGGCGATCTGATTTTGCTTCGGCGCGTTCTGGCAAAACTCAATGAGCCTGATTTCACCGCAACTACGGCAGCGGATTTGAACGGAAACGGAAAAATAGATTCCGGCGACCTGGTTTTGCTTCGACGAATTTTAGCAAAGCTTGATGATCCCCCAACTGTGTCGGCAGAGGCTTCTTGCACACTTGATTGATTTACCTATTGGAATGTTGGAAACAGTGCCCATCTGAAAAGAGAAAAGGACGGTGCAAACCTATGAAATTCACACAGAAACTGCTTTCGCTTGTAACGAGCCTGGCGTTGGCATGCGGTATGGCGGCGAATATGCTGCCGGTTCAAGCAGCCGCATCGCAGCCAGTCCCGACAATTACGCTGACGGCGGATAAAACCACTGTATGCGTGGGCGAACCTGTTACGCTGACTGTATCGATCGATGGCAGCAAAGCCGCATTTGCCGGGCTTGCCGCAACGCTGCAATATGATACCTCGGCCTTTACCTTCACCGGGGCCGTTAAAGATTATAAAGGAAGCGACTATGATAAAGTGACCTGCCCGCAGCTCAACGAAAAGAACGAATTGAGCAGATTAGTTTTAGAGGCCGATGCAGCGGCTGCGGTTAACTTGGGAAAAGTTGTTTCATGTACCTTTATTGCCAACAAAACCGGGAAAACTTTTGCATTTTCGCTTTCCGGTGACTTCTCAGTAAAGGGCACAGACTCTACAGACTTTTCAGTCAGCACCAACATTTCGGTAAGTGCAAAGACATTGACTCCCAAGGTAAGCGAGAGCGCAAAGCTCAGCGGCACCTACGGCGAGGATCTTTCCCAAAAGATCCAGAGCGACATGGTTACTTTTAAAGACGGTGATAAAACCGTTAAGCCTGATGGCACCTGGTCCTTCAGCGGCTCTGCCCCTTCCGTGACTGACAAAGAGGCCACCTTCCGCTTTACCCCGAAGGATACCAGCACCTACGCCCCCTTGGATGTTGCATTCCCCGTTACGATCACCCCCAAAGCCGTTACCCCCAAGCTGTCTGTGGAGCCCGCCGAAAAAATGTATGACGGCAGCACTGATCTCGCCGCCAATCAAAAGGCTGCGATCACTTTGGATGGCGTGATCCCAGCCGATGCAGGTAAGGTTTCGGCCACTTCCGGCAGCATCGCCTACGATGCAGCCGACAGCGGCGAGCGCACCATCACGGCCAGCGGCATTGAGCTGACCGGCGACCAAAAGGACAACTACGAATTGAGCGCCGTTCCCTGCACGGCCAAGAGCAGCATTACGCCCTACACCGGCGAAGTGTCTGTGCAGGAGAATATCACCACCCGCAGCTACACCGGCGCTGCGCAGCCCCTGCAGGAAGGCGAGCTTGTGCTGACCGCCAACGGAAAGACCCTGCAGTCCGGCAAGGATTACACGATCACTTACCCCCATGGCTGCACCGGCACCGAAAACGCCGACGCGGAAATTTCCTACACACTCATCGGCAAAGGCAACTATGCAGGCTGCACCTTTACCGGCAGCACCTTTACCAACAACACCAGCAAATTTACGATCCTTGCACGCCCGCTGCCCACCGTGAAAACCGGCAGCACCCTTGGCGACCCGATCACCGCCGTTTACCAGCAGAAGTACACCTTGCCCACGGTGAGCAACGATATTCTGAACGAAACCAATGCCCAGGGCACGCTTTCGCTGCGCTATAAACAGGGCAGCGGCAAATGGAGCACCGAAGTTCCCTCCGAGCCCGGTGAATACACCATTGGTGTGTATTTTGAAAGCTCCACCAACCAATACAGCTCCGGCATGCTGAACGGCATCTCCACCACCCTGACCATTCAAAAGGCCAAGGGCAGCGGCACCGTAACCATGAAGCAAAGCTATGTTTACGGCGAGGCCATCACCCCAGAGGCACAAGACGGCACCGGCGAAGTGAGCTACACCTACACCGGCCGAAATGGCACCGACTATGCCGAGAGCGCCACGGCCCCCACCAATGTGGGCAGCTACACCGTGACCGCTCACTTTGACGAAAGCAACTACTACAACGCCCACACGGCCACGGCTGATTTCAGCATTACCCACAAGAGCATTGTGGCGGATGACTTTACGCTGAGCGCCACCGAGTTTACTTATAACGGCAGCGAACAAAAGCCCGCTGTTTTGGCTGCTGAGGGCAGCAAAATGGCCGAAGGCACCGACTATACCGTAAAATACCCCGATAAAAGCACCGACGCTGGTTCGTATACCATAACCGTGACCGGCAAGGGCAACTACACCGACACCGCGGAGCTTTCCTACAAGATCAAACAGGCCAACGGCAGCGGCAGCGTGACTATGGCAGATTACACCTATGGTGAAGCCGCCCCCGCCCCTGTGGCCACAAGCGCCACCAACGGCACCGGTACCGATCAGGTAAGCTACCACTATACGGGTGATAGCGACACGGGTGTTCACTATGACAGCGATAAAGCCCCCACTGATGCGGGCAGCTACACCGTGAAGGCCAGCTTTGCCGCAACCGAAAACGCCACCGCCTGCACGGCCACGGCCAACTTTACCGTTCACCCCAAGGGCCTTGTGGCGGACAAGTTTACGCTGAGCCAAACTGAATTCACTTATAACGGCGAGGCGCAAAAGCCCACCGTTTCGGCAGCCGAGGGCATCGACTATACCGTAAAGTACCCCGATGCCAGCACCAACGCCGGTTCGTATAAAGTAACCGTGACCGGCAAGGGCAACTACACCGGCACCGTGGAGCTTTCCTACAAGATCCTGCCTGCGGTTTACACCCTGCCCGAAAACGCCGTAATCACGACCGAGCTGGAAACATACCCCCTCAGCATTTACGGCGGCCAGCCGCTCAGCCACATTGGCCTGAAGGCCACGGGCCTGCCCGAGGGCACCCAGTTCGGCTGGAAAGCAGGGGACACCAAACTGGGTGCCAGTGCTGGTGCCTCCAGCTATGAAATCACCGTAAATCCCAACGACCCCAACTACAGCGAGGGCACTGCCACCGTGAGTGTAAAACTTGTAAATGCCGTTGCCCCTGCTGACAGCAAGGAAGGCATCACCGGCCAACTGAGCACCGTTGCTGCTTCCATCAGCAAAACCGCCAGCGAAAACGGCACCCTGAGCGCCGGTGCCGCCAAGGATATCGCCCAGCTGACCCGTTCTGACAAACTTACCCCCAAAGAGCAGGACGATTTGAAGAGCGCCCACCTGAGCGATGCCGCCCTTTTGGCTGCACTGGACAAATCGGCTGAAAATGTGACGGTTTCCACCCAGCTGAACAAGGGCGAAAAGTCTGCCCTGACCGACCTTGCCATCACCACGGGCGGCAAGGCAGCCCTTGGCGAAAGCAGCGGCACCGCCACCTACACCGCCAAGGACATCACCCCCGAAAAGCCCGCCGACGGCCAGCTGATTGAGGTGGAGCTTTCGCTGAGCAGCGGCCAGCAGGCCCAGCAGCCCGCTGTGCCGGTTTTGGTAAACCTGAGCTTCAATGCCAAAAATGCAGACCCGAACGGCAAGTTCCAGGTGGTGCATAAGCACACCGAAACCGATGCCAGCAAGAATTTCACCACCCAGTATGACTGCCGGAGCGTAAGCAAATCGGGCGATACCGTGACCGTGCAGTTCCTGGCTGCCAGCTTCAGCAGCTTCAGCATTCAGTACACGGCCCCGGCCTCCGGCGGCAGTTCGTCCCCCAGCGCCACCCCCAAGCCCGACGAACCGCAGCCGCAGCCCACAGCAACGCCTGCCCTGACCGCCAGCGAAACCACTTGGCTGGGCGGCTACAGCGCATTGCTGAACGCCAAGAGCGGCACCGCCCTTTCGCTGGATGTGACCGCCTGCGAATACCTGCCCGGCTACATTATCACCGGTGTGCAGAAAAGCGGCGTTACGCTGAACCTTTCCACCCCCGCAGGCAAGCTGTGCCTGAGCCCCGCCGTGGCCAAGGCCATGAACGGCAGCTACAACTACACCTTTGCCGATGCCCTTGCCATTGCGGGCAAGGTGGCCGCAGCCGCAAAGCCTGCCGCCAGCCCTGCCCCGGTGAAGGACCCCACTGCCGCCAGCCC
>ERZ1035001.110-NODE-110-length-55107-cov-25.452318_pt1 | contig 55107 bp, 103 predicted proteins | sample MGYA00520685_ERZ1035001 | MGnify/ENA primary metagenome ERZ1035001 (study PRJEB33766, sample SAMN09781749) | gut metagenome | biome: gut microbiome | host: Homo sapiens | place: Madagascar | study: EMG produced TPA metagenomics assembly of the PRJNA485056 data... | reverse complement strand
GACAAAATGATAAAAACTGATGAACTTCGAGGAATATTTGCGAAGAATAGAAAATCTCAGGCGGACGTTGCTAAAATGCTTGGAATTACGCCAAAAACATTTTACGGAAAGATGTAGAAAGGAATTTTCAACAGCAATGAGATTCAGGTAATGATTGATGAATTTCATATCGAAGACCCGGTTGGTGTTTTCTTTGCTAAAGCAGATTAAGTAGGAGGTGAGAATGTGACAGAATTAAAAGTTATTAGAAATCTCGAATCAGGAAAGTTGATGCGCGGAGATAACGAACTCGGAAACGCAAAGTATTTCCTCAGGAAAGAAAACGGAGAAGAAGTGTATCTGGAAGATATAATCGCAAGTCTGGCATTCAGACTTGGAGAACAGGTGGAAGAAAACATTAAAAAGGGCATAGACGAACCCTATATTGCCTACGCCCTTGATGTTTTGACTAATGCGCGCCGGTTAGGTGTTTGAGATGTTGGATGAGCAATTTATTTCTTGCCTAAGTTTAAGAAAAAATGTTCATCGTGAGCTTCCAGAAGTTCAGAAAACTCTTTGCGAATTTGGAAATACTTTTGACAAATATGAGCGTCGTCAAAATAAGCACGTTCCAATTCGCGACCTAACTTTAAAATAGCCAGATCATGAGCGATTTGCAACTTATCCATCGTTATCACCTCCTTTGAGGTGATTATAACACAAGAAAGGAAATACATGAGAAAAAGAATAGCAGCAATTTTGTTATCCGGAATTATAGCATTTGGATTAGCCGGTTGCACGACAGCAGACACAGTAAATCATAATCTGTCAAAAGAAGCCAATGAGTTTAATGTGTACAGAAAAATCACTGTAACCAATGCCAGAACTGACACAATTATGTTACGGGCAGAGGGATATATGTCACTTAGTAACAACAATTCAAGTGAATTGGTGGTAACAATCAAAACCGGAGAAAACAGTTACTACAAGGATTATACATATATGAACGATTGGACTTGTTACGTAATGGAGCAGACAGAACCCAACAGTGCAGATAAATACCATTACGAATTGGTTTTCTATCCTGAGAAATTAATCCCGGATGTACAGATTAAATGAGAGGTGATGCAGGAATGAGAAAATCATTAATCCTGTCAGCCCTGATCGGCGGTATGTCACCGTACCTGCCGTTCTGGAGATTTGACAGTGCATCACAGCCGGTTGCGGTAGCAATCGTAATGTTTATCTTATCATTCGTGTTTATTTACCCGGATGAAATTAAAAAAATGGAGAAAAAGAAAGATGATCGAGACAAAATAGGAGAAATCACAATCAAAGGCAGTAAAGCAGAATTAATAGCTGACTTAGCTGTTATCGTTCGGGGAATCAAAGAAACTATTATGGAAGACGGTAAAGAAACAGAGGAATCCGTGAAACAGGAGATTAATGAAGCGGTTAAAATCGGATTACTGAACGAAGAAGAATTTGAAACTGTTAAAAAGGAAAAAATGAAAGAAATTGTAAAAACATTAGTTGGAGAATTACTCGGAGGGCTTTTTGATGAAGGCAAAGGAGAATGATTTTAATGAGACCGTAGACGAACTGTACCAGTTATGCAGGAGAGTTCAGAAAGAAACCGGCAGAACAGTAGCGTTTCATTTCGCAAACTACCAGATCGGATGCAGCTTACACATCAACATATATAAGAAAGAATCGTTAAGAGAATTTGATATGTACAGTATCGCAGAAGGTGGTTATCAGCAGGAAGAAAATGTGAAGAAAGTAACAGACCATTTAAACAAAATTTTGATGGACAACAAATGTCCGTATTGTGAGGAGGATTGTGATGGAGAAAGAAAATAAGATGGATTTCAGAGCAGAGACCGTAGCCGAGGAATACGCCGAATTAGTTGGCAGACTAAAGGCGTTCAAAGCATACCTCGATTCTAGCGAGAGCGTAATCATCGACAAGAAAATTTGTGTCGCTATGTTAGGTCTCGACTCAGATTAAAAGTTGGCTCCATGGGTACCGGAAATACCACACGGAGCCGCGTATCTAACTTAATTGGGTAAGTTAAATACAGGAAAAGTATAACACACCTTCATGTATTTATCAAATAAATAATTAGGAGGGCATTTTTTATGTCAAAAACACACATCCAGAACACAGAAACGCCAACACTTGCAAGCGAGATCATTTCCGACCTTGAGGAAGAAAGAAAGAAACTTAAAGTCGAAAACAAGAATCTCAGAGAAACAGTCGTAACACTCGGTTTGATGCTTACAAAGATTTTGAAAGAGGGTGATTTGGAAAATGAAAATGCGTAGCGAAAATCAGGTTCTTTTGTCCGGAGATATTCCACAGGGATTTATCCAGACACATGAAAACCATAATGGCAGGAAGATGTATACCGGAGAAATGCACATTTTCCGAGACAACTGTATTTACGACGTTATTCCTGTAATTACCACAGAAGAAATGGTGAAAAGAGGAACTGATTTTACCGTTTCCGTGTATGGAGAAATGAGAAGCCGGAAGGACCATAAACTTACAGTAGATTATGTCACGGCGTTGGGAATAGATTATCTTGACAGACCGGAAGAAAAGGATGCAAACGAAGTATACCTGATCGGAGATGTGATTAACATTATCCCGCTGAAAGTAGTAAAAGAAGAGGGAGAAGAAAAAGGAAACTGGATTCTTGCCAGAGTCCTGTTAAGCGTTAAGAGAGCTAAGAGACGTAACGGGCACCAGAAATCAGACTGTATTTCATGCCTTGTCTGGAATGAGAATGCTGAGACCGTTAGAAACCTTGAGAAAGGGCAGAAGTTAAAGGTATTCGGAAGATTCCAGAGCCGAGAAAGATGGTGTTCAGAGAAACAGGAGAGAATCACGGAACTGGATGTATCGGTAAAGAGATTGGAGATTTTGTAATATGAAAAAAATCGAAGTAAGAGAGATTAGATTGACCGACTTTAAAGGCCAGTCAGAAAAGAAAATAGAGTTCGGGCACAGGACAGTTGTTTCCGGGAAGAACGGATGCGGGAAAACCACACTGGCAGACGCTTTTATGTGGGTGTTCTGTGACAAGGACTACAATTTAAAGAGTAACCCAGATATCAGACCGGATGATGGCAGGGAATGTCTTCCGAGAGTCGATATCGATCTTGTGATTGATGGAAAGCCAGTAAGCGTGGCGAAGTTTCAGAAACGTACAGAAAGCAAGCCAAAGGACGGAAAACCGGGCAAGGTTGCATTATCCAATAAATATGAAATCAATGGCGTTCCAAAAGCCGAAAGAGATTTTAAAGCTGATCTGAAAGAGCGAGGATTTGATTTTGATAATTTCCTGATGCTGTCCCACATGGAAATCTTCACAGACTTGAAAGATGCAGATGCCAGAAAGATTCTGTTCTCCATGTCAGATGGCGCCGGGAAGTCGGATTTAGAGATTGCCAAGACAGTTCCAGATTGTGCCGAACTGGTACCACTTCTGGAAACCTACAAGACAGATGAAATCAAAGCCATGAACAGCGCAACTTTGAAAAAGGCAGAAGAACAGTTGAAAGCCATTCCAAACCAGATTATCGGCATGGAGCATTCAAAAGTCGATGCTGATGTTGCAGAACTGGAATTGCAGAAGAATGCCTTGCAGGAGCAGATTTATGACCTTGAAAAGCAGATTGCACAGTCAGGAAACGAGCGCAGCAGCAAACTCAGAGCAGAACTTTCGGACTTAGGCGTTCAGAAATATTCTTTCGAGTCAAAAGCACATGAAGAAATCTCGACAAGGAAAACTGCAATTCAAATTAAAATCAACGAGTTGCGGACAGAAAGAAATCTGAAAGCAGCCGAATTAAACAGAGAGACTTCTGCTTTGGTAATTCTGAGAGCGCAGAAGAAAGAACTTCTTGAAAAATTGCAGAACGCCAGAACACAATATCCCAAAATCAAAGATACAGAATGGGACAACACAACTCTGGAAAGCATTGAATCCGAGACGTTCAAGGACACAGATACCATTTGTTCGACTTGCGGTCAGAAGCTTCCACCTGAGCAGATTGAACAGTTAAAGAGTAGATTCGAGCAGAAGAAACAGGAAAGAATCAATCAGCAGTTAAAAGATAAGGAAGAATGGGAACAGGAGAAGAAACGCAAACTTGATGAAGTTATTGAAGCTGGCAATAAAGCGTCTGCCGATATGAAAGAAGCACACAAACAGGAAGAAACTCTCACATCCGAAATTTCCAAACTGACAGATGAGTTAGAGCAGATCAAAACTTCTCTGGACGCAGAAAATAAGAACTTGGAAGCCATACCGAAAGAGCCAGACTTCTCAGGGAACGCCAAATATCAGCAGATTCTTGCATCAATCAAAGAGAAAGAGCAGGAGCTTAATTCTCTGGACGATGGAGAAGAAGCAAAGAAACAGCTTTCAGAGCAGTTATCCGGCAAGAAACAGGAATTGGCAGCAGTTAACCAGAAAATCGGAGAAGCCAACAATAACGTCCGAATCGACGAGCAGATTGAGAAGCTTCAGGAAAGCCAGAAGCAGTACGCACAGAACAAAGCTGACGCACAGATGATTCTGGACGAGCTGAAATCCCTGAGCATGGCGAAAAATACAGCTCTTGAAGCTGCGGTAAACCAGTACTTTGACGGAGTTAAGGTGAAACTGTTCGATACGCAAAAAAACGGTGAAGTCGTAGATGCTTGCATCTGGTATGCGCAGGACAAGGACGGTAACTGGAAGAAACTGATTGGGAACGCCAATACAGCCCTGATGATGAAAGGCAAAATTTCCATCATGGACGGATTGCAGAAGTTTTACGGCGTGAGTTATCCGATATTCGTTGACTGTGCGGCAGAACTGGATAACAGCAGTCTGGCAGGCATTAAGGCAGATGCACAGTTGATATTCTTGAAAGTTGCTGAGGGGGAAATGACGGTAACGGAGATGTGAGAGGGGTGAGTAAATGCAATTAGCTACATGGGGAACATTCAAATTTAAAGCAGATGCGCAGAAATGCGCAGATGAAATCATGGAAATTTGTGAAGAACTGGAATCAGCGACACCACAGCAGATTCTTGAAAAAGCCAAAGACAGCAACACTGAACTTCACAAGTGTTTCACATGGGATGATACCGAAGCTGCTGAGAAATGGAGAATTTCAGAAGCCAGAGCAGTTGTAAGGAATCTTAAAATCATCGAACAGGAGCCGGATAAACAGCCAGAGCCGACAACAATCAGAGTTTTCTACAAGACCGACAACGAGTCTGGATATAAGCCAACGAAGCTGATCTTGAAGAAGCCAGACGAATACAAAGCACTTGTAGAGCGTTGCAGGAGTGAACTTCTGGCAATAAAGCAGAAATTCAATAGTATCTCAGAATATGAAGAAATATGGGAAATGATTAATTAGATACAACAGCCGTTACTGTGCTGATATACCTATGAAAATAGGAAGTATACGAAAGCATAGTAAACTATAGCGCAGAACAAAATATCACAAGATATTCAAGAATATTTTCATGGGTTTATGAGTACAGTAGCGGCAGATTTCCTACGTTGATATGCCTGTAAAATAGGCAAGAGAAGTAAAATACAGGAAAAAACAGAACAGCACAAGACAACACAGGATAGTTAAAAGCAAAATATTCGCTTAATTTTACAGGTTTATGAGCGTAGGAAACCACAACATTTATCAGTCTGCATAAGCAGAAAAATAGGAAAGAGTACAACAATAAATGACAATATATTACAAAACAAAATATTTCACTTATGCAGAGCGACAAGTGTTGTGGAACACTTACTATAGGATAAAAAATCTTACAGCAGGAAATAACAGCACAGAATAATACAACACAACACTTTCAACGGAGGGCTGTTTTACAGGCGGTATAATCGTCAGTACAGAACAGAATATTACAGTATAAGACATAACATCACAGCGCAAGTCATGACTTTTATATCGTCTGCAAAGCAGCTCTCCAAACAAAATTGAATTTTGGGTATGTGGCATGAAATCTCCACAGCGAAGAAAAGTATAACGTAGAATATAACATCAAAGCACAGCACAGGACAATTCATGCCGCATACCGAGCGTTCAACTCAACCAGATGCATTTAACTGGTAGTAGAATCTGCCGAGAAAATTATATCTCTGCATAATAGAGAACAGCACACGAAAGTAAAATACAGCACATTCTACTACTTGCTAAGTGCATCTGGGATTTGCGTAAAGATTCAAGCGGGTTATTCTGTAATACATGAAATTATAGCACAGGGAAAGAAAGAGCAATACAGTATACGACCAAAAATGTAGATTGATCCGTTTGAGTGTTTGCGCAAACAGAAACTATAAATCAAATCATAAAATTTCGGAGGAAAAACACAATGGCAAAAGCAAAATCATTTACAATCGAACCTTTAAAAGAAACAACATTAAAACTGGAACTTATCGGTGATACAGACCTTATTCTTCATAAGAGAAGCCGTTACTACGAACAGGCTGAATGTTGGAAACAGGCGCACGACAAAGGAACAAAAATGCCGGAAATCTACAACCAGTCAAAAAATATTTGGGAGGGCCTGATTACAGGCATTCACTGGGAAAAACCGATTGAATTTCACGATGAAGATATTTCTCTTTACACTCAGGAAGAATGGGAATCATATATGAAAGACAACCGTCCTTGCATTCTTACGCAAGCATTCAAGAAAGCATTTACTGAGACATTTATTACTTTCTTCAAGGATTCCACCGGAAAGAAAGGAACAGACATCAAGCGCTCTCTTTCAATGGCAGGCTCTATTTGCCCGGTAAATTTTGAGAGCGTTGAAGTGGTGAGCAATATCGTTCCTACATCTGGAATCAGTGCAAGCCCGGTTCTTTGTAGCAGCAATGTATTTCATAATTGGAGAACCACAATCGAGGTATCTTGCCCGGACATTGTATTTCCACATGAGACAGTTTTGCAGCTGATCGAGACCAGTGGAAAGTACATTGGAATCGGGACACAGCGAGCAAACGGAAATGGACGATATCACATTAATCCAGAAAACGTAACCGTTATTTAATAAGGCGTTTTCGGTGGCATATGAATCCGGGCGAATGCTCGGAAAAACACAGAAGGATATAACACTTTAAAACAACAAAAAACATAAAATTATAAAACATTCACTCTGTTTCATATGCCACTGAGCATAACTCTCAGGTGTATTCACGGTGGATTGAGGTTCACCTAAATAACAAACATCAGGAAAGAACAGTTAATTATAGTACACAACAGAACAGAATATATCAAATTAAAAAGCTCAATTCACTATGTATGCGCCTGAGGGAAATATAAAAATCAAGAAAAGGAGATATAAAAAATGGCAGAAGCAAAAGCATTTAACACAACTCTTTCAGTATGGACAAACAGTTATGTAGACCTGATGAAAGAAGATTTAGAAACAAGAGGAATGGAGTTTGACTCATATTCAAAAGAATGCGTAGTGTCAGCAATGGCGGCTATTTATCAGATGATTCACGAAAGCGGAACTGATATGAAATCGGTCAATACATCAAACTTAAAGTCTGTTATGCAAAAAGTAGCAGCATTAAAGCTGAATGCAAACGCACAGCCGAGAGAATGTTATTTCCAGATCAGGAACGTAAATGTAGCAGGAAAAGGAAAACCGGCACAGTGGGAGAAGAAAGTCGAATTTGCGATTGAGGGCGATGGAAATGACGCTCTTGTAAGTAGATATGGTGTCAATGTAGCCAAAGTATTCCCGTACTGGAAAGTTAGAGAGGGAGACAAATATACACCGCCGAGACATAGGGGTGTAGAAATCACACCGCCAGAATGGGAAGAATCTGGCGTAGGCAAGGTAGTTCGTATCGTATATCCGATTCAGTATAAGGATGGACACATTGAATACCTTTCTTGTGAAAGAGCAGATGTTTTGAAGAATCTTGCGGCACATATCAAGAATAATCTCCAGAATGAAACTTTTGGAATCTGCGCAGATAGATACAAAGCTACAGATGCTCAGAAAGCCCAGATTGAAGCGAAGAAAAAAGAGATCATGAAAAAGGTCGCTGATATTGGAGAACTTGAAGCAATCATTGATTGTGAGGAATTAAGACCATATATTTCTCCGTCTTATTATGAAACGCAGTCAAGAGAATCAATGATTATTCGTAAGATGCGAAACAACATTATGAAGTCTATTCCTAAGAGATGGGACAATCCAGTGCAGGCTTACGAATACAACATGATGGACGCTACATACAGAGAAGTACAGGAAGAAATCGAACAGAACGCCAATGCAGAAGAATTTATCCCAGACGAGCCGGTAGCAATCGAAGAACAGCCAAAACAGCCGACAGTCGCAGAAGTCGTAAAGACCGCCGAGAAAGAACCGATTCCGGCAGCAGGACAGGATTCAAGCATTCCAGATTTTATGAAGCAGGAAGAGATGTGAATGTAGCATGATCGGGAAATTAGAAGAGTTTCGTGAAAACATGAATAACGGTCTCTACGACTACACGAAAGATGGAAAATGTACGGGATGTGGGGCTTGTTGCTCCACACTCCTGCCAATATCCGGGAAAGAAATCAAAGAGATCAGGAGATATGTAAAGAAACACTATATCACCGAGCAGAAGCATAATTACCCGGCAGTCGTAGGATTTGATTTTACTTGTCCGTTTCTGGATGAATCAAAGACTAAGGATAAATGCCTGATATATCAGGTCAGACCAGAAATATGTAGAAGTTTCGTATGCAATGACCCACGTGGAGCGCAGAAAAATAAGAAACTCCTGCACAAGAAGTATGAAGCAGTTGACATGAGAGAAACATTTTTTGGAGATGATGCTACTTGATGTATTTCGACTGCATCAATTTTGATCGGTGCGACTCAGGAAAGTTCGGGAAATATATGGCTTGTATCGGGAGGTGTGAAAACTGCCCGTACTATGAGTCGGTAAAAGACTATTTCGATAAAAGAGGTGAAAACTATGAGGATTATATCGCAGGATGGAAAAATAAATCTTCCATATGAAATGACAGCGTTACTTGTCTCAGATAACTACATACAGGCGGTATTTGCCGGAGGGATACAGCAAAGTCCATATATTATGGCAGTTTATGAAAGCCGAGAAAAGTGTCAGAAAGCAATGGAAATGTTAAATAGAGTGTATGCAGGAATGTTTTTATCACAAAATGTTGAAATGAGTGATGACGATTACGAGGAATGTATAAAAATGGCTGCAAGTTTTGAAATCATCAAAACAATGGTTAACAGCCCAGATATAAAATCCGAACCGGCAAATATTGTATTCAGATTTCTAGAGGATGATGAAATATGAAAATATTAAAACCAGAAACAAATTGGGACAAAACAACCAATGTTCAAATGACATTGAAAGAGTTTAAATTGCTTAGAGACTGTCTGTTTTCGGTTTCATATGCAAAGTTAGAGGGCACTGATGAACTTGGAGAAATCCCGTATTCATTCGACGAGATGCAGGAAACGATTAAGCAGACAGATGAAATCTTAACTCAATTAATAAGCAAATAAGGAAAGTGAGGTGATTAGAATGTTCATGCGAGTAATAAACACAGGAAGTCAGCCGGGAAACTGCTATGCGCTTAAATCCGAATCTGGAGAAATCTTGCTTCTTGATTGCGGATGTAAATACTCAGAGATTTTAAAAGGGATTTCCTACAGAATATCGGATGTTTCGGGGTGTTTGCTGACTCATGGGCATGGAGATCACCTGAAATCATTCCAGAATCTCATGCAGTCCGGCATCCAGATTTACACCAACGACGAGACAGTCGAGAGTGTAAACACAATCTCTGGTGAGCTGATGATCGGCTTACCAGAAAAGAAATCGAAGGAGATAGGTTCGTTCCGAGTAACGCCTTTCTACGTCCCACACGACAAGACACCAAACTTTGCATACCTGATATCTCACGAAGAATGTGGACGACTGATATATGCGACAGACTTCTCATATTTGCCGTTCTCATTCAAGAACATGAGAATAAATCACTTCCTTATAGAATGTAATCATCTGGACGAATCGCCGGAACAAGATTCGTTTAAGTTTGAGCACTCCGTCCGGGGGCACAGCAGCTTATCTACTGTAAAAGAGATTATTCGAGTGAACAAGACCGCTTCACTCAGAACCATAACGCTATGCCACCTGTCAGAGGGATGGGGAAATTCAGAAGTGATGAAAAAGGAGATACAGGGCATTGCCGGAGATGATGTTCTGGTGCAGATTGCAAGACCGGGACTGGATGTTGATTTGAATTTATGCCCGTTTTGAAAGGAGAAAGAAATGAAAATTTGGACAGAAGAAGAACTTATTAACGACGGAAACAGATTAAGAAATGCTGAAATTACAAATGTATCATTAAATTTCAAAGATCACGGAGTACTTACCCTTGATCTCACTCTTTCTGGCGGTGGCTGGGGCGTTGTATTCGGAGGATATGTTTTAGGACATGGTTACCTTGGCTCGAAAAACTTTAAAGGTTCAAAGGCAGGACTTGAAGCGATTATGAGAATCATGGACGTTGTTGGCGTAGATGACCTGATAGAAATGAAAGGAAAGCATGTCAGAGTTGCTACGAAAGGACTTGGACATTCAGTGAAAATTATCGGAAATTTCATTAAAGATGAGTGGTTTGATTACGGAAGTTTCTTTGATGATAAAAAACAGGAGGAATCAAATTGAATATCGTAATTTTAACAGGGCGGCTCACTGCCGACCCTGAGATGAAATACACGGCGGACGGTTCGCCGGTTGCGAATTTCTTGTTGGCAGTTCAGAGAATGTATAAGAGAGACGGAGACCCGAAATCAGATTTTATCGCTTGCGCAGTTCTTAGAGCGGCGACCGCAGAATTTTGCCAGAAGTATTTGAGAAAGGGGACAAAGGTTATCATCCACGGAAGTTGGAGAACAAGCTGTTATGTGAATGGTGACGGAGAGAAGGTTTACAAAAACAATTGTATCGTAAGCTCAATCGAATTCGCGGAGAGCAGACGGAATAACATTTCTACTCAGGAGAACGAGCCGGTACCGACACCAGCACCAAGTGTTCCGGAAATTCCGGAGTACGATGCGGATTTACCGTTTAATTAAAAAAGCACCGACTATTTATCGGCACTTTTTACAAAATCTTGGAGAACAGTAATGACCAGATTATTAAAACTTCTGTTCTCCTGCTTGGCAATCTGCTCAAGTTGTTCTTTAAGCTGTATCGGGAACGTGATATTAGTTCTGGTCTTATCAGATTTGACGGTCATGTGAAATTCCTCCCTTGTTTTTAGAACATTGTAGCATTTTTGCCTGTCGGTGTCAATCAGGTACCAAAGTGGTATCATTTTTATCTTGCAATACAGGTATCGAGGTGGTATCATAATGGTATCAAAGATACACCGAAGAATGAAACGAGGTGATAAGTTTTTAATAATGAAAAAAATAAATTACAGACAAATTTATATGATGAAAAGTCAACGTGAGAAAAAAATAAAAGAAATATGCCCGGGTATTCCATATTCAAGCGGCATATATGCTTTTTACAGAACTGATGAAGCAGGAATAAGAAGAAGCTACGTAGGGCAGGCAGTTAGCCTTTGTGAGAGATGCGCGAGCCATTTAGGAGAATACGATCACATAGCGTTAAGTCTTAAAAAACATAAATTTTACAGTGAAAGTAACCCCACTGGATGGAAGCTTACATATATGATGTGCAAAAAAAGTGAACTCGACCAGAAAGAAATTGAAACGATCAAATCTTTTGCTGACAAAGGTTTTCAGATGTATAACATCACAGCAGGTGGGCAGTCGACAGGAAAGCAAGTAACAGGACAGTATAAGCCGCCAAAGACATATATGCAAGGTGTACAGCAGGGCAAGAAATCCCTCGCCAGAGAACTATCTCACATCATAGATACGCACTTACAAGTTTCACTGAAACCGGAGAAGCAGAGCAACAAAGTGTCAATCCGGGCTTTTGAAAAGTTCCAAAACCTGATTAACGAGAAAACTTACGAAAAGGAATCGTGAATATGGACGCATTACGATATCAAAAACACATGCAATGGATGCAGAACCGTAAGGATATTTATTATTTTATCCGTAAATACGCAATGTCTCACAAAGGGGCCCCAACAACCAAGAAGATATCTGAGGAACTAGATATCAGTAGGAGTGCTGTTCAGAGGCATCTAAGGCAGTTCGAGGACGACGGACTGATCGTATTTCACGGAACTGGTTCGCACAGGACATACGAACTGATAGGAGTAAAGAAACATGAAACTATATGACGTATACGACGGTTCAAAGTATATCGGGGAGCTGACGCTTGCTGAAATATCAGAATTGACAGGAAAGACAAGAAGTCAGATATCGCAGGCAATCAGCGGGGCATATAGCACTAACGGAAGATATGCAGTCATATATGATGGGCAGCAAACAATCGCATACTCAAACAAGAATGATCGCAGGATGTTGATGGAATTTGACATTCTGACTCAGAAGATAAGGAGGGCTGTCGGATGGGAAAGTTAAAAATCAAGCAGAAAAAGAAAGCGTTCATTCCGTACACGAATCAGCAGGCAAATATGTTTGCACAGTCTATCCAGAACTGCCAGAAAGAATTAAAGGAAATGGAGTTAAAAGCCTTTGATGATGGGTTCGAGGACGGGAAAAAACTGGTCTGACGTACTGAATTTTGTGATTTTGTTCTATGTAATGAACAAATTACATGGATGGGGATGGAAACGATACATGAGGGCTGTAAAAAGAATTAATGACTACATCAATGATATTAATTCCAGAAAAACATCATTGTCTGAAATGGTGGATAATCTGGAGAAGAAGCATCATATTCGGATTTGTGATGATTATAAGGAGTTAATTGAGAGATATGGAGCGTAATTTAATTATAGACTGCTTTGCCGGCGGTGGCGGGGCATCTGTAGGAATCGAGATGGCACTCGGGAGACCGGTAGACATAGCAATTAACCACGACCCCGACGCTATCCTGATGCACAAGACAAATCATCCTGGAACACTGCATCTGACAGAGGATATTTTCAAAGTAGATTTGCAAAAATACGTTGGAAATCAGCACGTAGCACTGATGTGGGCTTCGCCAGACTGCACAAGCCATTCAAAAGCAAAAGGCGGTCAGCCGAGAAAGCAGGGACTCCGCATTCTTCCGTGGGCTGTATATAAACACGCAAAGGCAATTCTTCCAGACGTAATCATTATGGAGAACGTAGAAGAAATCCAACAATGGGGGCCACTCGATGAAAAAGGACATCCGATCAAGGAAAGAGCTGGTGAAGATTATCGAAAATTTATTTCATCAATGGAAAATATCGGTTATGAATTTGACAGCCGGGAACTGGTAGCTGCGGATTATGGAGCGCCGACTACAAGGAAACGTTGGTATGCGGTGTTCCGCAGGGATGGAAAGCAGATAGTATGGTCTGAGCCTACACATAATCGTTTAGGGACAGGTGGTCTGAAGCCATACGAGCAGTGTGGAGATTATATTGATTGGTCAGACTTAGGCAAAAGTATATTTGACCGTCCAAAACCATTGGCAGAAGCAACACAGAAGCGTATTGCAAATGGAATCAAAAAATATATCGTCGATAATCCAGAGCCATACGTTGTAAAGAATAAAGATGCACTGGCATTTATCATTCAGTATCATGGAGAAACCAGGCAAGGCGATTCCAGAGGACAATTGCTGACTGATCCAATTAAGACCATTGACACATCAAACAGATACGGTCTTGTAACAGCTTTTATCACGAAATATTACAAAACCGGAATCGGTCAGGGATGTGATGAGCCATTGCATACAATAACCACATCACCCGGTCACTTCGGAGTGATATCCGCTTTTCTAGTTAAATATTATGGGACAGGATGTGGGCAGGTGCTTAATGAGCCACTCGGAACCATTACCACAAAAGACAGGTTCGGTCTGGTAAATGTCTTAGTTGATATTCATGGAGAGAAATACATTATATCAGATATTTTTCTAAGAATGTTAAAACCAGAAGAATTAAAGGTGATGCAGGGATTTCCAAAAGATTACATCATTGATCGGGACTACAAATGGAGAAATTACCCGATTGCAAAACAGATAGCAAGAATTGGGAACAGTGTTGTGCCAGTTATGGCAGAAGCACTTGTGAAAGCTAATTGCCCGTATCTGAAAGTCGGAGAGCGCAAAGCTTCGCCGATGATTTATATGCAGAATAACGGGCAGGTAGCGTTTGGATAGGAAAAAAATGAAGTTTAAACATAGAAAGGAATAACACTTATCCTCGTGAAACGAGGTTCCGCCTAATCAGAATAGGTTGGGTAAAATTTGATAAATGCTAGACTGGAATGCCTTGGTTCTCCTGCATAGTGCAGAACAGACTAACGGTCAGAGGTAATAACTCCCAAGGTTATAAAGCAGATTGTAAAATTGCCATACGGATATTTGTAGTATGGCGTGTGAAAGAATTAATTGAAAAATCCATAGATAGGTTGAAGCTGGCAAGTGATATTTCACTGAAGCATTACAACAAACCACTTGTATGCGAGTATTCCGGTGGAAAGGATTCAGATGTGCTTCTGGAACTATTCAGAACATCTGGAATCCCATTCGAGGTTCACAATTCGCATACCACTGTAGATGCACCGCAGACAGTAAGGCATATCAAAACCGTGTTTTCTGAATTATCAGACAAGGGTATCAAATGTGAAATCGACTATCATGTGCAGGAAAACAGCAAACGTCTTACAATGTGGAATCTCATTCCCAGAAAGCTAATGCCACCAACCAGAATCGTTCGGTATTGCTGCTCAGAATTAAAAGAGGGCGGTAATCCAAACAGAATGATTGCAACAGGCGTTAGATGGGCTGAAAGCAGTAAGAGAAGTAATAGAAGCCCATTTGAAGTGTTAGGGCAGACAGCAAGTAAAAGCATCGGTGTTTCTGATGAGAAAATGCTCATCACCGACAATGACGATACCAGAAGGTTGTTTGAAAATTGTCAGATGAAAGCAAAGACAGTAGTCAATCCGATTATCGACTGGACAGATCAGAATATCTGGCAATTCATTGGAGAGAAAGACATTCAGGTATGTGAGGTGTATCAATGCGGGTATGACCGGTTAGGTTGTTTAGGCTGTCCGCTTGCATCAAAAGCACAGAGGGAAAAGGAAATGTATGATTTTCCTAAGTACAAGCAAGCCTATATACGTGCCTTTGGCAGAATGATTGAGGAACGCAAGCGACGTGGAAAAGATACAAAGTGGAGTTGCGGCGAAGAAGTATATCTATGGTGGATGCAAGACAATAACGTAGTTGGTCAGATGGAATTATCTGATTTTATTGAGTATTAAGGAAACAGAAATGATTTTAAGTTTAAGAAAGGAATAACGAATCCTCGGTAAACCGAGGTTGTGTCAAGATTAGCATGGTGAATTGGCACATAAAGTTTGGCGGAGTGGCTGTGCCTAAGTAAGCACTTAATAATGAATCCAAGCCGATTACCAGACTATCCACGCACAGGATTTGTAGCGTGGTGTTATGAAAGTATGTTGGTTTTCAACAGGAGTAAGCAGTTTTGTAGCGTGTTATCTGGCAAAGGATGTTGACGAGATTATATATACTCATGTGTCGAATCAGCATCCTGACAGCCTGAGATTCTTGCATGATTGCGAGAGGTTATTGGGAAGAGAGATAACGATTATCCAGTCGGATGAATATTCCAGTGTGGATGATGTGATTGAAAGAACCAGATGTATCAACACTCCATTCGGAGCGCCTTGTACAGACAAATTAAAGAAAAGGGTTCGCATGAAATGGGAGCGTGAGCACCCAGATCACCACACTTATGTATGGGGATATGACCTGAACGAAAAGAATCGTGCCGACAGAGTTTGTGAAGCCCTGAGCGATTACGACCATGAATTTCCGTTGATTGAGCATGGATTGACAAAGCAGGAAGCACATGGAATAGCGGATAGGTTGGGGTTGAAGCGTCCAGTTATGTACGATTTAGGCTACCCGAACAATAATTGTATCGGCTGTCCAAAAGGCAGAATGGGCTACTGGAACAAAATCAGAGTAGATTTTCCAGAAGTATTTGAGCGCAGAGCCAGGCAGGAGCGAGAAATCGGTCATAGCTGCATAAACGGCGTATTCCTTGATGAATTAGAACCAGATAGAGGAAATATAAATACAGAAATCATTGAGGACTGCACAATAGCGTGTCAGTTGCTTACATGGAGAAAGTGAGGATGGGAAATGGAATTTAAAAGCAATGCCAAGTATGGCGAAGAACCTAAAACTGGAAGTGTTTTCGCCTTGAAATACAATTCTTTAGGAATCGTTATCCACAAATACGTTGGTTGCGGAGATGTACTGTTTCTCAACTGTAGTGCATTGGATATTTTCAACTACGATCTTGAAACAGAAGATTTTGAAGAAGCTGTCAGTAAAGCGAAAGAAATTATCATGTGTAAAGTCAAGAAAATCAGAGAGGATTCATGCAGATTCTATTCAGACAGTAACATTGAATTTGACAGATATTAGGAGGGTAGAAAATGGATAAACTAAAACCTTGTCCGCTTTGCGGAAAAGAGATAGATACAGACAAAGATATGTATATCCCAGAAAGAGATTGGAAGCCATCTTTTTACGATCCTGACAGTGGAGGTTATCCGATAAGTATTCACTGCGAATGCGGATTAAAATTTTACCCGGGCGTATGGGATTATAAAGAAGCCGTAGAACAGTGGAATCGAAGAGCAAGCGACAAGGAGGATACAAAATGAAATTATATTTCTACATTTTGGACAGCGACAGAAAAACAGATGAATGGAATCTTCGTCTTGAAGAATGTGAAGTAATAGAAAAGCCGAAGACATATAAACCGGCAACTAAATTTCCTGACGGAATCTACGCTTCGTTTATAAGAAAAGAATCAATAGGTAATTTCATTAATGAATACAGCAAAGTGGTTGTTCTGGATGCACCTGATTATGAAAAAGCAAAAGAAGTATTTTTAAAAAAATACGACAACGAGTTGGATACACTTAGAAAAAGAATTAATTTCTACGAAAAGCTTAAATCAGCGATCGAGGATTACAAGGAGGACGCAAAATGTTAATCAGAAGTCAGAACAAAGCATTTTTATTAAACTTTAGCAATTTGACTGTAGCTTATATTGTGAAAGATGACGATGGTTTTGTTATTTCAAGCCTAGAGGATGAAAACAGATATAGACTTGGTGGATACTCTTCAGAAGCAAAAGCCATGAAAGCGTTGGATATGATTCAAGATGCATACATGGATTACAAATCCGGTGAAATTATTAGTAATGGGTTGGCTGGATCAGCATACACAGGAAGCTATGATACAAAAGAAAGTGTGGCGCATGGAATTGCTGTATTAAAAGGTTATGGAAATGAGATAAGAAAATCAATCCTGTTTCAGATGCCAGCGGATAGTGAGGTGGTTGTATGAAGTACAGAAAGAAACCGGTTGTAATTGATGCAGTACAGTGGAATGGTAAAAATCATCGAGAAATGTTCGATTTCCTGACGGACTATCATTGTACAGACCAGTACATGTCGGCAGAAGGTAAGAATTTCTATATTGACCATTGGAAGGTTCCGGGTGGATTGGTTATTAAGACACTTGAGGGCGAACATCTGGCGAATATTGGTGATTATATCATCAGAGGTGTTCACGGTGAATTTTATCCGTGTAAGCCAGATATATTCAGAGAAACTTATGAGGAGGTGGAAGTATGAAAAGATCTGAAATAACAAAATTTCTTAGCAGATTGTTGGAAAAAAGCCGTTTTTCTGGTCCAGGTAAATACTGGGCTAGAGAAGTAAGCCTTGATTATGGCTACGCAGCAGGAAAGCCAAGAAGAGTAGATTACATGCAATTTATTCCGGAAAATCAGTGTTCTATCTCAGCAATCGAAAAAGGAATATTTGCATGCTATGAAATCAAAAGTTGCAAAGAGGATATTTACAGCGGAAATGGATTAAATTTTATTGGCGAAAAAAACTACCTTGTGACAACAATGGAGTGCTACAAAGAGATTTTACCTGATTTAAAAAATGGAAAATTTGCCCAACATATACGTGAGAATTTTCCGGAATGTTACGCGGAAATAGGCAACATGGGAGTAATGGTTGCAGTTCCGTATCAGAGAGATGTTTCCGAAGAATTCGAAAACCCAACACCACTAGATGGGGATGTGGAAAAATGGAAATTATCGGTTGCTATAAAGTGTAACCACAATGGATCAAGAAAAAGATCCATGACAGAACTGCTGTTTTGCATGGTAAGAAGCGGACATTGAGAAAGGATGGAATAATATGAGCCATATCAAAGACAGATTGTCCAGTTATCATGATTGGATGCAAGATATTGCAAATAGATACAAATTGGTTACTACTAGAGATTTTCTAGAAATGATAGAACAGCTTCAAGAGGATCTGGAACAGGACGAGAAAGAAAATGGTTGGATTCCTGTCAGTGAGAGATTACCTGAAATCAAAAGGGATTATGAGGAATGCTATTTAGTTACAGATGGCAGATTTTGCTGGATGGCATACTGGACGCACGAAAAAGAGTGTGTTTTTGCAGAATGCACAGATTGTAAAAATAAAATTGATTGGACAGACGTTGTGGCATGGAGATCGCTTCCAGAACCATATAAGGAGGGCAGATCATGATTACATTCTTATTAGGATTCACCATTGGAATCATATTCGGAGTGACCGGCATTATATGTGTAGCGATCATGTACGACAAACACCACCCAGACGAATAGAAAGGAGAACGGTATGCTGACAAGGAATAAGAAACTGAAAGACTACGGTATTCCGGCAGAGGACATAGAAAAACTGAATACGATGCTGAAAGACTTCCCGACAGAGTACGGATACCTGCTTTCCGGTGCCGCCTTGTCAGCTTGCCCGAAGAATACGGTGATAGCGGATATGGTTATCGAAAATATCCTACACCGGAAGAGTTACAGGAAAATCAGTAAAGAAAGATATATCCCGATGAATCCGAAGGACTTCTACGGATACAGGCGCAAGACCGTCGCTGTACTGTATGAGAGGATGCGGTTGTTGGGAGTGTGGGAGGATGAATAAATGCGTTTAATTGATGCAGACAAAATAATTGACTCTCTTGGAAATTCGGATATGGATTTTGCAATAGGTGCAGTTATTGACGAGCAGCCGACAGCTTATGATGTGGATGAAGTTGTTCAACAGTTGGAAACATTAACCGAAGATAAATGTTCAGAATCGGGTGACGATTGGTATACAGCTGAATGCCTGAATGAAGCAGTTGAAATCGTGAAGGAGGGTGGAGTTGAATGAGAGAAATTCTTTTCAAGGCAAAGCGGATTGATAATGGCAAATGGATTGAGGGATATTATCAGAAAAGATATGACCTTTTAGGCAACGAAGAACATTTAATATTCCACGCTGATAGTTATAAAGTGTGGGAATATGCGGAAATTATTCCAGAAACCCTCTGCCAGTTCACGGGACTTTGCGACAAGAACGGGAAGAAAATTTGGGAAAACGATATTCTGATGGCTCATTTGGATGAATCTTACCCAGAGGATGCGGCATATGAAACTGTTGAATGGGGTGTTGCCGGATGGGTAGCGCACGAAACTGGTAGCATGGATAGAGAATATCTTGGTGAGTTTGATCTTGAACATTATGAAGTGGTTGGGAACATTTTCGACAATAAAGAATTATTACAGGAGGAAACAAATGAGTAGTGCAAGCGCAAGATTTGGGATAAAAGCATATGTATGTGCAAGATATTTTCTCAGACCGGGAAAATGCTTCAAATACATCGACCAGCGCGGCGAGGACGTTACAGAACACGTCTATGAGGTCGTGGCACTGTATCCGTACTGCGTACTGTTAAGGGACGCCAGAAACGGAGTCAGGACTTGCCCGGGGTACAATACATTGAGTTTGATGCTGAGAGGAAGTGAAACAAGTGAGTAAAGGCAAAGATATTTCTACTATGTTCACAAAAGAAGAAAACAAAAAGAATGGAAGATTTGGATATTGTGGGGACACCCGAGAAAAAGATACTATGATCAGTCCGGCACAGTATGGAGCATTCTTGCAGAAAAGAGGTAAGAAGAAATGAGTAAATCAGTGCTGGTAATGAATACGCCAGAAAATTGTTATGATTGCCCGTTCGGAACTGCATACTGCGGCGAACTTGAATATGTGGGTTATTGTGAATTAGCTGACTGCTTAGATTGTGATGAAATTCTGACAACAGAAGAACATTATGATTGTGAAAGCAAATCAAGACCCGATTGGTGTCCGTTGAAGCCATTGCCGGAGAAAATGACCGGAGTAGCTTCAACAGATCACTGGAACAGCATAAAAGCAGGTTGGAATGCTTGTATTGATGAGATTGCAGGAGGAAATGTCGATGATTGATTTAACAGGAAAAAGCGTGTTTGTAAAGACACGTGAAGAATATCTAAGCGTACTGAAAATAGCAAAGTTTCAGGGATTCACATGGTCGAGAGGAAACCATTTAAACCCTATTAAAATTCCATTTCCAAACATATTGAATTTTTACGACAATAAGAACGTTACTTACAGAGATGTTGAAAAGACATTGTATGAAGCATCCGAAATTATCGAAGATGAAGAAAAAATCAAGGATGCAGTGAACCATGTCAGAGCATTTGCTAAAAACCCAGACAGAACAGCATTGACAGATACATTCATTGAATCGTTGAAGTTACTCACAGATACTATAGAAAGTCAGATGGAAGAGGTGAAATAGATGATTGATTTAAGAAACACATGTATTTTGGTTAGGACTAAAGAAGAAAATGAAATGCTTCTTAAAGAGGCCGAAAAGCAGGGATTTCAATGGGATTCAAAAGACGATTGTAAACCATTGCCAGAACAATGTTTTTTAGACATCTTAAGGTTTTACGACAGCAAAGCTATTACCCATAGAGTATATGTTAACGAAAATTGCAATTGTTACGAAGCGTCAGAACTTCTCGGGGAAAAAGAAATGGCCGCAAGGAAATTTGTTGAGTGGCTATCAGATGTAAGAAGATGCAGCAGACGTGAATGCACAGAATGTGTACTGTATGAAAGAAATACCAGGTGTAACAAGTATTTGTGTAATATATTTAATTGGAAATACAACGTTGATGAGCTTCTTGAAATTGCACAAAATGGTGAATTTACAGTACCTAACTCAGAAGAGAAAGCAGTTAGCACTATTGAAAAATTTATCAAGAATCCAGATCGCTCAACATTAAACGATGAGTTTGTAGATGCGTTGAAGCTGATGGTGAAGAAAATGAAAGAGGTGAAGTAGGTGGGAAAATTAACACTTGAAGAAGCTATTGTTCATGCAAAAGAAGTAGCGGATATGAATTATAATGACGCAGAAAAATTTGACTCAAATGATTCTGTAGAAAATTATATGAAGGCTAATTGTATGAAATGTGCAGAACAGCACGAAAAACTTGCGGAATGGCTAGAAGAGCTAAAATCATATAAAGATATTGGCACTCCAAAAGAATTAAAGGAACTCAAAGAAAACGGTGCGTTTACTGGATTGGAACTTGCTAAATTAGCGATAATACAGAAAGAGTTGAAGAAATACAAAGACTTAGAAGAACAGGGCTTACTTGTGAGATTGCCGTGTAAAATCGGAAGTACAGTATGGGATAACGATTTTGGATATCCCCAATCATATAAAATAAAAGCATTTTCATATGGATATTGCGATAGTTATGTTGAGCCAGATATAGAAGATCAAATTATACTTTACTATGAAAATTATAGCGGTTCAATAGCAGGAGCTTTTCCAATAAGTGAACTTGGCAAAACCGTATTCCTCACTCGTGAAGAAGCCGAGAAGAAGTTGGAGGAGATGAAACATGAATAATATCTATTTTGTACAACGCAAGAGTGGGAACGCAATTGTTAGCATCATGAGAAATAAGTCCGATAATACTTACTCATTTGTAAATCTGACAAAGGGTCATATTTGTCCATGCAGATTTGATTCGGTTGAAAATGCGGTAAAAGATATGGACGAGAAAATATTGAATGGTGAAATCAGTGAATATTTTAAGTTAAACTAGGTGTGGACAGAAATTAGATTGGAGTGAAGAAGATGGCAGATAAAACATGCAAAACTTGTATTGAAAACGACAACGGGCTGTGTGACCGCAAAGGCATCTTGATAGAGGTAAACATAAATTATAAAATCATATAAGCGTATGTTGAGCTTTATAAGATATTAGAGTGGAATATATTTCCAGGCATCTATAAATCTCAAGACTTATGGAGAAAAATTTGCAAGCTGACACTGAAACGTTAATGCAAATATGTACGGATACGTTAGTCCGGAATTTACGCCTATGGAGAGTACAAGAACTTGTGAGTAGATAGATATTTATATCATCAAAAGCATACTCGTTGAAGTAGGAATGAAACATAGAAGTTTATAACTTTTTATAAGTTTTCAGTAACGGAAGATGATACTTGTGAAAAGCACACAGCAAGTTGGAAAGAAACAATGATGGAGAATTTTATCCGAAAATCAATGTGGCAAGGGCAGAAATGCCCTTGCCAGACGGGAAGGTGGCTAAATGGCAAAAGTGAGTTGGATTCGATTAGAGATTGATATGTTCGACAACAAGAAAATCCGACATATCAGAAAACTTCCAGAGGGGAACAATATCGTACTGATCTGGATGATGCTCTTGACGATGGCAGGACGGTGTAATTCAAATGGGATTATCTTTCTGACAGAGAATATTCCATATACAAACAAAATGTTGGCTGATGAACTGGACTTTGACGAGAGTGTGATTGAACTTGCGCTTACAATCCTTGAAAAGTTCGGCATGATAACCAGAGACGGAACAATGCTTTCAATTCCTGGATGGGAAGAACATCAGAACATTGATGGGCTTGAAAAAATCAGAGAGCAGACCAGAAAGAGGGTTGCCGAACACAGAAAACGTCAGAAAGAGTTATCAGAAGAAGAACGTATGCCGGAGATTACAGAACAGATTTCTTGTGAAAAAGATTTAGTCAAGCCCGGCGATGTGCAGAAAGTTGTCGATGAATGGAACAAGCTTCAGCAGTTCGGGATTCAGCCAATCGCAAGAATGACAGCAAGGCGAACGCAAATGTTGAAAGCAAGAATCCGAGAATACGGCATGGACAAGGTAATGCAAGCACTGGAAAATGTGCGAAATAGTGATTTTCTCATGGGAAAGAAAACAGATTTTGCAATAAATTTTGAATGGTTCGTGAAGCCAAACAACTTTTTAAAGATACTTGAAAACAAATATCACAACAGGGAGGATATGCGAAATGGAACTGGCGCAGCTCAAAGAAATGTCGAACCAATCATCCCGCTCGGAGAATGGAACGGAGAAGAATCAGACACCCCGTTCGTTTGAATGCCCTGAGTGCGGGGACAGCGGGTGGAGATGGGTAAGAGATGCAAGTGGTATTCCATATTGTGAGGAATGCCCTTGCGGAATCAGGAAGAGAACAATCCTTGAAAATCAATTGAAATTTGCAGAGCTTCCAAACGTGTTTAAAGGCTCAAATTTCAATGATTTGAAGTCAAGCGTATATTTGAACACTGAGAGCCGAAAAATGTTTTCTCAGGCGGCTCAGGCGGTAAATTACTGGTTTAAAAATCTTCCTGATATGCAGAAGAAAGGAATAGGTCTATACCTTTTCTCAAATGCAAAAGGTTCTGGCAAAACCAAAACAGTATGCAGCTTGGCGAATGAGATCATGAAGAAATACCAGAAACCGGTCAAATTTACCACTTCGCTCAGAATCCTTGACGAGATTAAAAACACATGGGGAGGAAAAGAGAATGCAGAGGGGAAATTGATAGAGGATTTATCCAGAGCAGAAATCCTTATTATCGACGACTTCGGGGCTGATTCTGGAAAAGACTGGATTAACGAAAGGTTCTATAGCATTATCAACGGACGGTATATTGATAGGAAGATTACTATATTTACAAGTAACTGCCAGATAACAGAGTTAAAATACGACGAGAGGATCACAAACAGGATTCTGGAACGGTCACTTGAAATCCCATTTCCAGAGGAATCTGTTCGGGTGCACATCGCGGAACATTTGAGAATGAAGATGATTCAAGGAATGGGAGTGGCAAAATGAGAAGAAAAAGATGGGAAGAAATGTCAGAGAGGGAAGTAGTTGGGCTGAAACGTAATCAATGCATGAAATGCGTATATCTTTCTAAAAGCAGTCCGTCATCTATATCGAATGCTACCTGTGATTATATTCTTATTGTTGGTCATTCAAGAGGCTGTCCGCCTACAGAATGCGTACAGAAAGGAATTTTTAAGCGTGGTAAGAGAAAAGGTGGAGAGAGTGAATATGGATTATGAAATCACACCCGAAATAGTAGGAACGTGTGTAAACATTATCATGGATTACTGCAAAGCGACAGATAATAAATGTGAGAGCTGCGCGCTTCGAGTTACCTGTCAACACAGTTTTAAAATCCCACCGTTTGCATGGAAGAGGGAAGAGCATGAGAACGATAAGTGAAATGTATAAGCGGTCTGGCGGGACAGCATATCAGCATAAATGTATTGAATGTCGGTTCTACCGGGACTTGAAGAAAGGAAAATGTCTGATGTATGGCGGTGATCGGGACTGGCATGGAAATTTCATTGCCTGTAAATTCTTTAATTTCGAAGATGATATGCCAGAAGGACAGATGAACATTTTCGATTATGTGTGAAAGAAAGGAGGAACGAGGAACCGCTGGCCAGCGAAAGGATATCCCGGTTCCTCCTTATTTTTTATGAATAATGACGACTTGAAATATGCTATAGAGAATGGTATTATCGACTTATCTCACATACAAGAAAACATAGAGATGAGTAAAAGAAGGGACATATTGGAACAATATGAAGCCAGCATTTGGGAGGCTTCGGACGGATATTGGAAAATCCGCATTTATGATGATAAAACTAAGAAAAGAAGACTGATTAAGAGGAGAAACAGGGAAGACCTGGAAGATGAAATAGTCAGAATCTATAAGGAAAAGATTGAGAATCCTAAAATAAGTGAAATCTTTGACGAATGGCTTGAACGCCGTCAGGAACTGGGCAAGATATCAATGTCCACAAAGCAGAGATACCAACAGATTTTTGACCGCCATTTCAAAGAATTTGGTACTGAAAGAATACGAGATGTTGACTCGGAGGATTTTAGTAGTTTCCTTGAAGAGCAGACGGGGAAATACAATCTGACAGCAAAGGGATTCTCAAACCTTAAGACAATAGCCAGAGGCACATTGAAATGGGCGAAGAGAAAGAAACTGATAGATTGGAACGTGGAAGAGCTTTTTTATGATCTGGACGTGAGCGACCGTGAATTTAAGAAGAATGTTAAGGAAGAATTAGAAGAGGTATTCAGCGACGCCGAAATGAAAAGAATCGTTGATTATCTCAAAGACAATCTTGACATGGTAAACCTTGGAATTCTGCTTATGTTTGTGACTGGAATAAGAGTCGGCGAATTAAGTTCACTAAAGTGGGAAGACTGGGTTTATAGCAGCGACGCGAAAAGCCCAAGCATATTAAAGATACGCCGCACAGAGACACGGTACACCATTAATCATAGTTTAGTTTTTGACGTGAAGAACTTTCCGAAATCAGAAGCAGGCGTGAGAAATATAGTAATTCCACATGGATGTGTCTGGATTCTGCAAAGACTAAGATGCATGTCAGCATTCTATGAGTACATATTTTTTATGGATGGTCATAGGCTTAATGCATCTGTATTTAGACGGCGACTATACAAGGCTTGTAAAGAAACAGGATGTGTTCAGAAATCACCGCACAAAATCAGAAAAACTTACTGTTCAATTCTTCTCGATCACAGTATTGACAACCAGATGGTAATATCTCAGATGGGACATTCAAATATAAAATGTTCCGAGAATTTCTACCACAGAGATAGAAAAACACTTGCAAAAAAGCAGGAAATCATGGATAATATTCAGGAATTTTCGGTTATAGCAAAATAAAAATCTGATCTAAAGTATGGTTGTTTTTTACTGACAGGGAACAGCTAGGGAACAAAAGGGAACACCTTGAAAATCCCGAAAGCCCTTGATTTTACTGGAAAATAAGGGACCTATAAACGGGTTCGATTCCCGTACTGGCTGCTAAGAAAACCTTGATTTTATGCGGGTTTCGGGACTTCTGGAATCCGCAAGGGAACACCCTAGGGAACACAAACAAATATTCGATAATAAGACATGGAGGAATCTTGTATGTGAGATATAAGAAAGCCTCAGATAAAATCGCTGAAAGGCGATTATTTTTTTGCACTTTTTTAATGAATACAGTATAATGTATTCAAAGGAGTGAGACAGTATGATACATACCGCATACGATGTGATGAAAGAATACCTGATAACCGGTGCAGAGTTGGATGGTCCGTACCAGATACCGGTTATTCCGCCGATGCAGCTGACACCAAAGAAAAGCATAGACTTCGTTTCTTCGAAATCCAGATCATTAAAAGGACATAAGGACCTGACTGTAAATTTCTATATTGACGACAAGAGCTTCTTGCAGATATGGAATCAACCGGACCAGTACGTAGAACATTTGAAATGTTTTCATTCGGTTTGCAGCCCGGATTTCACAATTGCTTCGGGAATGCCTACGGCACTAAATATATACAACCTATACAGAAATCATGCTCTAGGATTCTATTTTGCCCTTTTAGGCGTTAATATTATTCCGTCCGTAAATATTATCAGTCCAAAGGAAATGCCGTGGATATTCGATGGAACGCCGTATAGGAGCACTGTATCATGTTGTACCAATGGCAGAGTGCGGTCAAAGTCTGCCAGGATAGAGTTTTGTGAGAATTTTAAAGAAATGTTGGATGCAATAGAGCCGACAAAGGTCGTGATCGTGGGTATCGTGCCGGATGAACTTAATGTGGATGTACCAATAATAAACCTCAATTCACGGAGCCAGAACATGAAGAAGATGTTCGGAAAGGAGGAACCATGGGAACAATCAGTAGCGGATCAGCAAAACGAAGGAGCAAAGAAACAGGACGGCAGAAGAAGCGCCGAAGCAGGCTTTTCAGTATTGTGGGACGAAGAAACATGACCAGAAAAGATGAACTAAATGTAATGAAGTGAAAATTTTACATCACGCCAACCTACGTTACAGAGAATTATATACATAATGCACAAAAATAAAAAAGTCGCAGGTCTGAATTAGTTTCAGATTTCTGCGACTTTTTTCAGATTTTCCCAGTTCAAACCGACTGGGTTTTGATGCTGTTTCTGATTTGGCGTACATTTTCTTGGTGTTCTCGCCCCGTCCCGGGACCATCCCGGGAACCTCTGACCGATCAGGAACAGACCGCCACCGGGAGCCCGCAAAAGTCCTCCTGCCTTGCGCAATCTGGTAATTGGTGCGACGAATTTCGTCGGCACTCGTTCTAAACGCGAAAGCCCGCCGCCCTACACGCTTTTGACAAGCCGAAGCCAAACAGCCTGCCGGGAATAACCCGGAAGCAGAACGGTAACAGCTGTGGAAGTACAGAGCCAGTGTCAGACGCGACAGAGCTATAACCAATTCTGATATAACGTTGCAAAATGCATTTAAAAAACGTTTTTCGTGCAACCACGGTAAAATATACAGAAAACACATAAAACGCGCTTAAAAAGCCAAATACGGCGTTATAGAAGTATTTAAGACATAGCTGCCCAAACGAAACATTTAAAAGCGTACAGAAATAAGACCGCCGGAGCGATCACAAACAAAGCCCTCCTAGCTTCGCACAGTCCGGAAGTATAAAGACCAGACCGGGCAAAGCGTCCGCGCAACTATACAAAATAATAATAACCCCGTTGTGCTCTGTCGTCAATCCCCTGTTATCAATTCGATATTTGACGATTTAAGGCGATTTTATATGCTTGCGATAAAATATACCAGAATCACGCTAAAAGCTGTTAAAACGCCAAATAGAAGCCAATACAGCTATATATAATTGTCAATGTGCATCAACCGGGGAACAAGCCCCGGTGAAGTCCCGGCACAGGTCACGAACCACCGCCGCCCGGAGCGGATGCGGGGCACCAGAAAAAGAGCAGTGTTTTTACTGCTCTAAATCAGAATATTTTTCTAAAAATTGCAATAATTCCGAATCTGTAAGGCTTGCGGCTTCTTTGCAGATTTGGTCATATTCTCCGATATATTCCATAGAACCGGCCACAATCTCAATTGCAGCCTGTTCCAATTTTTTTCTTTTAGCTTTCGACATAATATCTCTCTTTCTTCCCTCTACCCATGGAAGCCGGGTTATAAAAGGCGTTGCCAGGAATCGAACCCGGCGGGAACCGTTACGCCTGAAATTATATTTTTATATCTTCTGCAAAATCTGCGCCGGGGTTGCTGGATTTTAATTGCTTGAACATATCAAAAGCCTTTTTTCTATCTTTTCCGGCGTATTTTATACATTTTGTCTGTTCTTCGTGACCGTCGTTTAAATTCACATCATAGAAAAATATGTAATAAAACACGTTTTCGTGCCAGCGCTGTTGACGTTTTAATACAATTTTCTTTTTAACAGGCGAAGTTTTTACAAAATTATAACGGCGTGTCAATTCTGCCTGATATGCTTTTAACTGCAATATAGTTTCTTGCAATTCGTCTATATCTTCTTGCGAACGTTCAAAATATCTCAAAATTTCGTTTTCAGTGTGGAGCTGTTCCGGGTGCTGCTCATAAATTCCTATTTTTTTATTGCTTGTATCCTCTCTGTAACATCCATATTGTGAGAATAATTTTTTAAATAAAATGTCTTGTGAATGTTCACAGGCGCCCAATTTAGGACACCTGCAACAATATTTTACACAATTTTCGTTCATGCAATTTTCACCCCTTTCAAAGCTTCTGACGGGTCAGTTTTGAAAATAAAGCTGTGCGTAAATCTGGAATAATAGCCGCCGATATTCTTGATCTGTGCAGATAATTCTTTGTAACTCTCTCTGCTGAGAGTATCTAACCATTTAACAAGATAAATCTTTTCACCGGTTTTTGTGTGCTGGCTTTCCTGCACTGTATAAGGTTCTCCAGTTGTGCCGATCTGCTCAGATGTTTTATTTTTGGTGCTCTCTGTCGGCGCCGGGGCTGTATTCTGTTTTTTAATTCTGGCTGTTTTAGGAACGTATTTGCAATCTCTATAGTCAACTTTACCATCGTAGAAATTAACGTCAAAATAGTCAATCATACTGTCACTGTCGTTATAATTGTAGGATGATACAAAATCATTTACATCATCAATAACACTCTGAAAATACTCTGTAGGCACTCCATAATATACTTTGTTTTCCTCAAAAACTGTTTTTTCATAGCATTTTAAAAGCTCGTCATCTGTCCAACTGTCAGCGGTAAAAATATCATTGTTATATAATTTTCTCCATATGCCCTGAATTTCATCGCTGATGTTTTTATAAGTATGTTCTTTTTCATCTTTGTCTTTATACGTGCATTCTTGCCAATAATTTTCCTTTAATTCTTCGGATGTCTTATACATCCTTTCAGGAAATTCTAAAAGGTCAACGCTTAATGACTGGCACATACTCGCGTAATGTGTGCGAATACTAAATTTGCAAGTTGGATATTTTTCTTTCACATATCCTCTAACAATTTTTGCGATTTCTTTCAATGATAAATGACTATTATATCTGGACCCCTCCCAACCGTTAGCAGTGTAGAATGTGCGACGGGTTCCGGTGGCTGTCTCTGTCTTTTCTTCTTCTGTCAGACTGTCAGCAGTTGCAGCACGATCTTTCCAGAGCGGGAATAAAATATCATATTCCACATTGATTTCTTTCATTGTGTCCAGGTCTCCGCCGTTGTCCGGGTGATTCTCTTTTAAAAGTTTCTTGTACTGTTCTTTTAAATCCTTGTAGCCTTTTACGTTTTTAAAATATTTGCTCATATTCTCTTACCTCTCTTTTTTATTTTTTTGAAGTCCGGCGGTTGCGTTGGGGCTACGGCTTGACCGCCGCCGGTGGGATTAATCTAAATAATTAACATTAGATATGCTGTATTCTGTTTTTAGCTTCTCAAAAGCGCGTTCTGTGACAATATAATAATTTGTATCGTTTTCCACTTTATCAAGACGAATCCCGCGCCCTTTTAGGCTTAATTTAGTTGTTAAAAACCAGTGGTCACCGTAATAACTCAGGCTTGCGTCAATCTGGCATTCTGGTTTTTCTTGCCCCATTTCCGGCGTGTACATATATAGCCCGGGAGCGGCAACCGGGGCAGCTGTCTGGCTCTCCAAAACCTTTAATTTTTGGCGCCCAATTCTGCGAAGCGTCAGCAGTTCGGACTGTGTTATTTTGTCCTGCCTTGCTAATTCTTCAGCGGTTCCAAGGTAAAACTCTGTAGTTTTTACGGTTCCAGAAACCTCGAAGAATTGTTTTAAATTTATGAATCCGGTTGACTCCTGAACCGGGAAAGGGATGATTTTACACATTGATTTTTCTTCTTTTCTGTGATATTATATTTTTGCTGATATTTTAATGATTTACAATTTATGCTGTGGGGGATCCGGGCTTTTCGTCCGGATTCCTTTTTTATGCCGCCATTTTATAAAGAATCAAGAATCTTAATTCTTCATACTGCCGGGAGTTAATCCCGGTGAAGTCGCTCCCGATCAGGTCCAGGAGTTTCGCCAGTTTTCTTTTTGTGTGGGCCTTTTCAATCTGGCCAAGATAGATGTTATATCTCATTTTTTAACCCTCCTGAGACTCAAAACAACATCGTCTTTCATGTCATAAGTACCGCGACTGTCGAACGTAATGACCACCGGTGCATTATTTTTTAGTCTTGCGTCAAATCCCCATTCTTCGCCGCGGATGTCGGTTACTGTCTGGGTTTTGCTGTGATATACGCCCGGCATCGTGTAGACGTTGGCGTTCTGCGGTGCGTGGTAATGAATTATATTTTTCAAGAATTTCTTTCGTGATTCTCGAATGTGTTTTACAGTGTCTGAATTTGTATCTATGAGCTATTTCGTGAGAAATTACACTCTCTAATGTTTCGGGCTCGATGTCGAACCCACCGTTAAAAATAGACTCATATTTTTCATGAATGAAATAATTGTCAATTGTTATAAAACAATCGGCTTTCGGGCTTTCAGGGTCACTGGTATAAAAAAGTCCTAAGGCGTCTCTATTTCTTCGGGACATTTTTTCGTGATCTCGGTTTGTGATTTCCAGCCCATCAGTTTCTGGGAGTTTGTGAAACTTAGAAACTACGGAGAAAAACCAATGCAATTCGTCTGCGGTTAATTCAGTTTCGTTTCCGTAGAAATCTGTATATGTATTTCCAAACTTCATTTCGTTTCCTTTCTGCCCTGCCATCATCAGCACCGGTAGGGCGGTTCCGGTGGACGGTCATTTCTGACCGTTTCGGCTATCCGTTTATTACTGCATTTATGGTATCCCGTGCCTGTTGATAGCTTCTTAATACTTCTCCCTTGTGTGGACCTGTGGAAATAATGGTTCCCCACTTCGGAGTGCCGATTCTATCAGTTATCATTTTTTTATCAGGCACATATTTCACTTTAAATATCCTGAGTGCTTCCATTACGCATCGTTTATACTGCTTCTTTGTCATATCTATTACCTCTTTTCTTAAATTTCTGAAATAAGTCCTTCAGCTTCTTCTAAGTTGTCAAATGCTTCTTCAATGTCTGAAATATATTCTTCCATCTGTTCGCCGCGTTCACCGTACTGGAAATTTTCCGGAAGATTGTCAAACGCTTCCTGTTCTTCATCTTTAACTTCGTCCAGGATGTCTTTGGCTTGCGAGATCAGATCAAGTGCCTCTGATAACCTCTTTCTTCTTGCTCTGTTCATACTTTCCTCTCTTTCTCCCGGCTCTGTGTCCGGGTTGGTTGTTCTCTGTTGATGGTTATATAATACATCAATTAAGCACTAATAGCAATTGACATAATAATCAAATTAAGCACTAATTATTTATGGCAAATTGTGCATTATGATTAAGCACTAAAATTATTGACAATTAAGCACGCACATATTATAATGAAGAAAAATAAAGGAGGAACAAACATGGCAGAATTAACAGCAGCAGAAGAAAAAGCAATAAAAAATAGAGAAGCAGTAAAGAAATGTATGAAAAATAAGGATAGAATAAACGTGATCTTACCACAGGGAACCCTTGACAGAATAAACGCATACGGATTAAAAACCAATGCTTTTGCAAGAGAATTAATTCTTGCAGAACTTGATAAAATGGATAGAATGAAAAAAATGTAAATTAAGCACAAATTACTATTGACAATTAAGCACTAATAATATATACTGTAACCATAGAAAGGAAGTGGTTACAGTGAAAACAGAGCAGTTCAGAATTAATGAAAATTCTGATTTCCCGGGTGTCTATATAATTGTAAATATGGACAATCAAAAAGTATATATTGGCTCAACTAGAAATATACGCAAAAGATTGAAAACGCATTTATATAGCCTAAAAAAGGGGAAACATTCATCAAGTACTTTTCAAAAAGATTTTGATAGTGGTAATTCGTTTATTGCATATCCTCTAACAAGGGTTGAGTTATTGCCCAAACATTTAAAAGACCATAATTTAAGATACTTTGAATATATGGCGATCAAAATGTTTGATTCTGCAAATCCAGAAAAAGGATACAATAAAACAAACCACAAAGCAGAATCTTACGAGCTTGGAAAAATAAAACGAGCAAATTCTCAATTTAACGATTTCTTTGAAGTAAAAGAAAAGTACAAAACAAAAGCAAAATTTTATTGCAAAGAATACTACGAAGAAGAATTAGAGTTTTTCTTAAAACAGGCTATGCGTTAAAGAAAACCAATCACACAGCCCCGGACAGGGGCAGAACGGAGGAAAAACAACATGAAATTAGACACATTGTCATACGTCCTCGGAACAGAGGACACAATTGAAACTGGCAAAGAATAGCCCGGAAGATGTGGAGGGATGCGCCGATATAGCGCCCCAGATAACAGGGTTTGAAAAAGTCCTGTATAAAGTAACAGAATATTAAAAAATAAGCCCCTAGGAGATATTCCCGGGGGCTTTTGCTGTCTTATTCTGGCGGCGCAACGATGGGCGACACTCAGTCGATAACAGCCCCACCGCCGAAGCTGTTATAACACATATATCACAAAACCGCCGAAGTTGTCAAGCAAATTTTTTTTATTTTGGGGCTTGATTTTTTAAATTGATGTGGATAAAATTAGAGCAACGACAGGTGAAGGAACTCAGGAGGGGAGCTAAAGCCAGAGCGCGAAAAGAATAAGAACTAAGCAGCCAGATCACGCCGGACAAGGTGCCGGAAGGTCTGGCTTTTTGTGTTTAATAACTGAAAAATGAACGTATTACAAAGCGTATAAATATATAATAACTGTCTATATAATCCCCTCCAAGATTCCAAAGCCTAGAGTTTATTAATATACATGCTATACAGTACTGTATAGATATAATATATATAATTACTGGGGGGAGTAATAAGAGAATAAAAGAAAATAAATTATGGTATTGACAAATGTATGTTGTCTTTGCTATAACAGAGATACAGAGAAAAACAGAATAATTTATTATAACTTTTAATTATGCTACCGAGTCTGGTTTTACTATGACTTTACTTTTACGATCACAGAAGTGATTTGTACGTTGGTATTGTCGTAGTAGGTCCAGACTTTTTTTAATTTATATTAATCATCCGGAGGTGATACAGTGAAGAAATTAAATACTATAACAACATCTCAAAATGTAGAAGTGTATGAAAATAAAATATGGTTATTAGTAGACGAATATATCAGCACTGTATTATGCATCCGTCAAGAAGATTATGACAGCGTAGAAAAATATAAAAAAGATATATCGAATAACCGTATTGACATGTTTTTTTATATCTCTGATCATATTGAAAAGCCAAGTAATGATGATATAGAACTGCTTGACAGTATATTTGATATATATATACGTGTATGTGGTAGATATGGTATATCACCTACTTTACAGATGTTTGGGATATTAGTTGGAATTAATAACATGACGTTTAGTGATTGGGCGAATGGAGACTATAGAACTACCTCAACGCATGGCATAACGGTTAAAAAATGGAAGGCAACTTGTGGAGCTTTTGCACTTGATAAGCTACATAATCAGGATGGTACAAACACCAATTTGATATTTGCGTGCAAGGTAGCCTATGGAATGGCAGAAACCGCACCGATTCCGGCGGGACAACAACAGGACATTCCGCAGCAGACAGCACAGCAGATCGCAGACAAGCACAGGGCGGCGCTGGAGCTTCCGGAGATGGAAAAGCCGGAGTTATAACAAAATGTTGTGGTTTTTCGCTTTGATACACAATATATAGCAATGTTAAATGTTCTTTTAGAGTGTACCCATTTTGAACAGATGATAAAACAGAAATATTTGTGCAATATCACAACAGATTTGCACCCGGAACACTTCCTTGACCACTGCCGCAGGCTATTAACCATCAGCGTTAAGCCAGGGAAGCGGGAACCCATGGGGCGGCGGGCTTCCCTGGTAGCGTCCGGCATGGATGCCGGGAGGGGGTCTATATAAGCCCCAACATACGCCGAGTGAGTACTCCGAGTTCCCGAAAAATTAAAAAAGCCTCCTCTAACAGCAAGGCTTAAAAATTCCAAAAAAAACAAAAAAGAGTCCCCTACGGCAGAGATAGTGATTGCAACACAACAAGCCATAAGCCTTAATGGTTTCTCTGCAAGAAATCGGGCACAGCTCCTGTTTTCTCCGCTGCGGAGAGTTTAAATATGAGCAGAATAAACTTTAGCTGTTGCTCCAAGGACGGGAACTAATTAAGGCATAAAAAAAGAGAACCATCACGGTTCCCTTTTAAGATCATCAGTGTTGAATTGAATGACAACGTCTGGGATTGCTTCAACAACAATCCGACAACCGAGAAATTCTAAAATAGAAATCATCTCGTCGGCGGACAATGTTTCTCTTGAAAATTTATTCGCCAGTGCCTGCGGAGAAGTGCCAAGATATTCAGCCACCTGAACATTTGTAACTTTTTTCATCTTCATTATTTGCTTGATTTTTTGAGATACCAAAATATCACCTCCTAATTGTATAATAAACGCATACGTTGGAAAAATCAATTAAAATTCACTAAAACGTGTATAAATCACTTGATATTGCACACGATAAAGTGTATAATTGACTTATAACGAAACGGAGGCGTGTATATATGAAAATAGGTTATGTAAGAGTATCAACAGTAGATCAAAACGAAGCAAGGCAGATTGAAGCTATGAAAATGGATGGAGTTCAAAAGACTTATATGGACAAGAAATCCGGAAAAGATTTTGACCGTCCCGAATATCAGAAGATGATTTCAGAACTGCATAAAGGAGATGTACTGGTAATTCATTCGATTGACCGTTTGGGAAGGAATTATGAAGAAATTATCGACGAATGGAGAAAAATCACTAAAGAAATCGGTGCAGATATCATTGTGCAGGATATGCCACTACTTAATACTTGCCAAAGCAGAGACTTAACAGGCACATTAATTTCAGATATCGTGCTTCAGCTTCTTTCTTATGTGGCTCAAAGAGAACGTGAAAACATTCGACAACGCCAGAGAGAGGGCATAGAAATTGCGAAAGCTCAGGGTAAGTACAAGGGACGTGCAAAAAAAGAAATTGATAAGGAACTTTTTGAAAACACTAAGACCAGATGGCAGAGCGGAGAGATCACAAAAGTCCAATTTGCAGAAATTATGGGGATTTCAAGAGGCACCTTATATAAATTACTGGAGGATAATGCGAATGATTGATTTTACGAACAAATCTGTTGTTACAGAAAGCGATATCGAATCCGAACACTTATTAAAGAAAGCGGTTGCACAAGGTTTTTCTTTATCAAAAGGCGAAAAAGCAATGGAACCATGTAGATTCTTCCGCTTTGTCGGAAATCCATACAAGCAGGTTATATCTCCTGAGAAGATAAGACCGAGTGAATTTGAACAAGCAGTTCGGTATTCTGAATTATTTGGAGATGAAAGGGAAGACTTGAGAAAAATTGCCGACTTAGCTGCAAGATGGTGTAGAACATATGGATATGAACATTTAAGCGTCTACGCAAATGAAGAAACCGAAAACTACACTGGAAAGGGAATTGCAAAAACCGAAAACGGTACAGTACAGCGTGTTGATATTGAAATAAAGAAGCCACGAAAGATAACAATAGCTGAATTAGAGAAACATTTCGGATATCCTATTGAAATTGTAAGCTGAGGATACTGCCTATGAAAAAGAATAACTCTCAGGGTGAGTCAATCAGAATCCGGCTCACATATCAGCTAGAACAAAAACTCATAGCCGAGAAGAACCGAACCGGCAAGAGTGTATCGCAGATCACTAGAGAAGCACTGGAACAATTTTTCCGAAAGAGGTAGGCAAAACGCCGATTCAATTTTTCTCAAAAAAATAAAAAAGAGGTTTTTATGTCAGAAGAATACAGTGAACGCTTCGACCAGCTCCGTAAGAACCGGGTCGAGGTAAGTTATTATAAATACGGGCCTGCCAGAAAGAATTACAAAACTGGGAACGTGCAGGCACTCCCATCCATGGAACGTTGTATTGAGAAATACAATTCCACCGGAAACACAGAATATCTCGTGGATGCGGCAAATTACCTCATGTTCGAGTTCATGTAGCCACAGCATCCTAAAGCGCACTTCAAAGCTACAGACAGCAAGGATAGCGCCGGGATAGTCGGAATCAGCGTAAAGGAAATGGAGGACTTTAAGAATGAACAGTACTAATGTTCCAAAAGTAAAGATATTTAATCCCGATGGAAGTGGTTGGTTAGGAACTAAATATGTAGTTGATGGAAAAGAAATCCCAGGAGTAAAATCGGTTGACTTCCATGTTGCTGCCGATGAAGTTCCGACATTTGAGTTTGAAATGTTCGGTCTGCCGGATATAGAAATGGTTGGAGATATCCGATTTCGATTCACACCAGAATCCGTGACCGACGCAGTATCCATTTTAAGGCACGAACTTCTTACACATGGAGAAGTTTACAATGGCTTCAAAGCAAGCCTTAAAACAGCGATTGAGAAGTACTGTACATGCGGCCTGCCATTCGAGCCAGAAGACGAAACCGCCGGTAAGATTCTTGATTTTATGATCGGAGAGGAACAAAAAGAATGATTCTTGCAAAATTCGTAGCAGTGATGTTGGATATTGCATTTTTTACATTGGTTTTAGCATTTCTTATATCACAGGACGAAACCGAAAAGAAAAGCAATCCAATAGCATCGGCAGTATTTATACTGATGGAAATATGTTTCGCCGTTAATGCCGTTGTGATTTTTAGGTTATAAGGAGAACCCAATGTGGTTAGCATTCACAATACAAATTCCCCTGTTCACCATACTGATTGAACGGGTGAAAATACAAGAAAATCAGAAGCCTGTCGTTCTCAGGTCTGGGAAAGCCTTTGAATCTGACAGGTCGAGGCATCCAGAGTAGCTTAGGTCTGCGTCAGTGAAATACAATTTCCCAAAGTAACTGGCGTGGACTTAACGATACAAATATAGACATGATGCTTTCTAAAATTTTATAAAATATATCACTCTATCACGAGTCCGGGTAAAATCCCGGACAAATAATGGGCTATCTCCAAGTGGTAAGGAACAGCACTTTGACTGCTGTATTCGCGGGTTCGAATCCCGCTAGCCTAGTCGGACTATATTGTTTAGCCATGATATAGTTCCCCTCCGAATTGGTTCCATCTGTCCCAACGGGGATGATTAAAGGGGATTCAAATGCCCCGGATGGACTCTGCTTATGCAGAACAGCGTTTAGACCCTTTGTTGCGACTGCGAGGGCAAGAATCGCAACAGCAGAGGAAGTTACTCTTGAACTGCAATAACCCTCTGCTCAGGAAACTTAGTTCAGTTGGCAGAACGGTCGGCTCATAACCGACAAGTCACAGGTTCGAGTCCTGTAGTTTCCATTTCTTCCATATGCTGTCTATCCGTTTAATAGACAGAAAAAACTGCTGAATGAGTGTATGTGGATTATTTTCATGAAAGGTGTGTAACGGCATAGCCTGTTTGACGAAGATAATTCCCCGTTCTGCACAGTCTCCGAGTTAAATTGTCGTCAATAAGCGCGCATTGAGGACAGGAAGTTTTCAAGAGACATATAAAAGGTTTTGTCGTTGTACACAAAGACATCAATATCCAAATCCGAAACAACTCCGTGGGGCTGGCACGGCATAAAACAGCCTAGTGGAAAGCATAACACGATAAACATATTGCTAACCCGGGGCTTCCGGGTTATGTGGAATGTACGCTAGTGGAAAACTGACAGAGTCGCGCTCTGGTCTCCGGTTCGATTCCGGGCGTTCCGCTTCCGCTTAGAGTTAAGCTGTTTGTATACAGGCGGTCTATGTCTTAGGCGGATTTACGCATGAGCGTAAACGTACAACTCACTAGGCGTTTGCGTAAAAAACTTTTTAGAGAGATGAGACCACGGGCCGTGAGAAGTGATAGTCGGCAATTCTAAAAGAACCATCTAGTTCATGCGTTTTACGATGGAAAGGTTAATGCTTATCTGGATGTTTTCATCCGGTCCGAAAGCATGTGATGTGGGAATCAACCCAGTTTATTTTTAGAGAACTGTCCGTTACAGGCGGTATGGAATGTAGCTCAGTGGTAGAGCAGCGGCCTTGTAAGCTGTGTGTCACAAGTTCGATTCTTGTCTTTCCGATTCCATATAGTGGCGGAATACGTAGACGCTATTGTGGTAGTATAGGTTTAAACCCACAACTTAGGTGACCTTAGCCGGCAACATGAGAGTAAAAGGGTGGAAATCCCCTCCTATATGGACGTTTGATGCATTGAATGATAATTCTCTGATTGAAAAGTGGCGGAACTATTGACGGTGATGAATCCGATACAATAGAAAGGCAGACGCAGAGGATAGTACATCGTAATGGGCGAGTATGTGCCTTTGGACATGGGATGTACATGGAAGTTCGAATCTTCCCTTTTCAATTCCAATGAACTGCAATCATTGGAATCTTTTTCTCTTACTTCGTTCGGTTCCAGTGTTTCTCGTTGGGAGATTTATGCCGTTCAAGTCGGCACACTGGACTTTTTTAATTAAGGAGATGGGTTATGGACACAAATGAATGCAAATGCTGTTGTACGTGTAAATGGTATGCGGTATATGAGGGTGTCTGCTGTAATGGTGACAGTGAACATTGTGCAGGCTATAGATTTTTTGATGATAGCTGCAAATGTTGGGAACACACAGATCATGAATCAATGAAAAAAATAATGTCTGATTTGAAATTTTATAAAAACGCTTACGAACAATTAAGAACACGCTGTATCGAAACAGCAACAGATTATTTTGATCGTGGACAATATTATGGATTAATTATCCGTCCAACAAGGGAGAAGAAATGCAAATAGCAGGAAAAGAAATTAAAGACGAATGTTCCAGATGCGGGAATATCATTGAATGCGAGTTATTCCGTCAGGGACATGGAATAAAACAGGAACGTGAGAATATAACAAAGATGATCGAATGCCAGATGAAGCATAGGGAGGAAAGAGAGAAATGATTAAAATTTTAAAACCTGGAACATCAAAAGAAGCAACTTGTGAAAAATGCGGTGCAGTATTAAGCTATGACGAATCTGAAGATGTGAAAGAAGAAAACATAGAGAAGCATTTTGTTACAAATATGCCATCTGGATTCGGATACAAGCAGAAATACATTATTTGCCCACAGTGTAAGAATAAAATCATTTTAAGCTCGACCAGATAGGGGGCGTATTTATGTTCAAAAAGATATTCAATCTCTACATAAGATACAAGACTAAAAATCTCAAAGCAATTCCGTTGTTCGTAATGACATTTGACTGGAAGAAATTTCAGAAAGACGGTAAAAAAGATAGTTGCATACTATATTCAATACATCCAGACATTGCAAACGACCCGTTCTTAAAAGAAAAGTTGTATGAATGCGTAGATTATATTCGTGATAACTACGATATGGAAATATTCACAAAAATTTAGTGGGAGGGAATCAGATGCAAATAGGAGATTTAGAAAAATGGAGCATAGATCAACTCAAAATTGAAGTTGTTAGGCTGTCGGCAATGTGTGAGAAGAAACAACATGAAATTTTAGACAAAAATGATAAAATCAACGATCTTCAGGCTGAACTTGATAAAATGTGCGATTACAACGACGAGTTAAAAAGACAGGTGAGTGAAAAGGCAGATACGCCATTTTATGATGAACCTGCAGAAATCGCAAAATGCCACAGACAGCATCAGGACGATTGTATTACGATTAACCAGTTACATACAACACTTGACGTTCTGATTGACCGATATGCAAACCTGAGAAAGATTCATGGGCTGAGCTGATGAGAATTATTTATTCAGGTTCTGACATTGATTTTCTTGACACCACATACAATATCGAGGGAGAATGCCACCGAATGAACATTCCGACTAGGTTCTATCCAGACAGACGCTTGCTTCTGGCAGGCAATACGACCATAATATACAATCAATCAGGAAATCTTTCCAACGCATGGAAAGCAGATTACATCGGATACAATTATTTGACGATCTTAGAATTGATCAGAAAGGATAATGGTAAATGAGCGCGGAACGTGATTGTGACAAGTACCTTATCTGTGATGATTTAAATGTAGAAAATACAACGCCAATTTCAAAAGAAATGTTGTCAAAGATTCCAAAATTTGAAGGAAAAGTAATTCATGGAACTTTTGGAAAATTTTCAATCGCAGATTACAACAGATTTTTTCAAAGGAGACAAGAAAAATGAGCATTAAAACAGCACTTGAATCAGAGGGAGTAGACTTCTCTGAATATATGAATATACCGGAACCATGGGACGGAAAGGCAATGATTCGGAAAGATAACGGAAATACATGGATTGTGTGTCCTTATTGTGGGAAGAAAGCATTAAAAATACTTGCTACCACGAAAATTCATCGGATGCCGTACAAATGTAAGGGAAGTAACTGCAAGAAAGAGTTTATGGTGAATGTATGAATGCTAAAGATGCTATTGAAATAGTTGTCAAAGACGCAGTGGAGCTTCAAAGCACTAAACCGTTAGAACCAGACGAACTCTCGGATGAAATGAAATTTCGAATTTACAATCTGATTGTGAATGAAATTGGTAAACATTTTTACAATTGCGAGACGCGCATGTCATATAAAGATTTCATACTTGTTGAGGACTGCATCAAAAATGTTTTACAAGGAGAACAAGATGAACAGAAAACGGATTGAATGCTTTCTGACAGGCGGATGCAAGTTCAAAAGTTCAGATACAGAATCAAAATGCAACGATAAAGAAAAGACTTGCACAATTACAGAAACTTGCTATAAATGTGGGAAGAAATACACAACCGTATTTACTTATAAACAGTTAGGGATTCCAGCGAGGTGAATGTATGATATGGGATGAAGAAATATCTTTTGATGGATTCCAAAAGAAAATTGATGAATGGTACAAGAATAAAGATTTTGAACTGTGTGACCCACCTATCAGTGCTCAGTTTGCTTTAGACTTGATTTTCAAGGCATTGGTAGATGATAAAGAAGATTATCCGTATCTTACAACTATGTCAGAAAGTACAGAACAGACAAATAGTATCATGCTTGATTTGATTCTTCGGAAATACAGTCGCAAATACAGAAAGTATCTACAAAAACAAAAAAGAAGAAAGAATAAATAAACAGTCAAAGAGCCACATGAGAGCCAGACTAAATCCTAAGAAGAAAGGAGGTCTGGTTCTATTTTTATGCAAAAATTCACAGAAGGTTCGCTTGAATGGTATCGGGCAATTTTAAATCAAATTATTAATGGTGATATGACAGTCTATCAAAACCAAAAAGATTGCCTTGACCTGCTATTAAATATGAATATTGATCTTCCTTTCAAGGACAACCCAGATGCACAACAGATGGGAATAAAAGTAAGCCAGTATGCACATAATATCGCAGAAAGGCAAGCTGCTATTACTGGAAGCGGAGATTTTGACGATATTTACTGGCAGTATTTACTGTTGGAAGCACAGAATTATCAAGTTGACAGTGGATTACTTTACCTTGAAAAGAATCGAATTTCAAAAGAACGATTCTATGAACCAAGAAGAAATGTGTTTTTACAGCACAATATTATTGGCTCTTTGCAAGATCTGATGGACGATAAACTCGATATATTTGCGCTGAGTGTGCCTCCAGGCTGCGGAAAATCAACTCTTGAAGATTTTTTTCTTTCGCTTGTAGGCGGATGGTTCCCGAACGATTTTAACCTATCGTCCGCTCACAGTAGTATCTTGACCCGTTCTCTTTACGATGGTGTTCTCGAAATTATTAATGACCCAGTTGAATACACATGGCATGAGATTTTTCCAAACGTGGAAATACAGGGGACAAATGCAAAAGAAACTACAGTCAACCTCGAAAGAAACGGGCGATTTAAGACTTGGACATTCAGATCCATTGATGGATCACTGACAGGAGCTACCCGATGTAACAGATTTCTGACCGCCGATGACCTTGTGTCTGGTATCGAGGAAGCGTTAAACAAAAACCGATTAGATACCCTGTGGACAAAAGTAGTAAATGACTTGCGCTCCCGTAGGCTTGAGGGATGCAAAGAGTTTTACATCGCTACCAGATGGTCTGTACATGACCCTATTGGAAAGTTACAGCAGCTATACGCCGGAAATCCTAGAGCGAGGTTCATAGCAGTACCGGCGCTTGACGAGAACGGCAAAAGCAATTTTCTATTCACAGTAAATGGATTCTCTGAGAAGTATTTCAATGACGCTAAAGAGTCCATGGACGAAATCTCTTATAACTGTCTTTACCAGCAACAACCGGTAGAACGTGAAGGATTGCTGCTTCCACCAGATAAGCTAAAAAGATTTTTCTTCGACAGAGAAGACGTGCCCGATGGATGCACGGACGAATACACAATTATACCAGACAGAGAAGCAGATGCGATATGGGCAGTATGTGATACGAAAGATAAAGGTACAGACTTTGAATCATTACCTATTGCATATCAATATGGAGATAAATTTTTCTTTCCCGATGTGGTGTTCGATGATACCACAGATTATGACATTCTGGATAGAAAGACAGCCGATATCTTAATAAAACACAATCCGCATAAAATCAGATTTGAGTCAAATAATGTGGGAAATCGTGTTGCGCACAACATTCAAAAGATGATTACAGGCAAATGCCGAGCGGATATCGAAACAAGACCTACGCAAGCGAATAAAGAGACAAAAATCCTTATAAATTCTGATTATATATCGAAACATTTTTATTTTTTACATCCGAGCCAGTATAAACCAAAATCAGACTATGGATTATTTATGGCGAATGTAACCACATATACTACAAGGGCAAAAGTAGCTCATGATGACGGGATCGACAGCCTCGCCATGATGAGTGAGTACGTGCAGAATCCATTAGGTGGAAAAGCAACTGCGATGCACAATCCATTTTGGGGAAGGAGATAATATGACTACAAGAGAATACTTAGAACAAGTTCGTGATTATAAGAGAAAAATCGAAAACAAAATTTCTGAAGAATATCAGCTCAGAATGTTGGCTACAAGTTTATCTTCTTTTTCAATGGGAGAAAAGGTTCAAACATCCGGCACAAAAGACCATGTAGGCGATACAATCGTAAAGATTGCTGATCTGCAACAAGAAATTGCCAAAGATATTTCTGAAATGTCTGATATTCAACAGGAAGTATCAAAAACCATCAATAGTCTTGATAATTCCTTGTATTCGCAGTTGCTGCACAAAAAATATGTAGAATACAAAAGTCTGGTTACAGTAGCTGACGAAATGGGGTATTCAATTCAACATATCCGTTCATGCCACTTGAAAGCAATTGAATCAGTCAGAAAAGTAAAAGGATTCAAAAGATAGTATGCAATCATATGGAATCATATTGATAATATATTATATAATATAAACTGTAAAATAAGCGCTGAGGTCAAACTTCGGCGCTTTTTTCATGCAGAAAAATAGGAGGATAGGCAGTGGGGAGAAACAAAATAAACTTTGTTGACCTATGCCAAGGCGAGTTTGGCAGAAAAACTGCCTATACTGGCGTAGACCAGATTACTCCCCAGAACGTGGCACAGGTCCTTTATGATACAATTGGAATCCATAACAGGAACAGAACCCTGATGGATTACCTTTACAGATATTACAAAGGCGATCAGCCAATTTTATACCGTGAAAAACTTGTTCGCCCAGAGGTTAACAATAAAGTTGTTGAAAATCATGCCCTTGAAACGGTCAAATTCAAGGCAGGACAGATATACGGAGAACCTATTCAGTATGTCTGCAAGAAGAAAAAAGCAAGTGAGGAAACAAACGAACAAGTTGACCGACTTAATGATTATCTGGACGAAGCCAATGCGGATGCCAGAAATATTCAACTTGGAATATACCAGAGTGCGGTAGGAACTGCATACAAAGCAATCCTGAGAGAAGATGAATGGACAGAAAACGGAGATTTACCACCATTCAGAATATTTATTCCATCGCCGCAGGATGTATATATTGTTTATTCAAGTGTTACGGGTAAACAAATGCTTTCAGTTCAAATCTTAAAAGACGAGGACAATCAGCAGTACTACCAGTGTTATTCTTCCAGACAGTATTTCAAAATACAGAATGGAGCGGTAACAGAATCTGGAATCAATGGTTTTGGCGGTATTCCTATCATTGAATACCCAAACAATCATGACAGACTTTCCGATATTGAAATTGCGATCACAATGTATGACGCAATCAATAAATATCAATCTGACAGGCTGAATGGGGTTGAACAGTTCGTGCAAGCCCTGATGAAATTCAAAAACTGTGAGATTGACGAAGCAGAATTTGTAAAAATGATAAAACTCGGTGCTGTATCTGTAAAAGATGTAGGTAACGGAACACAATCAGACGTTGACTTAATGACTGCTGAATTAAATCAGTCGGAAAGCCAGGTTGCTAAAGATGATATTTACAACAATATGCTGATTGTAGAAGCCATGCCGAATCGTCAAAGCAATACAGGCGGAGATACAGGAAATGCAGTGTACCTGAGGAATGGTTGGGATTTTGCGGAGAGAGATGCAAAACTGGTGGAAGCATTTACGAAGGAAGCCGAAAAAACATCTGCCAGAATCATTTTGAATATCATCCGCAAAACTTCAATGGACGTAAATATATCAACCAGAGATTTTGATGTAAAAATCACCAGAAACCCGACAGACAATATGCTTGTCAAAGCACAGGCGCTTGATTATCTGTTCAAAAATAAAATTCATCCGCTTATTGCACTGATTACTTGCGGATTGTTTAGTGATCCGCAAAAAGTATATGAAATGAGTTTGCCGTACCTCGGAACTATTTACCCAGAATTAGCAGACCCGGACTCAGAGCTACAGAAAGCGCAAGATTTGCTGAACGGCTTTAATAAGGATGTGATTTCAGAATGAGTGTTTCATCATACGATGAATTGAATATCAGACCAAGTAACCGCAGAAGTGAACCTTATAAAGAATATTTCAGCAAAATGTCAATATCAGACAAAGAAAAACAAGAAAGGATAACTTTTTCCGAACAAATGGAAGAAGTTGTCCTTTATATTTTGGCGCTGATAGAAACAACTATAGAAAGCGGAGAAACAGATCAAGAGTATATCCAGACTCAATTTTATGACAAATATCTGGATGTAATTGCTTCGTATATGCTTATAGACACATATATCAAGCAATATGCTCTTGGCGTGACAAAACAAATTATTGATGCAACATTTGAAAGATTTTCTGCCGAAGACAAAAGCATTACTGATGATTATTACTTGTCAAATGACCGGGCAATGTTTATTTCAGAATGCGAAGCTAATTCGATACTGAATTACAGACAGTATTCAAAAGCTGTGAAAGCAGGAAAGACAAAGAAGAAATGGATTGACGTAGGAGACAAAAGGGAACGAAAGACACACCTTGAAGTCGGAGGAACCATACTCCCAATTGACGAGCCGTTCTCGGTCGGAGATAGCTTGCTTCAGTTTCCAAAAGACACCTCGCTAGGAGCTTCGGCAGATGAGATTGTGAACTGTCGGTGTTCAATTCAATACAGTTAATTCAGAGACGAGTAAAATCGTCTCTTTTTTATTAAAAAAATATGCACCCCGATAGCGTAATCATGGGAGACGCCTTGAGCTGAGCGAACAGCGTAAAAAAGCGTATTGGTGACAGGAGATTTCAATGACAAGAGAAGATGTAAAGAAGATCTTTCCAGATGCAACCGATGAGCAGATTACTTCATTTCTGAATCAGTCAAACTCTGATGTGGCTAAAGAAAAAGCCAAAAATCAGAAATTAAAAGAAGATGCAGAAAAAGCAAAAGCGTTGGAAACAGAACTGGAAGAACTGAAAAAGCAGAACATGAGTGAAGCTGAGAAAGCAGAACTGGAACGCCAGAAAGAAAAGGCGGCAAACGAGAAAAGAATTTCTGATCTCGAATCTGCACTTGCAGCTTCCCAGAAAGAAGCCCTGACAGGCAAAATTACTTCTATTTTTGCTGCCGCAGGAATGAAAGGAGATGCCTACGCAGGAGCAATCAAAGCATTTTCAAATATGGATGCTGAAGATGCACTCAAAGAAGCCCAGACTTTTGTTGATGGAATTTCCGAAGTAAATAAATCAACGCTTGATACCGCAAAAGCCGCATGGGAAAAAGAAGCCCTTGAAAAGACACCTAATCCGGGTGGCGGTAAACCTGGTGGAAAACCAGAAAAGAAAAGCGAAGCATCTGAATATGCAAAAGCGTACTCAGCAAAAATGTGTCCAGAAAATAAACCGGCAGATGATAATGCCCCAGTAAATATTTAAGAAAAGGAGATTTAGATTATGGCTTTTATGAAAACAGAGCAGTACGAATCCACACCTAATATCCTCGAATCCGAGGTAGGACTGGTACTTAAAACCTATACAGCAGAACAGACAAATGCTGAAACCGTTGGAATTAAGAAGATTATCAAGGCAGGTTCTGTATATCCGACAAACGCAACTGGTGCTAAAGGCATTGTATTTGAAGATGTCGATATGACAGACGATACAAAACGACCGATTTCCGTAATTGTTGCAGGACGTGTTCTTGAAAAAAGGCTTCCGGCAACAGTGGAAACCACTGCAAAAACAGAGCTTGAAAAAGCAGGTATCGTTTTTGTAACTACTACAGACCCAGAATTTTAAGGAGGTAAGCAGATGCCATTTAATATTTTAGAATCAATCACACAGGAAGAAAGACTTAACTTTTCTCAGGATTTCAGCGTAAAAAGACCGGGCATTCTTGACACCATCTTCCCGGATGTCAAAACACAGTATCTGAAAGCCGAATACTACAGACTCATGGCTGGACAGAGACTGCCAGAAGTGGCATTCGTTCATGCACTTGATACTGAAGCAGAAATTGGCTCCAGACCTGGATTCGAAAAAGTTCTGACTGAAAAACTCTTCATTAAGAGAAAAATCAATCAGTCTGAGAGATTACAGCAGGCAATTGAAAACGGCGTGCCGGATGACGAGAACTTAAAGAGATTTGTATTTGATGATGCAGCTAACCTGTTTGAAGGCGTTGTTGCCAGAGCAAATGTCATGAAAGGGCAGTTCCTTTCTACTGGTGCAGTAAAAGTCAAAGAGAACAACGTGGATATGAGCATTGATTACGGCGTTCCGTCCAGCGCAAAAGTAGAAATGACAGACTGGTCTAAGCCAGATGCAGATATTATGGGTGATATCCAGAAGATGGTTGCTGTCGCAGAGGATAATGGTTTTGTGGTAAATAAAGCCCTTACATCTCTCAAAATGATTAACTATATGAGAAACAACACTGCAATGCAGACAGCGGTCTTAGGAGCAGCAAACAAACGTCTTCTGACAAAACAGGAACTTGCTAATCTGCTTATGCAGGAATATGGAATCACAATTGATCGTTGCGACGAGAAATTCAGATTCAGAAAAGCAGATGGCTCACTCAAAACAGGAAGATACTTCAAAGAGGATGTATTCACTCTGTATGAAGCAGAGCCGAACGGTTCATTTGGTACTGGACTCTGGGGCGTAACACCAGAGGAACTTGAGTACAGACAGTTCATTCAGGAAGAAAACCGTTCTTTCGTAACACTGTCCATGTGGGCGACACAAGACCCAGTTGCAGTTTGGACTAAAGCATCAGGCATGTTTGTTCCAGTAGCAGCAAAAGCTAATGGCGGTATCGTAATCGGTACCAAAGCGGGGGAATAAACGGGCATAGTCTTGATGAGAACAGCCAGTCACCATCTGTAGCAAGTGTTAATGATGCTTCAAAACACAAGTATACAGAAAGCGAGCTGTCAAGCATGACAGTAGTTCAACTGAAACAGCTCGCAAGTGACAATGGCTATGCCCTGACATCGACAAACAAGGCTGGTATTATCTCTGAAATTTTATCTCGGCAAGGGTAGGTGATCTTGAATGAACGAACAGCTTATAAACGATTTGGCAAACTATCTGACCGATGATACAGAATCACCTGAAATGATTTCTCTTGCCGTAAAACGGGCAATTCGTTCGTTCAAGAATAAGAGAAACTATCCTTCAAGTTATACAGATGAAAAAATAGATAGTGACATGGAAAAGTGTTATGATTGCATATTTGATCTGGCTCTCTATTTCCTTGTGAAGCAGGGAGCCGAGTTCCAAGGATCGCATTCTGAAAATTCAGTAAGCCGAAACTGGGAATCTGAAACAGAAATATATATTAATCATGGCGTGTTTCCATTTGCAGGAAGTTTAATTTAATAAGATGGTTGGGTCACGTGGCACAGTATTTTTGTCCTCCCGGAGTGCCGCTGGGTTGCTTATATTCAGTAGGGAAAAGCAAATGTTAAGGGAGTGAAGAAAGGAACTGGCGATGGGATGTGAACATGAATGTTTTAATGAACACCGCATAGAAGAACTGGAAAAGAATTTTCAGCTGATGCAAGAGAAGCACTCTGATCGTAGTAAAGAGTTTTATGAGCGTATCGGGGAACTGGAAAGAAAGACAGCATTAAGTGAGAATGACTTGAACCATATCAAGTCAACTGTGGATGAGATGAATAACAATATAAAGACTCTCATGGCAGTCCCGGGAAAGCGTTACGATACAATCATTGTATGTGTTATTACAGCGATTGTCAGCGCAGTTATCGGTTTTATGTTAAGCGGTATTCTTCCAGTTTGATTCCACTTGTAAGGGAGGACGGTGGAAATATGAATTATACAGACTTTTCAGAAGATGAAAGAAAATTTTATTTAAAAGAAGCAGGCTTCGATTCCAGAGAAGAAAAACTGTTTCGATTACGGGCCTATGGCGAAAAGACACTATGGGAAGCATCTGAACTTATGGGGTATAGTCCGAGAACCATAGACCGAATTAACAAAAGAATAAAGAAGAAAATTTCCAAAGTTGCCCCGATGTACTGTCGGGGCTTTTCTTTGTATTGTGGCGAAAACGTGGCGAAATAGTGACGTTCAAAAACGGAGTTCCTTCCTATATAATATAATCATAGGAGAAAACACAATGATTATGTTGAGAAACCCTTACGAGGGCATATGGGAAAAGTATCGTTCTATAGATGATATGGATATGATTCTTGAATCCCGGACAGGAGGAACAAATTATGGCAGGTTATCCGTATTATCCGCAACAGCCAATGATAAACAGCCCATACGGACAAATACAACCGTATCAGGATAGGCTGGCACAATTGCAGAATAATTACCAACAGACAATGCCTTATGGTCAAATGCAGATGCAGCAGTTACAGCCGATTCCACAACCACCTATGCTGCAAGGTCAGATGGTAGATGGGATTGATACTGTAAAGGCTAAAGACGTGGATATGTCCGGCAACCCTGTTTACTATCCAAAAACAGATGGAACTGAAATTTATAGAAAACAGCTTCAATCTGATGGAAGAAGTAAAATCTTTGTTTACCGACTTGCAAATCCAGATGAACAACAACCAAAGCAAGAAGAAAAACAGATTGACATTGAAGCAATGTTTAATCAGCTTCGAAATGATGTTTGCTCTGAGATTTCTGAAATAAAGAGTATGTTCCCGACACAAATATCGGGGACATCGGAATCTAAGCAGAATGGAGGTAGGCAGAGATGAACTTCAATCCAAACGCCATGATGAAAAAACAATTTGAAAGAATGATTTCTCAGAGGTTCGGAAGCGTGGATAACATGATGAACGATATGAGTAAATTTGCAGGAAATAATCCAACATTGAAGAATGCATTGGATTTATACCAAAAAGGTGATACAGACCAGTTACATCAAATACAACAAAATGTATTCAACGAAAAGCACTTATCTTCAGATGGAATTATACAAAAATTCCTTGGATTATAACACTTCCCCACAATTGGGTGATTAAAAATCGCTACAATTCGGGACGACAGCCGCGGATGTCTCCTATTGTAAATAAAATTTTAAGGAGACTAAAAACATGATGAATGGTTCAAATTATAGTCTTAGTGACATTGCTGCCGCTACAGGCTCTAATAATCGCGCCAATGATATGTGGGGCGGTGATGGCTTTTCACTTATCTGGCTTGTCCTGATCTTTGCTATCTTTGGATGGGGAGGTTTCGGCGGCTGGGGCGGCGGCTTCGGTGGCAATGGTGGAAACGGTGCGAACGGTGCCGGATTCCAAGGATGGGCCACACGTGCGGATATTAATGAGGGCTTTGCTCTTAACGATATTCAGAACGGTATCAGAGGTATTCAGCAGGGTATTTGCGACAGTACATATGCACTCAACAATACCATGCAGAGTGGCTTCAACGGCGTGAACGTTGGAATGCTTCAGGGCTTCAATGGCGTTCAGCAGGCAATTAATGCTGACACTGTAGCCAATATGCAGAATACCAATGCATTGCAGTCTCAGTTAGCAAACTGTTGCTGTGAAACGAGAGAAGCTATCCAAGGCGTAAACTACAACATGGCTACCAACACTTGTGCTCTCCAGAACACAATGAACAATAACACCAGAGACCTTCTGGAAAACCAGAACAGCAATACAAGAGCAATCCTTGATTTCCTGACTCAGGATAAGATTGCAACATTACAGGCAGAAAATACTGATCTGAAACGTGCTGCATCTCAGGATCGCCAGTCTGCACTGCTTACAACTGCTATGGCTTCACAGACTCAGCAGTTAATCAATGCAATTAATCCGGCAGCCATCCCGGCATACGTTGTTCCTAATCCGAATACCTATTACGGCGGATGCGGATGCAACAGTGGATGCTGCTAAGTAACTCACCCTTAGAGGTTGACTGATTCTAAGAGGTGGGTTACGGCTCACCTCTTATTTTGAGCTTCCTTTCTTTCGATGTATTCATTGATTGCATTGTTTACGATTTTGCTGATTGGAATTTCTGTTTCTTGAGAAAAATCTTTAAGTTTTTTGTTTGTGCATAGTTCAAGAGTAGTTGAAAATCGAACTCTATTTTTTAGTTCATTTTTTGACATGTTACACATCCTTTCTGAAATTTAATTAAGTTTAACACAGTTTTTTGTTGTAGTCAAATAGAACATATGTTATAATTTAATTAAACTTAATTAAGGAGATTGACAGCACATGACAAAAATAAATGATTTGACAGGACAAAGATTTGGCAAATTGACGGTCGTTAGAAGATCGAGCAAAAAATCGGCAAATGGCTCTTATTTATGGGAGTGCCATTGCGATTGTGGAAACGATGTAACAAGGACAAGAAGTGCATTGAAAAGTAATGATTATAGCAGCTGTGGAAAGTGCGGAAGAAAAGCTTATGTAGACTTAACAGGGAAAAGGTTTGGTAAGTTATATGTAATTAAGCGTGAAGGTTCTACCAACGGAAAGAGAAAAATTCCATTATGGTTATGCCGATGCGATTGCGGGAATACTTGCCTAAGAACAGCAAGTCACTTGAAAGCGAACCATATAAACACATGTGGTTCATGCCCAAACTCAAGGTCGGATTTAGTAGGAAAAAAATACGGAAGATGGACTGTTTTAGAAAAAGTAGAAAGCAAAAATAGAAAGCTATCGTATCTTTGTAAATGCGATTGTGGTAAAATTAAAGCAGTAAATGCCGATAGTCTATTAAGCGGACGCTCATTGTCATGTGGTTGTTTGCAAAAAGCTATACTTTCTGAAAGAGAAACTACTCACGGAATGACGCACACAAGGATATACAATATTTATCACAACATGAAGAACAGATGTTATAACCTAAATGATCGTAGGTACAAGGATTACGGTGGTCGTGGAATCAATATATGTCCTGAATGGCTAGGAGAACATGGCTTTGATAATTTCTACAATTGGTCTATAAAGAATGGCTACACTGATAGTTTAACGATTGACCGTATCAATGTAAATGGAAATTACGAACCAAACAATTGCCGGTGGTCAACTAACGCAGAACAAGCAAATAATAAAAGGAACAGCATATATTTCACTTTCTTTGAAATCACAAAAAATCTAAAAGAGTGGTGCGATGTTATAGGAGAAAATTACGGAAAGATGTACGGAAGATATCATAGAGGATATGAAACTTTTAGGGAAAAAGATATTAACAAAATCGAGCAGTACTTAAAGAATGGAGGGAAATAAAATGAGCTGCAAGAATATATGTTCGCTTTGTTCGAAACTGATTCTGTCAACGTCTGTATCGTTTACTGGTGGAAATCTTGTAATCACACTTCCGGCAGGCAGTTACAACAATGGAGAAAAGTATTGCATTGTGATCGCGCAGAGCATACCAGAAGCCACTACGATTACCGCCCCGGTAGTAATTCAGATAGGAACGGGAACAACCCTGTATCCGTTACAGAACCGTTGTTGTGCGCAAGTTACAGCGTCTGGCATAAGAACCAGAACGAAATATGCGACAAGAGTAGCCACAAGCGCAACTGGCGCAGTATTCAAGATGTTAGGAAATCCGGCTTGTAGTCCGAGTAACAATTTAACAGCAATTAATGGTACAGCCCCAACGACAGATACACCTGTTACACAGGCTGTTAGAAAGGGGGAACTGTAATGCATAAAGTTGCAATGGAAATGGGCAAATGGGCTATGGAGAAAGCTAAAGCACATGGCTTTGATAACCTTGCTGCTCAAGACTGGGACGATCTGAAAGATTGCATGGAAGCCGTAAAGTGTGCGATTTGCGCAGATAAAGATTACAGAATCGTAGAAGCTATGGACGAATGTGAACAGGGAGAGAAGTATCTTGGACGCATGGGATATGACAATTATCGTTACGCAAACGGCAGATTTGCACCAAAAGGCAGAGGAAGTCGAATGGGATATATGCCGTATCTCCATATGCAGGATGACGACTGGGTAAGTGAATATCCGAGCAATCCAGAACTTGAACGTAATATGTACCGCATGGGCTATCATCCAGAATATTCTGACAGGAATATGGGAAATGACGGTATGAATCGCCAGCAGTCCAGATATGGTGAAACATACGACAGATACAGCGAGAATCGTAGACATTATCACGATTCTAAAGATGCTGAATCAAAGAGAAAAATGGATGACTCCATGAAAGAGTACACAGAAGATATCATCCGCAATATGAAAGAAATGTGGGATGATGCAGACGCATCAATCAGACAGCAGATGAAAACTGATCTGACGCGCTTCATACAGCAGATGAATTGAACATGAAATGAGATTTGCCCTTGTTACAGGAATGTAACAGGGGCTTTTTAGTTATGGAGGTGCATAATATGCCGAGAAAAAAGCAGAAGTGAAAATTAAAATGATTTGTGAGAAATGCGGAAAACCACAGAAACCAAGTGCTGACAAATCAACAACTAATTGGAGTGTGTATGACTGCCATGAAAAATGCGAATGCGGTGGAAAATTCGTAATGAAATTCGAGGATTGATTATGGAAAATTTGACTGTAAATATTTTAGGAACTGAGTACAAAATATATTTCAGGAATGAAAAAGACGACGATTTACTTGATGGAAAAGGCAGAGATGGATACACGGATATGTCCGCGCACGAAATTATAGTGTGTAACAAAAAAGATGATTGTGAATTAAGAGATTACGAAAATTGGAAGAAAAACATTCTACGTCATGAAATTGTTCATGCTTTTTTATTTGAAAGTGGACTTGATTCTTCGTCTGCCAATTTTTATGGAGCATGGGCTACAAACGAAGAAATGGTTGATTGGTTTGCAATTCAATCTCCAAAGATTTTTAAAGTATTCCAAGAACTTGATTTAATTTGAAAAGGATGGTGATAAGCCATGCTAAGACAATTTTACATGAACGGTGACCTATGGAGAGTACAGTTCGTATCTCCACATGACAGCGTGTTAATTGACCGTACAGGCAACAGAACGCTTGGGGTATCGGATTATTCCACCCACGTTATTTCAATCGCAAATAACCTGCATGGAGAACTTCTGAACCGTGTATTTATTCATGAGTTAGGGCATTGCGTGATGTTCAGCTACGGGCTATTGCCAGAACTTCACCGTATGGTTAAGAAACGGTACTGGGTGGATGCAGAGGAATGGTGTTGCAATCTTCTGGCCGACTACTCTTGTTTCGTAATCGTCACAGCTAGAGATATATTAGGAAACCAGTTCACATATGTGGCTCCTATCGGGGCAGAAAGGATGATTGCATAGATGGCAAGATATAGGTGACTTAGCTACATTCGGCAAAAATCAATATATTGACTCGAAAAC
>ERZ1035001.109-NODE-109-length-55566-cov-20.588334_pt1 | contig 55566 bp, 49 predicted proteins | sample MGYA00520685_ERZ1035001 | MGnify/ENA primary metagenome ERZ1035001 (study PRJEB33766, sample SAMN09781749) | gut metagenome | biome: gut microbiome | host: Homo sapiens | place: Madagascar | study: EMG produced TPA metagenomics assembly of the PRJNA485056 data... | reverse complement strand
TGCCGCAGCCGCCGGAGCGGTGCTTAAGCCGTCAGGCGGGAATTGTGCGGTATTGTCATAGGGCTAAGGCGGGCGGAGCAGAGCCCCGCCCCTACGGTTCACTAAAAGGGTAAGCTGCAATAATGATAAGGCTGAGGGCCGGGTATACCCGGCCCCTACTTTATTTTTATAAATGGGTATGTTATAATGTATTTTGTATAGTTATGTACAAATTCATAGAGAAAGGTCATTTATCATCACCCATGCAGCATTTTAAACAAATCAACTGGAAGAAATTCCTCTTACAGGGGGTACTCCCCTGCCTGCTGGCTGTGGCGGTCGGGTTTATCTCCCGCTATCAGCTGGAATTATCCGACGGCGTCACGCCCAGCTTTCTGGAATTGCAGTGGCCGCTCTACGCGCCGCTGAACGCCCTGACGGCCTTCTGCCTGACGCTGATCCTGTTTGCCGTGCTGGGCAAGTGGAGCCGCGCCACCGGCATTTCCGGCGCAGTGTTCACCGTTATCGCGCTCATCAACTACTATACCCGCGACCTGCACGGTTCAGCGCTGATGCCCCAGGACATCTTAAACCTGGGCACCGCCGCTGAGGTCATGGGCAGCTACACGCTGAAAATCACGAAAGACGTTGTGACCATCGCCCTGCTCTACCTGCCGATTCTGGCAATCGCCTTTGTGCAGGCGCAGCTGGTCAAGGGCGCCCCCAAGCACGCCAGCTGGAAGATGCGCGGCGTGCGCGTGGCGGGCAGTGCGCTGGGCGTGTTCCTCGTCATGTTCTTCGGCTACTTCGGGCCTGTGACCATCAAGCCCAAGACCACCTACGGCTGGGCGTGGCAGAACACCTACTATACCTACGGCTACCTGGCCGGAACCATCGAGGCCACGAGCCTGATGTCCGACCCCATCATCGAACCAGAAAACTACACTGACACTGCCGCGCAGACCGCCGCACAGAAAGCCGGTGACTACGTGGCCCCCGCCAGCCCCGAGAGTGCCGAGGACTACCCCGACGTCGTGCTGATCCTTTCCGAGAGCTTCTACGACTTTGACCTTGTGACCGACCTGCAGGCCGACACCGACATTATGCCGGTCACGAAAAACCTGTCCAACTCGGTCTACGGCCACACGATCAGCCCCCACGTGGGCGGCGGCACCAACTCGACCGAGTACGAGATGCTGACCTCCAACTCGCTGATCCTGATGCCCAGCATCACGCCCTTCAACTGGCTGAACCTATACAACGCCAACAGCGTTGTCAGCTACCTGAAGGGGCTGGGCTACACCACGATGGCCGCCCACCCCTACACCAACTCCAACTACCGCCGCGACTCTGCCTGGCTGGCCATGGGCTTTGACGAGACGCACTTCCAGGACGACTTCACGAGCCAGGAATACTATGGCAGCCGCCCCTACCAGACGGACTCCGCCACCTACCGGGATTGGGAGAAGATGTACGAGGCCATGCCCGAGGACAAGCCCCGGTTCAGCTTCTTAGTCTCCATCCAGAGCCACGGCGACTACGATATGAACGATGCTTCGCTGGATATTGTCCACGCCGCCACCGACTACGGCGAGTATGACGAGCTGATGAACGAGTACCTGAGCTGCATCAAGATGACCGACGCCGCCGTGCAGGAGCTGTGCGACTATTTCACCGAGCAGTACGAAAAGACCGGCCGCAAGGTCATTGTTGCTATGGCCGGCGACCACGCGCCCAGCTTTGTCAAGCATGTGGCTGACGCGAGCTTTGCCGCCACCGACAACGATTTGCAGATTTTGGAGCGCAGCACGCCGTTCTTCATCTGGGCGAACTACCCGCTGGAGCACACGGCCGCCGCCACCAGCACCACCGACCCGCTGAACCGCATGGACATGGTGATGCTGGCCCCCACCCTGTTGCAGCAGGCCGGGCTGCCGCTGAGCGATTATTATAAGTATCTGCTGGAAATGAAGCACAACACGCCGGTCGTGACTGCCGCCAACGACTACATGAAGGTGGACGGCACCACAGCCGAGTACGGCACAGACCCCGCGCTGGACGAGTGGGCCAAGGGCTACCTGGCGCTGGAATACAACAACATTGGTGTGCACGCCAAGCGTGACCAGAGCATTTTTACCCCCGCAGAATAACTGAGAGGAATCCGTATGACAGGTCTTAGACGAACCCTGCGCGACTGCCGCGGCGGCTTTACGCTGGTGGAGCTGGTGGTGGTGCTGGTGATTTTGGGCATAGCGGCGAGCTTTGCCGTGCCCGCGCTGACCGGGTACATTGACACCAGCAAGGAGAAAAAGGCCGTCAGCGAGGCGCAGGCGTGCGTGATGGCGGCGACGGATTTGGGGGCCGCACAGTATGCCAAGGTGCAGCAGAGCAATGTAAATGTATCGCTCAACAGCGGCGCAGGCGCGGCAAAGGATGACAGCCTGGGCGGTTGGGCACCTGTGGACGGGCAGTCGGCGCCCAAAATCACCGACGGTGACGTGGCCCTGACCGAGGGCAGCGGCCAATATTTGCTGCACGTAACGAACGCACCGGCAGGCAGCTTCCCCGAGGATGTTTCGACCTTTACAACGGCGGCCGAGGTGGACGGCAGCGTCAAAACGCTGACCTTCAACAGCAACGGCCAGCTGCTCTACCTGGTCTATACCAGCGCCGACGGCATCCAGGTCGTCTACACGAACAGCGGCAGCAAGGCCAGTGTGAAGAACGATGATGATTTTGTAGCCGTTCCGACGCCGAAAGCGACGGATGCTCCCACAGGCCAGCCAGACGAAGAAAAATCTTATACAGGAACCGACAAAGAAAATAGTGTCCACAAAAATTGGCACCAGGTCGGCAAAAACAAGTACACCATAGATTAACTCTGTTTAACGCCACACCGCCCCTTGCATGGCAGCCATGCAAGGGGCGGTGTTTCTTTTTCTTGTTTTCCAGGGTACGTTCAGCCTGCGGCAAACGCGCCCCTCATCCGGCCCTTTGGGCCACCTTCCCCCTAAAGGGGGAAGGCTTTCTACTCAAACTCTTTCCAGTAAATTTCTGCGCTTCTGGTCATCTCCCGGGAAAAGTCGCTGGCGTATTTGCGGTTGCAAAAGGCGGTGACGGCTTTATCAAAGTCGTAGTCGGGCTGGCCGTTGGCGGCGGCGCGGGCGGTGAAGTCGGCGCGCAGCTCGTCGGGGGTGCGGTCACGGTAGGTGTTCTCGCAGACGACGGCGGCCTCGGCAAAGCGGGCGGGCTTGGGGCGGCGCTGCTGCTGTTCGGTCGGGCGGCCAAACACCAGCATACAGGCGGGCACCACAAAGTCCGGCAGGTGCAGCGCGTCCCGCATGGCCTCGACGTTCTCGATGACGTCGCCAATGTAGCAGCTGCCGATGCCCATAGATTCCGCGGCGACGACGGCGTTCTGCGCGGCGATGCAGGTGTCGGCCATAGCCAGCATCAAATCGCCCGCGCCGGGCTTGCGCACGTCCTCGATGCCCGCCGCATGGTAGGCGTTCAGCCAGCGGCGGCAGTCGGCCAGGAACACCAGTACCAACGGCGCTTTGGCGATGAACGGCTGGTGGTCGCACAGGTCCGCCAGCGTGGCTTTCAGCGCCGGGTCGGTGATATCCAGAATCGTGTACAGCTGCTGATTGCCCGCCGTGGGTGCCTGGAACGCCGCGTGTAAAATGGCCCCGCGCTCCTCGGCGGTGATGGGGTCGCCGGTGAACACCCGGACGCTTTTGCGGGCGGTGAGGGCGGATAAAATCGTATTTTCAGTCATAGAAAATTTCCCTTCTTATAGACCAGTAGGGTCGAGGCATGCCTCGACCTCAGCCTTGCCTTTACGCTGTACTTGCGGCAAAGTTGAGGGCCGGGCATGCCCGGCCCCTACAATCTCTGTTTATTTTTTCCTCTTCACAAACTTCGCCAACAGCGTATCCAGCATGCTCAGCACCTCGCGGATGTTCATGACGCAGACCACCGTGGTGATGCCTACCACCGGCAGGGCCCAGCGCTCCAGGTTCATCATGCACCAGATCTCGCCCAGCACCAGTGCCAGGTTCAGCACCAGCCACGCGGGGTGGAAGTCTATTTCCAGCAGCCCGCGTGTGGAGTAGGCGCGCAGCAGGAACACCAGCATCAGGCTCAGGAAGCTGGCCGGGGTTACGCCCCACGGCCCCCAATGCAAAATGAACAGGTAGTTCAGAATCAGGTTCAGCACCGCGCCCGCCAGCATCGTGAACAGCGACCCGGTCGACCGCTTATACACGACGTAGATGCTGTTCAAAAACTGGTTCAGGCAGGTCAGCATCGAGCAGAGCGTCAGGAACGGCACGAACGTCCAGGCGTCGAAATATTCGGCCTTGAACACCCGCATGAGCACCTGACACAGCATGATGATACCCGCCACGCAGCAGAACAAAACGCTGGCATACACGCGGAAAATTTTGGAGAAAAACGCCTCGCGGTCGGTCTCCTCGGTCACGGCGGAGAGCTGCCATGCCTCGTAGAAGATGCTGCCCAGGATCGTGATGATCTGCGGCAGGAAGTACCCCGCCGACAGCAGGCCGACCCAGTGGTTGCCGCTGCGGCCGCCATAGTTCTCGCACATACCCTGCACAAAGAACATATCGCTGGCGTTGATGATCCAAAAGCTGATGGACGCCGGGATCATCGGCAGGCAGTAGCGCAGCATATCCTTCCACAGCGCCGTGTTGAACGCTTTGGGTTTGAAGTACCGCCAGCACCCGCCCGCGATGAACACAAACACCATGGATGTCAAATCGGCCAGCGCGTTTGCCAGCAAAAAGCCGGTCGCACCCATTTTAAACACGCTGAGGAACAAGAGATAATACAGCAGCAGACTCAGCGTCGTCAGCACGCCGTCTATCGCCACCAGCCGGTTCAGCATCCGCGCGCGGATGAACTGGGTACACAGCGTGCGCAGGCAGCTTGCCAGCACGCAGAGGTACAAAAAGCCCAGATATTCCGCCGCATTGGGTATCAGCCGCACCAGCGGCATGGCCAGCAGCAGCACGACAAAGCCCAGGCTGATCGTAGCCGCGCCGTTGACGAACACGCTGGATTTGTCGGTTTCCTTATCCAGGCCAAACCGGATGACCGCGTAGGCCACGCCCAGGCTGACCACCGGGATGAGCAGGTTGGTGGCCTGCTGCAAAAGGCTCGACACGCCCATGATGTCCGGCGAGTCCAGCGCGTAGCTCAAGTAAGGCCGGATGAAGAAGCTGAGCATCTTGGAGCTGAAGTTGGAGATGGCAAACAACAGCGTATTGCTGACAAGCGTCGTGTATTTTTTCTGTGGAGATGGCAAGATAGGACCTCCCTTTTGGATGTTATTGGATTGTAGGGGCGCGGCATGCCTCGCCCGCAACGTTGTCTGAATGCTGCGGTTTGGGCATGGCTGCGGGCCGGGCATGCCCGGCCCCTACGCAGTGCCGTATTTGTTGGGCGCGGCATCCCCGCCGCCGAGCTTTGGCTTCCCCCTGGGGGGAAGCTGCCGCCCGCAGGCGGCTGATGAGGGGCAGGTCTGCCGCTGTTGCCCCTTTCCCGGGCGGCGGCCATAAACGCGCCCCTCATCCGGCCTTACGGCCACCTTTCCCCCAGGGGGAAGGCTTTCCCGGCCGTCACCGCATTTTCAACAGCTTTTCCCTCTGTTTATAATCCGGCATGACCTTTGCTACGGCCGCCCAAAACGCCGGGCTGTGGTCCGGGTGGGCAAAATGGCAAAACTCATGCACGACCACATATTCCTGCGCCGCCAGCGGCATCACACAGAGCCGCCGCGCAAAGGCCAGCGTGCCGGTGCGCAGGCTGCACGACCCCCAGCGGGTGGTCATGTCCCGCACGGCGATTTTGGGCATATGCCCGCCCGGGCAGCTGGCCGCGAACTGCGGATAGTATACCCGGCAAAGCGCCTGCATATGGGCCAGCGCGTCCGCCTTTGCGGGCAGTTCGGGGCGCTCGGCCTCCTCGCGCTCGCGCCGGACGGCGGCCCGGGCCTGTGCGCTGCGCACCCAATCGGCCCGTGCGGCCACAAAGGCATCCACATAGCTTACCGGCACCCGCACCGACGCACTGGCCGCCACGGAACCATCGGCCCGCACGCGCAGGTTGATATTGCGCACCCGCCGCCGCGTCAGTGTGTAGGCAATGCCCCCCGCCGTGCGTTGCTGCACCTTTTGTGCCGCCAAACTGCCGCCCCCTTTTTATAAAGAATATATGCAATATTGTACACGCATTTACGGGAAAGTGCAAGCAAAAAGGCGGACACGCCGCCCGCCTGAAATTTTTTCGCATTTGTCTTAACTTTTCGCCGCCGTGCCCCTATATAGAGAGTGAACCTACTGATAAGCTGCAAACAGAAAGGACGTATTTGCTATGAAATCTACTCATCAGACGTTACTTGCACTCTCCGTTTCCTGCGTGCTGGCGGCCAGTCTGGCAGGCTGCGGCGTCCAGATCACCGGCGTAGCGCTGGACCTGCCGGACAGCCTGGAAAAAGGCGCGGTCATCACCGCCGAACCCGAATACATTTTTGACGGTGCAACGCCCGAGAGCGCCGCCCTTGCCAAAAAGCTGGACGCACTGGGCATAGGCTATGTGTCCAGCGATCCCACCGTCGTAATGGTAGACGACTTCGGCACCCTTGCCGCGCTCAAGGCGGGCACGGCCGAGGTAGCGCTGTCCAGCCAGGACGGCACCCTCACTGCCAGCAAGACGATTGAGGTCGTTGTCACGCCGACGGACATTACCACCACGGACACGCTGACCCTGACCACTGGTGAAGCCGCCGCGCTGGAAACCGCCGTGGCCCCGGAGGACGCGACCCATGTTGCCATTACTTACACTTCTTCCGACGATGCCATTGCCACGGTCAGCGACGCGGGCGAGGTCACAGCCGTGGCGGCGGGCGAAGCGGATATCACCGCCGCTGTGGACGGCACGGAGCTTGCGGCTGTCTGCCAGGTCACGGTTCTGCCTGCGATTGAAAGCGTCGAATTGAGCGACACCGCGCTGACCCTGCAGCCCGAGGAAACGGCGCAGCTTACCTATACCGTAGCCCCCGAAGAAGCCCTTGCCGACAATGTTACTTATACCAGCAGTGACGAAACCGTTGCCACGGTGGACGCGGAGGGCAATGTCACTGCTGTTGCTGACGGTACGGCCACTATTACAGTTGATGTAAACGGCGTGACGGCTGAATGTGAGGTCACGGTCAGCACAAAAGCCGCCAGCACAGCAGGCAACAGCAATAACGGTTCTTCTACCGCTTCCAGCGGTCAGGCACAAAATTCTAGTGCTGCGGCTTCTTCCAGTTTTGAATATGGCGCAATTCCGTTTAGTAATGCGAACGATGGAACGTGGTGGTACATCGACCAAGCCGATTCCCCCTATTGGGCTGTACTCAACAATATCAATGCCATGCGCGCGGCTGGTGGCCTTTCTGCTTTGTCCGCCAGTAGCAGTCTTGACAGCATTGCTTATAGTAGATGTGACTACCAGTTAAAAAATAATACGTTGTCCCACGATGGAGCGCAGACCCCCGAAATTCTCGCTCAAAGTCAAAAGAGTGCATCCGAAGTTTGTAGCGGTTGGCAAAACAGCCCCAGCCATTACGCCGTTATTATGAACCCCAATTTTACGCAAATTGGTATCTGCTGTTTTTACACTATTGATGGCAAAACTATTTGGTGTTGCACTTTCTCCTGATTTTTAGGTATTCACAAGAAATCCCCCTGCCTATTACGGGCAGAGGGATTTCTTTATTTTCGCATTTTTTAAATTGAAATTTTGTATCCCACCGGGATAGTTTTTTCTGTTTGTTCCGCGATTAGCTCTCAAAAGCGAACGGGCAGACAGTCAAGGGGAGCGTGGAATACCGCAGGGCTGTTTTTGCCCTGCGGGACGCGGACGCAGGGCTACGACTTGCGGTTACCGCAGCAGGCTTTTCGATTCCCGTATGGGTCACCATTTACGCCCGACACCTGTTGAAAAGTAAATATAAAGAAAAAAGCACTACCTCAAATGAAGTAGTGCTTTTTGGTGACCCGTACGGGAATCGAACCCATGTTACAGCCGTGAAAGGGCCGTGTCTTAACCGCTTGACCAACGGGCCTTATAATACAAGATTTCGCTAAAACAGCAAGCAACTTATCGGCTACTATTGCAACCGACCCCCAAGTATTTTAGCGAAACCTTGTATCATGTGGTAGCGGTAACTGGATTTGAACCGGTGACACTTCGGGTATGAACCGAATGCTCTAGCCAACTGAGCTATACCGCCACATTTGTGAGCTGCGCTCTCGAGAACGCTATATTATTATAGCCGACAGTACCCCCTATGTCAAGTAGTTTTCCCCGAAAAAATTCAAAAAATACAAAAAAAATCCCGCATTGCGGGTGCAATGCGGGAAAAACGCTAAAGCTCGGCGTCGGAGATGCCGCCCGGGAAAGCCTTCCCCCTGGGGGGAAGGTGGCCGTAAGGCCGGATGAGGGGCGCGTTTATGGATGTCACCCGGGAAAGGGGCAACAGCGGCAGACCTGCCCCTCATCAGCCGCCTGCGGGCGGCAGCTTCTCCCCAGGGGGAAGCCAAAGCTCAGCGCCCGGGAAAGCCTTCCTCCAAAGGGGGGAAGGCTCTGCGTGTCAAAAAACCTCCCTCTGGGAGGGAGGTGGCCCGAAGGGCCGGAGGGAGAGAGCCTCGCCTTTGCCCGAAACCTTCGTGCCTGCGTGAAGCTCTCTCCCCCACCGCCTGCGGGCGGAGCCCCCTCCCAGAGGGGGCCAAGGAGTTTTTCGACAATCTGAGCCTTCCCCAAAAAGGGGGAAGGCTCTTTCAAAATTACTTCTTGTTGGGCACCAACACGGCCTTGCCGCCCATGTAGGGGCGCAGGACCTCGGGGATGGTGACGGTGCCGTCAGCCTGCAGGTGGTTCTCCAGGAAGGCAATCAGCATACGCGGCGGGGCCACGCAGGTGTTGTTCAGCGTGTGGGCCAGCTGGGTCTTGCCATTCTCATCCTTAAAGCGGATGCGCAGGCGGCGGGCCTGGGCGTCGCCCAGGTTGGAGCAGGAGCAGACCTCAAAATACTTCTGCTGGCGGGGGCTCCATGCCTCAATATCGCAGCTCTTGACCTTCAGATCGGCCAGATCGCCGGAGCAGCACTCCAGCTGGCGGACAGGGATCTCCATGGAGCGGAACAGCTCGACGGAGTTCTTCCACAGCTTATCGTACCAATCCATGCTGTCCTCGGGCTTGCAGACGACGATCATCTCCTGCTTCTCGAACTGGTGGATGCGGTAGATGCCGCGCTCCTCGATGCCGTGGGCACCCTTCTCCTTGCGGAAGCAGGGGCTGTAGCTGGTCAGGGTCAGGGGCAGCTTGGCGCCGTCCAGCGTCTGGTCGATAAAGCGGCCGATCATCGTGTGCTCGCTCGTGCCGATCAGGTACAGATCCTCGCCCTCGATTTTGTACATCATAGCGTCCATTTCAGGGAAGGACATAACACCCTTGACCACATCGCCGTGCATCATGAACGGCGGGATGACATAGGTAAAGCCCTTGTCGATCATGAAATCGCGGGCGTAGGCCAGCACAGCCTCATGCAGGCGGGCAATGTCGCCCAGCAGGTAATAGAAGCCGTTGCCGGAGACGCGGCCGGCGGCGTCGAGGTCGATGCCGTCGAAGCTCTCCATAATGTCAACATGGTACGGGATGGGATAGTCGGGCACGACCGGCTCGCCGAAGCGCTGGACCTCGACGTTATGGCTGTCGTCGGGGCCGATGGGCACGCTGGGGTCGATCATCTGGGGGATCGTGTACATGATCTCCTGAATCTTGGCCTGCAGCTCGGTCTCCTTGGCCTCCAGCTCCTTCAGGCGGTCAGCCTGCGCGGTGACCTGCTTCTTGATTTTCTCGGCCTCGGCAGCCTTGCTGGGGTCCTTCTTGGCCTGACCCATCAGGGCGCCGATCTGCTTGGACAGCTTATTGCGGTTTGCGCGCAGGTCGCTGGCCTCGCCGATGGCGGCGCGGTACTCGGCGTCGAGCTTGATGACCTCATCCACGAGGGGCAGCTTGGCGTCCTGGAACTTTTTCTTGATGTTTTCCTTGACAGCGTCCGGGTTTTCACGGACAAAACGAATGTCTAACATAGTGGTACTCCTCTATTCAATATTTGCTTTTGTAGGGGCCGGACATGTCCGGCCCTCGGCTTTACAAATAAATAGCATTTTATGGGTAGGCTGCGGGCGGGGCATGCCCCGCCCCTACAAGGCTTCTCCCAAGGGAGAAGCTGTCCGCGAAGCGGACTGATGAGGGGCGGCGCTTCCTCTATTGCCACTTTACCGGGCGGCATCCCTACACCCGCCCCTCATCCGGCCTGCGGCCACCTTCCCCCAAGGGGGAAGGCTTTTTATTGGCTGCTCACCCCTCCGGGTCATACATTCCCAGCAGGCTCACGAACTTTTGCAGCATATCGTCGCTGTAAAAGTCGATTTTCAGCGAGCCTTTTCCGTCCTTGTATTCCACGTGGACCTCGCTGCCGGTCACCTCTTTCAGGGCGGCTTCGACCTCGACGGCACGCTTCGGGCGGGTGAAGTTATCCTTTTCCTTCGGCGGCTTGGCGGGCTTGGCCAGCTTTTTGCACAGGGCCTCGGTCTGGCGCACATTCAAATTCTGTGCGACGACCTCGGCGGCGGCCTGCTGCATCAACTCGGCGCTGGGCAGGCCCAGCAGCACCTTTGCGTGGCCGAAGCTCAGCTTGCCCGCGCTGACCATGCGGCGCACATCCTCGGGAAGGGCCAGCAGGCGCAGGCTGTTGGTGACGGCGCTGCGGCTTTTGCCCAGCTTTTTGGCGGCGCTCTCCTGGGTCAGGCCGTACTTGTCGATGAGCTGTCGGCAGCCCTCGGCCACCTCGATGGGATCCAGGTCCTCGCGCTGCAGGTTTTCGATCAGTGCCAGCGCGGCGGCCTGCTCGTCGGTCACATCCTTGATGATGACCGGGACCTCGTCCAGGCCCGCCAGCCGGGCGGCACGCCAGCGGCGCTCGCCCGCAATGATGATGTACCCGGTGCCCACCTTTTTAGGCCGCACCGCGATGGGCTGCAGCAAGCCGTTTTCGGTGATGCTGTCGGCCAGCTGATTCAGCGCATCCTCGTCAAAGCGTTTGCGGGGCTGTTCGGGGTCCGGCTCGATTTCCCGCAGCGGCAGGGTCGAGCTGGACGGCTCATCGCTGATATCGGGCAGTTCGGCAAACAGGCTGTCCAGCCCTTTGCCAAGCCCGCCCAGCTTTTTTTTTGCCATGGGCGTCCCTCCTTACCGTTCGTTGTTGGCTAAAAATTCCCGCGCCAGTTCCATGTAGGCGTCGCAGCCCTTGCCGTTCGGCTCATAGAAATTGATGGGCATACCAAAGCTGGGTGCCTCGCTCAGGCGCACAGTGCGGGGGATGACGGCGCGGTAGACCTTGTCGCCAAAGTACTTTTTGACCTGCGCGACGACCTGCATCGTCAGGTTCAGCCGCCCGGCGTACATCGTGAAGAGCACGCCCTCGATGTCCAGGTAGCGGTTGTACTTTTTGCGCACGGTCTTTAGGGTCGTCATCAGTTCGCTCAATCCTTCCAGCGCGAAGAACTCGCACTGCATCGGGATGATGACCGTGTCCGCCGCGCAGAGGGCATTGACGGTCAGCAGGTCGAGCGACGGTGCGCAATCGATGAAGATGTAGTCGTAGAGCGGCACGACCGGTGCTAAGACGGTGCGCAGACGCATCTCACGCCGGGGCACCGAGACAAGCTCGATGGGAGCACCCGCCAGCTGGGTGTTGGAGGGTAAAAGGTCCGCGTTGTACTCGGTTTTCACGATGGCCCCGCGGACGTCCTCGTCGTCGATCAGGCAGGTGTAGGTGTCGGCCTCGACCTTGTTTTTGGATATCCCGTACCCGGAGGTGGTGTTGCCCTGGGGGTCCAGATCCACGATCAGGACCTTCTTGCCCAACGCCGCCACACAGGCACTCAGGTTGACGGCGGTGGTGGTTTTGCCAACGCCGCCCTTCTGGTTTGCTATTGCGATGACTTTTGCCACGCCGTACCTCCCCTATTTTTGCGTTTTTTTGGCGGCACAGGGCCGCTTGGTATTATTATAGCACAAAAATTGGGGATAAAAAAGGGGTTAAACAGAAAAAAGCCCCGGTAAATGTTCCACGTGGAACATTTACCGGGGCAAAAGCTTCTCCCTTGGGAGAAGCTGTCTGCGAAGCAGACTGATGAGGGGCGGCCTTGGCTCTACTGCCCTCTTTACCGAGCGGCACCCTTACGCCGCCCCTCATCCGGCTTTTGGCCACCTTTCCTCTAAGTGGGGAGGCTTTTCTTCCTCACACCTTCACCGCAAACTCGCTGTTCTCCTTCTTGGGGGCGTCCTCCTGCTTGCCTACGGTCCCGTCACTGCTGACCGGTATCCTCACTATGTACTCCAAACATCCGTCATGCTTATCACAGTGCGTCGTGGCGGCTATCCCCTTCTGGGTCATCAAATCCACCGCGTGCTGCAGCGTGTTTACAAAGAACCGCACATCCCGCACCATGGGGATCGTGCGGCGGCAGGGGCTGGGAGCGTTTGGCGCGGCCAACATCTGATCCACGAGCTTGTCCGCCTGGCGCACACTCATTTTGTCCCGCGCCATCTTTTCCAGCGCGGCTGTGCGGCGGCCCTCGGGCAGGCGCAGGGCGGCGCGGGCGTGACGCTCACTCAAATGGTTGGCCGTGCAAAGCTGCTGCTGTTCCGGCGTCAGGGTCAGCAGCCGCAGTTTGTTGGCAAGGGCTGGCTGGCTCAAACCCAGCCGCCGCGCGGCCTCGGCCTGGGTGCAGCCCCACAGGCGGATGACCTCCTTGATGCCCCGCGCCGTGTCAAACGGATCCAACTGGCTGCGCTGCAGATTTTCGAGAAGTCCCAGCGCGGCGGACTCGCTGTCGTCGTAGTCGGCCAGAATCGCAGGGACCTTGTCCAGCTTGGCCAGGCGGCAGGCACGCAGGCGGCGTTCCCCCGCCACAAGCTGGTATTTGCGGATACCGACCCGCCGCACGCTGATGGGCTGCAGCAGGCCGTTTTGCAAAATGCTGACCGCCAGCGCAGCGATTTCCGGCTCATCAAAGGCGGTGCGGGCCTGGTAGGGCGACGGCTCGATGCAATCCACCGGCAGCATTAAAATACGGCCCTGCTTTTGGATATCATTCTTTGGCAATTTCGGTTCCTCCCCCTGGGTTTACTGTATGCCTGCCGCAAAGCTGAGGGCCGGGTATGCCCGGCCCCTACAAAAGCGGCCCATAAAAATATGCTATGCTTTTTTCTACAAAAAGCATAGCATATTTTATACGCCCGGGAAAGAAAAATCGTTCGCCCGGATATCCGGTTTCTCGCGGTGTTACAACGGTTTCTTTGCGATTTTTCCGCCGTTTCGGGGGTAAACCGTCGGAGTTTGCGATATTTTTTTGCAGAAAACCAGTCCACGCGCACTGCCGTCCGGCAAGGTGAACTGCCGGGTTTCCTCATATCGGCCGCCCAGCTTTTTCAGGGCGTTGGCCGCAGCCTTGGCCTCGGCATCGGCTTCGGGGCCCTTCATGGCGATGAACCGCCCGCCCACCTTGACCAGCGGCAGGCAGTATTCGCTCAGCACCGGCAGGGCCGCCACGGCACGGGCACTGGCAATGTCAAACTGCTCACGCCAGACCTTGCGGGCGGCTTCCTCGGCGCGCTCCTTGGCAAACTCGACCCCGGTCAGGCCCAGTTCACCACAGACGTATTTCAAAAAGTCCACCCGCTTGCCGGTTGGTTCCATCAGGGTCAGCTGCAAATCGGGCTTGTAGATTTTCGCCACGATGCCCGGGAACCCTGCCCCGGTGCCGACGTCCACCATCTTGCCCTGCACCTCGGGCTGGGCCGCAAACAGCAGACTGTCCGCAAAGTGGCGGTCCTCGATGCCCTCGGGGCTGGTGATGGCGGTCAGATTGACCTTCTCGTTATAGCTGACCAGCAGCTCGGCGTACTTGTCCAACAAGTCCAGCTGGGTGGGGGTCAGGGTGATGTTCCATGTGGAACATTTGGTGGCTAATCTGTTTTTATCAATCATTTTTTCATCTCCTTGCACAAAGGCTTCTCCCTTCGGGAGAAGCTGCCGCCCGCAGGCGGCTGATGAGGGCAGACTGTATGTGGCTGCCCGGTTGCGGGTGAAATTGATATACTCGGCCCTCATCCGCCCTCGGGCGGGGCCTCGGGCACCTTCTCCCTCGCGGGAGAAGGCATCCTGTTTATTTCAGTTTCAGCAGCACAATGCTCAGCTGCGCCAGATCACTGGGTGATACCCCGGGTATCCGCCCGGCCTGGGCCAAGGTACGGGGGCGGATTTTTGCCAGCTTCTCGCGGGATTCCAACGTCATCGTCTCGATGGGCGCATAGTCGAAATCCTCGGGGATCTTCACGTTTTCATGCCGCTGGATGTCCCGGATAATGCGTTCCTCGCGGGCAATGTACCCGGCGTAGCGTATTTCCGTCTCGATGCGCTGGGCCATGGCGGTGGTCACACCCTCGCCGCGGCCGATGACCTTGGCGACCAACTCATAGTTGATGTAGGGGCGGCGCATCAGCTCGATGGCCGTGCCGCCGATTTCTCCCAGCTCGGCACCTTCGGGGGCAGCCGCGCGCAGGTCGGCCAATTTGATGCTTGTCGTCTCCAGCCGGTGCAGTTCGGTCTGCTTGACCTCGCGGTCATGGCAGAACATGGCCCACCGCTCATCGTCCACCAGACCGTATTCCCTGCCAATGGGCGTCAGGCGCTCGTCGGCGTTGTCCTGGCGCAGGCTCAGGCGGTACTCGCTGCGGCTCGTCATCATACGGTAGGGGTCCAGCACGCCCTTGGTGACCAGGTCGTCCACCAGCGTGCCCAGGTAGCTCGTGTGCCGCGCCAGCACAAGTTCTTCTTTGCCCAGCGCATGGCGGGCGGCGTTTAAGCCGGCCAGCAGGCCCTGGGCGGCGGCTTCCTCGTAACCGGAGGTGCCGTTGAACTGCCCCGCGCCGTAGATGCCGCTGACGACCTTGCTTTCCAGCGTAGGCTTCAGGGTGGTGGGGTCTACGCAGTCATACTCGATGGCGTAGGCCGGGCGCATGATCTCGAGATTTTCAAACCCGGCGATCGTGCGGTACATCTCGTTCTGCACGGCCTCGGGCAGGCTGGACGAAAGGCCCTGCAGGTACATTTCCTCGGTGTCCTCGCCGCAGGGCTCCACAAAGACCGGGTGGCGCTCCTTCTCTTTGAAGCGGACGACCTTGTCCTCAATCGAAGGGCAGTAACGCGGGCCGACGCCCTGAATGTCGCCGCCGTAGAGCGGCGAGCGGTGCAGGTTGTCGAGAATGACCTTGTGGGTCGCGGGGTTTGTGTAGGCGATGTAGCAGTTGACCTTGTTGTGCATCGGCACGCGGGTCATAAAGCTGAAGGGCTGTAATTCGTCGTCTGGGTCGCCGGGCTGGCATTCGAGCTTCGAGAAGTCGATGCTGCGGCGGTGGACGCGGGCAGGCGTGCCGGTCTTGAAGCGGCGCAGCGTGAAGCCGTGCGCCACCAGACATTTTGTCAGCTCGGTAGCGGCGTGGGTGCCGTCGGGACCGCTGTCATAGTGGGCATCGCCGACGAAAATGCGGCCGCCCAGGTTGGTGCCGGTGGCCACGACGACGGCCTTGCAGCCGTAGTAGCCGTGCAGATTGGTATACACACCGCAGACCTTGCCGTCCTGTACCTCCACGCCGACGATCTCACCCTGGTGGATATCGAGGTTGGCGGTCTTTTCCAGCGCGTGTTTCATCCAGATATGGTAGCGCTTGCGGTCGGTCTGCACGCGCAGGCTGTGTACGGCGGGGCCTTTGCCTCGGTTCAGCATCCGGCTTTGCAGGTAGGTAGCGTCCGCGGCAATGCCCATCAGCCCGCCCAGGGCATCGACCTCGCGGACGAGATGGCCCTTGGCCGTGCCGCCGATGGATGGATTGCAGGGCATATTGCCGATAAAATCCAGTGACAGCGTAAACACCGCAGTCCTTGCCCCCAGCTTCGCCGCCGCGTGCGCCGCTTCAATACCGGCGTGCCCCGCGCCGATGACGATGACGTCGTAGGTTCCTAGTTTGTCCATATACTTTCCTTCTTACCCTATCTTTTGCAGAATATCCTCGCAGACTCCTGCGAAATTTGTATCCAGTTCATTGTTGCCATAGCGCAGCACGCGGCAGCCAATGCTTTGCAGATACGCCGTGCGATGTACGTCATACTCGGCAGCCTGCGGTTCGGTATGCTGTGCGCCATCCAGCTCTATTACCAGTTTACACGATGGAATATAAAAATCAACTATAAAATTGCCAATCATTTTTTGACGGTGGACCGTTTGCGGGAGATTTTTCAGAAAGTCATACCAAAGATGCCGTTCCTGCCGGGTCATTTCTTTGCGGAGGGTTCGGGCATTTTTGCGTAACGGATTTATGGTTTTGATGCCCTTCATAAATATGACCTCCACGTCCTAAAGGCTTCTCCCTTTGGGAGAAGCTGCCGCCCGCAGACGGCTGATGAGGGGCAACTTTAACTCTATTGTCCCTTTACCGAGTTGCCGCCGGAAACTCGCCCCTCATCCGGCCTGCGGCCACCTTCCCCCGCAGGGGGAAGGCTCCTTGTTATTTACTTATTTGCCCACGCAGAATGTTTCAAACACTTCATCAATCGTTGCCTCTGTCGCGCTCTCGCCAGTCAGGTCGCACAACGCCTGCAGGGCGTCCGTCAGGCAGACAGCAGCGGCGTCCAGCCCAAAGCCGTCCTGCCTTGCGCGGATGGCTTCCGCCAGCGCGTCCCTTGCCCGGGTCGCGGCTGAAAGCTGGCGGGCGCTGCACAGCTGGGCAGCGCTCGGGTCCAGCTGGGCCGTGCCTAACAGATCTGCCACGGCGTCCGTCAGGGCCTGCAAGCCCACAGCGTCTTTGGCACACATGGGAACGATTTTCTTAAAATACGGCTCCAATGTTCCACGTGGAACATCCTGCTCCCCCGCCAGGTCCTGCTTATTCAGCACGGCAATGGCCGGGCGGCCCTGGCATTTGCGGGCCAGCTCCAAATCATCTTCGGAGAGCGGCTGCGCGGCATCGAACACCGCCAGCACCAGCCCAGCTTCGTCCAGCTTTTTCCAGCTGCGGCGGATGCCTTCGGCCTCTATCGCGTCACCATCAACACCAACCTCCCGCACACCGGCGGTGTCAAACAGGTTCAACCGCACGCTGCCCAGCTGCACGGCCTGCTCGACAATATCCCGGGTCGTGCCTGCCACCGGCGTGACGATGGCCCGGTCAAACCCGGCAAGCAGGTTCAGCAGTGTGCTTTTGCCCACGTTGGGCCGCCCCAGCAGTACGCAGTCCACGCCGTGGCGCAGCACTGCGCCTGCACTGTACCCGTTGATCAGCGCGTCCAACTCGGCCTTCTGTTCTGTCAAGGTTTGCACAAACGCCTCGTCGGACAGTTCGGGGACGTCCTCCTCGGGGTAATCGACCCAGGCGGTCAGGTGGGCGTTCAGCGTTTGCAGTGCGGTCTGAATGCAGCCAATGCGTTTTGCCAGCCGCCCATCCAGTGCCGATTTTGCCAGCGCCGCCCCCTGCCGGCCGTTCGCCGCGATAACTTCCATCACGGCCTCAGCCTGGGTCAGCGACATACGCCCATTTTCCAGTGCGCGGCGGGTGAACTCACCGGGGCCTGCAGGCACACACCCCGCCGTGATCAGCGCTTCCAGCAGGCCGTCCGCCATAGCCGTGCCGCCGTGGACCGACAACTCTATCACATCCTCGCCGGTGTAGGAGTGCGGTGCGCGGAAAAACAGTGCCACGCACTCGTCCATCTCCGCGCCGTGCAACAGGTAATGGCCCAGCATGGCGGTGTAGCCCTTGGCGTCGGCAACGCTCTTGCCCTGCCGCACCGGCGCAAAAATCTTGCCGACGATGCCGTAGGCGTCCGGCCCGGAGACGCGGACGGTGGCAATGCCGCCCTCCCCTGGCGGCGTCGCCAGGGCACAGATGGTCGTATGCAGATATTCCATGTGGTACTCCTTTATTTTTCTTTTACCAAAAAGGAGAGGCCAACCCGGCCTCCCCTTCACGGTTTGCTATTTTGGAGTTTCTTTGCTTACTTTCTTTGCAAAGAAAGTAGGGTTATTCTTCGTCGTTGGTATCGGCTGCGTTATCCTCTGCGGCCTCCTGGGCAAGCTCCTCCGCCTCAATGGCTGCCAGTTCCTCAGGGGTCGGGTCAGTCTCGCCGGTATCCTCGATTTTCGCGGTCTCGGCTTCGTTGTCGCGGTCGACACGGGCAACCACGGCCACCTTGTCATCCTCGACCAGGCGCATGACGCGGACACCGCTGCCGTAGCGGCTCTGGATGTTGATGTCCGACGCATGGATGCGGATCAGGATGCCGTTCTGGCTGATCAAAATCAGATCATCAGTGTCGTCCACGATCTTGATGCCCGCCACATTGCCGTTGGAGTAGTTGCGGATGCCTAAGCCGCCGCGCTTCGTGATACGGTAATCGTCGATGCGGCTGCGGCGGCCCTTGCCCTCTTCGCTGATGGTCAGCACAGTGGCACCCGGGCGGCAGACGCCGGCGCCGACGACATAGTCGCCCTCGCGCAGTTTGATAACGCGGACGCCGTGGCCGGTACGGCCCATGGCGCGGGCATCATCCTCGGTAAAGTGGATGGCCGCGCCGTCGTGGGTGGCGACAATAATTTCATCGTCGCCTTTCGTCAGGTGGCTCCAAACCAAGCTGTCGCCCTCATTCAGGGCGATGGCAATCAGGCCCGCCTTACGAATGTTGCGGAAGTGGGACAGCGGCGTGCGCTTGATAAGACCCTGCTTCGTGATCATCGTCGCGTAGGTGTTGTCCTCGTCCACGTCGGCCTTCTGCTGCAGCATCAGCGTGACCTTCTCGCCCTCCTGCAGCTGCAGCAGGTTCACGATATGGCTGCCCTTGGCGGTGCGGCTGCCCTCGGGCACCTGGTAGCCCTTCAGGCGGTAGACACGGCCCTGATTCGTCAGGAACAGCATATAGTCATGCGTTGAGCCGACATACATTTCCTCGGTGAAGTCCTCGTCCTTCTGGGTCATGCCCTGCACACCGCGGCCGCCGCGGTTCTGTGCCTGGTAGGTATCCAGCGTGGTGCGCTTGATATACCCCTCGTGGGTCAGCGTAAAGACGCAGGTTTCCTCGGGGATCAGATCCTCGATGTCGACCTCGCCGGACACAGCCTCGATGGAAGTGCGGCGCTCGTCGCCGTACTTGTCGGCCAGCGTGGTCAGGTCGCTCTTGACGATGCGCTTGACGTGCTCGTCATTGGCGAGGATATCCTCATAATCGGCGATGGCCTCGCGCAGCTCGCCCAACTCCTGCTCGATTTTCAGGATTTCCAGGCCGGCCAAGCGGCCCAACTGCAGCTTGACGATTGCGTCCGCCTGCGGCTCATCAAAACCGAAATTGTCCATGACGGCCTGGCGTGCCTCGGCAAAGCCGCCCTTGCAGGCGCGGATGGTCGCGATAATTTCATCGACGATGTCGACGGCCTTGTGCAGGCCTTCAAGGATGTGCTCACGCTCCTTCGCCTTGCGCAAATCAAAGGCGGTTCTGCGGCGGATGACCTGCATCTGGAACTCGATGTAGCGCTCCATCATGGTCTTGAGGCTCATGATTTTGGGCACACCGTCGTCCAGCGCCAGCATAATGACACCCACGGTGTCCTGCAGCTGGGTGTAGCGGTAGAGCTGGTTCAGCACGACCTGGGGGTTCGCGTCCTTCTTGATTTCAATGACGATCTTCATGCCGGTGCGGCTGGAAGATTCGTCGTTCAGGTCGCTGATGCCCTCAATGCGTTTATCCTTCACAAGGTCCGCAATGGACTCGATGAGGCGGGTCTTGTTGACCATGTAGGGAATTTCGTTGATTAGGATTTCATAGCGGCCGTTCTTCTTCTCGACGATTTCGGCGCGGCCGCGCAGGGTGATTTTGCCGCGGCCCGTGGCGTAGGCTGCGCGGATGCCGCTGCGGCCCATGATGATGCCACCGGTCGGGAAGTCGGGGCCTTTGACGTATTCCATCAGCCCGGCCAGGTCGATTTCGGGGTCGTCCATCAGGGCGACCATGCCGTTGACGATCTCGCGCAGGTTGTGGGGCGGGATGTTCGTAGCCATACCGACCGCAATGCCCTGGCTGCCGTTGACCAGCAGATTCGGGAAGCGGCTGGGCAGGACGTGGGGTTCCTTCTTGGTTTCATCAAAGTTGGGATCCCAATCGATGGTCTCCTTCTCGATATCCGTCAGCATCTCGCAGGCCATCTTGGACATACGGGCCTCGGTGTAACGGTAAGCAGCCGGGGGATCGCCGTCAACGGAACCGAAGTTGCCCTGGCCGTCGACCAGCGGGTAGCGCAGGCTGAAATCCTGTGCCAGACGGACCATGGCATCATAGACCGACGCATCGCCGTGGGGGTGGTACGAGCCAAGCACCGCACCGACGGTATCGGCGGATTTGCGGTAGGGGTGCTGCGGGTCGTTGCCGCGCTCGTGCATCGTGTACAGGATGCGGCGGTGGACGGGTTTCAGGCCGTCGCGCACATCGGGCAAAGCGCGCGCCACGATAACGGACATCGAGTAGTCCAGGAATGCCGTCTCGATCTCCTGTTTCACATCGCGCACAATGACCTTAGTACCGGACCCCGGCACCATGATGATGTTTTCTTCCATTGTATCACCTTAACTCAATCTAACTTGAACTTACGAATCTTACTGCACCGTAGGGGCCGGGCATGCCCGGCCCTCAACTTTGCGTTATTGCCCACAAACGGATCGTTGCTTGTACGCTGCGGGCCGGGCATGCCCGGCCCCTACGCTAAACATTGGGGTTATATTCATCCAAATCCCATTTCAACAGATTTTCCTGAATATATCTTTTAATTTCACAATACGCGTTTTCATCACGAATAATATGATCATAAAATGAACGCTGCCACAATGTCACACCCGGATGTTCCATGTGGAACATCTTGGATACATACGACTTGTAGCTTCCCACTACGGCGGACAAATTACATTGTTCCTGCGGAAAAACCAATATCATATGAACATGATTTGGCATTACCACATATTCATCCACACCCACACCGGGAAAATGTCTGGAAATATCCTTTATTCCTTGTGCGGCCATTTGTCCGACGACATTTGGTTTTCCTGCCGCGCCAAACACACATTGTTTATGATGCGCACATACGGTCACAAAATAATAATTTTCTCTTCTATAATCATAATTTTGCAAACGAGGATTTTTGCGCGGGCATAAAATCGTATAATCCATGATTCATACACCATAAACGGGGCGGTGGTTTTTATGCGGCGGGCCGGGCATGCCCGGCCCCTACACGGGCGGCGTATGATGTATCACACATCCAAATTCGCGTACTTGGCGTTCTTTTCAATGAACTGGCGGCGGGGTTCGACCTGCTCACCCATCAGGATGCTGAATGCTTCGTCGGCGCGCTCGGCGTCCTCAATTTTAATTTGGACAATGACGCGGTTATCGGGGTTCATGGTGGTTTCCCACAGCTGGTCGGGGTTCATCTCGCCCAAGCCTTTGTAGCGGTTGACCTTCGCGCCGGGCATTTCGGCGCTCAACACCTTCATTTCTTCGTCGTTGTAGGCGTACTTGACGGTCTGACCCTTCTGCAGCTTGAACAGCGGCGGCTGGGCGACATAGACATAGCCGTTGTCGATCAGCGGGCGCATATAGCGGAAGAAGAAGGTCAGCATCAGTGTGCAGATATGCGAGCCGTCAACATCGGCATCGGCCATGATGAAGATCTTGTGGTAGCGCACTTTGGAAATATCGAACTCATCGCCGATACCGGTGCCCAGCGCGGTCACAACGGGCATCAGTTTGTCGTTGCCGTAGATGCGGTCGGCGCGGGCCTTTTCGACGTTCAGCATCTTGCCCCACAAAGGCAGGATGGCCTGAATGTTGGAGTCTCGGCCCATCTTGGCCGAGCCGCCTGCAGAATCGCCCTCCACGATGAAGAGTTCTGTCTTGGCGGGGTCTTTTTCGTGGCAGTCAGCCAGCTTGCCGGGCATACGGTTGGATTCCAGCGCGCTCTTGCGGCGGACCAGCTCGCGGGCCTTTTTGGCGGCGGCGCGGGCGCGGGCAGCCTGGGTGGCCTTCTCCAAAATTGCCTTGGCAACGGCGGGGTTTTCCTCAAAGAACTCTGTCAGCGCCTTGTAGACGACGTTGTTGACCAGGCCCTTGATGAAGGTGTTGCCCAGCTTTGCCTTGGTCTGGCCCTCGAACTGGGCCTCCTGCAGCTTGACGCTGACGACGGCGATGATGCCCTCGCGGGCGTCGGGGCCGGACAGGTTCTCGTCCTTATCCTTCAAAATTCCCTTGGCGCGGCCGTACTCGTTCAGCACGCGAGTCAGGGCCAGCTTGAAGCCTTCCTCGTGGGTGCCGCCCTCGGGGGTATGGACGTTGTTGGCAAAGCTCAACAGCAGCTCGTTATAGCTGTTGTCGTAGTATTGCAGGGCGACCTCGGCCACAGCGCCCTGGCCCTCGCCCTTCATATACATGACCTGGGGGTGCAGCGGCGTTAAGTCGCGGCGCTCGCACAGGTAGCTGACAAAGGAACGGATACCGCCCTCGTAGCACATTGTCTCGGCGCGCATTTCGCCGTTTTGCTCATCCTGCGGGCGGTCGGCGTCGGGGCGTTCATCGGTCAGGGTGATCTTGACACCAGCGTTCAGGAACGCTTCCTCCCGCAGGCGCTTCAGAAGCGTTTCATAGCGGTAGAGCGTCGTTTCCTGGAACATTTCCGGGTCGGGCTTGAAGGTGACTGTCGTTCCGGTAGAAGCCGCCGCGCCGATCTTTTTCAGGTCGCCGTCGGGCTTGCCGCGCTTGAAGCTCTGCTCATACTCTACCCCATCGCGGCGCACACGGACGGTCAGCCACTCAGACAAAGCGTTGACGACCGACGCGCCGACGCCGTGCAGACCGCCGGCGACCTTGTAGCCGGAGTCCTCGCCGCCGAACTTGCCGCCGGCGTGCAGCACAGTGTAAACGACGGTGACAGCCGGGATGCCCAGCTTGGGCTGGATATCGACCGGGATGCCGCGGCCATTGTCCGATACTTCGATGATGTTGCCGGGCTTGATGGCGACTTCGATGTGGGTGCAGTAGCCCGCCAGCGCCTCGTCGATGGCGTTATCGACGATCTCATAGACGAGGTGGTGCAGACCGGAAGGCCCGGTGGAGCCGATATACATACCGGGGCGCTTGCGCACAGCCTCCAGGCCTTCCAGGACCTGGATCTGCGCACCGCCGTAGGCATGGTCGGTAGCCGTCTCGCGGTTGGTTTCGGTGATGATTTCTTCTGCCATGAAATGATAGCCTCCTGTTGTGGGTGGGTATCTCTTATTTTGCAATGTAGGGGCCGGGCATGCCCGGCCCTCCGCCTTGCGTTATTGCCCTTTTATCGGGCGGTACTTTTTATGTTGCGGGCCGGGCATGCCCGGCCCCTACGGTCGTGGTTCTTTAAAATTCCAGCCTCTCGGCCCGCTTTTTCAATGCGGCGGGCGAAAGCTGGCTGATATACACGGTCTCATCGGGGAAATCCGTGACCATAAAACTTTTGGGCAGGGTGCCGGGGGCGCAAAGGTCCACGACCGCACCCTCGTTCTCGGCGTGGCGGAAATATTCTTCCGTCCGCCGCGACGCCCCGGCTGTGTCCAGATCAAACACCCCGATGACGTCCCGGGTGTTGAGTACAAAATCCTGCCCGGCGTGAAAGTACATTTCCTGCACCTCTCTGTAGGGGCCGGGTATGCCCGGCCCTCCACTCTGCGTCATTGCCCGTCAGCGGGCAGCCGCCCTACTGCTGCGGGCCGGACATATCCGGCCCCTACGGTTCTGCTACGGTTCCGCCCTTGACCATCACAATTTTTCCATTCGTCCGTGCAAATGCGGCGGTGTCGCAGGTCGTCACGATGGTCTGGTGCTCGCCCATGCGGGTCAGCAGGTAGGTCTGGCGCTCGTCGTCCAGCTCGCTCAAAACGTCATCCAGCAATAGTACCGGATGCTCGCCAAACAAGTCCCCCACTACCGTGGCCTCGGCCAGCTTCATAGCCAGTACGCAGCTGCGCTGCTGGCCCTGGCTGCCGTAGACCCGGGCGGGCTGACCGTCCAGCAGTATCTCCAAGTCCTCCCGGTGCGGGCCTGCCAGACAGAACCCTGCCCGCAGCTCCGCAGGGCGCATGGCGTGCAGCTTTTCCAGCAGCGCGTCAGCGGTGGGGGCCGGTGTACACATCTGGTAATGCAGTTCCAGCGTCTCGGCTCCGTGGGAGATATCCTTATAATTCTGCGCGGCAATGGGCGCGGCCGCCGCCAGGAATTTGCAGCGGTGATCCATGATAAGCGCGCCGTACTCAGCCAGCTGCTCATCGTAGGTATCCAGCAGCACGCCGCCGTTTGGCGTGATATCGTAGCTTTTCAGCAGTGCATTTTTCTGGGCCGTCAGCCGCATATACCGCCGCAGCGCTACCAGGTACGGCCTGTACACCTGGCACAGCGCCGAGTCCAGGAACCGCCGCCGCCCATCCGGTCCGCCTTTGACCAGGCTCAACAGGTCCGGCTCAAACACGACGGCTTGAAAATTCCCGGCCAGCGCCGCCGCGCGGCCAATGTCCGCGCCGTTCAATTTGCCGGTGCGGCCGGGCCGCTGGCTGCCCTTGCTGCCCACGGTCAGGCGGATGGATTTTTCCACGTCCTGTGTCTCAAACGTACCCTCTATGACCGAGAAGTCACAGCCGCGCTGGATGAGTTCGGCGTCCTTTGACCCGCGGAAGCTCTTGCCGCCGGTCAGCAGCCAGACAGCCTCCAGCAGGTTCGTCTTGCCCTGACCGTTGGGGCCGCACAGCACGGTCAAATGCGGGTCCGGGTTTAGTTCTGCATGAGCAATATTGCGATGGTTCGTTAATTCCAGGTGCGTTAAGCGCATTACGCGCCCTCCGCGACCTGCACGGTCTGGCCGTCCAGCTCGACGGTATCGCCTGCGCGGCACTTTTTGCCGCGCATCGTGCAGACCTCGCCGTTGACCTTGACGACCCCGCCCTGGATCAGCTCCTTTGCCTCGCCGCCTGTCTCGCACAGGCCCGCAAATTTGAGCAGGGCGTCCAGTTTGATAAATTCAGTGTTGATACGAATTTTTTCCATAATCAGCCCTCGTTCTTAAAGCGCACCGGCAAAACCAGATAGATAAAATCCTTGCCGTCCTCGGGCAGGAGCTTGACCGGGCTCAGGGGGCCGTTGATCTCCAGCACCATCTTCTCACATTTGGAGTAGCGCAGCGCGTCCAGTAGGTAGCGGTTATTGAAGCCGATCTCCACCGCGTCGCCCTCCATCTGCACCGGGGCAAACTCGTCCACGACCTTGCCCAGCGGCGTCTGGCAGCGCACGGTCACGCGGTCCTCGCCAAAGCTGATGCGCAGCGGGTTCTTCAGGCGCTCGGTGATAATCAGCGAAGCGCGCTCGATCGTATCGATAAAAGTCTTGCAATCCACGGTGATACGCGTTTTCTTATCCTTCGGGATAACGCTCTCATAGTTGAGGAAGTCGCCCTCGATCAGGCGGCTCATGATGGTATAGCCGTTGGAGGTGAAAACGACATAGCGGCGGTTGGCGTCGATCTTCACATCGTCGTCCGCGCCGCCCATGATCTTCAGCAGTTCCTGCAGTGTCTTGGCAGGGATGATGATGCGGATATCGCGGGTACACGCAACATCGCGCTGGATGATGGCCAAACGGTAGCCGTCCAGGGCAACGATGGTCAGGCTGCCTGGCTCAATGACGAACAGCTCGCCGGTGTGGGCGGGTTTCTTGTCGTCCTGGCTGACGGCGTAGATGGTTTTCTCGATCATTTCGCGCAGCATACCGCACTTGACGGTCATGGTGTTGTCGGCGCCGGTCACAGGCAGGCTGGGGTAGTCGCTGGCGTTCAGGGCAGGGATCTCAAATTCCGCCACACCACCGCTGATTTTTGCTTGGCCTTCGTCGTTCAGCTCAATGCAGACATCGCCTGCGGGCATACGGTTGATCATGGCGCTGAGCAGTTTTGCGTCCAGTACGGTTTCACCAGGTACTAACACGTTGCATTCAATGGTGGTCGTGATGCCCATTTCCATATCGTAGCCGGTCAAGGTCAGGTTAAAGCCCTCGGCTTTCATGTAGATGCCTTCCAGCACAGGGATGGCCGCGCGGTTGGTGATCGCGCGGGAGACGCCGTCAATGGCACTGGCAAGCAGGGTCTTTTCGCATTCAAATTTCATGGTTTCTTCTCTTTCCGGCTTTTTTGGAAAAAAGCCTCGGCAAAAAACGTAAAATTTACTCTACAATTTGTATAATTTTTGTTTTCCACAAAATGGGTGCCATTTGGCCCGGTTGTAGAGCAGTTGTAGCAGGTTCCTATCAGCAGAAACTATTAACTTTGGTAGTAGCAGTAGTAGGGGCTGTTAGTTTGGTGGAAAACTCCACGGACTGTGATAACTGCGGCAAAAACCGGCCGTGAATTGTTTTGGACAGTCTGTGGACATCCTTGTGGAAAACTCAAAACCCGCGCTTTTTCAACACGCGGCGTGGAGAACTGTCTGTTAAAAACTAAAAACTCTGTTGAAAAACGGGGGTGTTCTTTCTTTGCAAAGAAAGAACCAAAGAAATTCCAAACACATATCCCATAAAGTACGCAGAACCGTAAGGTTCTTGGCCCCCTCTGCGAGGGGGCTGCCGCCGCAGCGGCTGGGGGAGAGAGCCTTGTCTGAATCCGAAACGTTATCTCTCGGGATGGCTCTCTCCCTCCGCCCCTTCGGGGCACCTCCCTCCCAGAGGGAGGTGGATTATGTTCTCACGTTTTTCATGATGTCGCTGCACATCTCTTTCAGGTGCTGGTCGCGGTTGATGTTCTCCTCCATCGTTTTAATGGAATACACCACCGTGGAATGATCGCGCTGGAACTCCTGACCGATGGCCTCCATGCTCATGCCGGTCACTTCCCGGATAATGTACATCGTCATCTGCCGTGCCGCGCTCACATTCGCATTGCGCTTCTTGCCCCGAATATCCGCCGGCATCACATTGTAGGTGCGGGCAACCTCGTTGAGGATCTTTTCAATCGTCACCGGGATCGGCTGACTGTCGTTCAGCGTGTCCTTGATGGCCGTCGTCGTCACACCGATGCAGGGCTCAATGCCCTCCAGCATATAGTAGGCGTTCAGTTTCTTGACCGCGCCCTCCAGCTGGCGGATGTTCTGCTTCAGGTGATTTGCAATGTACTCGGCCACATCGTTGGGCAGGTCAAGATTGAGCAGCTCGGCTTTGCGCTTGACGATGGCGACACGGGTCTCAAAATCCGGCGGCTGAATGTCGGCGGTCAGGCCCCACTCAAACCGGGTGCGCAGACGCTCCTCCAGCGATTTTATCTCCTTCGCCGGGCGGTCCGACGCGATGACGATTTGCCGGCCATCGTTGTGCAGCGTGTTGAAGGTGTGGAAAAACTCCTCCTGTGTGCTCTCCTTACCGGCCAGGAACTGGATGTCGTCGATGAGCAGCACATCCGCTTTGCGGTATTTCTGACGGAACTGCTCCATCGTTGCCGTCTTGATGGCGGAAATCGTCTCGTTGGTGAACATTTCACAATCCACGTAAACGATGTTGAAATCCGGGTGATTTTTCTTGATCTCAAACTGGATGGCGTTCAAAAGATGGGTCTTGCCCAGGCCTGACGGCCCATAGATGAACAGCGGGTTGTACGCGCCGGAAGGGTTCGCCGCCACGGCCTGCGCGGCCGCAAACGCAAACTGGTTCGACGGTCCCTTGATGAAATTCTCAAAGGTGAAATCATACCGGCCGCTGGGCAGCGATTTCTCGTCCCGCTGGTCCGCACTGCCGTCGGCCTTCTCGCCGTCCTCCGGCGGGGCCGCCACATAGAGAATTTCCACATCAAAGCCGAGAATGGCCTTGAACGCTTCTTTCAGCAGCGCCGTGTAGCGATCGGATACGATCTTCATCACAAATTCACTGCGCAGTTCCAGCGTGATGGTGTTGGAATTTTCAAAGCTCACGGCCTTGATATCCTTGATGTAAAATGCGTAGGTAGCGTCCGAGGTCTTTTCCTTGCAGTAGGCCTTGACCGCTTCCAATACCTCATTGATGGAATCCATGAATGTCGATACTCCCCACTTCCTGTTTATGATGGAACGCCCTGTGCGGAAAACAGGGCGCAAAAATACTGAATACAGTATACCACAAAATCCGGTTTTAAACAACAGCTATATATAATAAAGTAGAAACTTTTTTGTAAGGCGGAATTGTTGAAAATTTTAAGCGCGGTGGACGGTAAAAATTTTTGCTGGAAAGTTTTCCACAAGAAATGCGTTTTTCAACAGTAAATAGTACAAAATGTAGTGGATAACTCTTTGTAGCAGCAATTCTTTGACGCGGGAGCGAAAAATTCTGCCCAAAACCTCTTGACAAATGGGTGGTTTATCGCGTATAATCTAACTCTGCAAGGCTGCCCCAGTGTATGGGCGAAGCCCTGAGCAAACAGCCCATACCGGGATTTCAACAGGAGGAATGAAAAATGAAGCGTACTTTCCAGCCCAAGAAGCGTCAGCGCAGCCGCGTCCACGGTTTCCTGAACCGCATGGCTACCAAGAATGGCCGCAAGGTCATTGCCCGCCGCCGTGCGAAGGGCCGTAAGAGCCTGACTGTCTGATTCTATCAGAGATGAAATGAACAAAAGGGTTGCTGATTGTAAAATCAGCAACCCTTTTTTCAAATAATGGCTTTACAGAAAACGGGATTCATTATAATATAGAAGAATAGGAAAAAATAAAATGCCTTCCCCTTTGGGGGAAGGTGTCCGCGGCCCCGACTGCGGACGGATGAGGGAAAAGTACCCCGCAGCTGTTCGGTACAGGGCCGGCAGGGACAGGCACGCCCCTCATCAGCCGCCTGCGGGCGGCAGCTTTCCCCCTGAGGGGGAAGCCTTTAGGAAGGAGACCTATGCGTTATCGCACCTTAAATAAAAATTGGCAGTTCAACCGGGTGTATGGCCGGGGCAAAAGCTATGTGCATCCGCACTGCGTTTTGTACGTGGCTAAAAACCGGGTGGGCTATACCCGCATCGGGCTGACCGCAACCAAAAAGGTCGGCCATGCCGTGCAGCGCAACCGCGCCCGCCGCGTTATGCGCGCCGCCCTGGCCGAACACTTGTCGCAAAATATCGGCGGGTATGATATAATACTCGTAGCCCGCGGCCAGACCCCGCGCTTAAAAAGCACCCAGCTGAGCAAAACGCTGGGCAAGCTCTTTACCAAGGCGGGTCTGCCCGATAAGGCCGCCCCCGCCGTGCCGGCTGCCGAATGATCACACGCTTTCTCATCAAACTTTTGCGCGGCTACAAGCGGTATATCAGCCCACACCTCGGTCACCACTGCCGCTTTGTGCCCACCTGCAGCGAGTACGCCATGCAGGCGCTGGCCACCCACGGCCTGGTCAAAGGTCTGCTTTTGACCACCTGGCGGCTTTTGCGCTGCCAGCCGTTTGCGAAATTCGGCTATGACCCGGTACCCCCGAAGGGGAGGTGGGTCAGCCCGGAACGTAAGCTGACGCGCAGCCGCTGAAAGGCTTCTCCTTTGGGGGAGAAGCTGTCCGCAAAGCGGACTGATGAGGGGAGAACTTCCCATCGACGCCCCGCAAAGGGGTGGCCGGGCAAACCCTCCCCTCATCCGGCCTTCGGCCACCTTCTCCCAAGGGAGAAGGCTTCTTAACATTGCTTCTCATGTCTTTGCACTGCGCAGCAGAGACCTACATAAAAATAATGGTCCCGGGCGCAGACGGGGCAGAAGGAAAGGCTATGAACTTTATGTACTTCCTGGCCATATTGATTGGCCCGCTGGTGAAGATCCTTTACAGCTTCATCGGCAACTACGCGGTAACGATGGTCGTTGCCACCCTACTCCTCAAACTGCTGCTCTTCCCCCTGAGCATCCATCAACAGAAATCCTCGGCAAAGATGGCTGTTTTTCAGCCGCTGATGAATGAGATCCAGCAGAAGTACAAAAATGACCCCCAGAAACAGCAGGAGGAGCTGATGAAGCTCCAGCAGGAGCACGGCTTTAACCCCATGGGCGGCTGCCTGCCCATGCTGCTGACGATGCTGGTGCTGTTCGGCTTCCTGGGCGTTGTGTACTACCCCGTACACTACATCTTCGGTGTCGATAACACCGCCGTCAAGGCTGCGTGCGAGGCCATCGGCCTGGCAACCACCAATGCGTCCACGATGCAGACCGCGCTGATCCAGGCCATCCACAACGGCGCTGTGATCGACCCGTCCATCATCCCCGCCAGCGTGGTTTCTGAGATCCAAAACTTCAACACCAGCTTCTTTGGCATGGATATGTGCGATATCCCCGGCTTCCGCCTGGTGCCCATCGCCATCTTCCCCGCCATCGCAGCGGTCACGATGTTCATCAGCTACTTCGTCACCCAGAAGCTCTCCGGTATGGATGCCCAGATGCAGGGCAGCATGAAGGTCATGATGCTGGTCATGAACCTGATGTTCGTCACCTTCTGCTTTAACGCCCCCGTTGGCTTCTCGCTGTACTACGGCGTGTCCAACCTGCTGCAGATCGGCCAGTCCTATATCACCTACAAGATCTACAGCCCCGAGAAGTTCAAGGCCCAGTATGAGGCCGAGCTGGCCGCCAAGCGTGCCGAGCGTAAGAAGAAGCGCACCGTCACGGTCGAACAGAACGGCAAGCAGGTCGAGAAGGAAGTTACCCTGGGCGAGGCCAACAAGATGCGCCTGGAACGTGCCCGCCAGCTGGAAGCCGAACTCTACAAAGACGAGCGCACCACCCCGCTGAACAAAGACTAAGAAAAGACGCCGCGCAATCGTAGGGGCGCATTCCATATGCGCCCGCTATGCAGGGGAAAACTGCACGGGCGGATATAAAATCCGCCCCCTACGAAAAGCTGTGGTTATGCTATAACTAAGAAGGAGGTCCCCCATTATGCGCAGTATGGAAATGAGCGCCAAGACCGTTGAAGCCGCCGTGCAGGCCGCCTGCGAAGCCCTGGGCGTTGACCGTGACGATATCAATGTCAGCTATGAAGTGCTGGAATTTCCCACCCGCAAGCTGTTCAAAACCATCCCTGCCAAGGTTCTGGTAAAGGTCGAGGAACCCGAGGCCGCCCCGGCCCCGGCTGCTGAGGAAAAGCCTGCCGAAGTTTCCACCAAGCCGGCAGAAGTTGTTGAAATCTCCGACGAGACCGCCCCCGAAATCGAGAAAGCAGTCGTTGAGGATATGGTTGAGGCCGCCGAGCTGGCCCCGGTTGCCGAGGACGACGTTGAGATCCCTCTCGATATCGCCGCTGACCCGCGCCTGCAGGCTGCGGTTGACTACCTGACTCCCATCTTCAACCTGATGGGTGTGGAAAACTTCAGCTTCACCGCCGTCAAGAAGGGCGCTGCCACCATCCTGAAAGTCTCCGGCGAGCACATGGGCGCACTCATCGGCCGCCGCGGTGAGACGATGGAGAGCCTGTCCTACCTCGCCAGCCTCGTTGTGAACCGCATGGAAGGCCCCTATATCAAGCTGGGCCTGGATGTCGGCGGCTACCGCAACAAGCGCGAGGACGACCTCTCTGCCCTTGCCAAGCGCATTGCAGACCGCGTCATCCGCACCGGCTGCTACTACGAGATGGAGCCGATGAACCCCTACGAGCGCCACATCATCCACACCGCCATCGCCGATATCGAGGGCGTGCGCAGCGAGAGCAAGGGCGAAGGCCCGGCCCGCCATGTGGTGCTTTACTCCACCGACCCCAACGCCAGCAACCTGCCCGATCGCGATAACGCCCGCAACCAGCGGCCCCCGCCATGATGGAAACCGCGGCTACCGCGGCAACGGCCCCAGAGGCCCCCGCAGCGGCCGTGACGGCCGTGATGGCGGGCGCGGCGGCTACCGCAGCAATCGCGGCGACCGTGGCCCGCGCTACGGCGGCCCGCGTTCCAGCGTGCCCGCCCGCGACTTTGCCGACCGCCCGCGTGACCCGGATGCCAAGCCGATGGCCCCCAAAACCACCGAGCGCATCCACGACGGTGACGATTTCGCGTTTGGTAAGATCGAGTTTTAAACGAAATTGTTGAAAAAGCAGCCTGACTGTAAAGCCGGGCTGCTTTTTTTGGTGGGTGGCAAGGCGGACGGGCTTTGCCCGCGCCTGATTGTGGACAACTTCCTTACTTTCCACACCGTTTTCCACAACCGTGTTGAAAACTCTTATTTTTCCACCACCCACAACCGGGTATACATTAGGGTCAAAATCCCCAATTATTAACAATATATAGACATGCCCGGTCGCTTATCCCCTATTGGTATGATTTTTCCACCGCAAATTGGGTTTTCCACATGGTTTTTGCACTTTCATCGTGGAAAATTCGGGAAAACTGTTGAAAACTATAAAACAACGATGCATCGCATAGAATCTGGTCAAAACTCGGTGGAAAACCCATATGCACCCTATTTTTCCTGTGGAAAATGTTGAAAACTTCCTTTAGTTGTGGGAACCTGCGGTGGAAAAGTCCAATTTGTTGTTAAAAACCCGTTGTATACAAAAATCCCGCACAGAAACTGTGCGGGATGCTCTTTTATTCGTGGCGTATCGCTTCCAGGGCGCTGATCTTGACCGCCTTGTTTGCGGGCAGGATGCCAGCCACCAGGCCCACCAGCGTGGCGAAAACCAGCGCTGCCAGCATCAGCCAGGGCGGGATAATGGAAATCGTTCCACCGCCGCCGCCCATGTAGTAGCCGCCGCCCATCAGGCCGGACAGGTCCAGCCCCTGCCCCAGCGTGGACAGGTTGTTCAAAACAAAGCTGGCGATCAGACTGATGCCCACCCCGATCAGGCCGCCGATGAAGCCGATGGTTGAGCTTTCCAGCAAGAACATCGTGCGGATGTTGCCCAGCTCGCAGCCCAGAACCTTCATGACGCCGATCTCACGAGTGCGCTCGTAAATCGCCATCGTCATAGTGTTGATGATGTTGATAGCCGCCACCAGCAGCGAGACCGCCGCAATGCCGCCGAAAATCATTTGGCTGTTCATGACCTGCTTCTGCATTTCCTCGCGCTGCTGGTTCATCGAGTAGGTGTTCGTGAACCCCAAGTCATGGATGGCTGTTTCAACGTCGGTGACATTGCTCAGATCATCGACCTTGACATAGACCTGTTCGTAGCTCTTGCTCTCCTCTTTGGTCTTGGTCATGTCATTGTAGACCTTTTGCAGCATCTTCATGTCCTGGATGCGCAGCACGATACCGCTCTGGGTCCAGTAGCCCTTGGCACCGTCCGGCTCCAGAACGCCCACGACCTCCAATTCCCAGCTGCGGCTCTTTTCGGTGGAGCCTTCGCCGGTCTTGATGGTCAGGGTCATCTTGTCCTTGTCGATGTCCACAAAGGGCGGCAGCTCTTTACCGTTGGCGTCGGTCTGGCCTTCGTAACGGTAGCGCTTGGGGCTGTTGTAGCTCTTGCGGGAATCCTGAAAGTTGTACCCGGTGGAACTGCCCACCAGCACCTGCAGCTTGGTGGCCTTCTCGCTGGCGGGGGTGTTGGTCGGCCAGCTGCCGCTTTGCAAGGCAAAGCCCATCGGCTCCAAGGCCGTGGGGTCAATGCCGATCAGATTGTAAATATCGGACGTGTAGCGGCCATTGCGCCCGGCTGTAATTTCACCTTCCAGGTTGTAGGCCTGGGCGTAGGGCGTGGCCGCCGCCACATGGGGGATCTGCTTGATGTTGGCGATCGCGGCATCGTCCAGATACAGCGGCTTGCCGTCGCTGCCCATCATCGTGCCATAGCCGTAGATCTGCACCTGGGTCAGGTCGCCCCAGCTTTGCAGCATTTCCTCGTTGGTTTTGGTCTGGGCGATGCCCAGCGAGATCATCAGCACGACCATGCAGGTGCCGATGACGACGCCGACCAGCGTCAGCGCCGTGCGGCCCTTGCGGCGCAGCAGGTTGCGCGCCGACAGGCTGATCTCATCAGAGATCTTCATCGCTGTCCTCTGCTTCCAGTGCGGCCAGCGCCTTGGCCTTCTTGCGCTTGCGGACCACAACCACGATAATCACCACAACGACTACCGCGCCGCATACGCCGATGAGCACCCACGCCCACACCGGCATGCCGGTCTGCTCGGGCTGCACATCGCCATCCATCGAGGGGTCGTAGAAGTCGTCCATGCTCATCTCCTCGGCGCTGACGGAAAAGTCCTTGGAGACGGTCTGCGGGTTGCCGGAGGCATCCTCATAGTTCAGCGTGATAACGCCGGACACGGTGCCCGCGGCGTCGGGGGCAATGTCAAAATCCACGCTGCCCTCGGTGCCGGCGTTCAGGTTGCCGAGGTACTGGTAGCTGCCCGCGCCCAGATTGGTGCCGGTCAGGCGGGCCTCCAGGTTGGAGACAGGGTTTTTGCCCTTGTTGACGTAAGAAAGGGTGACGCTGCCGGTGTCACCGACATAGATCGTATCGCTGGACAGTTCCAGCTGGCCGACCTCAAAGCGGTTGGGCTGGCTGATAGGCACGGAGATGGTCGTTGTGCCGGTCACGGCCTTGCCGGTGATAACGCCGGTGCCGCTCATGTTGACGGTAATGTCGGCCACCGTGCCGGTAAAGCCCGCCGACGGCATGACCTGGAAGGTGATATCCCGCATCTGCTTGGGGGAGATATCGCCCACATACAGGGACAGACTGCCGCTGCTCAGCGAGATATTCTCGGGCAGGGTCAGCGAGACGATAACGTCGCTCAGATCCTCGCTGCCGTCGGTGGCGTAGATGCCCAGGGACAGCGGGAACTCGGTGCCCGCCGTGACCTGGTCGCCATAGCTGGACGTGCGCACCAGCAAATTGGGCGAGGTGGTCTGGTCCTTGTCCACGCACTGGCCCAGCGTCACGCTGAACTGCTGCAGCGGCTTCGAGGTATCGAGATAGGAAAGGTTGATGGGCAGGGTATTTCCGCCGCCGTTGTAGATGACGTCGCGGAACAAAATGACGTAGCTGTAATAATGATACTGCGCGTTCGCGGTGATTTCCTCGGGGCTGGCCGAGCCGTTGCGGACATTTTGCAGGCGGGTGGCGTTGGGGTCGTCGTTGTTGTCAAACAGCTGGCCGATCTCGCCGATGCCGGTGTAGGTGAACACCGCCGAGTTGATGCGGGTGGAGATTTCCTCCGGCTTGACGCAGTAGCGGGCCGAAGCGTGGTCCACGACCTTTAACACGATGTTGATGCGGTCGCCGACCTCAATGGTCGAAATTTCATTGCCTGCCGTATCGGTGACGGTGTAGGCGGAGACATAGACACCGTCCGAGTTGGTCGTATCGATGGTCGCCGTCGGCGTGGGAGTGGGGTCAGGTGTAGAGTTCGTTGTATCATCTGCCAGCACCGGCGCGCACAAAGCCGCCGCCAGCGCAAAAGCGGTAAGCAGGGAAAATAGGCGTTTCATGTAAGTTTGAACCTCCGTTTTTTCTTAGGCTTCCCCCTTGGGGGAAGCTGCCGCCCGCAGGCGGCTGATGAGGGGCGGCCTTGCGGTCATTGCCCCCTTTTGGGTCGGCTGTGGGGCACGCGCCCCTCATCCGCCCTTCGGGCACCTTCCCCCCGGGGGGAAGGCTTATTTTTGTTCCTTCGCCGCTTCTCCCCCAATATCCAGATCCCCATTCAGATCGGCGAAAAGCGCGTCGCGGTTTTTCTTCTTTGTTTCCTCGTCCTGCACGACATTGGAACAGATCTTGCCGTCCAAAATCGTCACAATGCGGTCGGCACATTCGGCCAGTTCCGGCTCATGCGTGACCATAACAAACGTTACATGGCTGGTTTTGGACATTTCCAGCATCCGGTACAACACCTGCTTGCTCGTGCGGGAATCCAGGTTGCCGGTGGGTTCGTCGGCAAAAATGACCTTGGGGCTGCTGACGAACGCGCGGGCAATGCCGACACGCTGCTGCTGGCCGCCGCTCATTTCAGTGGGCAGATGGTTGGCGCGGCCCAAAAGGCCCATGGCTTTCAGCTCCTTGCGGGCCTTGGTCAGGCGGGTCTTTTTGTCCACGCCCTTGAACATCAGCGGCAGGGCCACATTCTCCGCCGCCGTCATCGTGGGCAGCAGGTTGTAGCTCTGGAAGATGAACCCCAAATGCTGCTGGCGAAACGCGGCCAGCTCGTTCTCGGTCATTTTGCTGATCTCGTGTTTGCCGATGTAGACCTTGCCGGATGTGGGCTTTTCCAGCCCGGCCAGCTGGTTCAGCAGCGTGGATTTGCCGCTGCCGGATTGGCCGACGATACAGCAGAACTCGCCTTTTTCTATCGATAAGTCGACATTATTCAGCGCTACAACGCGCTCTTTGCCGACGGCATAGACCTTGCGCAGTTTCTCTGTATGGATGATAGGTGCCAAGCGCACACCTCCTTATAGCAGTATACAACAGATTGTACCATATTTCGACGAAAAGTGGAAGATGGGGAGTTGTAAAAAGTTTGCGAAGCATATGTAGGGACCGGGCATATCCGGCCCGCTCGTTTGTGGCAGATGCCCCATTACCCGCAGATTGTCAAAAAATCCTAACATTGGCCTATTGAGTGTGTAGGGGCGACCATTGGTCGCCCGCCAACTTGGCGCAACAACGCGCTTTCCGGGAACGCTTCTCGCGAGGCAAACGGGCACGGGCGAGCAATGCTCGCCCCTACAATCGCCCGGCAGGCGGCTGCTGCCCTGCGGGGCGTCGAGGACGCCGCCCCCTACAACCGTAAGGGAAGAATTTATCCCTTCCGGGTATGTTGCGGCCGCCCTACTTTCCTTTTTCCTCTCTTTCCTATATAATAGACGGTAACAAGGGGGCAAATGTTACCATGGACTACACAATTCATCCCATTGCAACCATCCACACGGATTTTGCCGATAAATTCGGCATACCACGGCAGAGCGGACTGGTGCCGGAACTGACGGCCCGCATCGTGTTCGAGCCGGAATACCGCGACCCCAACGCCCTTGTGGGCATCGAGGGCTATGACCGGCTTTGGCTCATCTGGCAGTTTTCCACCGTGGCGGCCGAGTACGCTGCGGGCAAAAGCTGGCGGCCCACCGTGCGCCCGCCGCGCCTGGGCGGCAACGAGCGGCGGGGTGTGTTCGCCACACGCAGCCCCTACCGCCCCAACGCCCTGGGCCTGTCCTGCGTTGAGCTGGCGGGTGTCGAGAACGGCGAGCTGATCGTGCGCGGCGCGGACCTTTTGGACGGCACGCCGATTTTCGACATCAAACCCTACCTGCCCTACGTGGACGCCCACCCCGACGCCCGCGGCGGCTTCACCGACACGACGAAAGAGTATGCCCTGCAAGTGGAATGCCCCGACACCCTTTTGTGCAAAGTGCCGGAGGAAAAGCGCACCGCCCTGTTGGGCGTGCTGAAGAACGACCCCCGCCCCGCCTACCAGCACGACCCGGAGCGGGTGTACGCGCTGGATTTTGGGGGCAATAACGTAAAATTCACCGTGGCGGGGGATGTGCTGACCGTGACGGAAATTTTCTGAAAAATTCCGCGATATGGAACGATATCCCATAAATCGTACTGCAAAACACCCTAAAATCCGCCTGGTTCGTCACTATGGTCAAAATGCACACAACGATTCTAAAAATCTGTGCAACTTTCTGAACAAAACCCCTTTACGAAAAAGGGGGTTTTTGGTACAATAAAGCTATGCAAAAGCGTTTATCTGGAACTATGCCCGGAGCAACATTGGGGCACGTGCCAGGCAGCGCTGGATTTGTGCGGCCCTGACAACCGCACAGCTCTATAATGCAAAACTCTAATAAAAACGGAGGAAAGAAAATGCCCAGAGCTAAACAGTCTATGGACGGCAATACCGCTGCGGCGCATGTAGCTTATGCATTCACCGATGTGGCTGCCATCTACCCCATCACCCCCTCCAGCCCCATGGCCGACACCGTTGACCAGTGGAGCGCTGCAGGCCTGAAGAACATCTTTGGCAACCAGGTCAAGGTTGTTGAGATGGAGTCCGAGGCCGGTGCCGCAGGCGCCGTCCACGGTTCTCTCGGTACCGGTGCCATCACCACCACCTTTACCGCTTCTCAGGGTCTTTTTCTGATGATCCCCAACATGTACAAGATCGCAGCTGAGCAGCTGCCCTGCGTCTTCGACGTTTCCGCCCGTACCGTTGCTACCCAGTCCCTGAACATCTTCGGTGACCACAGCGACGTTATGGCTGTTCGTCAGACCGGCTTTGCCATGCTGGCCGAGAGCAACCCCCAGGAGGTCATGGACCTGTCCCCTGTTGCTCACCTGTCCGCTATCGAGGGTCACGTTCCCTTCGTGAACTTCTTCGATGGTTTCCGTACCTCCCACGAGATCCAGAAGATCGAGAAGTGGGACTACGAGGACCTGAAGGAAATGTGCAACATGGAGGCTGTCGAGGAGTTCCGTGCCAAGGCCCTGAACCCCGAGCACCCCAAGATGCGCGGTTCTCACGAGAACGGCGACGTCTTCTTCCAGCATCGTGAGGCCTGCAACCCCGCTTACGAGGCTCTGCCTGCCGTTGTTGAGAAGTACATGGCCAAGATCAACGAGAAGCTGGGCACCAACTACGACCTGTTCAACTACTACGGCGCCGAGGACGCTGACCGCGTCATCATCGCTATGGGCTCCATCTGCGACGTTGCAGAGGAAGTTGTTGACTACCTGACCGCCAAGGGCGAGAAGGTCGGCCTGGTCCTGGTCCGCCTGTATCGTCCCTGGGTCTCTTCCGCTCTGCTGAAGGTCCTGCCCAAGACCGTCAAGAAGATCGCCGTTCTGGACCGCACCAAGGAGCCCGGCTCCCTGGGCGAGCCCCTGTACCTGGATGTCGCCACCACCCTGCGTGAGGCCGGCATGAACGACGTCGTCCTGACCGGCGGCCGCTACGGCCTCGGCTCCAAGGACACCCCGCCGTCCAGTGTCTTTGCTATCTACACCGAGCTGGAGAAGGATGCCCCGAAGCCCCGCTTCACCATCGGCATCACCGACGACGTGACCAACCTCAGCCTGCCTGAGGTCAAGCCCGCTCCCATCACCTCCGCCCCCGGCACCAAGGAGTGCAAGTTCTGGGGCCTGGGCGGTGACGGTACCGTCGGCGCCAACAAGAACTCCACCAAGATCATCGGCGACCATACTGACAAGTACATTCAGGCTTACTTCCAGTATGACTCCAAGAAGACCGGCGGTGTCACCATCAGCCACCTGCGTTTCGGCGACAAGCCCATCCGCAGCCCCTACTACATCAACCAGGCTGACTTCGTGGCCTGCCACAACCCCGCTTACATCCACATGGGCATGAAGATGGTCCAGGACGTCAAGCCGGGCGGTGTCTTCATGATCAACTGCCAGTGGACCGATGCCGAGCTGGATGAGCACCTGAACGCTGCCGACAAGAAGTACATTGCCGACAACAACATTCAGCTGTACACCATCAACGCTATCGATAAGGCTATCGAGATCGGCATGGGCAAGCGCACCAACACCATCCTGCAGTCTGCCTTCTTCAAGCTGGCCGACGTCATGCCCATCGACGATGCTGTCGAGTACATGAAGGCCGCCGCCAAGAAGAGCTACGGCAAGAAGGGCGACGCTGTTGTCCAGATGAACTGGAAGGCTATCGACGCCGGCCTGGACGCTGTCCATAAGGTCGAGGTCCCCGCTTCCTGGTCCAACCCCGCTGCTGACCCGGCTCCGAAGGCCCTGAAGGGACCCGAGGCTCTGGTCAAGCAGATCCGTGACGTTATGGAGCCCATCGCTCGTATGGACGGCGACAGCCTGCCTGTTTCCGCCTTCGAGGGCAACGTCAACGGCGAGTGGGAGCAGGGTGCTTCCGCTTACGAGAAGCGCGGCACCGCTGTCATGGTTCCCGAGTGGAACGCTGAGAAGTGCATCCAGTGCAACCAGTGTGCCTTCGTCTGCTCTCATGCCACCATCCGCCCGTTCTGCCTGACCGCTGATGAGGCCGCCGCTGCTCCCGAGAGCACCAAGCTGGCCGACACCAAGCCCAAGGCAAGCGAGTACAAGTTCACCATGGCTGTGTCTCCTCTGGACTGCATGGGCTGCGGCGAGTGCGTCACCGTCTGCCCGACTGCTGCTATCGAGATGAAGCCGCAGGAGAGCCAGTCCGAGCAGCAGGCTGCTTTCGACTACTGCGTCGAGAACATCCGCAAGAAGGACAATGTCCCCGGCGTTGTTTCCGAGGTTTCCGTCAAGGGTTCTCAGTTCAACCAGCCGCTGCTTGAGTTCTCCGGCTCCTGCGCAGGCTGCGCCGAGACTTCCTATGCCCGCCTGATCACTCAGCTGTTCGGCGAGAAGATGTTCATCTCCAACGCTACCGGCTGCTCCTCCATCTGGGGCGGTACCGCTTCTATCAGCCCGTACACCACCAACAAGGCTTCCGGCCACGGCCCCGCTTGGATCAACTCCCTGTTCGAGGACAACGCCGAGCACGGCCTGGGCATGCAGATCGGTTACGAGACTGTCCGTGAGAACCTGATCACCAAGGTCGAGGCTCTGAAGGGCAAGTCCGCTGACCTGGATGCTGCCATCGAGAAGTTCCTGGAGACCAAGAACAACACCAAGGCCAACGACGCTCCCGCCAAGGCTCTGGTCGCTGCTCTCGAGGCCGACGGCAGTGCCGAGGCTGCTGAGATCCTGAAGGATAAGCAGTACTTGGCCAAGAAGAGCTTCTGGATCTTCGGCGGCGACGGCTGGGCATACGATATCGGTTACGGCGGTCTGGATCACGTCCTGGCTTCCGGCCACGATGTCAACGTCATGGTCTTCGACACCGAGATGTACTCCAACACCGGCGGACAGGCTTCCAAGGCCTCCAACATCGGCGAGGTCTGCCAGTTCGCTGCTGCCGGTAAGGAGATCAGCAAGAAGTCTCTGGCTGAGATCTGCATGACCTACGGCTATATCTATGTTGCCCAGATCGCTCTGGGTGCCAACATGGCCCAGGCTGTCAAGGTCATCGCCGAGGCTGAGGCTTATCCCGGCCCGTCTCTGATCATCGGCTACGCTCCCTGCGAGCTGCACGGTGTCAAGGGCGGCATGACCAACTGCCAGAACGAGATGAAGAAGGCTGTTGCTGCCGGTTACTGGAACCTGTTCAGCTTCAACCCCGCTGCCAAGGCAGAGGGCAAGAACCCCTTCACCCTGACCTCCAAGGCTGGCGATATGTCCAAGTATCAGGACTTCCTGGCCAACGAGACTCGTTACAGCCGTCTGGCTCGCGCCTTCCCGGATCGCGCCAAGGCCCTGTTCGAGAAGAACCAGGCTGCCGCCGATGCTCGTTACGAGCACCTGACCAAGCTGGTCGACCTGTACAAGTAATTTGTAAGGTAGCATAAAATTGCGCCCCACGCGGAAACGCGTGGGGCGCTTTTTTGCTGGGCGGGGATGTAGGGGCCGGGCATGCCCGGCCCGCAGCTTTTTCATCGCATCCCTTTTATAATTTGCATTGTAGGGAGGGGTCTTGACCCCTCTGCCCGCCGCGGAAGTGAGCGGCAGCGGAAGGCTCCCGGGTCATATCCGTAGGGGCGGATTCTATATCCGCCCGCCGTCCCCTTACCTCACACCGGCCTCAGCACCAACTCCAATCCATCTTTCCCCCAGCCGAAATCGGCGGCCGCATACCCGCGCTCCAACACGCGGGGCAGCGCCGGGTCGGCCAGATGGCAGCGGCGCAGCGGGTCACGCCATTGGGCTAACCCCCGCGCTGAAAAAATCAACATCTGGTCGGCCCCGGCCATCGGGCGCATCCCGCGCAGGGTCAGCCCAGTGGAGAGATACTGCGCACACAGGTCATCACACGCCTCCGGGTGTTCCAAGTCCAGCGGCAGCACGGCCCAGACGTGGTAGCTGGCATAGCGCTCGGTGGCCCAGCGCAGCGCCAACCGCAGAAAATGCCGCAGCTGCGTGTAATCGCTGCGCAGCACCGGCGGCGTCAGCACCGCGCCCTGGCCGTCGGCCCCATAACCGGCGGCCCGCAGGCTTGTGGGAAGCGGGTCGTCCGCATAGAGTGGCAGCAGCGCGGCGGCGGCCTGCAATTCCCCCTGCCCGGCGTAATCTCCCACGATCTGACCTTCCTCCAGCGCCGGATGCAGGCTGGGCAGCAGCGGCAGCCCGGTATCCCCGGTCAGCTCCCGCAGAGCCCCGGCGTGGCTGGCGGTCAGTACGCGGGCGTCAAAAGTGTTGGTACGTTCCAAAGTTTGCAGCATAAGTAAAATTCCCTCCGTAAAAAGTCATTACAGACCTTATTGTAAGGTACGGCGGGCATAAAAAATGTCGCATCCCGGGGTGGGATGCGGCATTTTTTAGCGATGCTGAGCTTTGCGCTTTTCGTTGATCAAATCCTCAAAACTGCGCTGCTTTGTAAAAAAGCGCTTGTACGGGTTTTCCGGCAGCGCCGGGGTGCTGGGCTTGGGCTGAACCTTTTTCCGCAGATGCCCCTTCAGGGGCGGCAGCGCCCGGCTCATTCGGCGGCGGTGGAAACAGCCCCTGCGGTCAGGGTGTCCCACAGCTCGGCGCAGCCTTCGTAGGTGGCTACCTGCTTTTCATCCCAGACGCCGCGCCGCCCCACATACAGGGTGGCCAGCACGCTCTGGTTCGTGCCGGTGGCGTCGTCCACCAGGGTGTAGCCGTCGTAGTCGCCCAGCTCCAGCCCGGCCAGCACCGGACAGTCGGTCCAGCGGTAGACCATCTCGGTCCAATCGGGGTTGGCAGTGTCGGGGTCATCGGGCACGGTGCCGTCCAGGTATTGCAGCGCACCGGTGCTGCTCTCAAAGGCGGCGGGATCCTCCAGCAGGAAGATATAGGTCTTGCCGCCGCTGGAAAGCTCGGCGCTCAGCCGGGTGACACCGGCCATCTGGTTGTAGGCGTCGGTGTTCACATTGTCGGCGTCAAAATCCACGTTGTAGGTGTCCACCTGCACCACGACCTTGCCGTCGCCGTTGGTATCCTCGCAGAAGGGCGTCAGCGCGTCCTGCAAAGCCGTCACGGTGTCGGCGGGCAGGTCATGGGTGCCCACATAAGCGATCTGCACGTCGGGCCGGGTCTGAAAGACGGTATCCTTGATGATCCAGATGCCAAAGAACGCGCAGAGCACCACGATCACCACGATGCCCCAGTGGTAGTGCCACCAGTTGGCGGCCTTTTCGGTTTTGGTGTACTCGCGCGGGGGTTCCGGCGTCTGGTTGTAAGTTTCGGTGCTGTCTTTCGTGACCCAAGCCATAGTGTGGATACACTCCCTTTATAATATCTTTCCTATTATACCACAAATCGACAGGGAAAATTGTAAACTTATTTTGACCACGCCTTGCAAGAGGAGTAAAAACAGGGTATGATAAGCTTATAAATGTATAGAGGAAAAGCCTCCCTTGTCAAAGGGAGGTGGACGCCGAAGGCGGCCGGAGGGATTCCGTGACGGTTGCCTTTATGCCCGCAGGAATCCCCCAGTCCGCTTACGCGGACAGCCCCCTTTGACAAGGGGGCCTTTACGCTACGAAAAAAGGGAGAACCACCATGTCCAACCAACCTGAAACCAACGAAACGCCGGCCACCGGCTATACACCTGCGCCGCGCAAGGTCGGACTGCCGCGCTTTTTTGAACTGCTCGGCCGCGACCTGTGGGCGTTCTACCGCGCCAGCTTTCTGTGCCTGCTGGGCTTTCTGCCCGGTACGGCGCTGGCGGTTTTCGGCCAGATGGGCGGCTCAGCGCTGCTGACCGTGCTGGGCGGCCTGCTGGGCGGCCTGATCGGCGGGCCGTTCTTGTCCGGTATGATCGATACCACGCTGCGCGCCTTGCGCGACGAGCCGGGCTACTGGTGGCACACCTACAAGCGCGCCTGGAAACAAAACTGGAGGCAGAGTCTGCTGCCCGGTGCGCTGCTGGGCCTGTTTGTCGGCAGTTGGAGCTGGATGCTCCGCGCCCAGGCCGCGGCGGGCAACACCAGCACGATGATGTGGGTCGCCTCGCTGGCGGGCATCTTTGTCTGCACAGGCTTTTTCAGCTGGCTGCTGGCCCAGGTGCCGCTGGTGGATCTGTCGCTGCCCCAGCTTGCCAAAAATGCCGGGCTGATGTTCTTCGGCTTCTTCCCCCGCACGCTGGCGGCGGCGCTGCTGCTGGCCGTCTACTGGGGGCTGACGCTGCTCTACCTGCCGTTTACCATCATCACATTGCTGGCCTTCGGCTTCTGGCTGCCGGTGGTCATTGCGCTGATGATCCTGTACCCTGGCCTCGACAAGGTATTCAAGCTGGAAGAGACCCTCAGCGCCCGCCGCGACGCCGAAATCGAGGAGCGCATCGCCGAGAGCCAGCCGACGTTTCACAACAAATAAGGGGGCCGGGCTATGGAGAAAAACACCGTTCTGCTGCGCGAGACCGAGGCGTTCATGCGCGGCGAACTGGACAACGTGACCGTCTCACAGAACAGTATCGTACTGGATCTGGTGCAGGGCAGCTATGTTCCCTACGGCTGCTACACCAGTGCGCCGATTTCGATGCCGGTATTCGATGCGCTGCGGGTCAGCTGGAACGCGGCCTCGCCCAGGGGCACGGCTGTGGAGGCCCAGGCCCGCGTACTGGTGGACGGCAACTGGACGCCCTGGGTGGGCTTTGGCAAATGGAGCCCCTACCTGCACCGCGAAAGCCCGGCCTATCAGGAGCGCGGGCCGGTGCAGCACTGGCCCGCCCACCTGCAGCTGGACAGCAAGTATGCCAACCAGGCCCAGCTGCGCATCTACCTGTATTCCAAGGATGAAAAGGCCACCCCCGCCGTCACGCTGCTGGGGGTCAGCACCCATGTGGTGGATGTCATCCCCGCCCGGGGCCGCCCGGTCAACGCCCGGCTGCACCTGATGCCCTATGCTGCCGCCCGCCGCACTCCCGCGCTGCGACCCTGGATGGATCTGGCAAACTGCCTTGCCAGCCTGACGAACCGCTGGGGCGCCGACCTGCTGCCCGAGGAATTTGCCCAGGTGCTGCGGGACTGGCGCGCCCCCGACGACTGCGACCCCCGCAACCTGAGCTTTGCCGCTGCGGCTGCCGCCCAGTGGGGCTTCCCCGCCTGGGTGGCCTACGGCGATCTGGCCCTGCTGCGTGCCGAGGCCCGGGCCGGGTGCGGCGCGGTGGTGGGGCTGCAATCCTCGCCGGAACAGATCGCCGCCGGTGTACCGGAGCGCCGCTTTGCCGCCGTGCGCGGCTTTGCGTCCATCGACGGCAGCCCGAAAGTGCTGCTCTGCGACCCCTGGGCCAGCGGGAACGATTTTGACTGCGAGACCGATATGCCGCTGGATGATTTCATGGTCGCGTGGGACAACCTGGCCCTGCTGATGCGCCAGCGCAAAAACAATACCTCACCGCTGGGCCGCACCCGGTGCAGCGTCTGGCTGCGCCCGGTGGGTACCGATGCGCCCGGCGTCTACCATATGTACATCAACGGCGAGGAGCACCTGCTGGCCGATGATTTTTGCGCCAGGGGCGGCGTGTTGGCATACAGCCTGCCCGACGCCCAGCCCCATGCCACCACCGCCCACCGGCAGTTCACCTATGTGGAGCCGGCCCAAGGCGGCATCCTGCTGGAACGTGGCGACACCCCGCGCAAGTACACGGTCTACGCCATCGACTCCGCCGGCGGTATGCTTGTTGGCGACGTGACGGTGTAAGGAGGACGCTATGAAACTGTTGATCGCATCGGATATCCACGGCGCGGCGGGCTATTGCCGCCAGCTGTTGGACGCTTGGGACCGCGAGGGGGCCGACCGCCTGCTGCTGTTGGGCGATGTGCTCTACCACGGCCCGCGCAACGACCTGCCGCCCGACTATGCCCCGAAAGAGGTCATTGCCCTGCTGAACGCGCGGAAGGACAAAATTTTCTGTGTGCGCGGCAACTGCGACACCGAAGTGGATCAGATGGTGCTGGAATTTCCGATCCTGGCCGATTACGCGGTGTTCACGGCGGGCCAGCGGCTGGTTTACGCCACCCACGGCCACGTGTACAACACCGCGCACCTGCCGCCGCTGCAAGCGGGGGATATCCTGCTGCACGGTCATACCCACGTGCCCGCATGGCAGGCGTTCGGCAATGATAACTATTACCTCAACCCCGGCTCCACCTCCATCCCCAAGGAGAACAGCGCCCACGGGTATATGACGCTGAAAGACGGCGTGTTTACGTGGAAAACGCTGGATGGGGAGAAGTATCACGAAGTAAAAGTGTGACCATAGGGGCCGGGTATGCCCGGCCCCTGCAAAGAACAAGGCGTAGGGAGCGGCGTCCTCGACGCCCCGCAGAGGGGGCACCCCCCCTTGCGACCCCACCGCACATCCATTTATAGATAGAGGAGTACCACCCATGAAAATCCCTGCCAAAGGTTTTACGCACGGCGGAAAATTCCATGCGGACGATGTTTTTTCCACCGCGCTGCTGCAAATTCTCCGCCCGGATATCCAGGTCACCCGCGGCTTTGTCGTGCCCGATGACTTCGACGGCATCGTCTACGACGTCGGCGGCGGTATGTTCGACCACCACTCCGAACCGCGGGAGTGCCGTCCCAACGGCGTGCCCTACGCGGCCTTCGGCCTACTGTGGCGGGTGGTGGGCGCCCAGCTCGTGGGCGAGCACCAGGCCCGCCTGCTGGACGAAAACTTCATCCAGCCGCTTGACTTAAACGACAACACCGGCGAGCAAAACTCCCTGGCTGACGCGATCGGCAGCTTCAACCCGCTGTGGGACTCGAAGGACGACCCCGACGAGTGCTTCTGGCGCGCCGTGCCGGTGGCAAAGCAGATCCTCGAAAATGAGATCGCCGCCGCCAACGCCGTGAACCGCGCCGACGATACCGTCCGCAGAGCCTACGCCAATATGCGCGACGGCATCGTCGTACTGCCTGCCTATATGCCGTGGAAAAACGGTCTGTACAAGACCGATGCAATTTTTGTCGTCTACCCCAGCCAGCGCGGCGGGTACAGCGCCCAGTGCGTCAACGACCACCGCACCAAGCGCAGCAAGCAGCCGTTCCCGGTGGCCTGGGCCGGTAAGCCGGAGGAACAGCTGCGCCAGATCAGTGGCCTGGGCCTGAGGTTCTGCCACCCCAGCCGTTTCCTGATTACCGCCGACGACAAGGCAACGGCCATTGAGGCCTGCCGCCGCACACTGCGGGCCGCCGGAAAGAAGGTAAGCGAATGAGCGCAGAGGGATCCGAAATCTACGGACCGGCCCCCAGCACCGCCGCCGACCGCGAACCGACCCCGGCACCCGCCTGGGTCTACCTGCTGCGCTGCCCGGACGGCAGCCTGTACGGCGGCTGGACCAATGATTTGGCCCGCCGCCTGAAAGCCCACCGCAGCGGCAAGGGCGGGGCCAAGTACACCAAAAGCCATGGCCGCGACGCCGTACGCCTGGCCTACGCCGAAAAATGCGCCGACAAAAGTGCGGCCCTGAAGCGTGAAGCAGCGCTGAAAAAACTGCCGAAGGCCGAGAAAGAGGCCCTGGCCGAAAAGTGGGCCGCCGACAACAAAATTACCCTGCGCATGGCGACGCCCGACGATGCCGCCGCCGTCTGCGCACTGTACAACTGGTACGTGCGCCACGGCGTGCAGACCTTCCAGTACACGCCCTCCACGGTGGAGAAATACCGCGAAAACATTGCGCACACGCTGCAAAACGCGCCGTTTCTCCTGGCCGAAAGCGCCGATGGCCGGCTGCAGGGCTTCGCCTGCGCACACCTCTGGCACGAGCGCGAGGCCTACGCCTGGGACGTTGAGACGACGGCCTACTGTGCGCCGGACTGCATCGGTCAGGGCGTGGGCGGGCGGCTCTACCGCGCGTTGATCGCCCTGCTGAAAAAGCAGGGGTATTATAACGCCTTTGCGCTCGTAACCGGCAGCAACCGCCAGAGCAACAACTTCCACAAGGCGCTGGGCTTCACCAAAATGGGTATCGAAAAGCGCACCGGGTACAAGTTCGGCCAATGGCTGGATTTGGATTATTGGGTGCTGCCGTTACAGGACGGTGAGGGCGAACCCCAGCCGGTAAGAAAGCAGCTGACCGCAGAAGAAATTGCGGAAGCTTTAAAATAAGATGAAACAAACCGCACCTGCCCTTTTTGACGAAGGCAGGTGCGGCTCTTTTTATACAGGTGTCAAATCGCTCCGTTTTCCCGCAGCCAGGCTTCCAGCTCGGCAGCGGGGCGGTAGCCGACGGAACGGCTGACCTCCCGGCCGTCCTTAAACAGCAGCAGCGCCGGGATGGCGTCGATCTTGCGGGCCATGGCCAGCTTCAGGTTCTCGTCGGTGTTCAGCTTGCCGAATTTCACGGTGGGGTGCGCGGCGGCCGCTTCCTCCAGCACAGGGCCCATCATCTTGCAGGGGCCGCACCATTCGGCCCAGAAATCCACCACGACCGGCATGGCGCTCTGCAAAACTTCGGTGTCAAAATTCTGTTCGGTGAGTTTGATAGACATAGATACATCCTTTCTTTTTATGGGGCGGGCCGTCAGGGACGCCGCCCCCCTGCAATTATTGTACGGCTTCTTTTAATTTTGCAAGCATGGCATTCAGCCGTTCCTCAGCCTGCGGCCCGCCGAAATTGATCATGTTCCGCAGGGTCAGGCCGTCAAACATCTGGATCATCGCCTCGGGCGGCATCAGGCCGTCGCCGCCGCCGTTGGCCATGGCCTGGACCTGGGCGTCCAGCATCCCGCGCACGATGGGCGCGGTGCGCGGGTCCGCCAGCAGAATGCCCAGCGGCGTCGTCTCATCCACTGTCAGTGGCAGCAGCTTCGCCCCCGCATAATGCAGCGGCAGCGTGGATCGGATATCCCGGCTGGAATGTCCGATGCGCACCTCATACCGCCCGGGCGCGGCATACCAATCGTGAATTTCTGCGCTGTATCGGCTTAGATCCCGTGGTGTCAGGGTAAACGTCACAACGCGTTCTTCCCCGGGCTGCAAGTCTACCTTCGCAAACCCGCGCAGGGCCTGGGGCACGCGGCCGCCCGGCACCGGCGTGCCGGTGGCGTCGGCCACATACAACTGCACGACCTCCGCGCCCGGCATTGCGCCGCTGTTTTTCACGGTCACGCGCACGGTCACTTCGCCGTCGGCGGCCATCGTGTCACAGCTCAGCTCTGCATTCCGGTAGACGTACCCGGTGTAGCTCAGCCCATGGCCGAAGGGCCAGCGCACCGGCATTTTGCGGGCGTCGTACCAGCGGTAGCCTACATAGACGCCCTCGCGGTAGTCGGCGGTCACGCCGTTGCCGGGATAGTCCAGGTAGCAGGGCGTGTCCTCCAGCCGCAGGGGCCAGGTCTCCGGCAGGCGGCCGCAGGGGTTGGCGTCGCCCCACAGCAGGGCATCGGCGGCCTCGCCCACGCCCTCGCCCGCCAGGTACATACACAAAACAGACGATACATCGTCCGCCCACGGACATTCCACCGGCGCACCGGTGTGCAGCACGACCACGGTGTTTTTCTGCACGGCGGCCACCCGGGCAATCAGGTTGTTCTGGCAGTCGGGCAGGCGCATATGGCGGCGGTCCGCGCCCTCGCTCTCAAAGCTGTCGGGCAGGCCCGCAAAAATCACGGCCACATCGGCGGCTTCGGCGGCGGTCACGGCCCGCAAAAACTCAGCCTCGTCCCGCTGGTCGCGGTCTGCGGGAAAGCCCTCGATATAGCTGACGCTGCGGTCGTTCATGATGGCGGCGTCCATCGCGCTGATGGCCGTCGTGTTCACATGGCTGGATCCGCCGCCCTGGTAGCGCGGATGATCGGCAAACGCGCCGATGTAGGCCACCTTCTGACCCTTGCGCAGCGGCAACGCACCCAGGTTGCGCAGCAGCACGGCGCTCTGCTTCGCCAGCTCCACGGCCAGCTTGTGGTCCGCCGCGTGGTCAAACACGGCGGGCAGCTTTGCCAGATCAGCCGCGCGCAGCACAATGTTCAAAATGCGGGCCACGGCTTTGTCTAAAACGCCGATATCCAGCGTGCCGTTCTGCACAGCCTCGATGATTTTGCGGTCGTACACGCCGCCGGACCCGGGCATTTCCAGCTCCAATCCGGCTGCCACGCCCTTGACGCGGTCGTTCACCGCGCCCCAGTCGGACATGACAAAGCCGTCAAAGCCCCAATCGTCCCGCAGAATATCGGTCAGCAGCGGCTTGTTCTCGCTGGCGTAGTCGCCGTTGACGCGGTTGTAGCTGCACATCACGGTCCAGGGCCGGGCCTTTTTTACCGCCGTCTCAAAAGCGGGCAGGTAGATTTCGTGCAGCGTGCGCTCGTCCACACGGCTGTCGGCGGACAGGCGGCGCGTCTCCTGGCTGTTGGCGGCAAAATGCTTGATGGAGGTGCCGACCCCCTCGCTCTGCACGCCCTGGATGAACCCGGCTGCAAGCTCGCCCGCCAGGTAGGGATCCTCGGAGTAATACTCAAAATTGCGGCCGCAGAGAGGGCTGCGCTTGATGTTCACCGCAGGCCCCAGCAGAACCTGCACGCCGCTGGCCCGGGCCTCCCGCCCGAGGGCTGCGCCCATGCGCCGGGTCAGTGCCGGGTCGAAGGATGCTGCCGCCGCGCACCCTGCGGGGAAGCACACGGCCTCGATGGCATCGTTGGGGTCGGTGCTGCCTTCTTTTTGGGTGCGCAGGCCGTGGGGGCCATCGCTGACCTTGATAGCCGGGATGCCCAGCCGCTCCACTGCCTTGGTGTGCCAGAAATCCGCGCCGGAGCACAGCCCGGCCTTTTCTTCCAGCGTCAGGGCGCTGACAAGCTCTTCGACGTTCATGGTGGTTCTCCTTTTATAGTATGGGTGGTTTTCCACATTATAACACGCCGAATGTGCAAAAATAAATAAAAAAGTGTAAAATTATAGTGCCCGTGTCACAAGTAGGAAACAACTGGGGTTTATAATGCACTCAAACGAGGGAGATTTGCCATGAACAACATACTGATTGCCGAGGATGAGCACCTGATCGCGCGGCTCATCGAGATGACACTGACCCGCGCCGGGTACACCTGCACCGTGGCCGAGGATGGCCGCACGGCGGCGGATCTGATCGAGAAAAACAACTTCGATATGGCACTGCTGGATATCATGCTGCCCGGGCTGGACGGTTACGCCCTGCTGGAAAGCCTGCGGCCCCAGGGCGTGCCGGTCATCTTCATCACGGCGAAAAGCGCGGTGAAGGACCGGGTGCTGGGCCTGCGGCTGGGCGCGGATGATTATATCACCAAGCCCTTCGCGGCGGAAGAGCTCGTCGCCCGGATGGAATCGGTGCTGCGCCGCACCGGCCGCGGCGGGCGGGAGCTGCGGGCCTATGATGTCGTGCTGGATACGGTGGACCGGGTGGCCAGGCAGAACGGCGAGCCGCTGGACCTGCGGCGGCGGGAGTTTGACCTGCTGGAACTGCTGATGCGCAACCGGGGCGCGGCGCTCTATCGTGATGTGATTTTTGAGCGCGTCTGGGGCGAGCTGCCCGACACCGAGAGCCTGCGCACCGTGGACACCCACATCGCCCGCCTGCGCAAAAAGCTCGGCTGGACAGATAAACAGATCGAGACGGTGTTTAAGATCGGATATAGATTGAGGAAGGAGTGACAAAGGCCCCCTTGTCAAAGCGGACTGGGGGATTTCTGTGGCCATGCGGAAGAGTGCGCGTACCCGTGAAGCTGCAAGAATCCCTCCGACCTCGCTAACGCTCGGCCACCTCCCTTTGACAAGGGAGGCTTTTACGACCACAAAAGGAGTACCCTATGCGCTACTACCAAAAACTTGTCTCGCTGCTGGTCCTCGTCCTCGCGGCATCCTTCGGCGTCGGCGGGTGCGTGCTGCTGTACAGCGATTTCGCTGTGCAGCGCGGCCGCATGGCCACCGCCAACGCAGCGGCCCACGCCCAGACCTGTACCCTGCTGCAAACGGAGATCCTAGACTTGCAGCGCCGCGGCACCACCATGGATGACGCTGCCCTGACCGCTCGCGTCGAGGCCCGGGACACCCCCGCCGCCCTCTGGCGCGGGGATACCCTCATCTGTGCCACTCTGCCGGGGCTGGAAAACTTTTCCCTGGAAAACGCCGCCACCGTCACGGTCCGTACCGAGGAAAGTGTCTATGCCGTCTACGCCAGCGATTTGCAAGGCGGGCTGCGGCTGGTCACGGCCTACGACCTGACCGGCCTGTACCGCGACCGCGACGCCGCCTTAACGCGCTTTTTGCTGCTGGAAGCCGCCGTGCTGGCCGCAGCCGCCGCCGTCACCGCCCTGCTGGCCGCCCGCCTGACCCGCCCGCTGGCCGTGCTGACTGATGCCGGGCAGCAGATCGCCGCCGGGGACTACGCCCGCCGCACCGCCCTGCATACCGGCGACGAGATCGAGACATTGAGCGCGAACTTTGACAAGATGGCCGACGCCGTGCAGGAGAAAATTGCCGACCTGGAAGCCGACGTGCAGAAGCGGGAGGACTTTGTCGGGGCGTTTACCCACGAGCTGAAAACCCCGATGACCAGCATCATCGGCTACGCGGATATCCTTGCCGCGATGCAGACCGACCCCGATGAACAGCGCGAAGCTGCGGCGGCTATCGCCCACGAGGGGCGGCGGCTGGAATCCCTGAGCCATAAGCTGCTGGCGCTGCTGGGCCTGGCCGAATGCCCGCTGACCCCCGCCGCCGTGCCGCTGGCCGCCCTGTGGCCGCGGCTGCACGCCGCCTGCCCGGGCGTGAACCTGCGCACCCCCGCCGCGCCCGCGCCCACCGTGCAGGGCGACGCGGATCTGCTGTTGGATCTGCTGTGCAACCTGGTCCAGAACGCCGCCAAAGCCAGCAAACCCGGTGCGCCGGTGGTCGTGCTCTGCACAGCCGACGCCGACACCGCTACCCTGACCGTGGCCGACCGGGGCTGCGGCATCCCGCCGGACCAGCTGGCCCGCGTGACCGAGCCGTTTTACATGGTGGATAAATCCCGCGCCCGCCGCCAGGGCGGCAGCGGCCTGGGGCTGGCGCTCTGCCAGCGCATTGCCGCCGCCCACGACGGCACGCTGAAAATCGAGAGTGAACCGGGCAAGGGCACGCGGGTCAGCGTGACCCTGCCCCTGTGGAAAAAGGAGGCAGACGCATGAGCCTGTGGAGACACCCGCGCACCGCCGCCGCGCTGTGCATAGCCGCCGTGCTGGCCTGCGCCGCAGCGCCCGCCGCATTTTTGGCCGCCAGTGACGCCGCCTACTTTGGCCGCGTGGAGACGGTAGCCGACCCCTACCGGGCCCCCACCCCCACGGCGGATGACTATTACATCCTGCGCCAGCTGGCCGCCCGCGGGCAGGACACCACCGCCCGCCAGACCACCCCGCAGCAGGAACAGGATGCCGCCCCGCAGACGCCGAAGGTGTACATCGGCGCATCAGCCAGCATCGAGTCCATGACCTGGGCGGACACTGCCGCAACCACCGCCGCCGAGAACGCCCTTTGGCAGCTGGCGGAAAGCAGCGCAGTGCCCCGGTTCTGGGTGGAACAGACCGTGGACGACACCGTCGATTACGGCAGCTACACCGATGCCAACGGCCAATATTACAACCTGAACAGCGCCTACTGCACCACCGACAGCCTGGGCTTTGTGACGGTGCGCAAATTTGCCCGGGAAAACGATACGCTGTTTACCCGGTACAGCATCACGATGGATGGCCGCACCGGCATGATCGTCGAGGTGTGGTTCTCTCTGCCCGCCGCCGATGCCGCCGAAACACCTCTGCCCAGCGCGGATGCCCTGCGCAGCTTTGCGGCCCAGGCCGGGCTGGAAAGCCTGGGCGATTGGGCCGTACCCGAAAGCAGCCCCTACGACTGCGCCCTGTACAGCGCCAACGGCGGCGCACTCATCACGGCCTCCACCCACCCCTACACCTACACCGGCTATACCGCCGCCGATGGGGCGGAGCGCTGGTATTACAGTTTGGCCTTGCAGATCGCACCGCAGACGTAGATTAAAAAAGGAGGTCCCCCATGAAAAAACTCATCCCCCTCATCCTCACCGCCGCCCTCACCCTTGCCGCCTGCGCATCCGCCTCGGATGAAACTCCGCTGACTACCCCGACTCCTGCCCCGGAAGCGCCTGAACCCACCTCCACCCCAGCCCCCGCGACCACCGACTTCTACCCACTGGAAAGCTACACTACGGCTTTCAACACCGGCGATGCTTACTACGAGCTTGTCCCCTATCCCGGTCATGCCCTGCTGCTGAAAACCGACTACGCCACCGCCGCCCAAACCGTCTGCTGCACCATGCCAAACTGCGCCCACGACAGTGAAGCCTGCCCGGCCTATTTCCCGGGGCGGGCGCGGCGGTACACAGTTTTTACGGCGGGAGATACCCTCTATGTCTACCACACACTGTTCTACCGCAATACCCAAACTTGGGAGGAATACTTTGACGAGTACGGCAAGCCCCAGTTAGAACACCCGGACCAGAGCTTCGAGGGCTTGACCGCCGATGAGATCACGGTGGATTTCTACGGCCGCTGGACCGAGCAGACCACCCCGCCCTGCCTGTACACCGTCCACCCGGGCGGCGGCAAGGTGCGCACCGACCTGCCCGAGGAAGTGCGCGACTACGTAATGGCCTACTGCGACGGCGCGGCGGTGTACGGCGCAGCGTGGAACGATGAGAACGGCACCACCGCCACCGGCTGCCGCATCAGCCTTGCCGACGGTGCGGTACAAACCTTCCCGCTGCTGACGCAGGAGCAGTTTTTGGATGTCTGTGGTGACGCGCTGGTGACGTCGCACATCGTTACAGATGCGCCCTTGCCCACTGACCGGGAGCAGTACCAGGCTGCCATCCAGAGTGCCGAGACGGAGTATGACCTCTATGACCCGAACGACGGTACCTGTACCCGACTGGCTGCCTACCCTTACGACACGTCGGCTTTGCTGGGCGTGTACGGCGGCAAGGCGTATTTTGAAAAGCGCCAGCCGATACCCTACGCCGCGTATGAGCCTGTGGCCGTGGAGACACTGGACATAGCGACCGGCACGACCGAGACGATATGGACGCCCGAACAGGGGGCACAGGAACTGCCGCTGGGCGATGCCGAAGGCCACAGCCTGCGAATGAGCGAGAGCGACGTGATTACCAGCCAACCCGTTGGTTTCCGCGCTGCCGCCGCCGATGGCCGCTGGCTGGTAACGACCGGCAAGGATGAGACGACCAACCGTGAGAACTACGCCCTGGTGGAGCCGGAACAGTTTATGGCAGGGAGTGCCGAGCAGGAAACCGTGACAATGTGGCAGGGGTAACGTCGCAAAGCCCTCGCAAAAAGGCTCCCCTTCCAGGGGAACTGGCCGAGTTTACGAGGCCTGAGGGGCTTTGCAGCCTTGCCATCACAGCTCA
>ERZ1035001.108-NODE-108-length-55643-cov-7.892189_pt1 | contig 55643 bp, 96 predicted proteins | sample MGYA00520685_ERZ1035001 | MGnify/ENA primary metagenome ERZ1035001 (study PRJEB33766, sample SAMN09781749) | gut metagenome | biome: gut microbiome | host: Homo sapiens | place: Madagascar | study: EMG produced TPA metagenomics assembly of the PRJNA485056 data set... | reverse complement strand
AATAAGTGGTTAGACTAATTTTTTAAAACCATTGATTATACGGAATTTGATAAAAAATAATTTTTTTGAAATAAATGCTTGACTTTTTGTGCGTACCATAATATATTAAATGTGCGTACAGAAAGTGAGGTGAAGGAAATGTCTCCCCGCACTGGCAGACCCAAAACAGATAATCCAATGACTGAAAGGTTATATGTTCGTGTTACCACAGAAGAAAAAAAGGAAATTATGGAATTTTCTTCCGAAAGTGGATTTTCTATATTAGAAATAATACGAGCCGGGATTAAAAAGTTGAAGGGTCAAAAAAAATAAAGCGTCGTACCGCTACCAACGAAAACAACGCTTTAAAGACAGAGATAACTCTCCGTGAAATATTCTAACATGGAGATTATCTCTTTTCAAGTAAATAAAATGCTTGACTTGTTACACGTAACAGTGTATAATGTAACTCGTAACAAGGAGGTGTTTAAAATATCATCAGAAAGTAGAGCCGATTATATGAAAGAACGGCGTAAAAAAACGAGAAATTTCAGCGTTGAACTTGACAGAGAAAAGTTTGAAAAGTTGGAAAAAAAACTTTCAGAAAAGGGGGTTACTAAAAAGAAGTGGCTTAACGATAAAGTTGATGAAGAAATTGAAAACTAAATAAAAAAGCGGTTGCCTGTCGGTCAAAACATCGGCAACCGTTTAACACTCAACTTCCATAAGAGAAATTGATAAATATAGTATATCAACCTCTTATGGAAAAATCAATTTATTTTTACGGGAGGTTTAGATATGGAAAGACGAGAAGTATATAAGAAAATAGAAAGAGAACGCATTGCTACAGTGTTGGAAAAGATAGACCGCTTAGAACTTTTGAGCAATATTTATGAATACGCCAAAATGGCGTTAGATTGTTACTCACAGGAAGTGAAAGGCGGTGTTGTGAAATGAGCGAGAAAGAAAAATTAGAAAAAGTATGCTTAGACATAGGCATAGCAACCGAAATTTCGCAGGCAACACTTGAAAAACTTGCAGAGGGCATGGAAACTGAAAACGAGAAGTGCCAGTATGTTATCCTCGGCGTTCTTACGCAGTTGGAGAAAATCAAAGACTGTGTGAACCGTTTCGACATGGTTTTAATGGACGGAGGTGCAAAGGCATGAACGATATTCAAATTTTTAACAGCCCTGAATTTGGAAAAATAAGAACGGTTTTAAATAATGATGAACCGATGTTTTGTTTAACTGATGTATGCAAGGCTTTGGGAATTGCACAACCTTCTAAGGTGAAGGAAAGATTAAATGAAAAGGGTGTGCATAGTATTCCCACCCTTACAACAGGTGGAGAACAAAACCTTTTATACATTAATGAAGCTAATCTTTATAAAACAATTTTTCAGAGCAGAAAAGAAAGTGCTGAACACTTTACCGACTGGGTAACTGGCGAAGTCCTTCCGTCAATCCGCAAAACAGGTAGCTACACAATACCGCAGACAACAGATGGAAAGATTGCATTGTTGGCACAAGGACATATGGAGCTTAAAGCCGAGGTTGACGAAATAAAGACCGACCTTGAAATGCTGAAAATGGATTTACCGCTGTTGCCGATAGAAGCCGACAAAATAACCGAAGCTGTAAGGCGTAAAGGTGTATATCTGTTGGGCGGCAAGCAGTCAGAAGCATACAGCAACCGCAGTTTACGCCAAAAAGTGTACAACAATATCTATTCCAATTTAAAATATCAGTTTGGCGTTAAGTCGTACAAGTCGATTAAGCGTAGCCAATGTGATACGGCAATACAGCTTGTAGACGAGTATAAGCCGCCATATTTCTTATCGGAACAGATAAACCAAATGAACAGACAAATGAATATGTTGTGATTTTGAAGAGTTCTTGCTTTAAGGAGGAATAAGCGTAAAATTCGATTTGACAATATATATACACTTAATCTACAATCAAACTGAAACTGTTAGAGCGAGGAATTAAAGAACGCCAGTCGGCAGACTGGTATCCGAGTTGGCAGTTTTGGTAAAAGAGGATGCAGGCAGAGTGAGCTTGAAGTTATTCCCTCAGCAGATACATAGACATTATGTATTTGTTGGGGGATTTTTTTATGTTTGCATTTTCAAAGCCTACCTGAAAATCAGTTGTTTAAGAAAGGCGGTATAAGTATGTATGAATTAGTGGAATTAAAGGGAAATCGTGTATTTACCAACAGTACGGTAATTGCGGAGGGAACAGGGAACAAGCACAGTTCTATACAAAGGATAATACTAAAGTATATGAGCGATTTTGAAGAGTTCGGCAAGGTCAGATTTAAAATCTGACCTTCTAAACATGGTGATAGAACGTATGAAGAGAAAATTTATTTTTTAAACGAAGAGCAAGCAACTCTTTTGATGACTTACATGAGAAATAATGATGTTGTCAGAAAATTTAAGAAAAATCTTGTAAGTCAGTTTTATAAAATGCGTAGATTTCTTCTTGAAAAGCAGTCAAAACAGTGGCAGGACATAAGAATTATTAATAAAGAAAATCGTATAAAAGAAACTAATGTTATAAAAATGCTTGCCGACTATGCAAAAGAACAAGGTAGTACACATTCCGATAAACTTTATGTTACATATACAAAATTAGCAAATTCGTTTATTGGAAAGAAAAGAGATGAAATGTCGATTACTGATTTAAACAACCTTACTTTGATTGAAAGTATAATTTTACAAACCATAGAAATTGATATGTCTATGAATATGAATTATAAAGACATATATACAGATTGCAAAAACAGAATTGAAAAGTTTGCCGACATTGCATATTTAACAGCATAAATACAAAGAGCACCTTAGAGAGCCAAATTTCCTAATAAAAGGGAAAGGAGGCTCTTTTTTTATGTCAGAATTAAATGAACTAATACAATATTGTGAAGATTACATATCTGCACATGGGATAGATGAAAAGGTAATTAAGGCTTACGTGGATACTTGTCGCCTTGCAAAAGGGAACGAGGATAAAGACGGCTTGCTTAAATGCACAGAGCGAACGAAACAGCTTATAAATCAGTTTTGCAAGCAAGAATTTGACTGTGATATTTGGGCGATAGAAAAGGTGTATCAAAGCAAGGGGCAACAGGTTGAATTTGTTAATACATATTATGAAGTCTTGAAAATGGAAAGTTACTGGCGGTTTGAAAGCTTTATTTACTATATGGAACGCAATAGGAGTTGGAGTAAGCGTTTTTATTATCCGAGAAGAAAAACTTTAGGAATTGTAGTAAAAGACCTTGAAGACTTGGAAAATAGGGTTATAAAATTCTATGGTTTGTCTATGCCGTCGAGGTCGGGAAAATCGACGGTGTGTATTTTTTTCTTAGCGTGGATAGCCTTAAAACGCCCAAATAGCCATTCTGCTATGGGCGGTCATTCGGGTGTTTTGGCAAAAGGCTTTTATAAAGAATTGATGAACCTTTTTGTTACATCGGAGTATACATTTAGCGAATTGTTTGCTTATTGGCACTCGAAATATGCTGATAAACCATTGATTACAGATAAAAGTGCTGATGAATTTACAGTGACATTGGGCGACCCTGACAGATTTGCAACCATGACTTGCAGAGGTATTGACGGAACTTGGACAGGAGCTGTTGACGTTTCATCAAACGGATATTTGTACGTGGATGACCTTGTGCGAGATAGAGAACATTCGTTGTCACCAACTCGTATGGAAAATACTTATCAAGAATACTTAAATAAAATGGTTGACCGTAAAAATGACGGAGCAAGGGAGTTAATGGTAGGTACGCTGTGGTCTGTGTATGACCCATTGCAAAGAATAAGAATACAGAATGAAAATAATCCCGAATATAGATTTAGAAAAATTCCTGCTCTTGATGAAAATGACGAAAGTAATTTCCAATATGAAATAAACGGATTTTCAACGGCATACTATAGAGAAATGAGAGAAAAACTTGATAAGGCTGAATGGATGGCTAAATTCCAACAACAGCCATTTGTACGAGAAGGTCTTGTTTTTCCAAATGAAGAGTTAAGAACATTCTCCAATGATAATGTGTTACCTAACGGAAAGTATCGTATCGTGGCTATTTGTGACCCTGCTTTCGGTGGTGGTGATAGTTTATCAATGCCTATTTGTGTTGACCACGAAAACGGTAAAAAATACATAATTGACTGGATATTTAATAAAGGCACACAAAAAATAACTGTACCGTTGATAATTGATAAGATTATAAAACATGGCATTTTAGAAGTTGTATTAGAGAAAAATGCTGGTGGTGAGTTGTTAAAGGGAATTTTAGAAGAAGAACTTAGAAAACAAGGTTATTTTGGTTGCAAAATAACTACAAGGCCCGCACCAAACAATATGTCAAAAGATGATAAGATAGTTGCCTATTCCGATTATATAAAAGATAATTTTATATTTTTACTGCCTAATTATGAGTTGCCGCAAGACGATATGGTAGAAAGATATATCAGAAGTGCGGAGTATGATAAAGCTATTGAAGAATTGTGTATATACACTTCGGAAGGTAAAAATATCCACGATGACGCACCTGACAGCATGGCACAGTTGGCTATGTTTTTTGAACATAAACAAAGAAGAAAAGCAGTTATTATGAGCAGTCCTATTTAAAACGGAGGTTGATATTATGACAACGAAAGAATATTTAAACCAAATAGATAGACTTAATAAATTGATAGTGAATAAAACATCAGAGTTGGCACAAATTAAACTGATAGCAAAAAATGTAACAATACCACCAAAGGAAGTTAATGTGCAAACAAGCCCCGATAATGACAAAATGGGAAATGCCATAGCTAAGTTAGTAGACCTTGAAAATGAAATAAATATGCTTATTTCAGAATATATTGAACAGCGCAGTCACATTATTACTCAAATCGAAAGGATGAATAATACTGATATTTATAATGTATTGTTTAAGCGTTATGTCTTGTGTAAAGATTGGAGTACAATTTCTTTTGAGCTAAACTTCTCGTTTAGAAATACAATGAAGCTACATAAAAAAGCATTAAAAGAATTTGAGCAATTATATGGAGAAATTTATATGTAATTTCGTTGTATTTAACTTAATTTAACCAAATTCCATTAAGTTGTTCACTAAAATTCACTAAAATTCACTTTAAATAAGGAAAATTGACTGATATAATAAAGAATGAAGAAAGTGACAAAGTCTTTCAAATATCCCTTTTTTAGCACCGTTTACAGACGGTGCTTTTTTTATGCTTAAAAACAGGGGGGAGGGAAAAAATGCAACCGACAGGAAGAATAGCCTTATATACGGATGAAAAAAAAATATCAAGAGATAATGTTATATCTGTTTTGCAACGTGCTATGGCGTATCACAATATCAATGCAAATCGTATTCAATATTTGCTTGATTATGAAGCTGGCTTACAACCATTACAAAGAAAGAAAAAAACAAGACCAGACATTGACTGTCAATGTGTTGATAATGTAGCAAATGAAGTTACAGAGTTTAATCTTGGCTTTAAATGGGGAAATCCTATAACACTTGTTCAAAATGGAAGCGGCAAGGGAGAAGAAATAGCCGAGGCTGTGACTGAACTTAATAGTTTCTACGACATGGCAAAAATAAAAGCCAAAACACAGGAACTGGGAAGGTTCGTTGAAATAGGTGGTGTAGGATATGTATATATAGACAATAACGAAGACTGGCAAGAGGGAAAAAGTTGTTTTATATATGCTGTTTTAGACCCTCGTACAGCTTTTGTTGTGAGGTCTAATTACTATCCTGACCATAGACCTATGCTTGGTGTAACTTTCAGACACGACAGCATATCTGGAAATAACTATTTCACTTGCTTTACGAATGATGAACGCTTTGAAATAGAAAATTTACAAACAATTATAAACGGAGAAAAAAAGGAAAAATGGCAACACCGCAAACGTAGCGGAGAAATTAATCCGTTCGGAATAATTCCAATAGTTGAGTATATTCGTTCGTATGACCGTATGGGGTGCTTTGAACGTCAAATTCCAGAAATGGATAACTTAAACCTTATGGTTTCCGATTTTTCAAATGATGTAGACCAAAACACACAAGCTATTTGGCACTCAAACGATGTGGAGTTTCCGACTGTCAATGTCCAGAATGAGGACGGCACCGTAACGGAAACGACCAAAAAGCCTGGCACGAATGAATGGGTTATGACCTATACATCTGCCGATGGCAAACAACCTTCAATAACGCCGTTGACGGTTAATTATGATTATTCTGGTATGCTGAATAACATTGTTACACGCCGACAGCTTATATTGCAGAAGTGTAATGTTCCGCAAAGAAATGATAATAGCGGTGGTAGCACAGGTGTAGCAATGTCTGATGCGACAGGATGGTCACAAGCGGAAACAGCAGCGGCAAAACAACAGCTTATAACCGACAGTAACAAAATGGAAGAGGTGGAAGTTATATTGGCTGTAATTAATAATTCAGCAAATGTTCCACAAGACAGTCCGTTGAGAAAACTTACTGTTGCTGATGTGCAGCCGAATATCAAACGCCAAAAAACTTATGAAATGACTACAAAAGCTAACGCTATGGCAACATTGCTCAGTCATGGTATTTACGGCGAAGATGTTCTTAACGCTATCCCGTTTTTTGATGACCCTAACGAGGTATGGCAACGGAGCAAAGAAATTATTGAAAAATATCAAGCAAGTGTTTTTGACAAGTCTACAGATAACAAGGCTGTGGGTGGTGCAGATGAACAAACGCCTAACGCCGACAGAATAATGTCCGATTTATCCGACCAAGTTGAGAACAGCCCCATAATTGATAAGAGCCGTACAGATAAGCAGGTGATTGCATGAAATTAAGTTTTGATGAATTGCACGAGCCGAAAACAAAAATAATTGAACGGTCTTTGCCATATGAACAGTATTTTGGAGAAATGGATTTAACGCCGGAACAAAAAGAAAAACGTATCGAGATGGCTAATCGTTTTGAAGATATGATGTTATTCTTTTTTGCTCTTGTGGGCGTTATGAACGAATATTCATATGTTAATGACCAATTTGTTATAGCCCAAATAGAAGCAATGTATATAGCCGTTCTAAGTGGCAGCAATGTACTGTTCAACGATGCTGATACATCAAAAAATAATCAAATTGCGGTTGATAATCGTTTAAGAAACTATGCAAACCAATTTGCACAGCAAATCGTACAGACAACACACGAAAACTCTGACAATGCTTGGTATACATCAACAGATAGAGCAAAGTTTGTTGCCGAAAATGAAGCAAATACAAGCTATAACTATGATGAAAATTCAGAAGCAATAAGAAGTGGAAACAAATTTAAAACGTGGATAAGTATGAAAGACAGAAGGGTTCGGAAAACTCATGCAAGAGTTGACAGTGAAAAAATTCCTATTAATGAACCTTTCCTCGTTGGAAACAGTGAGATGATGTTCCCGAAAGATGAAACACTGGGAGCAAGCGCAAGCGAGATTGTAAATTGTCGCTGTACAGTTAAATATTCAAAAAATTAAGCCGTTGAGGATAGTCCTTGACGGCTATTTTTATGCCCCAGAGAAGGGGCTTTTATAAATTTCGCACTGGTTAGAGAAAAACCTTAAAGAGCAAAAGTTAGAGAAAAACTTAAAAAAGCAAACGGAGGTAAAAAATATGGCAGAAGAAAACATAATCAATCAGACAGAACCAACAACTACAGAACCTACAGGTACAGAGCCAAAGAATGACACACCTACAGTTGAGGAACTTATGGCACAGCTTGCAACCGAAAGAGCCGAGAAAACGAGATTGAAAAACGATTTTGATAAGGCAAGTTCAGATGCAGCTAAGTACAAAAAAGAATTACGTTCTAAACAGACAGCGGAGGAACAGGAAGCCGAAGCAAAAGCTGAAGCAGAAAGACTTAGAAATGAAGAAACAGAAAATATGCGTAAGGAACTTAATCACATTAAGGCTGTTGCGGCATATAAAGACGTTTCTGAAAAGTCTGTTGAAAATCTGATTGAAGCTGTTTCAGAAGGTGACCATAACGCTATTGCAGCAATTTTCAAAAGCGAAATTGATACGGCTGTTGCAGCGGCAAAGGCTGAATGGATGAAGTCAAGACCAAGAGTAAACACTGGTGGAAATTATTCTGGCATGACAAAAGAACAAATTATGGCTATTTCTGATAGAACAGAAAGAAGAAAAGCAATAGCGGAAAATTCAGAGTTATTTAATTGATTTTTTAAATAGGAGGTAAAAATATATGGCAGCAGAAACAAATCTTATTAAGAAAGCCGACCTTGCGAGAGCAAGAGAAGTCGAGTTTGTAGAGTTATTTGGTTATTCTGTTAAGAAATTAATGGAGGCTCTTGGCGTTACAAGAAGAATACCAAAAACAGCAGGTTCGGTTTTAAAAACTTATAAAGCAAAAGGCACACTTGAAAACGGTGCTGTTGCAGAAGGTGAACTTATTCCACTTTCACACTACAAGGTTGAGCCAGTAAGTTATAAGGAAATTGTGCTTAAAAAGTGGCGTAAAGCTACATCAGCGGAAGCTATTGTTGAAAGAGGTTATGACCAAGCTGTTGAAATGACAACAGATGAAATGCTCAAGGATGTTCAAAAAGGCATTAAAAAAGATTTCTTTGATTTCTTACAAGAAGGTACAGGCTCTGCAAGTGGTAAGACATTCCAACAGGCACTTGCACAGGCGTGGGGACAGCTGCAGGTCCTTTTTGAAGATAACGAAATTGAAGCTATCTACTTTATGAATCCGACAGATGTTGCTGATTATTTAGGCAGTGCAGCAATTACAACACAGACAGCTTTCGGTATGTCTTATGTTGAAAACTTCCTTGGTCTTGGTACTGTTATCTTTAACAGCTCTGTTCCAAAGGGAAGCATTTATGCAACAGCTAAACAGAATATTGTTCTTTACTACATTCCTACAAACGGAGCAGACCTTAGTGAAGCGTTTAGTTTTACAACAGATACAACAGGTCTTATCGGTATTCACGAAAGCTCAGACTACACAAGAATGACAGCAGAGGATACAGTTATCAGCGGTCTTACGCTTTTTGCTGAACGTCTTGACGGTATTGTTGTATCAACAATTACTGGCGACAACACACTTGGCACATTAACGGTAACAAGTACAGCTGGTTCAACAAAGGGAAAAACGTCTGTAAGTGTTACACCTGCAAAAAGTGGGAGCAATACATACAAATACAAAATAGCTGATGCCGCACAGACTGTAACATATGGCAAGAGCGTACAGACATGGATAGCGTGGGACGGTTCATCGGAAATTACAGCTGAAACTGGAAAGGTAATTACAGTTGTTGAGTGTGATAGTGCTTATAAGGCTGTAAAAGCTGGTAGCAAAGCAGTTACATCAAAAGAGGAAGATTGATAAGCGAGGGATAAAACATGGCATACACAACGCTTGAACAAGTCAAAATAAGATTAAAACAATTTCATAACGACGGCAGTCAAGTTGTGTTTGACAGAGAAGACATTAACCCTCTTATTGAACAGCTTATTCAGCAAGTTACGGATGAAATAAAACGTATAAGGAACTACCCTGATGATTATACAGAAGACCAAATCGAAACAGATATGACGAAATATCAGACTATACTTATAAACGCTGTTGTATATGATATGTCGCAAGCGGGTGAAGCCTATATGCAATCATACAGTGAGAATGGAATAAGTAGAAGTTGGGTTGACAGAGGAAACTTGCTTGCGAAGGTAGTTCCACTTGCTAAGATTGTTTAAACCGTTTTGTTAAGCTCAACAAAATGGTAAAGAAGATTGTGCGTTACCATTCGGTAGCAGGGGCATATGTTGTATATCCGAACCATAACGGTGGTTTCACCTTATTGGTTCGGAAATTACGTTGTGGTGGTGGGAAATATGCCAAAATCGAATGAAAGGCGGTAAATAATGACTATTGAATTGTCAACGGCAATTATTATAAGCGTCTTATCGCTTGGATTTTCCGTCTTTATGGGTTTAAAAAATAACAAGCGAACAGACAATGAGGAAATTGAAGAACGCGTAAAAGAAAATACACGCATTAATATGAAGCTTGACGCTATATCGAGCAATACGACAGAGATAAAAAATGAGGCGTTGGAAATGAGAAAAGAAATTAACTCTCACGACAATAGGATTATCAAAGTTGAAGAAAGCGTTAAGTCGGCTCACCACAGAATAGATGGTTTGGAAACAAGAATTAACGGAGATAAGGAGGGGTAATTAATGGATATTTCAAGTGTAACAACAGTTGTTGCAATCGTTGTTATTTGTTATTTAATCGGTCTTGCGGCAAAGATTGTGCCATCGGTTAAGGATAACTATATTCCTGTCATTGTTGGTGTAGCAGGTGGAATTTTAGGTGTGGTGGGAATGTATGTTATACAGGATTTTCCGGCACATGATATTTTAAATGCTATTGCTGTAGGCATTGTATCTGGACTTTCAAGTACTGGTGTAAATCAGATTTATAAGCAAATTAAAAAAGGGTCTGGTGACAATGCTTGAAATTAACAAACAGAAAATGATTTATTCGCTACGTGGCGGCATTGTTCCAGTTTACGAAACAGACGAAAACGGACACATTAAGACAATTACTGTTGACGGTAAGAAAATCCCTGTAGAAACAGGAGAGTATACGACAGGCTATGAAAAGCCTGTTATTTTTTATGCTTCAATCAGCAATAAATTAAGTGAAGCCCTTATACAGGAGTTTGGCATAGATAATTCAACAAACTTTGTACAAATTGTCGCTGATAAAGGCACTTTACTGTTTAATATCGGAACTTTGGTATGGAAACAGTCAGAAGTTAAATTTAAAAACGGCATGGATAATGTGGTAGATGAAACAAGTTGCGATTATATCGTTAAAGGTGTTGCCACAGAGGGCTTAACGGCGGATTTATTTCTTTTGCAAAAAAACATTAAGTAGGTGTTGTTGTGGGTAAACATATTATAGAAATGAGCCTATCTCAAAAATCAATTCAAGAAACAATTCAAAAATTGAAACAATATCAAAACTATTTGCAAAGGAAATCCAAAGAACTTGTACAAGAGCTTGCAAATGTCGGCATACCTGTTATTAATGAAAACATGGCAAATGCGAACTTTAAATATGACAGTAAAGGCATTGAAAGTGGTTCTGATACATCACATACAACAAGAGTGGAAATATCTTCTAATGGTATTGTAACAATGGCAAACCTTATTGTAAGCGGTAAAGAACTTATGTTTATAGAGTTCGGAGCTGGCGTTTATTACAACGGTTCTGCCGGTTCAAGTCCACATCCTAAAGGTCAAGAGTTTGGCATGGTTATAGGCTCATATGGACTGGGTAACGGTCAGAAAAAAGTATGGGGCTATATAGATGATAGTGGTGAACTTGTTTTGACGCATGGTACAAAAGCCACAATGCCGGTATATAAAGCTGATTTGGAAATAATTCAAAGATATAAGGAAGTTGCAAAGAAGGTGTTCGGATGAGCTTGTGGTTTATGGATTTGGAAACGACTGTCTTTTCGATAGTTAAAACTAAAGTCTTAGAAAAGCTGTCAACGCAGTTTCCGAATATTTACATTACAAATTCCGATAAGGTAATGTCAACGCCTTTGTTTCCTACGGTTTTTATACGTGAAATGAGCGGTGTTGAGCGAGGAACAGACATTGAAGGCAAAGATGTTAATGCGGTTTTGGAGACTTTTCAAGTTGATATTACAAGCAATGTAAGCCAACGAGATGTAAAAGTTGTTATGTCGGCTGTTGTGGAAGTGTTTAAACAAATGCGTTTTAACGTCACTGCAATGCCTGAATTTAATAATAATGATGATGTGTACAGAGCGATAGCAAGGTTTAGACGTGTGATTGGAGCAAATGATATTTTGATTTAAAAAGCCGAAAGGCTTTATTTTTTTGCATTTTTTAAGGAGGTAATGAATATGGCAAGTGCAGGTGTAAGCACATTAGGCATAACTTTTGGCTACGGCACAGAAACAAGCGCAGGTACAAAGCCAACAAGCTTTAAACAGCTCACAAGAATTAACACTATCGGTGGTATTTCTATTGAACCCGAACAGATTGATGCCTCAGCTCTTGAAGATGAACTTACAAGATACGTAAAAGGCAGAGCTGATACAGGTGGTTCATTTACTGTTACAGTAAACTTTACAGAAGAAACATTAACTGAGTGGACAACGTTAATTGGAGCATACAAAGGTTTAACAGGTGGTAAACGTATGTGGTTTGAAACGGTTATCCCCGGCTTTGAAAAGTCATTTTTTGTTGTCGCACAACCACCAGACCAAATTCCACAGCCGGAATTTTCACAGAACGAGCTTTTGACTGTGGAAATGAACCTTACTATTGAAGAATACAAAGGTATGGATGTTACCGTAGCTTTAACGGCGGGGGAATAAATAGCCAATCACAGCAAGCGGCTGATGTGATTGGCGAAGATAAAACAGCCGTATATGCAAACTATTTGAATTGATTGAATGGGGCGGTGGAAACACTGCCCCTTCCCTATATACATTAGGGAGGGAAGGAGTAAATAACGATGAAAATAATTACAATCGATAATAAAGAATACAAAATAGAATACAGTTTTGAAGCGGCAGAATATAAAGAACTTGTTCAGAGAGTTTTTAAAAGGATTTCTGGATTTGATATATTCGGTCGTGCCAAAGATATGGAAAGACCAACAACAAACGAAATTATACAAGGAAGACTTGATATGTTTTCCGACACACCCGAACTTTGTAAAATAATGTTTTATGGTGGTTTGATGGAAAACAATCGTGTCCCATATGACGAAGCAAGCACTTTAATGAAAAAGTATATGAAAGAAAACAAACTTTCATATCAGAAGGTTTTTGAAGAGCTTGAAACTTGCATGGAGGACGACGGTTTTTTCGACCTGTCGGGAATAAGCGAACTTCTCAAGTCAATAGAACAGGCATCGAAGGAAATTACAGAAAAAATGCCAAAAGTACCACAAGACCACAAAAAGAAACAAACTGGCACAAAATAATTTGGGAAGAATATTTCCCCGTGGCGTTTTCTATAGGTATAAGTCTTGAAGAATTTAAACATCTAAATCCACAGAAACTTGCTTACTGTCTTGAAGGATATAAGATAAAACGTAAACAGCGTGATGAAGAAATGTGGCTGTGGTGGGGCAACTATGGTTTATCGGCGGTTATTTGTGCAGTTGAGCGTTGCTTAGCTGGTAAAAAAGCACGTGCAAAATATATTGATAAAACTATTTTTCAAGCAATGGAAGAAGAAAGTAAGCCCGTAACAGAGGAAGAACTTCAAAAGCAAAGAGAGTTGTTTGTTGCAAAACTTCAAATCATGCAGACTAATTTTGAAATGTCACATAAAAATAAGAATAAAGAAGAAAATATTGACGGCTAATGTATTTTAGCCGTCTTTTTTGATATGTAGGAAGGTGGTGGATAAAAAATGTCTGAACCACTTGATAGCTTAACCATTCAAATAAAAGCTAATGCTACAAGTGCAAATAACAGTATTGATAAGTTAATTACAAAGCTTACTGCACTTTCAACAGCTTTGGACAGAATGGATACTAAAGGCTTGCAAAAGTTTTCGTCTGGAATGTTAATGCTTTCAAACAGTATGCGTACCATGCAAGGTATAAAAATGCCAGATTTCAACCGAACAGCCAAAGGCATTGAAAAGTTGGGAACTATTGACGGCACAAAACTTGCACAGGTTTCATCTGGGTTAATTCCGCTTGCAAACGGTATGAAGGTGTTGAGTGCGACGAGTTTTGACGCAACAAACCTTACCAACTTCATAAATGCTATGACGAGGTTTTCAAATTCAAACATATCAACTTTGAATTTATCAAACCTTGGTGTTTTAGGAAGCAATATAACCGATTTTGCAAACAAAACACAACGTGCGGCTGATGTTAAGGCAAACACAATTCAACTTATGAACGCTCTTGCAAAGTTAGCCGGAACTGGTCAATATGCTTCAGCTGTTTCTGCTGCACTTCCAGCATTAAGCAGAGAGTTATTACGTTTTATAAACAGCTTATCTGGTGCAAGCAAGGTTACATCGGAAACGATTGCAATAACAACCGCTATTGGCAATCTTGCAAATGCAGGTGGTAGAGCCGCTAAAACTGCGGCAGGCTTAGGAGCATTAAGCACCGAACTTACTCAAATGATTACAAAATTGAGTAAATTACCGAAAGTTGACAGCAGTGTTGTGAGCCTTACATCGGCTATTGCTAAATTAGCACAAGCAACATCGGGTGTGCGTGGCGGTATAAGTAGTATGGGTAGCTCGTTTGGTGGATTGAGTGGTGTTATAAAAAAAGCCGTAAGTTCACTTAATATATTTAATGCCGCAAGCAAAAAAACGTCTATAAGTAGCTTTAGTTTGGCGTCTGCTATAGGCAAAATATATGCTTCATACTGGATGTTATTTAGAGCTTTCAATCTTTTGAAAAAAGCTATTGATATTTCATCTTCATTAACTGAAGTTGAAAACGTTGTAAGGGTGACTTTTGGTAACTGTGAAGATGCGATAAACAAACTTGCCGAAACTTCAATAAGACAACTTGGTATGTCCGAGCTTTCGGTTAAACAATATGCAAGCCGTTTTCAGGCAATGGGCGTTGCAATTGGCTTTCCACAAAAACAGATGTCGGATATGTCCATTGAACTTACTAAATTAACGGCTGACATGGCGTCTTTCTATGATATAAGCCAATCAGATGTTGCGGAAGATTTAGCGGCAATCTTCACAGGTCAGGTTGTGCCGCTTCGTAAATTCGGCCTTGATTTAACGGAAGCAACACTTAAAGAATGGGCTTTAAAGAATGGCATGGACGGCAATATCAAGTCTATGTCACAAGCTGAAAAAACACTTTTAAGATATAAGTATGTTCTCGCCAACACAAAGGCGGCGCAGGGCGATTTTGCCAGAACTATCGATAGACTTAGTGTCGCCTGATATGGAAACATATCAGTGAAAATTGGTCAAAATCGGTGAAGGTTAAGTTGACTTAACAAGAAAATATTTAGTATAAATTATAAATCAATCCACAAGGTTATTGATAAACCTAATCGTACAGCATATGGATATAAATGGATAAGTCAATAAATTAATACCGAGATAATATTACAAAATAAAAGTTGTAATATATTGTAGAGCGTAGGAATTGAACCTATGCTCTTTTCTTATGGAAAGAGTATAGAATAAAACATTCCCAAGAGTGACCGACACGGATAAATATAGGTTATCCAGATACGCCTTAGTCAAGTGTATTTCCAAACGTTAAACGTGGGTGAAAATGTACGCCGACCTTATAGGAAACTATAAGAAATAGAGGATAAAAAACCTTTATGATAACAATGTGACATGGCATAATCAAGTTACTATTCTTAAAGAGAGTTTTAGGGCGTTGGCAAGTATCATTGGTGGCGTTTTAATCAATATGTTTAAACCGCTTGTAAAAGCATTAAATACAGCTTTGGAACACGTCATGTACTTCTTTAAGGTTGTTTCAGAGGCTCTGGGCACTATTTTCGGTTGGAAGTTTGAAATTACAGATAAAGGTTATACGAATGACCTTGAAACAGGAGCTGAAGCGGCAGAAGATACAGCTGGCGGTATGGAAGATGCCGCAAAAGCGGCAAAGAAACTTCAACAATATACTTTAGGTTTTGATGAGTTACACGTTGTTTCCCCCGATGATAGTTCGGGTTCGGGTGGTGGAGGCGGTTCTGGTGCCGGTGGCGGCGGTGGAACCGGTGGAGATGTTGGTGCAGAACTTGTGCCAACGGACAGTATTTTTCAACATTTCAATTCTGACCTTGATACACTCGAAAAACTTGGTGACTATATAGGCGATAAGCTGAAAGAAGCCATGGATAAAATCCCGTGGAATAAGATTTATAAAAAAGCCGAAAATTTCGGCAAGGGCCTTGCGGACTTCCTTAATGGTTTAATTAGTCCGGAGTTGTTTAGCCGTCTTGGGAAAACAATAGCAAATGCAATTAATACGGCGCTACATGTTCTTGACGGGTTTGGAACAACTTTTGATTGGAAAAATTTTGGAAATTCGTTGGCGGCAGGGCTTAATGCGTTTATGGAAAACTTGGACTGGGCATTAGCATTTAAAAACGCTACGACATGGGGCAAGGGACTTGCAAACGCACTTAACTCTTTTGTTTCGACACTTAACTTTACAGAAGTTGGTGAAACAGTGGCAAACGCAATTAACACTGCCATTATTTTTGCATTAACTTTGGGGCAAAATATCAATTTCAAGCAAATAGGTACAAAACTTTCAAATATGATTATGGGCTTTTTCAAAGAATTAAAAGTTGAAGAGGCTGCTGAAACAATCAACGTGTGGTTAAAAGGTGCGTTAGACGCAGGAATAGCACTTTTAAATGGTACGGATTTTGTACTTATAGGTCAAAAAATAGGTGCGTTTTTGGGTGAAATTGACGTAGGTGATATTGCAGGGAAATTTGCAACTTTGCTTGGAAAGGTTATAACTGCTGGCATACAACTTTGGACTGGAAGTTTCAGTAAAGCGCCTATTGAAACGGCTGTTGTGACAACATTAGGCACAGCGTTTTTAGGCATTAACCTGCTGAAGCCTGTTGCAAAACCCTTGGCAAAGGCTTTTGGAAATGCAATAGCACAATCGTTTGGTGTTGATACGATGTTGGAACTTGTAACCGCAAAAATTGCAACTCCGCTTATTTCGGCTTTAGGCTCGGCTATGTCTGGACTTGGCACAGCATTAATACCATTTCTTACAAACCCTATAACGCTGGCGGTAGCGGCTGTGGGCGCTATTGTTTTGTACAATGTTAAAAACGCTTTGAAGCCGGCTATAGAAGAAGTAGATGTATTTGGTAATGATGTTTCGGAAGCAACGCAAAGCAAGGTTTCTCCACTGATTGATGAGTGCAGAAGGCTTGATGATACACTTGCGACTGTGCACTATACAGGACAGGTTATTACAGATGATACTGTTAATGATGTTGAAGCACAAGTGCAAAATATTGTTAATACAATTACTGAGGGTCTTTCAGCAGAAAAAAATGATGCTATTGATAATTTAGCGCCATTATCGAGAGTAATGGATGTAAGCGAATTTACAGATTTAAGCAGTAAAATTTTAAGTTTTTATGATGAAGCACAGAAAGAAACCGAAAACGGTCAAAACAGAATTAATGAAATTTTCACAAACGCTAAAAATGAACGTAGAACTTTAACGGATGAAGAAAAGACAGAAATAAACAAAATACAAAGCACTATGCTTGACGATGGTGTATTGGCGCTTTCTGACAGTGAAGCGGAATATACGGCTATCATGCAAAGATTGAAAGATAATACGACAGCGATAAGTGCCGAACAAGGTTCTGAAATCATCAAAAACGCTAAACAGACCAAAGATGAAACAATTCAACACGCACAAGAACAATATGACGGTATCGAACTTCAAGCTGCAAAACTTTTAAATGCAGGCGTTATCAATGAAGATGAATACAATAAAATGATTGAAAGTGCAAAACAGGCGAAAGAGGATACTGTTACTTCTGCCGAAGACCAATATAAGAATATTGTCGCTAAGACCAAAGAAGGCATGGGTGATGCTTCAAAATATGTTGATGAAGGCACTGGCGAAATTAAGACAAATTGGCAAGTTACAAAAGAAGAAGTTGTCCGAAAATGGAACGAATGGAAAGAGGATGCAGGAAAAACTACAGCTGCAATCAAAGAAAGTTTTAAAACAGAATTTGCCGAACTCAAACAAGACATAGACGAAAAGTTAAAAGCTGCCGGCGAATTGGTTAATGGTTTCATCACAGATGTTGTCAACTGGATGAAAGATATAGGCACAAAACTCTGGAATGCCGTTCAAGGGATTTGGACAAAGCTTAAAGAAATAGGTCAATATATCTGGGACGGTATTAAAGAAGGCATAGTAGGCAAGATTGAGAACGGGGCTAAAGATGTTATTGATTTGTTATTAGGCAAAACCAGAAGTGCAGCTAAAATTAACTCGCCTTCGAGATTATTTAAAACAGAAGTCGGTGTGTGGATTGGTAAGGGTATTGTAGAAGGCATTAAATCCGAAACCAACAATGCTGTAGATACAGCAAAAGATATGTTTGACAAAGTGGTTGACGTGTTTAAAAACAACAATACAGCAAAGATAAGTGTTTCCTCTAACTTGACAAATGAAAATGATACCGATGATTTAGAGGGTTCAACTATCGAAAGCTACGCCGAACAATATACATCTATGTTTGAAAAAATAAAAAAAGAGTTTTCTACGTTTGAAACTGATTTTATGAAGCTTTGGAATGATTTTTCCAAGGCTTTTTCTGTTGATTGGTCTGAATTTTGGAACAAAACGGGAGAATTTAGTATTAATGTTTTTAATGGCATTTTATTAGGCTTTCAAAAAGTTATTGATGAAACAATTAAAGGTTTAAATTCGCTTGTATCGGCGGCAAACAGACTTTCATCATTAACGGGAAAAAGTTATCCAAAGGTACAGGGCTATGTTATGCAGTTGGCTGAATATGCAGCTATTCCACAGTATGAAGCAGGTGGTTTCCCAGATAAGGGAAGCTTATTTATTGCAAGAGAAAAAGGTGCTGAAATGGTTGGCAATATCAACGGTAAAACGGCAGTTGCCAACAATGAGCAAATTACAACTGCAATTTACAACGCTGTTTTAATGGCGATGGAACAGGCTATGTCGTCAACAGGCGGTTCACAGCCTATAGAAATTCAAAATAAACTGTATCTTGACGGAGATGTTGTTTATACAAATCAACAAAAGGTTGCAGCAAGACGAGGCGTAAACTTTGGCCTTGGCCAATTCCAGAGATAAGGAGGTTTCGATATGGCAGATGTAATAACTTTTGACGGAACGGAACTTCCTTGTCCGTCAACCCAAACTTATGAAGGACAACAGCTTGTTGACAGTGCAAGAAACGCAGAAGGCAAGGTTGTTGCACAAAAAATAAATCGTAGGCAGGTTAAACTTTCGCTTACGTGGAAAGCGTTAAAGCCTGAAGAAGTAAGCTTAATTCTTAATTGTGTCGAAAAATTTTCGGGTGATACAAGATATTTTGACGCAAAAGCAGGAAGATTTATAACAAGAAAAATGTACTGGGGCGATTATTCCGTTGAAACCTATTGGGTAGATGAGAATGGTCGCCCTAAGTTGTTTACGAACTTGTCAACGTCATTAATTGATATGGGAGAAGGTGCTTAAATATGTATCCTGTAACCGAACAGTGGTCAAAAGACAATGATTTAATGCTAAGAGGATATTCATATGTGCGTATCATTTTTGGAGTGACAGACCCCGATGCACTTAATTTAAGCAATCCTGTTGATGATGGACATTTGTCCTATAGTGATGTTGAAAGCGTTGATTTAGGAACGAGCGTTCCATCAACGTATCAAACTTTGGAAAGAAATAGATTTGTGTTGGACGGCAAGAACCCTTTGCCGTCGGATACAAACCCTATATATCAAGGATATTGTGGAAACTTGATAAGTGATAACGCTTGCTCGTGGTCCGTACAGCCTAAAATTACAATTACTTTCGATGATTATGTGCAGTTTCCAGGTTTTACATTTCAATTTGACGAGAGCAAAGACGAATATCCGTCAGAAATGCAAGTTATAGCGTATCACGACACAGAAGTTGTTTTGAATAAAACTATACAGCCCGATAAGGCTTTTTACAGCTATGGAGAACAAATACCGATATGTAACAAGGTTGAGTTTATATTTATAAAATCAAACATTCCACACAGAAGAGCAAGACTTACAGCTTTAACGTATGGCTTGATTAACCGTTTGGAAACAGAAGATATTGTAAGTTGTTCTTCAACAAAAGAAATCGACTTGTTATCTTCTAAAATTCCAAAGCAAGAATTTGAATTTACTTTGGTTGATACGCAACAAAAATATGACCCCGAAAATCCAGATAGTTTGTGGGAATATCTCGAAAGCAGACAGCCTGTTTCATATTATTATGGTTATCAGCTTTCAAATGGTGGTATTGAATGGATACCATGGGGCGTGTCATATTCTACAGGTGATTTTGAAGTAACAAAACAAGGCAGAGTATCAAATGTAAGCATTAAATGTGTTGGTATGGCTGACCATCTAAACACAATATATGACGAAGGTACTTATTCGGCGAGTGGCAGAAGTTTGTATGACTTGGCAAACGATGTAATGAATTTTGCTGGCTTTGCAAACACGATTGAAGTTGATGAAGAATTAAAGAATATTACAACACACAAGCCGTTGCCAAAGCAAAGCGTTAATAAATGCTTGCAGATTATAGCCAACGCAGGGCGTTGTATTATGAGCCACAGCAGAGGTGGCAATATAACTATACTGCGTGAAAACGATGTGTCTACAGGCTTTAAAATGGATTTTAGCCGCATGAAAGATACGCCACAAACAACAAAAATCGCACCATTAAAAAATTTAACCATGGAGTACAGCGTTTTAACGGTTGAAAGTGAATTGAGTGACGCGGTAAGTGAAACAGAGATAACAAACGCTGTAAATCAAGAATTTACTTTTACACACTCAGCTTATACAAACCTTACGGCTACGGCAACAGGCTGTACTATTGTCGGCACACCTAAATATTATGCCTATAAAACAGTCGTTGTACTGAACGGAACAGGAAAAATAACTGTAAAGGGCAACAAACTTGTTGAAGTAAAACAGGAAATATCTAAAAAGTATAGCGATGTGGGCGAGGATTTATCGGGTGTCAAAAATGAACTTATCGACAGTGAAGATGTAGCTAAAAGTTATGCCGACTGGACAGCAGAAGTTACCTTACGCAGGAATACATACAGCGTTTCTGATAGGGGTTATCCAGAAGTTGATGTGGGCGACGAGGTGACATTTACAAGCAATTTTAAAAATGAAGTCCCTACAACGCTTGTACAGCAGAAGTTGAGTTTTAACGGAGCTATAAGCGGAGAATGTCAGTATGTAATCGGAAAGGAAGATATTTAATGGATTGGATAACTCCGATTTTTGACAGAACTAACGATGATGTTAATACATCAAAAGAAAATCAAACGGCTACAGCCAAATACAAAGGTTCTCTTAATGCGGTTGATTTAAACCGAATTGAAGATAATCATGCGTATTTGATTGAAAAATTAAGCGATGAGGGCTATTGGGTCGAACACAAATTTAGAAACTATACGGAAAAAACATCTGTATTGGCAGATGACGGCTCTGTTCAAGAAACGAAACAAACATATACAAGGTGGTTTGAAGAAAACATACCTTATAAGAGTGAAATAGACCGTATACGGCAGAACTTAAATAATATCTTACAACAGTATTTAACAGGTCAAAACTTCACGACAATGAGTTATAGCAACTATATGGACTATAACGAAGTGAACAACATAGAAAATATTGAGTTTGCAGCAAAAAAAACAATCGAAGAAATGAAAAGCCAATATCGTCTATGCAACACCTTTACGTGTGGATAAGGCAAAGTTGATTAATTTTTAAAAATATAACAAATTAAAAAAATATGTAGGCAGATGTAGTGGTTTTTCGATTTTAAAATAGGTGGTGAAACAAATGATAAACTGGGTGGACCATATAGAAGGCAGTGTTGAGGGAACGCCCGTAAACCGTAAGCGTTTAATGGCAATGCAAGGCTTTGAAGCCAGTACAACAGCGTTTAAGTCTGACGGAACTATTGACGAAACATTCAGTGATGGTGTTGTGAAAACAACTTTCAATTCTGACGGCAGTATAACCGAAAAATTTACAGCAACAGACGGAAAAGTAATAACAAAAACAACTACGTTTTTATCAGACGGAAGTATACAAGAGGTGATTAGTTAATGGGAATTTGGGCAGGAATTAAATATGCGTTAAATAGTACGCTTGGTACTTCTGGGTTTAAAAGTTTGGATAAATTAATTATAGAAACGGTAAAGGAGTACAACCGTTATGTGTTAATTCCAAGCGAAAATGTTATTTCAGAGATTGATACGCAAACTGTAGTATCCACCACAACATTGCAGGAGGCTTCTTCTCATTTTAAAATGAAAACTTCCGGAAGCTTTAAAATTGGAATGACATGGCACACAAGCTCCGGAAGCGGATATTCCCGGACGATGAATATTTATAAAAACAGCGAATTGATTGTAACACTTACGCCGAGTGCAACGGGAACAGATACAGTTACTTATACTGTTCCAAATGAAATATTTTGTAAAGAAGATGATATTATATCGTTTGCATTTAAAAATAATTCAAGTTCAGCCAATACTTGGTATATAGACACAATAAGTATGCTTGCCGATAAAATACCATCACAAGCACAAGTGGATAAATTAGTGGAGGTGTTATAATGTTTATTTATGCGGTACTTGATAAAAATAATATATGTATGGGATTTGAGGATAGAGAAAGAAAAACTTTTAGTGCTAACAAAGTGCTGGTTGACCAACCTGACTGCTCATTTATTGATAAAAAATACGATTTTGAAACTAATACTTGGACAGGCAAAAATCAAAACGAAAAAAACGAGGAAAATCAACTTATTCTTATGGAAGCAATAGCAACACAGTATGAAGAGCATATTGAAAACAGGATAAATGATTTAGAAGTACAGGCTTCAATATATGAAGCTGTATTAGCATTAGGAGGCGAATAACATGGTAGAAATGTATTATAAACTTGTATTGGCACACAAGAGAACTTGTGATGAAACAAACAAAAATGTAACACTTGTGCCTATGATACATAGAGCAGCTGTTTTGGCTATGCTTATGGGTAATGGATATGATAAGAATGGTAACATTGTTGCTTAAAACAACATTATTAATTTTCATATTTTTTATTTTAAAGGAGGACAAAAATATGGTAGATATGTATGTAGCACTTGTAATTAACGGTAGAAGAACTTGTAATGAGGAAAACAAGAGCGTTCCACTTGTTCCTAAAAAGTGGAGGGGTAAAGTTCTTGAAGATTTAACGGCACTTGGATTAAACGCTGACGGAAACCCTATTGAATAATGAAAGTGTGATTGTATGGATAATTTAGGCTTAATCAAATTTGCCGAAAGCAAAATCGGAACACCATATGTATATGGTATGAAGGGCAGTGTGCTGACAACAGGCAAGTATGAACAACTCAGGGGCACTTATGGCGAACTTGTATGGAAAAGTGACAGAAGCAAGATAGGCAAGGTGTGTGTTGACTGTTCGGGCTTAATTTCGTGGTATACAGGCGTTTTAAGAGGTTCTGCACAGTATAAAGCGGCGGCAACATCTGTACACCCTATTTCAACTATAGTAAATGCACCTTTAGGGGCTTTGGTGTGGCGAAAAGGTCACATAGGCATATATGTTGGCAACGGAGAGTATATAGCCGCTGATGGCTCGGCATACGGCGTAAGAAGAAATAAATTAAGCAATGCAAGTTTTACACATTGGTTTTTGTGCGTAGATATTGCGTATATCAAAAAAGAGGTTGTGGAAGAAATGGTTGAAAACAGTAAAATGATTGTAAACGGCAAGGAAATAGATGTTAAACGTATTTTGAATAACGGTACAAACTACATTGCTATAAGAGATGTTGCCAACGCTTTAGGTTGCACAGTTGGCTATAAAGGCAATATAGCGGTGTTGACAAAACGCTGAAATTTGATATAATAACATATGGAAGAAAAAAGTTCGCTGACACGTTTTATAAAACTGAAATGTTGAGGCAAAAAGGGTGGATTAAGTTCCACCCTTTATTTTTTTGCTCAAAAACTGTAATTTATTTCCTTTTATGTATTTTATATACTGATGTATATTATAATAAAATATTATACGTAACTATTCGGCGCTGTCCTAAAAACCTTGATTTTAAGCCTTTTTTGTCTTATTTTGGTGTATGAATGTTCTTGAAAAAATACCTTTTCGGTAGCATAATAGAAAATAGTTAGATAGCGAAGTATTTATGAGGGGATTGAAAAGAGTGATTAAATTGTAACGCCGATATTTTTGAAAAGAGGGATTTTATGCAAAAAAAAGAGAAGGTTTTGTCAGATGTAGAGTATTATCGGAATGAAATTATTAAATTGGTAAAAAATGTAAATGATAAGCAAATACTCAAATTAACGTATTATTTTGTAAAAGGTGAATATTTAGAGGAAAAAGCGGGGATGTAACCCCCGCTTTTTTTGTTACAATACGAATGTTTCAAGAAAGTCGCATAAAACTCTTTTTTTATCTTCCGATAGTTTTTGATAAGCGATAATGATTTTCTTAAAGCGTTCATCGTTTTTGCCGATTTTGAGCGTTGAATTTGAATATTGTATATCAATATCTTCCGCATTGTCTGTCAACGCTGTTATTCCAACATTGAAATACTCGGCTAACACTCGCAACTTGCCAGGATAAGGTATTGCCAAGCCTTTACACCAGTTGTTAAGTGTTGTTGTGTTGATGTCTAAGTCTTTTGCCACTTCAACTTGTTGTTTTTGGTTTAATGCAATTAAATAATTCAAGTTTTTGGCAAAGACTTTCTTTTGTTCTTCGTCTGTCATTCTGCTACCCTCCTTTCATTAACTATAGTACACTAAAATGCAAATAAATTCAATATAAAATCCAAATATTTTGAATTTTTATATTGACAATTCAATTAAAATGGATTACTATTTAAACATGAAATCCTGAAAGGAGGTAAAAACAATGCTAAGAATTTCATTAGAAGCAGTAAGAGTAAATGCAGGATGTAATCAGAAAGAATGGGCTGAAAAATTAGGCGTTTCCAGGGTAACAGTGGTGAATTGGGAAAAGGGGAATACAGAGCCTACGCTTTCACAGCTTAGAGAAATGAGTAAGCTGTCGGGTATTCCTATGGACTTTATTTTTGTGCCCGATAAATCCATTTAAAATGGATTTACAATGAGGTTAATACGAGGAGGGAAGAAATGAAAAAAACAGAAGTATTTGCAAATAAAGCAATAGAAAACATTGAAGGTCAGCCTACAGATGTTCTTTGCGAAATATATTGGGTGTTAAACGGTTTCGGTTGGCACGAAAAATTAGGCGAACCACCACAAGGATATGAAAATCTCAACCATTACAACTATCGCCTAATTGATAAGTTGTTAAGAAAAGAAACAAGACGTGATTATATACACCCGATTATGAAGTATATAGCACAACTTGTTCCCATGAAAACAAGGTATAGATTTTTGCATTCGGAAATGACGGCACAGGTGTTTGAGGATTGGTATGACAGTGTGCGTGACGAATTGAAAAAGTGTGAGCCTTATTAACTTATGCGCAGAATAAAGCAGATTATATCACAAATAAACTGGTCAAAACACAGAAAGGAAGTGAAAAAAATGATTGATAAGTTCATAGAGGAAGAAATGTCTAAAACCTACGAAGGCATGACTTATCTTCGCTTTAGGCAGTGTAACAGTCAAGAAATGGCTGAACTGGAAAAAGCTGTAAAACGACTTATTTCCAAAAACAATCTGACTGTTACACAAGCTAAAGGTTTTCTGGAGTATATGAAAATTAGTATTGAGGGTTCTTCATATCTTCAGAAGGAGAAATAACGGTAATTGTGTGTTCGTCTTCAAATATATTGCCGTCTGGAATTTCTTTTGCCAGTTTGAATATAGAAACGAGTTGCTCTGAATATGGGTATTTTGTTCCACAATTAGGACAAGAAATTTCAGGAATACAAATATTTGCATTAACAGTGTATGAACAACCACAAGGACAATAGATTTTTACTTTCAAAAACATTTTTTCACCCCCTTTCTGTAATAGAAAATTGTATCACGAGGGACGGAAAAAATAAATGCGATTTTAAAGTGTGAAGGAGGAATGCAAATGGAAAAGTTACAGATTTTCAACAACGCCGAGTTCGGAGAAATAAGAACGGCAAATATTGACAATGAAGTTTGGTTTGTCGGAAAAGATGTAGCTGTTGCTTTAGGATATGCAAACGCAAGAAAAGCAATACTTGACCATATTGATGAAGATGATAAGGGAGTAACGAAATGTGACACCCTTGGTGGAGTGCAGGAGTTGACTGTGATTAATGAGTCGGGTGTGTATGCTTTGGTGTTCAGTAGCAAACTTCCAAAAGCAAAAGAATTTAAGAAATGGGTAACAAGCGAAGTCCTTCCGTCAATTCGCAAAAATGGCGGCTATATATCGGGACAGGAGAACTTGTCAGATGAGGAACTTTTGGCAAAGGCGTTACTTGTGGCACAAAACAAGATAGCTGAAAGAGATAGAGTTATTCAGCAACAGGAAGAAAAAATTGAAGAAATGAAACCTAAAGCTATATTTGCTGACGCTGTAAGTTCAAGCGAAACTTCAATACTTATAGGCGATATGGCAAAGCTGTTAAGACAAAACGGCGTTGAAATAGGACAGAAACGGCTTTTTGAGTGGCTTAGAAACAAAAGCTATCTCGTTAAAAGAAAAGGCAGTGACTGGAATATGCCAACACAACGCAGTATGGAAATGGGCTTTTTGAAATTAAGGAAAGTACTTATATAAATGGAAACGGTTGTAATGTAACAACGAGGACACCAAAAGTAACGGGTAAAGCACAAGTTTATTTTATTAACAAATTCTTAGGAGATAAATGCCTTGAAAGATTTGACTAATTGTAGATTTGGAAGACAGGTAGTAATAAAGCCTGTTGGGAAAAATAAATACGGAAACATTTTATGGCTGTGCAAATGCGATTGTGGAAATGAGCACATTGTTTCCAGCGGGAAGCTGGTTCAAGGGAAATCAAAATCCTGTGGTTGCTATGCTAGAGAAATCCATGTGAAGGAATTGGAACGCCATGGAATAACAACAGGGGGAAAACCAAGAACTCTTACAATATGGAATGGAATGAAGGCAAGATGTCTCAACCCTAATTCTATATCGTATAAAAATTACGGCGGAAAGGGAATAAAAATTTGTAATGAATGGCTTAGGTTTGAAAATTTTCACAGTTGGGCAATGTCTAATGGATATGCGGATGGATTAGAAATTGACAGGATTGACAATGAAAAAGGATACTGTCCTGAAAACTGTAGGTGGGTAAGCAAGGCTTTTAACAGAAAACATCAAAGAAAAACAAGGTATTTGGAGGTTTTTGGAATAAAACTGAACATTTCTGAATGGTGCGAAGAAGTAAAAATGTCAAAGAGTACTGCGTACAAGTATTTGCGTATAAGTGATGATGCGTTCATAAACGAAATCAAGAAGAGAATTAAAGATGGCAAAGGTCAGATTTACTTTATTAACAAGTTTTTAAACGAACAGAAAGATGGTGAATAATATGAGCGAAAAAGAAAAGGAAATAGTTGAAAAACTTAATAACGCTTTGCCTAATATGTCGGAGTTCGACAAAGGCTACATACTCGGCATGGTGGAAAACTTAGCGTCTGAGCAGACAGAAAAGGAGAAGGAAAAGAAATAAAAAATCTCCGTTCAGCCACAGATACCGAACGGAGAAGAAACGGTAAGCAAAGTTGAAAAGAAAAGAAGATTGCTTACACGTTTAGGATAGCACAGAGCGACCATAAATGCAATAGGAGGTTTTGACGGATTATGTCGAAAGCTGAAAAAACGGAAAAAGAAGTTGAAAAGAGTAAAAAGGCACTTGGAACAGAAGATTTATTCATGTGTCTTGTGTTCGGACTACTTTATTTAATAGTGATTTTAATATTTTTTAGTGGGAGGTAAATAGATGTACATTCCAGAGTTTTGGGTGGGCGTAATTTCAACGGTTTTGTTTGAACTTGCGTTATTCATTGCCTATGTGGCGTATTTTAACAATTCGGGCGGTGGTAAGAAGTGAAACAAGCAAAAAAACTGACACGTAGGCAGAAAATTATCCTTTCTTCACACTGCCTTAACCCTGAGCATTGGGCGTTGGTGGAAGAAACGGATTTCCATTTAAAGCTGATTAACAAGATGACAGGCACAAGAAAGACAATAGATAAATTCATAAGGAGGTAGCAGGTTATGACATTATATGAAAAAGCAGAAAAATATATTGAGGTTGCAACAGAGGACTACAAAAAATATATAAAAAACGAGGAAAAAATAGAAACATTAATACGTTTCTGCAAGGAAGAAAGCATACTTTCTACTAAAGACATCATGCTTGTTTTGGGCGAAGAGGTGCAGAAAAATGATGAAGAAAAAGCCTGAATATGGTTCGCCGTGTGTGATTTGCATAGAACGTGCGAACTGGCAGTATGATTGCCAAGGATATTGCGTAAATTATGCAAAATGGTTTAACAAGCAAAAGGAAGTGAAGAAAAATGCCGAAATACGAAACGAGGGTTAAGTGGGTTTTAATAAACCGATTGCTTAACACGGTAAGAAAAGCGGCAGGGGTAAAACTCGTAGACAACAAATACAAAGACGATATTAAGGAAGGAGTTGATTATTTGTGCAAATAATAGCAGGAATGTTTCCGTATTGCTTTGCGTTTTTTATTGCGGCCACTATGACATATTTTGTCCTTGACCACATAGAACAGAAAGAACAGCAGAAAGTGCTCAGGCTTGAAAAAAGAAGAGCTCAGAGAGAAAGCTATAGAAACGGCTTTACGGAAGGGAGAGAAACGGCGTGGATGAAGAAATATTGATGAAGCAGTCTGGCTTAATGGAAGTGATTAATTTTCTTGGTAAAGAAGAATTACTTAATCAGCTCGAAGAAGAATGTGCAGAACTGATACAGGCGGCAAGCAAATTGAAGCGTGCCCGAAAAGGTTTAACGCCAGTTACCGAGGAAAACTCGTTAGCCGTGCTTGCGGAAGAAATGGCTGATGTTCAGCTTTTGTTGTTAATGGTAGGACATGAAGAAAAAATAAATGACGATAAGTTGACGGAAATTATAAGTCACAAAGCTGTGCGTTGGCATGAAAGGTTGTTTAAAAAATGATAAAAGAAGTGTTTATAGGGTATGTGCTTTTAGTGATATTGCTTGTGCTGCGAATATATAACGAGCTTAAAAACAAGAGAAAATAAGAAAAGCCCTCCGAAGAGGGCACACGAGAAAGGCATTTATATAATATCACATTTCAAAAGGAAGTGCAATTCGATATGTGCCGAAAAATCAAAGGGATTATATGTCGGTTTCTTATAGATATATACTGCCGGCTGAACAAAAACAACATACCTTTCTAAAAGGGGTGGAGATGTGACAAGCAAAAAAAGAAATTATTCGTCAAAAAGATGCCTTGTTTTTAATTGTTCAAAAAGTTACTTTGCGTGGCAGTGTTGCCAGTTTTGCAGAAAAAGAAAAAACTGCGAGAAAAGGTGTTTGAACAATTCGGATGTGTGCAACAGTTTGATTGAAGAAGACGGAACATATAGAAATGATTTATGTTTTAGAGCGAAAGAGGGAGTTTTACATGAGTATTTTAGACAGGTTCGACAGAAGTAACAATGACGACCCGATTTTTACTTGCGATTATTGTGGTGCCGAAATTTTTGAAGGTGACGAATGCTGTGTGATTTCGGGTGGCGGCGTTTACTGTGCAAGATGTTTTTCGGCAGGTCCGGCAAGAAGAGAGTGTGAAGAAGATAATGACTTATTATGAAGCCTTCAAAAAACACTGTGTAAATTGTTCAAAAGGTAAAAAGTGCTATATGCCTTGTTATAAGTTTATTAAAGCAAGATTTAAAAAGGGGGATGAAAATATATGCCATGTAAGGGATGTAGTGAAAGAACTGTCGGATGTCATTCTGATTGTACTAATTATGCTGAATTTAAAGCAGAGTTGGCAAAAAAACACAAAGCACGAAGGAAAGAAAGCAGTTTAAATCGTTTTGATTGTGAAAGTCACAAAAGACACTTAAAGCCAAATTTAAATTATTGGAGCATATTCAAAACAGATGAATATAAAAAAGAGACGGAAAAGAAAAGGGGATATACACAATGCACATTGTTTTAAAAGAAATGACGCTTGAAAACTTTATGATATATGTCGCAAAAACGTTTACATTTTTTGATGTAACAAAAATAATGGCTGAAAACGGCAGAGGAAAAAGCAGTATTGTAAACGCTTATACGTGGCTTATGTTCAACTGTGATTATGAGTTAAAAGATAACCCACAGATAAGGCGTATGGTAGACGGTAAAACCGTTGATGATACAGACGTTATGGTTGAAGCGGTTTTTAATATTAACGGCAAAGAAGTTAAAGTCAAAAAGGTTCAAAAACGTAAATACGGAAAAGACGGAATATCTTATAAGGATGACAACAGTTACTACATTAATGATGTTCCTAAAACAATGACGGCATTTAATGAATATTTTGATATTGATATGTCAGTTTTAAGAATTTGCAGTAACATTAATGCCTTCATATCGCAGAAACCGGCAGAAATGAGAGAGTTTCTTTTTTCAATGGCTGATGATATTACCGACTTGTCTATTGCAATAAATTCATTTGAATTAGGCGAGCTTATTCCGTTGCTTGAAAAGTATTCGGCAGAAGAAATAGAAGCTATGAATAAGGCAACGAAAGCCAAAATTGCAAAAGAACTTCCGATTTTAGATGGACAGATACTTGAAAAGGAAAGAGATGTGCAGATTAAATCGGAAATAGATGTTTCGGCAATGGAATTGCTTAGAAATAGCTTAAAAGAAGAGTTGAAAACCAACCTTGAAAAGCAAGCTGAAAACGATACATCGGGAACTTATGAAAAGTTGGCTGATGAGATAATGAAATTAAAAGTTGTTCAGCAGGGGTTACAGCGTTCGGCAGATGAAGAGTTGAATAACAAGCGAAAGGAATTAAGTGTTAAACGAAATGAACTGTCGGCCGCGGTTTATGAAAAAAGTAAGAAAGTCAACACTATTTTCCTTGAAGTTCAAAATTTGGAACAGTATATAGACTACAAAAATGATGAACGCAAAAAACAAGCGGAACTTTGGAAGGAAGCAAGTACAAGAAAGTTTGACGAAACAAGTCTTGTATGTGTTTACTGCGGACAGACATATCCGTCCGAAAAGCAGGAGGCTATGAAGGCTGATTTTGAAAAGCATAAAAGCGAAGAAATACAAGCTATTACAGCAAAGGGAACGGCTTTGAAGGCTGAAATAGAAGAAAAAACAGTAACTTTAACTAAATACAGGGTAGAACACGAAAAAGCAAATGCTGATTTAACGGCTGTTAAAAATGAATTTGAAGCTATAGACGCAGAATGTAAGGCGTTGCCGATAAGGTCTGACATTTCCGATACAGCAGAGTATAGAAAAATTGAAGAGGACATAAAAGCCAAAGAAATATTAATGCAGGCTTGTACATCAAATTCAGATTTTAAAAAACAGCTTAAAGCGGAAGAAAATGAACTGCGTCAGAAATTAGCTGAATGTGAGACCGAGATTGCCAAATCTGACACAACGGCTGACGAAGAACGCCTTGAAAAGTTGAGAGACGATAACGCCAACTTGGTACAGGAACAGGCAGATGCAGAAAGAATACTGTATCTTCTCGGAGAATTAAGCAAGGTGAAGAATAACGCTTTGTCTGACGCAATAAACAGCAAATTTACAAGTGTTAAATGGAAACTCTGGGAACTCAATAAATCTGGCGGATATAAAAATGTATGTGTTCCGATGTATGACGGCAAATCAATATTGGACATTGCAAGCAACAAGGGCAACAGGATTTTAGGAAAAATCGACATCTGCAATTCAATTCAGAAATACGAAAAAATTAATGTCCCGATTTTCTTAGATGATGTTGAAAACCTTGACAGCAACAATCAGCAGAAGATAGCAAATATGGTAGATTGCCAGCTTATTATGCTTGCTGTAAACGATAACAAGGATTTAGAGGTTTTAGAGGGTGTGAGATAAATATGAAACAGGTCATATTCTTTGATGATGAAGATATGAAAATATACAACGTAAAAGATGTTGTAGCTGATGTTGAAGGTAAAACCAAAAATAACTTACAAATCAAAGTTGAATTATCACTTTCCGTTTCAAGTGAACCTATTGAGTTAGACCCTACAACAATGCTTAGAATTGCTAAATATAACAAAGAAGTTGAAATAGAAAAACTTCAAGAAAAAATCGAAACTTTAAAAAATACTGTTATATCGTGGAATAAAGCAATAGATAAAACAAAGAGAAAAATATCTTACATTGAAAAATTGGCACAAACGATTTTTGAAGATGATAATTTTTTCGAGGAAAAATATAAACCCAGTTTTTTTGAGGAGGAATAAGAAATGTCGGAAAATACACAGGTGGCAGAGGTTCAGAAAAGAGAACTTATTGCAAAAGATTTTACAGAAGGTTTGGTTGTTAAGGTACAGGAAAAGGAAAAGTTCGGTTTAACTTTCCCCAAAGATTACAACTATACTAACGAGTTTATGTCAGCAATGCTTATCTTGCAGGATACGAAAGACAGCAACAAAAAACCTGTTTTACAAAGCTGTACAAGAGCGAGTATTGAAAACGCACTGCTTGAAATGGTGACTGCGGGGCTTTCAATGCAGAAGGGACAGTGCTATCCGATAGCCTACGGCGGTAAACTTTCATGCCAGAGGTCGGTATATGGTAATACTTGTTTGGCAAGAAATTATGGTATGAAAGAAATAAATGCCATGTGCATATATGACGGAGATGTTTTTGAATATCATATAGAAAATGCAAAGATTGTAATTGATACGCACAAACAGAATTTCGCCAATATTGATAATGACAAAATCATCGGAGCTTACGCTGTAGCTACAATGAATGACGGCACACAGTACACAGAAGTTATGAATATGTCGCAGATTAAGCAGGCGTGGAAGCAGGGTTTTAACTATAGAGAAAACGGCGGTACACACCAAAAATTTACAGACCAAATGGCGATGAAAACCGTTAAAAACCGTTTGCTTAAATACATTATACGCACATATCGTTCCTTCGGTATAAATGATGATTTTGAAGAGGATATTCCGTCACACAGCGAAATAATCGAGACGGATGTAGCTTACGATATAGCCGAGAACGCCAACACAGAGGATTTTATAGACGGAGACGTGGTTGAAAGTGATACGCCAGAAACAGAAGAAACACCAACGGCCGAACCTGAACAGGTTGAAATGCCTGACTTCATGCAGTAAGAGGTATTTTTATGAAAAACGCACAAAAAGTAGCTGAATTGGAAAGTTTTAAAAGAAGATATGCTTTCTCTTTGAAACAAATTGTAAACGTTATAAATCTTGCTGGTTTTGGAAATGAAATTGGAAGTGGCAGAAGTAGTAGTTTAGGAAGATTTCATGTTGAGGATGTTAAATAATGAAATTAAAAGTGTTAAACAGCGGTTCAGCAGGTAATTGTTACCTGCTAACTGCTGAAAATGGTGAAACGCTGATTATCGAATGTGGCGTGTCTATATTTACTATAAAACGTGGGTTAAACTTTAACATACGGTCTGTAGTCGGCTGCATTGCTACCCATTGCCATACAGACCACGTTAAGGCGAAAGAAGCGGTAAAAGCGTTAGGTGTTCCCTTGTGGTTGCCTTTTGAAGAGAAAGAACCAAGAACAAAACAGTTTGGGTGCTTTTCACTACAGTGTTTTCCACTGCCACATAACGGCGTGTCGAATTATGGATTTTTCATTAAGGTTGATAATCAGAAGGTGTTATATCTTACCGATTTTGAATACTGCCGTTACAACTTTAAGAAACAAGCAGTAAACCATATCATTATTGAATGTAATTATATCAAAGACATGATTAGTTCGGATATTGCAAATTTTGAACATAAAGTCAGAGGACACTGCGAGCTGGAAACCACAAAGGAATTTATCAGAGTAAACAAAACAAACGCCTTACAGACGGTTATAGCGTGTCATTTAGGTATAGAAACAACGGATGAAGAAAGAATAATTGTAGCGTTAAAAAAAGAAGTTGAATTTTACACAGAAGTTAAATGTGCAAAAGCAGGACTGGAAATTGAATTGCCGGACACAAGATGTCCATTTTGAGAGGAGATGTTTTTATGAAATATAGAAAGAAACCAGTTGTAATTGACGCAGTGCGTTGGACAGGTGACAAACGCACGATAGAAGAATTTGTAAACAATGGTTGTTTTTATTACGGAAAGGGAGAGCTTTACATCTCCACGCTTGAAGGCGACCACAAAGCAAATTTAGGTGACTACATTATAAAAGGTGTTGCAGGGGAATTTTATCCATGCAAACCAGATATTTTTGAAAAAACATATGAAAGATGTGAGTGAAAAGAGGGGTATTAACAATGGCAAACTTTGATGAAGACATTAAAAGAATTACTGATGAGATAATACAGAATGGAACAGTTGAGAAAATCATAAAAGAAAAAATAACAAAAGGCTTTGAATCAGCAATAGACAGTGCATTCTCTTTCGGAAAATTAAGGGATGCCATCAGAAAAAGAACAGATGAAGTGCTTGTTCCGCTTATTGAAAGCTACGATATGTCAGAATACATAGTAAAACTTGATACTGTTTTGACTGAAATAGTAAATTCAACGGCACTTACCGACAACAAGAGGATTTTGGCAAACTTCAAAAGCCTTATGACAGAGCCGGAAAGAAAACCTATAACGGTAACGGAACTTTTTGAGGAATATAAAAAATTTGTTGCAAAGGAAATGGATACTTACGGCAGAGATGTTGTTGTAGAAGATACAGCGTATTACGAGCCTATGGATGTTGAACTTGAAATTATAGAAGAAAAAGACCGTCCATGGAGCAGTTTTGACAGGGCAGTGTTGGAACTTAGCGTGGCTGAGGAAGACCAGCAGGAGAAATTAAACAGAAGCATACGCCTTGAGCATTATAAGAACGGCAAAGAAGGTTGGGATATATATACAGAGTTTAATCCGGATATTACTTCTCTCCGCTATTTAGATGATTTTGACGTATACCTGTTCAAGCTTCAGAGGGCAAGTGTAAAGGTGATTATAGATATTAAGTATGATAATGACAGCGTAGACTCAGAAAATGAGCCGGAGGCAACGTATGAATAAAGAAAAATAAGCAATTAAAGTATAGCAGAACTGGATGTGAAAAGCGATGGAAATAAGCATTGTTGAAAGGAAAGGCAAAACCTACACAAGATTTAAGATAACGCAAAAAGAAATGAGAGAAGCGTTTATAAGAAGAATGGTTAAAGAGCTTAAGCCTATTAAGGAAAATTCAAGATTTGTTTATTTTGAGACAGAGGGGAATTTGCTTAATGAAGACAGAACGATTAACGGCAAGGAGTGTGGAGGTATTGAAATATGAAGCATACAAGAACTGATTTAATACAAATGCAGTCTTTGCCACTTGAATCCAAAGTTTTAATGACTGAAAGAAGAATTGCCGAATGGATTGAAAGATTTGGCGAAGATGGTGTTTATGTTTCGTTCAGCGGAGGAAAAGACAGCACAGTATTATTACATATGGTCAGACGGTTATATCCAAATGTACCAGCAGTATTTGTGGACACAGGGCTTGAATATCCCGAAATAAGGGAATTTGTCAAAACCATCGATGACGTTGTTTGGCTCAGACCGAAAATGAATTTTAAGAAGGTGATTGAAAAATACGGCTATCCGTTTTTTTCAAAAGAAATTTCGGAAAGCATTGCAGACAGCAGACGGTATATTAACAATCTGACAAACGAACAAAAGAATGAGTTAAAAGAAGCTTTAAAGACGGAGAGTATTCCTGCTGAAATTATGCAAGCGCCCGTAAGAGTAAAACAGCTTTTGGGGGTTAAATGTAAAAATTTCGGCAAGATGTATGACAAGTCGAGATACTTATTCATGGCAGATGCACCATTTGATGTGTCAAACAAGTGCTGTTATGTTATGAAAAAATATCCGCTTTACAAATACAACAATGAAACAGGTAGAAAGGCTTTCATTGCAACTATGGCTTATGAAAGCAAAATGAGGACAGCGGGTTGGATGAAAAACGGCTGCAACGCATTTAACGGAAAATACCCCTCAAGCAAGCCCATGTCCTTTTGGACGGAGCAGGATGTTTTTTTATACATAAAAGAAAACAATCTGCCCATATGCAGCGTTTACGGTGACATTGCGGTTGATTATGAGCGAATGGAACAATACGAAAATCAAATGTCGCTTTATGATTATGGGATTTCCGAATCAGGCAGACCGTTGCTGAAAACAACGGGAGCAGACAGAACGGGATGTATGTTCTGCGGCTTTGGCTGTCACTTGGAAAAATCGCCGAACAGATTTGAGCGAATGAAAGAAACCCACCCAAAACAGTATGAATACATTATGAAGCCAACGGCAGACGGAGGCTTAGGGTATAAGAACGTTATTGACTGGATAAACGAAAACGGAAAAATGAACATTAAATACTAAACTTCGGGTTAAAGGTTAAGGGATATGATACGGAGGTGTAGGAATGGTGACAGCGATTAGGTGTGCAGAATGTGAATACTGTAAAGACTTTCGCAGGTTTGCAAATACAAGAGGAAGTTTCTTTTGCGAACACCCCGACCAAAGATATATAAATCAGTATTTTGAAGAACATAAAATACTAAAAATGCAGGGCTTTATAGGTTTTGGTAAGAGATATGAAGATAAACCGAGTATAAAGACTTCTCCGGCATGGTGTCCAAAGAAGGCAGGACTGTGAAATGAAAATTATAAGAGTATCTGAATATGTCTTTGAAAAAAGATTGAAGTATCATAGGAAAATACATGTATACAAAAATTTGTGGCTTGTTTCATTGTACAGCTCAAATTGTGTAAACGGAAAATATTATTGGAATATAAGAAATATTTTGCTTTATCCTTTTACATTTTTATTTATTCCGATGACAGTAGAAAGAGAGGAAGAAGCAGAAAAGCTGGAAATGGAGAGTGAAGAAGAATGATAACAAAAATTAATAATTGTCAAACCATGAGAGAACTTGATGAATTAAGGATAGATATTATTAAGGCTGCTGAAAATGGCGAAGATTTTGAAGCTATGTAGAAAGCTTTTATTAAAAAAAAGAACAGTTTAAGAAGAAAAGGACATAGCAGGGCTAAAGAAGGGTATAGATTAATGGACGTAGCCATTAAAAATACGAGTAAAGAAATGGAGAGTGAAGAAGAATGATGACAGCGTTGGAATATTTGAAAACAATGCAGCGAATGACACAAAATTGTAATGTGGATTGTCTTGATTGTCCATTGTCTTGCAGAAACAACAAAACAAGTAAAAGCTGTACTAAATTTATAGGAGCCTGCCCAGAAAAAGCTATTGAAATTGTGGAAAACCGGGCAAAGGAGCATCCCGTTAAAACATTTTTTACAGACTTTAAAGAGAAATATCCGAATGCACTGTTAGATATAGATGAAACCCCTCTATGTTGCCCACATGATTTAGGCTATACGGATAAGGCAGATGAAGAAAATTGCGATTGGGATTGTAAAAGTTGTTGGAACAGAGAGTTTAAAGCGGATTGAAAGATAGGTGAGGAGCATGGCGCTTGAAAGCATACCGAAAGAGAAGAAGGAAGCAATAGCAAGAGACTATTTAGACCTTAGCATAAAGGTAAACGAAATACCGAAAAAATACCACATATCACCGAACACACTTAGAAAGATACGTGAGGAATATTCTATTCTGCTGAGAACGGCTGAGGGCAGAGCAGCATCTGTACAGGGAGAACCTAAAACAGTAGTGTGTTCAAACTGCGGATGCGGAATTAACCCCATAGGCGCAAAATTCTGTTGTATTTGCGGTAAGCCAATATTAACGCCGAAAGAAACATTAATAAAGCGTGTACAGGAGCTTACGAAATACTTTCAGCTTGCGTCGGCAGGAACAAGAGACGCATTTATAGCAGACCTTAACAAGATTGTGGAGGGGATTAAAAAATTGGAGGTGAGAGAATGATTCCAAGTATGAAGTGCAAGATGTATCTACAAAAACTGTAAAGTGTGCTGATAATTGGATTTCTTACCATGATAAGAACCTTTTCTTTACAAGAGAAGAAGCGAAGAAAATTTAAAAAAAGATAAGAGGTAAATAAAATGTCAATAAAAGTAAAAGAACTGAAAGAAATTTTAGAAGATTTTCCGAAAAATACAGATATACAAATGATTATGTTAAACACAGTCGAAGGCTGCGCAAGAGATATATACGAAATTTCAACTTTAAGTATTATCCCGAGCGATAACACAACGTATATTTTGCTTGAAGGGGAAGAATGCGTAGCAAATGATGAGGAGAAAGCCGAGTTCTTGTCATTGTATAAGGAGTTGTGACAAATGAAAAGGAACTATTATCGTGCAGATATGAATGCACCGCCAAAATGCCATTAAAGAAATTGGCGAAGAAAAGCTTAAAAAATATTTGTTTGAGGAGTAAAGAGACAATATGTTAAAGACTTTTGATGAATTATCTGAAGAAGAAAGTTTGTGTAAATATTGTTCAGCAACCGATTATGGAGAGCATAAATCGTACAGTACACCAAATGGATATTATTGGTGCGAAGGTGCGTATTGTGAAGATGCTTACAGAGAATATTTAGATGATAACGAAACAAGTGAAAATGTTGTGAAATATGCAAGTAAAGTAATACTTACGAATAAGGAGGATATTGATGAGTACACCACTAAAATTTGAATTCGATTTTGATGAAGTGTTTGAAGGAATTAAACAAGGTGTTATTAGAGAATTGGAAGAAATGAATTTCGATGCTGCAAAAGATAATGTTATCAATCAGATAAAGAGTGAAATTAAATCAAAGATAAAACTTACATACAGTGATGAAAGAGAATTAAAAGACGAGATAAAAAATGAAATCAAGGAAAGAGTTTATGATTCGATTATCAAAGAAGTCGGTGATAAATACGCTGATGAATTTAATGATTATGTAGAAAATCAGTTATCTAAAAATCCAGAACGTCTCAGCTCATTACAAAATATTATTAAAAGAGAAGTGAGTGAGAATCTATATGAAGATTTGTATAGTTCTATAAGAAATGAAGTAATTGGACAGGTTAAGGATGCAACAACACAGTTATGTAATTTAATTGGTAACAATTCTGTCAAGGTTAAAGACTCTAATAAGACTATTAGCAAAGAAGAGTATGAGGATTTACTTGATAGAGATAGAAAATTAAGTGCATTAGAAGCAGGTGGAGTTGATAACTGGGAATGGTATGAAGAATCACTATCCCAGTATTATAACGAAGAATAACACAAGAATTTTCGATTTCTTATGAGGAGACAGGCGAGCATATGGACTACGAATTTATCAAACCTACGGTACATTTTTCTTGTGATTTTGTTAGCAAGAAAAGATTGTGTAACGAAATATTACATCAAATGGAAGAATTGGAGGAAAAGTATACGAAGCATTATGCTTTGCCAATACCAGAAGTATATATAGATGTTTTTGATGAATTATTACGATGGCTTGAAGCGAAAATTAAAGAAAGTGAAGAATGAAAACCGAAAGAAGGAATGACTTATTAACAAGGTAATGTTATGTGGAAGATTGACAAGAGATACAGAAATACGCTATGCAGGCTCAAAAAATACGGCTGTAGCAAGATTTACGCTTGCTGTAGATAGAAGATTTAAGCAGGAAGGACAGCCAACGGCTGACTTTATAAACTGCGTAGCCTTTGGAAAGACAGCTGAATTTCTTGAGAAATACGGGCATAAAGGTGTAAAACTGATAGTTGAAGGCAGAATACAGACGGGCTCTTTCAAAAATAAAGACGGACAGACGGTATATACAACAGATGTAATGGTTGAAAGTGTTGAATTTGCGGAGAGCAAAGCTACAGCAGAAACAAACACAGGCTATGCACCAAAAGCAGAGCCGAAGCAGGAAAAATTAGACAACACAGGCGGCTTTTATCCTATAGATGAAAGCGTGCAAGATGAAGATTTACCGTTTTAAGGAGTGATAGAAATTGGGGTCAATAAGAGTTGTGTATGCAAGACAAAAAGCAAGAGAAGAAGTGATATTGAGATTTTGTCCAGAAGCTCCAACTGAAAGTGGAATATATGTATTTTATCGTGATGATGCTTCAGAGCTGAAATTTTGTTACGTGGGGCAAGCAGTTAATTTGCTTAAACGAATGGCAGAACATCTCGGAGAGTATGACCATATAGGTCTTAGCCTTAAAAAAAGAGGGTTTTATCGTGAAGATAATCCTTTTGGTTGGAAGATAGTTTTTAAGCCTTGCCCCAAAGAAAATCTTGATGAAAACGAAAAACTGACTATTAAGAGTTTTGCCGAAAAAGGCTACCAGCTGTATAACCTTACAGCTGGCGGTCAAGGCACAGGCAAAGTTGCCATAAATAACGGCTTTAGAAAACCACCCAAAAAATATAGAGAGGGCATCAGACGTGGCAAGAAAACGCTTGCAAAGGAATTGTCAAAAATTATTGATAAATACCTTGAAGTTAAGATAAGACCTGAAAAAGAAAAATCAAGACCAGCAAGGGAACAATATAGAAAATTTTTAAAACTAATAGATGCCGACAGCTATGACTTAACAAAGGATGTTGATGACGAGTGAGAATTTTAACAACAAAAGAAAACGAACAGCTTTTAAGAAAAATATCTGCATTAGAAATGGAAAACAAAGCCTTGAAAGAAAGGATAAAGGCACTTGAGGGCGAAGACAAAGCTGAATATGTAAAGCTCTATGAATGTAGTAGTTTTTGCTCGGCTTGTGCATATGGATATGAATATACACCATATCCAGGCATACCAAATTATACAGAATATAGATGTGTCAAATATGCGAAATGCAAAGAGTTTGTCAGAAGGGGTCGATGAATGATGTCGAAAACAAGGGTTTATCAAAATACCTTCAACGGATATTTTGCTGTTTTGTATGGAAGGTCTTCAATGTCAGTTAGAACAGCAGAAGGCAAAGAGGTTTTCCACACAGAAAACAGAAACATAAACACAGACGATGAAGTTATGGAAATGTTAGAAAACTTTCCACAGTTTTTAAAGGAAATAAATAAATAATTTTCAAGAAAGGGAAAAAAGTTGTGCGCACATAAAACTAAGTTTTCTTTCCGGTGGATTTAAAATGTATAAAAAGAAAGTTAAATGTGAGATATATCGAGATTCTATGCAAAATTATAAAAAATATGCGATACCACCAGCACAGTTAATTATTGCTGATGTTCCGTATAACGTAGGGACTAATTTTTATGGAAGTAACCCTATGTGGTATAACGGGGGAGATAATAAGAATGGCGAGAGCAAATTCGCAAAAAAAGCGGCTTTCAATTCAGATTTTAATTTCAATCTGTATGAATACTTCCATTTTTGTTCAAAGATGCTTAAAAAAGAAGATACAAAGCCTATTCCGAGAGGTAGAAGCAGTAACAGCCCTTGTATGATTGTATTCTGTTCATTTGAGCAGTTATCAACATTGATTGCGGCGGCAAAGAAACATGGATTTATAAATTACATACCGCTTGTATTCTGTAAGAATTACAGTCCACAGGTGCTTAAAGCAAATATGCGAATTGTAGGTGCAACAGAATATGCCCTTGTTTTGTATCGCGATAAACTTCCAAAATTCAGAAATGGATTGCAGATTGATGAAAATGGAAAAAACATCAGAGGAACAGGACACATGGTTTTCAATTGGTTTAAGTGGGAGAAAGACGGAAAAGAAATTCCAAAGATACACCCAGCACAAAAGCCTGTCGCAGTCCTTAAACGACTAATTGAGATTTTTACAGACGAGGGAGATGTGGTTATAGACCCTTGTTGTGGAAGCGGTAGCACATTGAGAGCTGCCGCAGAACTTAATCGAAGTGCATTTGGTTTTGAAATTGACAAAACTTTCTATAAACGGGCAAAAGAAGAAATGCTTGTTTTTGAAGAAGAAAAGCAAATGACATTATTAAAATAGAAACGGTAAAAGGAAGATTGCAATGGATTATTTTAACGCAACAGACAGAGAGTTTAACTTAACGCTTATCATAATTGCACAGCACTTTGAAGCATGGTGTAATAAAAACAAACGCTTGACAGCAGAAGAAAAGAAATATATCCGCATGGGCTGTTCTTTTCTAAAGAAGGCAGGAAAGGCTATGATTAACCGTTCCAAGCCGTCATATCAGAGGGCTATTCTAAATCAAGCAAATGTAGCAACGCTTGTACTTCACAACGAGTACAAGCAGGTTGACGGCAGCAAGTATGTAGACACAGTGAACCTTGTAAAAGATGATTTTCTTGACCTTGCCGAGTATGCTTCGTGGAAATGTAACGAGTGCGAATGTAAGGATTTTACAAAATGCCGCCAATTCAATACATTTATTCGTTTAAATGTGCCTTTGGCAAATGAAAATTCAGATAGTTGTCCATACAAGCTGTAGCGGGAAGTGATGTATATGAGTGAAGGGTGGATAAAACTTTATAGAAAAATACAAGATTGCCCTTTTTGGTGCGATGATAGATTTTCAAGGGGTCAGGCATGGGTTGACATTTTGTTGTTAGCTAATCACAAAGACAAAAAAATGTTGTTTAATGGTCAAATGCTTTTAGTTAAAAGAGGAAATTTTCTTACCAGTACAGTTAAATTGGCTGAAAGGTGGCACTGGAACAGAAAAACAGTATCTTCATTTCTCAATTTGCTTGAAAAGGAACAAATGATAACCAAGAAAACGGACAACAAGAAAACAGTTATATCCGTTATAAATTATGCGTTTTATCAAGGAACTTTTGTGGAGACTGGACAGCAAAGCGGACAAGAAAATGGACAACTGAATAAACAGCAGAACGGACAGCAAATGGACAGCAGAACGGACACAAACAATAATGTAAAGAATGATAAGAATGACAATAATGTAAAGAAGGTTAATAGCGTTTTCAAACTTCCGAAGGTGGTTTTTCCCGAAGATGAAAAAATGAATGAAGCGTTTATAGAATTTGCAGAGATGAGAAAAAGAATAAAAAAACCAATTTCCACAGAAAAAACTTTTAAACGCTTATTAAGTACATTGGAAAAATTATCCAACGGAGATAATAATTTAGCAATAGAAATTTTAAATCAATCAACCGATTGTTGTTATCAAGGTTTGTTTGAAATAAAACAAGACCACCGAGGAAATAGAAACAACAATGAAGTAACGATGAAAGATTGGATGAATGGCTGGGGGTTAGAAAGTGACGGAGAGTGAAACAAAAAAAATAATAATGACTATAGAAGCTGCGTTTCCGAATTGGAAACCACAAGCACCAAAGGAGTTTGTGGTTAATTTATGGCATAAATTTTTAGCGAGTTTTGACCAGAAAGAAGTTGCAAGAGCTGTTCAAGTTTATATTGCAACAGATACATCTGGGTTTGCACCCACTATCGGGCAGGTAATAGACCGTATCCATGTACTTGTCGAACCCGAACAACTTAATGATATGCAAGCGTGGGCTTTGGTTGCAAAAGCTATTCACAACAGCGGTTACAACAGCAAAGCGGAATTTGCAAGACTGCCTCTTATTGTTCAGAAGGCTGTTGGCAGTGAACAACAGTTAAAAATATGGGCTATGGATGAAAACTACAATGCAAATGTCGCAAGTAGCAATTTCATAAAAACATATAGAAATGTTGTACAGAGAGAAAAAGAACTTGCCAAAATGCCGATTGAGATTAGAAATCTAATAAAATCCAACACAGAAGCCGTACAGCCTGCTTTAGGAACGAATGAAATAAATGTTCATGTGAAATGCAAAAACGTCTCAGAAGGACATACAACGGATAATAACATACATATTGGTATGCCGCCGGACGTTAAAAAGCAATTTGAGGATTTAAAAAAGTCGTTATACAAAAGGAGTGATACATATGATTAAAATTACTCTAAACGGAAAAGAAATAAACATTATGGATATTCAGCTTGATAAGCAAACAGTTGCACTTATAATGTCGATAATTGACAGTTGAAAAGGAAACTTGTAAAATGTGTCGTATAAAAACGTGATATGTACGGCACATTTTTGTTTTAGAGAGGGGATATTGATTGTGGAATGTGTCGCATATATAAGAGTTTCGACAGAGAAACAAGCAGAAGAAGGACATGGATTAGCAAGTCAACGCCGAGATATAAAGAATTATTGTAGAAAAAATGGGCTTCTGATTTCAGAGTGGTACGAAGATGACGGCTATACAGGTGCAAATATGAATAGACCGGCTTTACAACGGCTGATTAACGATTGTGCAAAAAAAAGAGTGCAATGCGTTGTGGCTTTTAAGCTTGATAGACTTTCAAGAAGCATGGTAGACGGCATATATTTGATTGAAAGAATATTTCAACCGAATAACATTCAGTTTCGCTGCGTGCATGACAGCGTGAGCTATGATAGTCCTATGGAACAGGCTTATACACAAATGATGGCTGTGTTTGCACAGCTTGATAAAAACACTATGCTGTTGCGTATGCGTGGTGGTATGCTCGAAAGGGTAAAAGCCGGTTACTGGGCTGGCGGTGGTAATTTGCCGTATTGCTATAGCTATGACAAAGAAAAAGGTATTTTAGTGCCTATCCCGGAAAAAGCCGAAAAAGCAAGAATGGCTTTAGATTTATTCATTGAGGGATACTCTGATGTAAAAATTCAACATATGCTGGGTTTTAAAACAGAACTGACGGTCCGCAAACTTCTTACGTCTGTAACAAACATAGGCTTAATTCCGTATAAAGGCGAAGTTTATCAAGGTTTGCATGAACCCATTTTTGATAAAGATAAATTTGAACTTGCACAGGCTTTAAGAAAGAGCAGAAGAAAAGCTAAAACAGTTTGCCAAGCAGAAGCGAATTTGTTAACGGGTCTATGTTATTGCGGTGTTTGTGGCTGTAAGATGCGGTATCAAAAGTGGGGCAAGCAAGGCAGAAAGCTATACTGTTGTTCAAGAAACAAAGACTTATACTATTTGCCTAACTATAACGCTGATTGTGATAACAAAACTTTCTCTGCGGAAGATGTAGAAAAACAGGTGGAAGAGAAAATACTACAAATTTCACTCAATGTTTCAGACTATCGACCCAAAGGAACGGAAAATAAAGAAGAAGTATTACAATCACAGCTGAAAAACGAGGAACAAAAGTTAAAGCGACTGTATATGCTTTACGCCGAAGGAAATGACGCTATTGTTGAAACCATAAAAGAAGTTGAAACCGTTGTGTCGAACATCAAAGAACAGTTGAATATTTTGGTTGAAGAAAAAAATGATATAAAAAGCAAAGATTTGGTTTATGAGAATATAAAAAAGCTCGCCGACATCTGGGAATACGCCGACAAGCCAAAGAAAAACAAGATACTTAAAAGTATAATATCAAAAATTGTAATTGGCAAGGGAAATATAGAAATTCAGTTAAAAACTTTTTAGCAGAAACTATACGCCAGAGGTGTGACATATAGTAAGTGCTAATGCCGTATTTATCACGTTTTTAAGCTAGTGAACCATCAGAATTATAATGGGTTTTGTTTATTTTGCATTTTAAATTGACCTAACAAGACATAAGTGTTTGCATAAAAAATATTTTATTGTATAATGAGAATACGGAGGTGCAAGCAAATGGATATTGATAATATAGAGAAAAAAGAACATAAGGTGGAAAGTTTAACCATGGAATTGTTAAGTGAATTAAAAACACAAAATGAGCGCATTATGAAAACAATTTTTATAATTGTTCTCTGTTGGGCTGTGACACTTGGCGGTGTAGTAGGTGGGTTTATTTGGTATCTAAATCACAATGATTTTCAGACAACAATAAAGCAGACGGGATTGTATACTTTTATTGATAGTCGAGGAAACACTGTTATTCCAGACCTAACAGATGAACAAATGCAAAAAATACTGGAAGTATTGAAAGAAGAAAAGTAATTATATTTAAAAGGGATATAGACTGTCACTTCTTCCCAGAAAAGGGAGGAAAACGAATGAAAAACAACATTCCAGATTTTACGCAAGACGAAATTGACTGGATTAAATCGAAAGCCAACTTCACGTATAGAGAAGAACGCCTGTTTGAGTTACGCAATAAAGAAAAAACGTATGAAGAATGTGCGGAGATTATGTTTTTAAGCCAATCTGCCGTATATCGAATTGCTAAAAAGATGAAAGCAAAGATTTTGAAAGTTATATGACAGTTTTTAGAACGTATTACGAAATTGTATACGTTCTTTTTTTATGCCAAAATTAAAGATAAGGAGGCGGTTTTTATGTTTTCAGATGAAGTTTTAGAAAAGATTTTTTCGAGGGAGGATGTGCAGAAAATCCCTCTTGTCTATCAATCAACCATGATACACGCAGTTGAAGAAGTGTTAGAGGAGGCTATGGAAAATGGCAATAAACAATCCTTATCCAATATATCCACAACAAATGAATTATAACTATATGCAACAGCCTTATAACGCCTACTTCCCGTATCAGCAAACGCAACAACAGCAACGCTTTCAGCAGCCTGTTGAACAGCCACAACAGCAAATGCCGCAAGGGATAAACGGCAAAGTTGTTCAAGTTATGGAGAATATAACGGCTAATGACGTGCCTATGGACGGCTCTGTTGCGTTTTTTCCAAAGCAGGATATGTCGGAGATTTACGTCAAAAGCTGGAACGCTGACGGAACAATCAAGACTGTGATTTTCAGACCGATTAATGAGAAGGTAACGCAAAATGTACTGCAAAATACCGAAAATCTCAAATTAGGCTTATCTGATGATGTGACCGCTGCGTTTATGCAGCGTTTTGACGAGTTATCAGAACGCCTTGAACAGCTTGAAGTTTCAATGAATAAGTCTATTGCAAAACCAAACAATTCTATAGGCAAAAGAAAGGTTGATACAGAATGATTAATATATTCCAACTTTTAAACGGCATTAGAAACCCGCAACAGCTTATACAACAACTTTCAAATAATAGCCAAATAATGGAAAACCCTATGGCTAAAAACGCCATGCAGATGTTTCAGAACGGCGATACGCAGGGCTTACAAAAAATGGCTGAAAACTTAGCGAAAGAACGAGGAACGACCATTGACGAAGTAAAAAAAATGCTTATGAGCCAATTCGGTATGAAATGATACTAAATTTCTTGCAAGAATTAAGTATATACAACAAAAAAATAAAATTAAGGAGGGCATGAATATGTTTAACTCAAATTGTGCAACAGTACCGCTTGTAGCGAATGTGGACGGCGGCAACGGCGGCTCTAACGCTTGGGGCGGCGGCTGGGACGCTTGGATTGTAATTATACTTTTTGCCTTAATTTTCGGTTGGGGCAACAACGGTTTTGGCGGCTTCGGTGGTAACAGCGGCGGCGGTTATGTAGCTACAGCAGCTACACAGGCTGATATTCAAAGAGGTTTTGATAATTCAGCAGTTATTAGCAAGTTAGACGGCATTTCTAACGGACTTTGTGATGGCTTCTATACCATGAACAACAGTATGCTCACAGGTTTCAATGGTATTAACACAAATATCATGCAGACTGGCTACGGCATCCAGCAGGCGGTAAACGCTGACACGGTTGCTAATATGCAGAATACCAACGCTTTACAGTCACAGCTTGCTCAGTGCTTAAATAAATTCAAAAAAGCCATTTTGAATTTGTTTACTTTTAACGTAAACACAGTAGGTACTTACGCATAGTGATATGCGTTGGCAATCGGGTGAATTGCTGGAAAATCTAAGTTCACATTTACTTTCGCATAAAACTGATGTATAATTAGTATATAAATTGCGGAGGTGAACAACGTGTTTTATGTATATGAATGGTATATTAAAGAAACAGGCGAAATAATATATGTAGGAAAAGGATGTAAAAACCGCTATAGGGTAAGAAAGCACAATCGATTATTTAATGAAATGATAAAAAGATATGATTGTGAAAGTAGGATAGTGAAACGATTTGATTCAGAAAAAGAAGCTTTTGAATATGAATTTGAAAGAGTTTTTCAGTTAAAGTGTATCGGGCAATGCGTGTGCAATATAAACAAAGGCGGTGCCGGTGGCATTACGAATTGGTGGACAGATGAAAAACGAGAACAGTATTCAAAAAATAATGTAATGAAATCAAAAGAGCAGAGAGAAAGAATGATTTTAAACAATCCAATGAAAGATAAAAAAACTTCTGAGAGAGTATCGCTAAAGAAAAGCAGAAGCGTGATTATTGGTGAGGATAAATTTAATTCCATAAAATCCGCTCAAGAACATTTTGGCGTTTCATATGACACTATAAAAAAATGGTGCGAAAAAGGAATCAGTAGTGATTTTGATATATGTAGATACGAAGACTCAAAACAAGTTGAGTTTAAAGGTGGAAGGTATAACAAAGGAAGTTGCAAGGAGATTATTTACAATGACGAAATATACGAATCTGCCGTTGATTTAGCAAAAAAAATAAAAGTCTCAACTTCTACAATAACAAACTGGGCGAAAAAAGGATTTTCCCCCGAAGGATGTGTATGCAGATATGCAAATGACAAAACTAATCGTGATTTTGTGCCAAGTAAAAATAGTGAATTACATTCAAAACCTATCATTGTAAATGGAGTAAAATATAATTCAAAAAAAGAAGCAGAAGAAATGCTTGGATTGAAAAAAGGATATTTAGCTCCGTATATAGCTGGAAAAAGGAAAAACATGAAATATGTATGTGAATATGATAATCAGCAGGCAAGCAACACGAATTTCGACAACAGTAGTGTTGAAGCTTCAACGACTAATGAGTGAGGACGAATACCAATAAACTCAACACGAGTGCCCGACCCTATATGGTTAGTATAGGTGAAGATATAGTCTGAACTATCGAGGAAACCGATAGAAATGTAAGATAAAGAACTTACATGATAACAAAAATGGCTGTGAAACAAGAGAAGCTATTCAGAACGTAAACTTTAACATGGCACAGAATACTTGTGCTTTACAGAACACAATGAATGGCAACACAAGAGATATCATCGAAAGCCAGAACGCAGGCACAAGAGCAATCCTCGACTACTTATGCAATGAAAAGATTGCTACATTGCAGGCTGAAAACAACGACTTACGTAGAGCAGCGTCACAGGATAGACAGTCAGCACTTTTCACTACAGAAATTGCCTCACAAACACAGCAGATTATCAACGCTGTTAGACCAACTCCTGTACCGTCTTTCCCAGCTTCTAACCTTTATGGCTACGGATATAATGGCTGCGGTTGCAATACAGGCTGTGGCTGTTAATGGATAGCCAAAACAATTCATTATCTTTTCTGGATATGTTGACAGTCTTTTCTGTAATGTTGCAAACCGTTGGATATGAGCAAGACCAGCGCCAAACTTCAAATGACGTATTGCTGAAAGAATTACAGAAACAAAACATACTATATCTTGATAAAATAATTGAAAATCAACACAAAATATTGGAAAAACTATCAAAAATAAACGAGTAACTTAATCAATTCGATTATGTCTGCGAATAGCAGTTTTACTTTTCAAATAGGGCAGACTTCAATCGAGGTTTGCCCTTATTTTATTGTGAACCTTGAAAACTGAATATTAGTGATGATTTGTATGCTTGAAAAACTTTTTTGAAAATAGGTATTGACTTTTCTTTGTATATACATTATATTTAGTTTGTACCACAAAGAAAAGAGGCGAACATTGTGGGAATACACAAGGGAACAAAGTTGACTGAAACACCTAAAAAACATACTTTAAATTTTAGGTATGATGACGAAACCGCTGAAAAACTTGAATATGTTGCTAAAAAATGCAATATAACAAAATCGGAAGTAGTTAGAAGAGGGATAGAAATTCAGTACAACAAAGAAAAAGAGTAGTCAACCATTACTTGGCGGTAACTGACTACTCTAACACCATTCCCGAAAGATTGGTAAATCTATTATACCAACTTCTTTCGGGAAAATCAATATTTTCAAGAAAGAGGGAGAAATAATGGCAAAAATAAGTTGGGAGAAAGAATTTGACAGATTAGACGCAGAATATATGGAACTTCTCAAAAGTGCAAGGAAAGAGCAGTTGAGAAAACTAGCAATGGAACTTGTGCTTGAAATTGATAATGAGAAGTGGCTTAAAAATGCGGTAATATTTATGGCAACAATACAAAACAAGGAATTGAAAGACGGGATAGATAATTACTCACTTGTTGCGAAAGAAGGTGTTGCATGATGAAAGAAATAATTACTATCGAAAACACCGAAGTGCAAATTAGAGAGTACGTAGGACAAAGAGTTGTTACATTCAAAGATATTGATACGGTACATCAGAACAAGTCAGGAACAGCCAAGAGAAACTTTATCAGGAATAAGAAACACTTTATCGAAAACGAAGATTTTATTATTGCAACAAGAGATTTGCTCAAAGGTGACAATTTGTCACTTTTGAATATTGATGTTCCAACAAGGGGAATAACTCTTTTGACAGAAAGCGGTTACTTGCTTATAGCAAAATCTTTTACCGATGATTTATCATGGAAAGTTCAAAGGCAATTAATAAACATATACTTTGGCGAAAAGAGTTCGCAAAAACAATTAACATTGGAAGAAATGACGGATTTTCCAGAATATCCCAAACAAATATACCAGACAACAAGTACACCTGCACCGAAAAAACCAAGTTGGTACAACAGAAATAAACGCAGAATGTTTAAAATCTGTGAAAAAGTCAATGCACCGCTCACTAAATTGTATCACCACATTTTGTTAAGGCTTGGTGAAGAATATGATTTAGATAAAGCAAATGAAATTTATATGCAAGAGGTCGGACACGTACCGAAGTATGCACTTGACATTGCAACTTATTTTCCAGAGTTAGGTAGAATGGCAGACGATTTTCTTGACCAGATAGAAAAGATACAAAGTGAATAACAGTTCAAACTTAGAAACCATCACTAATATTTAGTGGTGGTTTTATTTTTTAGAAAGAGAGGTAATTTTATGGAAATAACAAGTATTGCACTTCAAACTGTAGAAGCAGGGCAAGATGTAGCCTTTGCCGAAACAGCTGTATGCGGTTCAAATTGTATCGTGCATAGACAGGGTAGCGGTATTATCAAATTAAGAGGAATGACAAACCAGTGCAGAGCGAGATTTTTAGTGTCATATAGCGGAAATATTCAAATTCCGACAGGTGGTACAGTCGAAGCTATTTCACTTGCAATAACCGTTGACGGCGAGCCTTTACAGTCTACAAGAATGATTGTTACACCGGCAGCAGTGGAGAATTTATTTAACGTTTCAGCACAGGCATATATAGATGTGCCTAAGGGCTGTTGTTCAACCGTAGCGGTGCAAAATACATCAACACAGGCTATCCAAGTACAGAACAGTAACCTTATAGCTGTTCGTGAAGCGTGATGAGGGGGGTGTAGGTATGCACAAATGGGCTAAAGAAATTCTTGAATGTGTAAAATCAAAAGTTGAGGGCATAGGTCTTGAAAACTTCGAGGGTCAAAACCTCGATGATTTGAAAGACTGGACGGAAATAGCCAAGAACATAGCAAAATTTGACAAGGATTATAAGATTGTTGAAGCTATGGAAGAAGCAGAAAAGGAAGAAATGCTGGAAATGTACGGACGTTACGCCGATGATAGACGTTTCTATGACAACTACAGATACGCTGACGGCAGATTTGCGCCTAAAGGACATGGAACACGCAGGGGCTATTCCGAGCCGTACTATCATCAAATGCCTAACGATTATCACGAATGGGCTAATATGGACGCTTCCGAACGCCGCAGAGATTTAGACCGTATGCAAGGCAGAATGTACTATACGGAAACCATGCCGAGCATGACAGCTAATTCTGAAAGCAACTACGACAAGGCAAAGCGTCATTACACAGAAAGCAAGGAAATGCACAAGGCAAATACACCTGCTGACAAAGAACAGAAGATGAAAGACCTTGAAAGCTATTTCAAAGAACTTTCTGATGATATTATGGGCTTAATGAACGATATGAGCGCAGAGGAACGCACAATGTTGAAAGCTAAGGTTTCGGCATTGGCAACAAAGATTTGATGTAAAAGGGGCTTTATGCCCCTTTTTAATTACGGGTGGTGAACGTATGAATTTTGAATTGAATAATATTAAATGGAAAATTGTTTATGTAGCACCTAAAAATCCGATTTTAAGACGGTCTGACGGCAGTTTGAGTGTTGGTGTAACTGATAAGTCAACAGATTGCATTTATTTGTCACAGAACCTTACAGACGGCTTTTTACGAAAGGTTATTATACATGAATTATGCCATGCCGTCTGTTTATCTTACGATATATATTTACCGCTCGCACAGGAAGAAGTGCTGTGTGATTTTGTGGCAACATACGGTGATGAAATATTTGATATAGTTGATAAATTAACGGTTGTATTGAGTATAGCCGTTGCGTGAGGTGGAGTTATGGACAAGATAGACCTATTGTTAAGAGATATACGGCGGACAAACACAGAAATGACAAGGGAACAGTTATTATTTGAGTTAAGTGTAAACGAATACAGTGCAAAATCATTGTTCTTTATTGCAAAAGGGTATTTTTAAGAGAGGATTAACAATTCTTTGTTATTTTATAAATGTTGGCGTTGATGTTAAATTTATATTAAATATTTTCATTTAAGGGAGGAAGGCTTTATGTCAACATTTTCACTTCTTTGTTTTGGAATTGGAGTAGTAATATTGTTTGTGGGTACAATTACTGCAATAATTACTTCTATTGTGTTTTGGTTAAAGAAAAATAAAAATTTAACTAAAGCATTGGTTTCAATTCCAGCTTGTATTGGTATAGGATTTGTTATTTTACTTTTATCGGTATCAGGTAAAAGCACTGGAACGGATGAAGGAACACAATCATCGTCTACATCTGTTGAAGCTTCATCATCTACAGAAGGTTCATCATCAGAAGCGACATCTTCAAGTTCTGAAGAGGAAACAACACCAAGTGTTGTAGAAAGTACAACCGTTGAAAAACCCGAAGAAATTCCGTCAGATAAGTTTTTAGCTGCTTGTTACAAAGCAATGGGGCAAGAAGTTGCCGATTATGCCTATGACATTCTGAAAAATCAAATAGGATTTACCAAATTAGAGTTCAAAAGTGCTGTCTCGGGAACTACAAATTATGAAATTTATGCAGATGATGTGTTAATTACGGTTACAGCTTCTGAGGGATATTGCAGGGTGTTTATTCCTAATACAAAATATGTATTTTACGAAGACGGAGCCGTAAAAATGTCAGCCGCTGTATTTGCTGACCGCATGATTGATAGTGAGCAACAATCAAATTATTATATAATGGCGCAGGAAATTGTTAAAAGTGCGTTGAAAAATCCAAGTTCGGCGAGATTTCCGTCTATAATAACTGGTGAAGCACAAATAGGTATGCAGAAAAACGGAGATTTAGTTGCAGTTTCAGGATATGTAGACGCTAAAAATTCATTTAACGCAAAAGTTAGGTCTAATTGGACAGTGGAATTTAGAGTTACAGACTATAATTCGTTTGCTTGCGATACTGTATATATTAATATCGATGGTGAAAAATACGGCGAATTTATAGATTTGAATTGAAATAGAACGTGAAAAAAAGACTGATGTAAATATCAGTCTTTTTTATTACAAAAAAATAGTGTAATTTAACATATACTTTTCGTCTATAATATGTTTTCACAAAACTATAAAATGAATTAAGATTGTTATTGACAATAACCCAAAAAGAGGCTATAATATTAAACATAAAGAACAAAGTAAGAAAATAAAAAAGGAGGGCCTTTAAATGTTTAGATATAAAATCAATGTAATAGAAGAACTTAAAGAGGCTGGATACAGCAGCTTTAGGATAGCAAAAGAAAAGTTAATAGGTCATGCTGCTATGACCAAAATAAGGAATGGCGAGGTTGTTGGCATAAAAACGCTTGAAACGATTTGCAGGCTGTTAGATATGCAGCCGGGCAATATAATCAAATATGTTGAAGATGAAGAGGAGACGAAATTATGAAAAAGACAAATTTAAATGGAATAAGCAAAGTTATATTTTACGACAACAGCGAATTTGATAGTCGCACCTGTCGCAATGGTGGTGGTTATGGGTTCTGGACAACCTACACCCGCCTTGAAAACGGAATGTGGGAAATTTCATATGATACAACGGCAGACTTTACGTACTGCCCTGTATGCGGTAGTTTCGACCATCACTGGGGTTCGGACTTTTACAAGTCCGGTTATACGTGTGGCGAGTTTGAGACCGTAACAGAAAGTGAGCTGCTCAAGCTCATTGCCGACTTTAAGGAAAAGGATGACATATACTGCATTGAATACAAATAAAAAAAGACCTTCAATAGGTCTTTTTTTTATTTCTGAAAAATTCCCGGAGATTTTGATACCCCCCCCCTACCTTTCAGAAATTTATATACTGCACCTAAAAATTTCACAAAAGGCACATATCAAGTGAAAATTCAACATGTTTTGAATTATTTTCATTCAGAATATTCTTTCATTATTTCATCAACACGCCTTTTAATGGCATCTTTGACTTTTTGCGACAGTCCGTTATACAGCGGCTTTAAACCAAAATAATCTGCTACAATAATGGTAGCAAAAGCGTTTGCGTCAATTTCGGCAGGCTGTAAGTTATACGCTTCAACGGATAGCTTTACGGCGTTACTTCTATAGTTTTTAAAATACACGTCTTTATGCTTTTTAAACTGCCAAGCATGGCGCAGTTCGTGAGCCAGAGCAAAATAAAAGTCACCGGTATCCGTATATGCCTTATTTAAGTGTATTGTGTCACCCGTTACTTCATACTGTGCTATTGTTGTTGCAGTAGGGAAGTGGCTGGTATCAAATGATACCAGCGGTGGTGTAATTTCTAAAAATTCACTTAATTCATTTATAAATACAATATGTTTTTCCATAGCAATCTTTGATACCCCCCTGGGTCTGCGGATTTTTATATCTGCTACCAGAAAAAAATCCAAAACTGGGGTTTTGCTCGTTTTTTACTCGGTTTTGCATAAAAGTAAGCTTAATAAAGGTCTTCAGCTGTTGCTTTTAAAGTCGTCTTGCATATGCTTATATAAACGCTGTTTTAAAATCGTTTGATAAAAATATCAGCCAAAGATAAAGCACGCTTAAAACGGCTTACAATGCTTAAAAACAGCATAGGCTATAAAACGGCTTTTTTCTGTTTTGCTGCTGCCTTTAAAAAGCGTACACAAATAAAAGCCCTACAGGTAGCAGCGGCAGCCTTTAAAAGGGTATAAAAGCCCCTTTAAAATTTACAGCCTTTTAAAACCTTCTCAGGGTTCAAAAAGCTTTTAAAAAGATATAAAATTACAATTTAATTATAGCATTTTATTTTAAGCATTACAATAAAGCCCCCCCAAATAGCAGGCTTTATTTTTGAAAATATTAAGTTGTAAATTTTTTATTGTAATATATATTTTTTGCCGCCGCTTAAAATACGACGTTCTGAACATCTGATTTTTAATCATTTTTTCGCCATCCTTCTTTTTTGCGTATCACAAAAAAGCCGCTTTTTAGGCGGCTTACAAAATATACATTTTT